>OKFO01000055.1_pt1 | contig 75813 bp, 62 predicted proteins | sample 1610231 | NCBI WGS metagenome assembly OKFO01 (sample SAMN04436633, study PRJEB24849) | human gut metagenome | biome: human gut; feature: NICU; material: stool | host: Homo sapiens | place: USA: Saint Louis, MO | collected 2010-01-17 | reverse complement strand
GCCGGACATAGTTGGTCGCGATGATGGCGCAGCTATCCACTCAGCCCCAGTGTGTGAGTCAGATCCGGCGCCGTCACGGTGATGGGCCGATGGAGGTTGGGATCAATCCAGCTCAATTGCGTGGATCGCAGGCATAGGGGCTGGTGCCATGCCTCATCAACATGCTGGTGAGCGTCGATAGCTTCGGGCAATATCCGCGGATAGACCTGGTCGCCCACAATGGGCACTCCCAGGGAATTCAGACACATCCGCAGCTGGTGGGTCTTCCCCGATAGCGGGTGCATGGTGTAGAGGGCGTAGCGAGTGTCACGCAATCGGTCCCCGAACCAGTTGTGATACCGCGTCCGGAGTGCGCGTTCGTCGTCGTCGCTCAACATGCGTATCGACGAAATGACGGTCTCCGCATTAGGCTCCCCGTGTTCCAGCCGCGCCTGGATAAATCCGTGTGTCTTTTCCATGCGTTGGTGGACGTGAATGCCGTCGTTCTCGAGGCTGATAGTGCCGGAGTCGATGGTAACGTGCTCTATCTCGGCGCGGTCAGTGCTCTCCGCGAGAACAGGGTGGTAGGGGGCGATCGCCTGGTAAGTTTTCCGAACTTGCCGACGCGCGAACAGCGTTTGGTACGGCCCCCGATAGCGGGGATGAGTGGTGAACAGCAGAAGTCCCGAGGTTGGGCGGTCGAGCCGATGGGCTGGAACGAGGTTGTCGTTGCCGGTGGCCCGCCGAAGACGGACGGTGGCTGTTTCCGTGATGTGCCTGCCCCTGGGCATCGTCGCTAAAAATGGTGGTTTATCGACGACGAGGATCCCCGGTGACGAAAACACCGGTGTGCAATGCCCGGGGACGGGTGTTTCGTAGGCGGGCATGCGGTAGAACCACATTTCGTCATGTGGTTGGAGCAGGTCAGAGGGGTTGAGGACGCGTCCCCGGCCATCGCGGACGAGCCCGTCGGTGAACCGTTCTGCGCGGGCTGCCGCGGTATCGGAGGGGTGGCGATGCCGTTGGGAGGAAATCAGGTGCTCGAGGAAATCATCGGCCGTAATCGGCGCTGCACCTGCCGGTACACGGGCATGTGAAGGATTAAGCCCGTCACGAATTCCAAGAGCACGAACCATGCAGACCAGCATAAAGGGCGCGCGCAGGGTGCCAGTAGTGAGGCTCGCGGGACTACGACTGACGGCACGGAGTGAGGATCATGGACGGAATTGGTCGTCGCTGTTGTTATGGGTTGTAGAGCGAACACAACAAAGAATCTCGACAGTTAGCGCTGCACAGATAGAACCGTAGGAAGGGTGTTCATGGTTAACCCAGATAATCCGTCATCAGGCCAGGTGACGACAGGCCACGCACCATCAGGCCAGCCGTCCGCTGCCAGCACCAACAATCTCAGCAACATCGAACTCGGTCTTCTCGATCTCGTCCCGGTGAGCGAGGGCATGACGATGTCGGACGCTCTCCACGCGACGATCCGCTCCGCTCAGGCAGCGGAACGTGCTGGTTACGACCGCTTTTGGCTCGCCGAGCACCACAATTCGAAGTCGTTGGCGTCGTCGGCAACCACGATCATGATTGGGCAAGTTGCGGCGGCTACGCACTCTATTTCGGTTGGTGCAGGCGGTGTGATGCTGCCTAATCATGCACCTCTTCACGTTGCGGAAGAGTTCGGCACTTTAGACGCCCTCTATCCGGGCCGGATTGAATTAGGGTTGGGACGCGCCCCAGGCACTGACCCGATGACGGCGCAGGCCCTGCGTCGGGGGAAGTCGGATGTGCCGGATTTCGAGCATGATCTAGCCGAACTGCGTCGCTACATGGGTCCGATGGCCCATCGCGTCAACGCTTTCCCGGGATTGCGCAGCCACGTGCCGTTCTTCATGCTGGGTTCGTCGGAAAATGGTGCGATGATCGCGGCGCATGCGGGTCTCCCGTTCGTGTTTGCCAGTCATTTTGCTCCTTTTCGCTTGTCGACGGCCCTCGAGACGTATCGCAATAACTTCGTTGCAGGAGCTTATGGCGACTCTGCCGACGGCGATCGGGCCGACGGCCATACCTCCGATGTTGGCGTCGGCAGTAATGCTGCTCGGAGTGACGCTGCGTCGGGATCGTCGTTGAGCACGCCGCACGTCACTGTGGGCGTCAATGTGATGGTGGCAGAGACCGAGGAGAAAGCTCGCCACCTCTTTACAACCCATGAACAGAGTTTTTATGGAATCGTGACGGGAACGCGCGGGCTGTTTAGGCCGCCCAAGGACGTGCGGGACGGCAATGTGATGGCGTGGCAGCAGGTGGATGCGGCTCTGCAGGTGAACGCCGTGGGAACGCCTGATCAGGTGAAGGATAAGATTGCCCGCATTGTTCGGGCGACGGGGGCGCAGGGTGTTATTGCCTCTATCTATGCCTTTGATGTGGAGGATCGACTGAGGGCGATTGAGATGCTGGGGGAGGCGTTGAGGTCCTGACACCTGCTTTCCTGGCTCGTACCTGAAAGCAACTCCATTTCGGGGGTAGTATCGTGCACCTCGGGGGTACACCACTGCGACTTATGGGGGTACCGTGAGAGGTGGCAATGGTGTTGCCCGTCGGCTGTAATAATCGGTGTGCCGGCAGCAACATTACTGCACAGAAACTAGTTTCGCCTTAGTAGCGCAACGCATTGTGCGGGCAATAACGCTCGCATGAGTGACCTCGAAAGTGGGATGTCATGGTGAAGCAAAACGTTATTGTTGTTGCCGTTGATGGCTCTGCCGCCTCTCAGACGGCTACCCGGTGGGCTGCGAACACCGCACTGAAGCGGAAGGAACCGATCCGCCTGGTGAGCACGTACTCTATGCCTCAGTTTTTATACGCGGAAGGCATGGTTCCTCCGCAGGAACTCTACGATGACCTCGAAGCAGAGGCCATGGAGAAAATTGATACCGCACGCAAGATCATTGCGGATTTCGACGAGTCCGTCGAGGTCAGCTATCAGGTGGAAGAGGGCAACCCCATCGATATGCTGCTCGATATCTCGCAGGACGTCACCATGATTGTCATGGGGTCGCGCGGCCTGGGTGGTTTTTCGGGCATGGTCATGGGCTCCGTCTCAGCCGCTGTCGTCAGCCACGCGAAGTGCCCCGTCGTCGTTGTACGTGAAGAATCCGACGTATCGACGGCGACGAAGTACGGTCCCGTCGTCGTCGGAGTTGATGGTACGGGAGTTGCTGAGAAGGCCATCGAAATGGCATTTGCCGAGGCTAGTGCCCGTAAGGCCCCGCTACGTGCAGTTCACACCTGGATTGATATGCAGGTTCAGGCTTCCCTTGCCGGGTTGAATGCGGCCCAGAAGCAATGGGAAGAGATCGAAGAAGACCAGAAGCGGCTGCTCGCTGAACGGATCAGCGGTTATAAGGATAAGTACCCTGACGTGGAGGTCGAGCAGATTATTACTCGCGACCGCCCAGTTCGGGCACTTGCCGATGCTTCCGAGGATGCGCAATTGCTCGTCGTTGGTTCCCATGGTCGTGGTGGATTCCGCGGTATGTTGTTGGGATCGACGTCGCGCGCGCTGCTGCAAGAAGCCCCGTGTCCGCTGATGGTCGTCCGGCCGGAAAGCAAGGTATAGGCGCGACCCGGAGCCTACAGTGGGACTGCTACCTCAGTCGCGGTGTCGTGTGGCCTTGAGAACACGTTAAGTAGTAAGTTGGTCGGTTGATGGATATAGAGGCCATCAGGATCCTTACTCATAGGCCATTGGGCTGTACGCCCCCCAGACACCAGTAGACAAGGAGAGTGACGGCGAGGTGCCAGCTGCAAAAACAACGACTCGTCGTCGCCGGGATCGGCCGAGTCCTCGTCAGCGATTGCTTAAAGCCGCCACTCGTCTATTCACGACTGAGGGAATCCGGGTTATCGGTATTGACCGTATTCTCCGCGAAGCCGGCGTCGCTAAGGCCAGCTTATATTCTTTGTTCGGATCCAAAGATAACTTAGTCATTGCCTGTTTAGAGCAGCTAGACGAACAATGGCGAACAAGCTGGCACGAACTCGCCGATCAGCGCGAAAAACCGCAGGACAAGATTCTGGCTTTTTTCGATATCTGTATCAGCGAGGAGCCAGGAAAGAATTATCGGGGGTCCCATTTCCAGAACGCGGCGAGCGAATATCCACGCCCGGAAAATGATGGGGAACGGGGAATTCGGCAAGCAGCATTGGAACACCGTCGGTGGTGCCGCGACACGATGGCGGAGCTTCTAACCAAGAAGTACGGCTATGCGTCCCGGACTATCGCGGAACAGATCATGGTGTTCTTGGACGGGGGCCTAGCAGGGGCGAAGATGAGCCACGACGTCGTCCCGCTTCAAATTGCCCGGGAACTGGCACGGCAGCTGCTATCTGCACCACCCGGCAATTACGTCATTTAGGCCCTCTATGTAATTCGTGCGCGGTGCCCCACGCACTCCCTACACGCGCACGTCGTTATATGGCATCCAGTCACTGACCACAGGGAACACAAACTGCATCAGAATCAGCACGACTGCCGCGATGAGCACGAGTGCCTCAATCACGCGAAACCAGGTGGGGCCGGGGAGGTGCTGCCAAATCCATGCGTACATGTGGTGTTCTCCTTAGCTTTCTAATTCGGCTGGTGTTTTGTTGCCATCTTTCGCTTCAACGCGGTCGAGAACGGCGTGAATCACCATGCGTTCGGCGTTGGAAAACTGCGGATGACACGTGGTCAGCGTGATCATGGACAGCCCCGCGGACTCCGGCGTGGAGTCCTCTTCCCCAGGCACCGGGGCGATCGTACTGATATTGCCCGGAGTCGTAATGTAGCGCCCACGGACAGAGGCATAATCGCCCGTCGTCGCCTGTTTAGCTACCGCCGGCGATGTGCAGTGTGCCAGGGCAGTTTCACGGTCGGCGCCTTTTTCGTCGATAGGCAGGACTCGGTACACGTACCAGGATTCACGAGTTTCGACGACGATTGAGTCGCAGGTTTTGAGGTACCCCAAGTCATTAAATGGGGCGCCTCGGCCCACACGGTGCCCAGCGAGCGCGAAGTTGCCTTTGTCCCCGGGGTTTTGGGTCCGTGTGTAGTGCCCGGGCCCGCGACTGAGGTCACTGGCGGATGTCCCCTGGATAATCGCGTAGTTCCAATTCGAACCGAATGTAGGGATGCGCAGCTTTCCCATGGCTTCGCCCTCGTCGGCATTGAGGGTGTTGCGCGCGTTGGCCCATTTGTCGTCGAGCTGGCTTTTGGCCTGTGACTGTTCATGGTCGGATTGGATATTCGTCCAGTAGGCTTCGTAGATCACAAGCAGCATGATGACGATGCCAATGGTAAGGATGAGTTCTCCGCTGACACCTAAAATTTTCGACGCCGTGCTGGTCTGACGCTGGCCGGTGCCGGCTGATACCGATCCACCTGACGATGCCGTGGCGTTATCCGTGGATGGTGCAGTGTCAGCGCTGGCCTGTGTAGCGCTGGTGCTGGAATGCGTAGCACCAGTATCGGCCTGGTCGGATTGCTGCGCGGCAAGTTCGCCGGGCGAGACCGGAGACGTGACTGTTTCCTTACTATGGCGAGCCATAGACGGCAGTGTACGGCAGATAGAAGCACTTCTGCGAAAATCGTTGTGTGAGGCAGCTGCGTTTCGTACCGCCCGCTGTCCAGGTAACTGATATCCCTCTCAAGGTAGGAACGCTCTTGTTAGAACGCTATTGTCTTATGGTGGTGTTCCTGACTAGTTAATAGGAACGGTTCAGGAATTGTCGTGGCCCTCACGCAGATAACTTGAGAGGTAGTGCATGATCTACAGTCTTTTCGCGTATCCGGTTTCGGGAGTGATCAAACTGTGGCATGTGCTTCTCACGGCGCTAGGTGCAGATCCGATTTCATCATGGATTGCTTCCTTGTTTTTGTTAGTCATGACGGTCCGTCTTATTCTGCTTCCCTTTGCGTATGCGCAATATAAGTCGACTCGCATTCAAGTGAATCTGCGTCCGGTCATTAACCAGATTCGGGAAGAGTATAAAGATAAGCCGGGGACTGCGGCCCGGAAGGAACGTATAGCCAAGGAACAAAAGGCGCGAAAAGACGCTGGTTATCGGCTCAGTGCTGGGTGTTTACCGGTCTTTATCCAGTTGCCCTTCTTCTTAGGTTTATATCGCGTATTGATTCATATGGCTCGCTCCAAGGGCGGGCTCGGAGCCGCACAACATGAACCTATTGGTTTTTTAACCAGTCAAGATGTGGGGCAATTTCTTCAGGCTAAGGCTTTTGGTGTTCCTTTGCCGGCTTATGCGGCTATGGCGTCGGAACGTTTACAGGCAATGGGTACGGATAAGTCAACGATTTATACCTTGGCTGTTCCGTTGGTTCTTATCGCCTCGACTTTTACGACGATTAACATGTCGTATTCGACGTACCGCAGTTATCGCCAGTTGGAGCACGACAATCCCATTGCCGTGAGGATGCAGAAGATCATCATTCCTATGGCGGTTATGGGTAGTGCCAGCCCCTTATTATTTGGTCTGACGAGCCCGGTTCCTGTGGCCATCTTGTTCTACTGGGTGGGGAATAACTTGTGGACGATGAGCCAAAACATTTTGCTCTATCGGACGATTGATAAAAGGTTTCCCTATACTCAGGAATTTCGTGAGCATTATGCACGAACGAAGGCTGAGCATGATGAGGAAAAGCACGCTAAGAAAGAGAAAAAGCGCACTCTAAAGCGAAATAAGTGGCGCCGTCGGGGGAGGGGTTTGATACGTCCGTGGCGAATCCCCTCCCTGTGGTTGGAAGGTCACCGAGAGAAAAAGGCCTATAAGCAGGAGAAGAAACAGGCGAAGCTGGATAAGAAGCAGGAGAAGAAAGAGAAGAGAGCCGCTGATCGTGAGGCCGATAGGCAGGCTCGGCAAGCTGCGGCGGCGGCAGCAGCCCGTGCGAACAGGCCTCAGATTAAAGCGATTGAGACTGGCCGGCATGCTCTGAAAGAGACGCTAGAGACCCCAGAGTTGGATGAGAAGCGGAAGAAAATCATTGCGGCCCAGACGCATGGGGCAATGGTGCCGCAACAAATAGCGCACACTGCGAAAAAGCCGAAGAAGCGCCGTGGCCCGTCGTATTCGGGTTGGGGTCCACGCGAGTAGGCCGGAACCGCCCGCGACTAAATGATTAGAGATGTAATTGCTCGATCACTGTTTCGGCAATTTTTTGGGTTTTCACAGTTTGGGTTTGGTCAGAGTGGACAATAACGACCACCGGGCCCTTGTGAATTGCATACACTGCCGCATTCTCCGCTTGAGCGCGATATCCTTCCCACCCCGTCGGTTGGTTGGTGTGTTCAACATCGCCACCGCTGACGGAATTGTCTGAATTCTTTGTGATTGTTGCGGCATCGTCTGTTGTTCCCGGATGAGTGATAGCGGCGCTGATCATATCGATAGCTGCCTGTTCATTTTTAGCTGTCCGAATGATTGTTTGCGCCTGAGGCGTATTTCCATACGAAAGCCATTGGCAGGCTGGGGGATTAAACCGCTTATCGACGGACACTCCGGTGACGCGTTGCCCGTTGAGGTCCGCCATGTCCTGGTTGGCCAAGTACGGGCACGGCGTCGAGTCTGAAGCGTCAGAGGAGGGGCGGGCATCGATGGGGAGGCCATCGGCGGCTACCTCGGCTGAGGCGGCGTTAGAGCTGGCTGTAGAGCCATCTGATTCCGATCCGCTGGACCCGTCGTTGGAACATGCAGCCAGTGATACTGCTGTGATGGCGGTAAGAACGGTAGATATGGCCACGTGGGAGCTCTTGTGGCGTGTTAGGTGTCGTTTCATTTGTCGATTGTGGTTCGTGTATTTGTTGCAGGCGTTATCGGAACCGAAATGTCGGAATCGATATGTCGTGAAAAAAGCGATGAACACCGCTGTGTGCGGTATCCATCGCGGGCAGGATTTAATAACGGGAAACGGAATGTTTCGGTTTAGGAATCCTTGTTCACCGGGTGAGCGCGATCGTAAGCCTCGATGATTTCTTTCTTAATCTGGCCACGAGGTGCAACGTGGTAGCCATTCTCATTGGCCCACTTACGGATTGCGCGGTTGCGAGCCTTGGTGGCCTCCGAGGAAACATTGTTGCGGTACGAGGAACGACGACGTCCGCGGTCGTTTTCTTTTGTTGCGGAGGAAATGAATGGCTCTAAAGCCTCGTGGAATTTACGGGCGTTGTCTTCCGAGACCTCCAGCATGTATGCAGTGCCGTTAACGCTGAAGTGAATTTCTGTTGCGTCGGACTCGGTAAGTTCGGTCCCGTCTAGGTCATCAAAAATTTGTGGAACGTATCGACGTGCCATTGTTATCTCCTTATATCAATGTTTTCTTATGGTGAGGGAATCTAGCCACGATGAACCCTACGATCACGCGCCATGATTGAGCACTGTCACGCGGCAGCGTACGACGCGATGACATCGAATGGTCGCAACCATATGTCGATAACACCATATGCTACACCATTATGCGTATATATTCGGCGAAAGTCTACTCGTGCGCACCATTAATTTCTCTATTTATTGGAAAGCTTCTTTTAAAGCGCTCAGGCAGTCCTGAACACTATTAATGGCGTGCCAACAGATATTCCTGAGACGATTTCTAACCACTGTGAATCAGTTTTTACTACGCGTTTACACAGGGTGCTTTGATCTGGTGGGCATAATCCCGATCCAACTGCCAGCAAAACATAAGGAAGGCAAAGAGGTTGTATTAGAAAAGTAGACCCACCGTGCCGGCCGATATTCTGCCCACAAAGAAAACCTCCACAGGACGGAGAGCCCTGCGGAGGTAGGAATGCGATGGGTATTAATGCGCAATCTTGTGGTGGATCTCCGATTGCATGGCATCCAGCTCAGCTGATGCCTTCGATAGCGCGCGGTTACGCTGCTGCTTCGGCATCTTCTCTGCGCTCTCAATGTTATTGAGCAAAAGATCGAGCCGCTTATTGACATCCCTGGCGAAACCAGACGGGGCGTCCTTCGCCTGAACTCGCACATTCTCTACACGAGCTTTCAGCGGAGCACCATCGCCACGGAATCGAGACAAGTCCTGAGCAGACAGCCCCAGTTTCTTGGCTTTGTTGGCTACGCTTCGGCCTTCAATTCCATTGACTGCTCTGTAGATCAGGGGGATAACTACCGGAGCCGCCACGCGAAGCGCACCAGCCCACTTTGCAGCCTTAGCGGGCGAGAAACTCCGCTCACGAATTTGCTGCACAGCGGCCTGAGCAAGGTCCTTTTCGTGCTTGCGTTGGTCCTTGCGGTCCTTCGCATCCTGCTTCATGACCTTTTTGGCGGTCTTGTTCAGATATTTCTCTTTTTTCGCGTTGAGCTTCTTTTCATCCTTAGCGCGGGACTTCGCCTGACGCTTCGCGATCTTTTCAGCTAATTTACGGTCGCGACGTTTTTGACGTGCTCGCTTTAGTAATCCCATGATCCATCCTTGTTGAGTTCAGAGCTAATGCGCTGGCGCGTAACCGACCGGCACTTGCTCTGCGCTACCGTGTTGGAATGCTCAGTAGTTCACGTAAATTTTAACTACCTCTATCGTCTTCTACTCTAACGGTTATCCTGCCATAGAGCGTTAATTGTGGTGCCCTCACCAGATTTTGCGCGAGCCCGCCTGAAATAATGAACCTAATGACTGCACCGAGACCCCATCCCGCGGATACCCCCGTAGAGGCTACAGAGCTATCGGGATGTCGGTATCGCATTCGCCAACGCCGCACCTTCGATCGTGAAGGCCACCCTCGCCCACCACGCGAGGCAACTCGGGCACGTCAGGCCCGGTCGGAACTCGAACGCACGCTGGTATTCGGGCAGCTGAGCGACGACGGAGCCACCGTGCCCGGCGTCGGCAATAAAAAATCACTCACAATGACGATCGCTGATTGTGTACAGGAAGCTGGATCGACGGCCGATGCCGGATGGACGACGGCAGCCGAGACTCAGGCGGACCGCGATCATGCGGGGGCGCAACCCACACCCCAGGATCGTGAGGAGATGTGGGATGCCCAGGAGTGCGCCACCCTGGAGGCCCTGGCTGAGGGCATACGAGTGATTATCAACCCGCGGCTCACGGCGCGGATATCCATGGCAGAGTTGCAGAGTGCGCGCCCCGGTGTGGACGTGGCGAACCCATGGTGGTTGGCTGACCCCACTGATCCAGCGCTGAAACCCACGGATGACATCATTATCCGTACCGCGCCTGACCTGCTGGTTCGGGTGGATTCGTCGGCGCTCCCGCATGAGGCCCGCTACATGCCGGTCACTGTGAGTACGCACCAAGGCATCGTGCCGGACCCCACGCGGCGCATTATGTCGGTCTCCTTACCGAGGTTGGGCACATCGGCTCCTCTGTGGCGATCGGGGCGGGCCAAGACGCATTCGGGAGACATTCATCCGCTGGTCGCGGCGCATTATGCTCTTCGCGATGTCGGGTTGTCGTCCGACCTGATCGGGATTGTGGGGCAGGGGGCTCATGATGTCGCGGTGTGGCCCGTCGGCACGATGACTGACGGCTTTGTTGATGCCGTTCGAGTGCCTATCTCTACGCAGCCGCGAAAAATTAAGGCGTGCAGCACCTGCCGCTTTGAGAGCGATTGCCACGCAGAGCTGAAGCAGATGGACGATATCAGCCTCGTTCTTCACGGGGCGCGGGCGGACAAATATCGGCTTGCTGGAATATCCACTGTTCATCAGCTTGCCGACGCTGACTGTGGCGACGCCAGCACCATGGCATATGCGTACACGCAAGGGTGGACAGCGGTTCATCGCCCGGACAAGGTGAGGCAACGTCGGAATAAGCTGCGTGAAAACACGGCGGATGAAAACACGGCGCCCGAGAATGGAGTACGGACTGACCTTGCACGCGGCGATGCCGAGGTTGTTCGCAGGGCAGACGTCGAAATCGATGTGGACATGGAAGCGTACCTAGAGCGCGGATGCTACTTGTGGGGAACCTGGGACGGATCCACCTACCGGCCCTTTGTGACGTGGCAACAGCTGAACTCCGATGCCGAAGCACGAAATTTCGCCATGTTTTGGGCGTGGCTGATGGACCAACGAGACCGCGCACACGCCCGGGGTCAGAGCTTCGCTGCCTACTGCTACGGGGCACAGGGGGAGAATATGTGGCTCAAGCGGTCCGCCCAGCGCTTTGGCGGGCTCACCTTCAGCACTGCCACCTCCGAAGCCCCGGCACCAGCGTCTGCAACAACGGTCACTGTCCCTCCCGTCGCGGAAGTCAATCAGTTCATCCGTTCGCCAGAATGGGTTGACGTGTATGCAGCCGTCAAAAGCGAACTCGTGGGGCCAGCAGGATTGGGTTTGAAAACTGTCGCACCACTGGCCGGTTTTCACTGGGAAGACGCCGACATGGACGGGGAAGCATCATTATCGGTGTTTATGCAGGCAAAAGGGGTCGACCCATTAGCTCCAATCCCCACGGGAGTGACGGGTGAACACGACGCCCGTGCTCTACTCCTTCGCTACAACAGGGATGACTGCCGCGCGACCGCCGTAGTCAGGAACTGGCTCACGGCAGGCGCGCCAGGTGTGCACACCATGCCCACCGCACGCGCTACGGTTAACTGACCTTGATCTTGCCCATCGCGCCGCGTTCAGCGTCGGCAAACTGGTGATTAACCATCGTGTAGGTACCGGCCTCGGGGAAGTCGGCTTCCACAAAACCGCCCTGAGCGGCCAAAAGGTCAAGCGCCTGAGAACCGCCATCGTCGACACCGAAGGCGTCACGCCCATGTCGGAGAGTGTACGAGCCCTCCTTGTAACTGGTATCAAACTGCGTTCCCACAATGTGGAAGGACTCGGAAATATTCGGGCCCGCATTGAGCAGCCAGAACCGTGCGCGCTCACCGTGCTTGAGCTCGAGAGGCTTTTGGACGTACTGATTCTCCAGGCCGTTAAACACCACCTTGCTGGGCTGTTCGCTGCGGAGCAACGCGGAATCAACCGGATTGTCTTTGTCCTTACCCAGGCCATACAACTCCGACTGAACCATGATGTATTCATGATCCACAGGGTCCAAGTCCGGCGGATCAATAATCACAGCACCGAACATGCCGGCAGCAATATGCATACTGATCGGGGCCGTACCGCAGTGATACAACCAGACCCCGGCGTGTTCTGCGCGGAACCGGTACTCCAGCGATTCACCGGGTTTGATGGACCGCATGGGTTCGTCAGGGCTCACCATGCCCGCGTGGAAATCAATTGAGTGGCTAATTGAACCATCATTCTTGAGGTGGACGACGAACTCATCGCCGACGTGACCACGCAGCACCGGCCCCATGGGCGCACCATTGAATGTCCACGACGCACGCTTCGTGCCGTCCTCTCGGATTGTCCGATTAACCTGCGAGACCGTTAAATCAATATTGTGTGTGGTCCCCTCGGGCGCAGGCCCCACTGATGGATCACGGATCACCTCTTGTTTCAGCGGACTATCCGTATTTGTCGATGCCATAGAGTGCCCGCCGGCATGAACATCATCCTTATCCGACGCGGTATCGGCATTGGAATCGCTATCGGTGGAGTTCGCTCCGGCGGAACCGCTTGAGCCGCCCTTGGTATTCACGGTCAGTTCCATACCGCGCATTTGGTGGCCGGGGATGGTGCACCAACCTTTGGTCTTCTTCGTAATCACGCCCGACGTGAACGTTTTGCTCTCTCCGGGGTCCACTTTCCCCGTTTCGCTGCCATCGGCCAGCTTGAGGTCATGGACTTGGTCGCCGTCGTTCTTCAACGTCACTTTCAGGCGATCACCAGCCGGAACGTCGATAGAATTCGGGCTAAAAGACATGCCTTTGGCCGTCACGGTGACCGACGTCGTATGCCCGGTTGCTGCGACAGTGGAGCCCCCGGAATTGTCTGACGAACCATTGCCGCTACCGGTTATGGCGAGAGTCGCGCACGCGATGAGAGCAATCGCAGACATGGTGGCCGCAACCTGTGCTAGTGGTGATCGTGAATGAGGTGGGTTCGGAGGAATTGCGCGGGTGGACGTGTGGGTGGAGGCCGTGCTGCTCGTGCTAACGCCAGTAGCGTCGTCGGCGCCGGGAGCGCCGGGAGCGCCGGCAGTGCGTGCAGAGTCGGTAGACGAAGCTGATGAAGCAGACGAAGCAGACGACATTGCCGATTTATCAGCCTTTTTCCGACGCGCCGCAGCTTGCGCTCGAATCGCCCTAACCTGGTTTTTAGCCGACACAGCAGCCAGCGGAACAAACAGCGCTAAACCAATACCCGCAGCAAATGATCCCACAATGTGAAGCCACCCGCCCACGGGGAGAACCCACAGGATCAAGCCGACGTTCACCATTGTCGTCCGCGCAGGTCCCATGAAATCTAGAGTCGCAAGCCCCTGTGACACAGCCTTACCGCCACCGCCCATTGTCGAGGGAAGCAGGTAACACATCACACCAATGAGCAACTGCGCGCCGAAACCAACCACCAGAGGAACCGTCGGCGTTGAAATAATCTCGTCCGGGTTCACAATCTGGCTGATCCCCGCGACCAGCATCGTGCCAATCACCCAGACAACAGCGAACACCACCGAGGAGCGCGCAAAAATGGCGGGAGGCTCGTGGGAGACGCGCCGGGAATTCCGGACGATGCCCGCCCACGGGCGGGCGCACAGGATCCAGCCCGCCCCGTAAATCACCATGCCGATACCGACGAGCTCGAAGCGTCCGGAAATCGTGCCGATGCTCAGGACCAGGATGCCGGCCAGCATCGCGGCGAGCGTCGGAACTGGGCGGAATGACGATACGCGGGCACGCCAAATAGCTGGGAAAAGAATGGTCAGCGTGCCCGCCGCGGTCAGGCCGACGAAGCCGAGCACATTGACCGCCATGTGCATCACAATCAGCCGGTCATGCCACGTCCCCGGAAGAGGATGGGCCAGGGTCGCTCCCAAGCCCGCGCCGATGGGCAAGATTAACGACGCTGCAATGTAGAACATGACGATCGCCGCGTAATCACCCAGTTCAGAGCCAGATTTTGCGGCACCGCGACGTGCCTTCACCCATTGCGAAATGAGGGAGATCGCGTGGATCGCCACGGCCACACCAACGATGACAGCTCCCACAGTGACGACGATCCACGCCCACTCCTGCGCGCCGCGTGCGGCGTCGTTAAATGCCTGCCCGATGACGCAGAGAATAACGCCCACGTTGAGGGCATAAATTAAAGCCACCTGCCTCGGCCGGGAGGAGTCGGGGAGCCGCTGGTGGAGGAACTTTTCGGTGAAGTGCTGCGACCACACCATGATCGAGTTCATCAGCGCACCGAGGGTGAAGAAATGGACCATCATCCAGCGGTTATTCGGCACAAACGGGTGCGCCAGGGCGAGGACGATGATGGCAGCGAGCCACAAGCTCACGGGGCGGGACGCGCGCCGGTGCCATGACTTCGCTGATGTCTTCGAGGACGATGACTCGCGCGGCCGGCCGGAAGCAGGCCCGTGAGACCGGCCGGGGCTGGTCTGCCCAGCGGAATTGTCGTCGGCGGAGTGAGAAGACCGAGCCGAACCATCAGGGGAGACGGGGAGAGATTCATCGCGGGAACTCATAGTGATTTCTACGCTATTCCACACCGAGGACAAACGGGAAAATGGGCATCGAAAATGTGCAGATAATCATGCTCCGCGCCTTTCGAACACCCTTACTTCGGTCTACCCTGTGCTCATGGGATTTCTTTTTGGCACTCAACCCACACCAACAAGCATCGTGAGCAGGGAAGATGCGCTCCCCGGGCGTGATGAACCTATCCTGCCACACCCCGCACCGCACACAGTTCTGGGAACACCCATCGACGGACCGTGGAAAGACGGGCAGCGCAGCGTCGTCGTGGGGCTCGGATGCTTTTGGGGAGCCGAAAAACTCTTCTGGGCGATCGATGGCGTAGAAAGCACAGCGGTCGGTTATGCCGGTGGGTATACACCGAACCCCACGTACCGGGAAGTATGCACAGGTCGGACCGGCCATGCCGAAACCGTCCGCATCATCTATGACCCCCACACAGTGTCCTTCGAGGATCTCATCCGCACATTTTTCGAGGCACACGACCCGACGCAGGGCTTTCGCCAGGGGAACGATGTGGGCACCCAGTATCGTTCCGTGATTTACGCACAGACCGAGGACGAAGTGCAGAAAGCCCGTGAGATAGCGGAGTCCTTCTCTCGCTCACTGGCCGACGCCGGCTATGGGGACATCACCACCGACATTTCTTTACTGAGCGACACACCGACGAAAACGATGTACCTCGCGGAAGATGAGCACCAGCAGTACCTGGATAAAAACCCCAATGGCTACTGCCCGGTTCACTCAACGGGAGTCGCCTGCCGGTGACGGTGTCGCTCGGGTCGATGGGGTGGTGCGCGCGATGAACAACGCAATCACTGTTGCTATGGCCAGCCCGGCAAGCAGCCACACGACGAGCCCACCCCACTCCCACGAGTGGAGAACATGGCCGGAGAGCCAGCCTACGATTGATGACCCCATGTAGTAGCAGAACAAATACATCGACGACGCTTCCGCCCGGTTGGTCGTAGCAACCACTCCGACCCACCCCGACGCCACGGAATGGGCCGCGAAGAAACACGCCGTGAATAGTAAAATTCCCAGGATGCTACTGATGAGCTCGGGGGAAAACAGTACAGCCATGCCGATCATCATGCCGACAATCGACCCGACAAGGACACGCGCCCGCCCGAACTTCTGGACCATCGTCCCGGCCTGCGTCGCACTCCACGTTCCGGAGAGATAGAGGAAGAAGATAGCGCCGGCGACGCCCTCGCTGAGACCAAAGTGTCCTGTCAAACGGTAGCCAACATAGTCATATAGCGACACGAAGGCACCCATGAAAAGGAAAGCAAGGGTGAACAGCGCACTCAAGCGCGGGTTTTTCACGTGCTGGGCAATGGCGCTGAACTCCGATTGAAACGTCAAACGCTTAGGCTGGAAACGCTGTTGATCGGGAAGCGCCCATGACGTGATAAAGGCAAAGATAATGGCTACCGCCACGGTAGCCGCGAGCGCCCATCGCCACGATGCGAACTCCAGGACGCCAGCGGGAATGACGCGGCCGGACAGCCCACCCACCGACGTCCCCGCAACGTATAACCCCATCACGTGAGGAACGTGTTTCGGGTGAATCTCCTCCGAAAGATACGCCATCGCCGTCGCTGGAACCCCCGCAACAGCGATGCCTTGCAGTCCACGCAAGGTAATCAGCATGCCGACCGACGTCGAGAAGGGGAGAAGGAGACCCAGCAAGGTAGCGGATAGGGCACTGAGCATGATGACTCGTTTGCGTCCGAAGCGCTCTGAAATGACCGACGCTGGAATGATGGACAGCGCGAGCATCCCCGTCGTCGCGGAGACGGTTAGTGATGCCGTTGCCGGCGTGACATGGAGGTCCTCGGACAGCACGGGGAGGAGAGCCTGTGTGCAGTAGAGGGCATTGAATGATGCCAACCCAGCGCCCACCATCGCCAAGATGACTTTGCGGTACATGGGGGATTGTGGCGTGTACCCGTCAGGTAAGCCCTGAGTGGCCATAGTGTGACACCTGATTTCCCGGCTCGACGCTAGATGTGCCTGACGTTGGATCTACCTGACGGTAGATATCCCTTTTGCTTGATAGACCTATTGTAAGTCCCGCTGTGTGCGTGGTTATGTGGGCCACGTATGGCAAGCCGCGTATGAAAAGAAGAGGCACCCGCAGGTGCCTCTTCCTCTAACGCTTCTTACCGTGGCCGCCTATCTATCGTGGCCACGCGTGTGACCAGAAAGTGGCCATAGGGCATTACTTTGACTTGGCCCGTGCGTAGCGCTCTGCCACATCCGCCCAGTTGAAGACGTTCCATACGGCCTTGACGTAATCAGCCTTCACGTTCTTGTACTGGAGGTAGAAGGCGTGCTCCCACATGTCCAGCATCAGTAGTGGGGTGAAGTCAACGGAAACGTTGCCCTGCTGGTCGGTCAGCTGCTCGATAATGAGGCGACCAGCGATGTGGTCGTATCCGAGAACGGCCCAGCCGGATCCCTGAAGGCCAGTAGCAGCAGCGGAGAAGTGATCCTTGAACTTCTCGAAGGAGCCGAAGTCGCGGTTGATAGCCTCGGCCAGCTCACCGGTCGGCTCGCCGCCACCGTTCGGGGAAAGGTTCTTCCAGAAGATGGAGTGGTTGGTGTGACCACCAAGGTTGAAGGCAAGGTTCTTGGAGAGTGCGCGAATCTCGTTGGCGTCTGCCCCTTCTTCGCGGGCCTTCTCTAGCTTCTCCAGCGCAGTGTTTGCGCCAGCAACGTAGGTTGCATGGTGCTTGTCGTGGTGAAGCTGCATAATCTCGCCAGAGATGTGAGGCTCGAGAGCGTCGTAATCGTAGGGGAGATCAGGAAGTTCGTACACAGCCATTTCAGTACCTTTCGTTAATAGCTAACACGCGCCGCTAAAACCTGGCGCATTGTGATTTTCTCAACAGTGTGACTCGCACAACTAATTTGTGCGTGAAACCCAGTGTTGTGGAAGTCCGAGGGTTTCGCAACCTTTAACGTGAAGAAATTTTTCTTTATTCCGAAATGAAGACGATAAATGGGTGCAGGTCGAGGCCATAAAAGATGAAAAACACCCTATTAATCAGGACGAATCCATAAGATTAAGGTAGGCTGTGGATATGTGGGCTGTTGTGCCCTAAAAAAGGGGGAGAGGCGGCATAGAGCGCTCATGAGGAAACAAAAGAAACCCATATTCAATCAATAAGAACCGGGGGTATATGTTTGATTGCTTGTCAAAATACTAGCGTATTCGGGCAAAACCGGGCACAATAACACTGAAGAATACATCACGGCACATACGCGCCGTCGCACCATCTTTTTCAGATCTCATTCCTTGGAGGAATTCTCATGGCAGATCAAGAACACCGCCGCCTTGGTAACAAAATCGTTCTAATTGGCGCTGGCGACGTCGGAATCGCCTACGCCTTCGCCCTCATCAACCAGGGTGTGTGCGACGAACTGGCCATTATTGACATCGACGAAAAGAAGACCGCCGGCAACGTCATGGACCTCAACCACGGCGTCGTGTGGGCATCGAGCCCGACCAACGTCAAGGTAGGCACCTACGACGACTGCGCCGACGCGGCGATGGTCGTCGTCTGCGCAGGCGCTGCACAGAAGCCAGGTGAAACCCGGCTGCAGCTCGTCGACAAGAACATTAAGATCCTGAACAGCATCATTGGAGATGTCATGAAGCACGATTTCGATGGCATCTTCCTCATTGCGTCGAACCCTGTCGACATCCTGACTTACGCCACCTGGAAGATTTCCGGCCTGCCCAAGGAACGCGTTATCGGTTCGGGCACGGTTCTGGACTCCGCACGGTTCCGCTCCATGCTGGGCGACATGTACGACGTTGCCCCGAGCTCCATTCACGCCTACATCATCGGTGAGCACGGCGACTCGGAACTCCCGGTGCTGTCCTCCTCGACCGTCGGCGGTGTGTCGATGCGCAAGAAGCTCGAAAAGGACCCCGAGCTGCACGGACGTTTGGAGAAGGTCTTTGAAGAGACCCGCGACGCCGCCTACACCATTATCGACGCCAAAGGCTCGACCTCCTTCGGTATCGGCATGGGCCTAGCTCGGATTACGCGTGCTGTCCTGCAGAACCAGAACGTCGTCCTTCCTGTTTCTGCATACCTGCAGGGTGAATACGGCGAAGACGACATCTACATCGGCACCCCGGCCCTGGTGAACCGTGGCGGAATCCACCGCGTTATCGAGCTGGAACTCGATGACCACGAAGCTGAGCAGATGAAGGCATCAGCTGCGCAACTGCGTGAAATCAAAGACCGCTTCTACGGCCCGAATGCCGATCAGGAAGCAACGAAGTAGTATTCGGTCGTACGAGAAATCCGCCGCTCCGGAGGGCACATAGTGGAACAGAATGGTCATAATGGTGAACTCAACGATGCCAGCACGTCAGGGGCATCGTCGTCGAAGGCAACGACGACAAATTCAGCGACGACCTCACTGAATGAGTTGATCCGTGGTGTCAGTAGCCTCCTGACCATGCTCAGTGAGGTCGACCACGATAAACGCGACCTAATCGACGCCGCAGACGCGGAACACCGTGAGGGGGCTCGCAATGTGCAGCACTTCGCGCGCCTCCAGGCCGATGATGCCCGCCACATTATTGCCCAACTGCGGGCGGTAGGAATCCGTGTATCCGACCAGGCTCCTGTTGCCGACCAACTCCGCGCGGCGAAAACTCTGCTGCAGAACCTGGGTGGACAGTCCAGTGACGACGGCAGTGCCGACTGTGCTGCCGAGGGCGAAGGCTATGATATCGCCCGTCTAGCTGCAGCGATTGAGCGTTCCCAGGAACAGCTAGCGTCCAACAGCTCTGCTCTGTTGGGTGAACCCCGGGATGGCATGCCGAGCTGCGTCATGGTAACTCTCCCCACTGAAGCAGCCGACGATCCCGACCTTGTCCAGTCCTTCGCCGACGCGGGGATGGACATCGCCCGGATTAACTGCGCGCACGATACTCCCGAAGCCTGGCGGGCAATGGCAGCGAACGTCCGTGCCGCCAGCGCACGCGTCGGCCGCGAAATCAAAATCTCCATGGACCTGCCGGGGCCGAAACTGCGGGTCGGGGCTATCGAACCCGGCCCGCGGATCGCGCGTACCCGCGTGACCAGGACGAAGACCGGGCGGATTTTGACTCCCTCCAAGCTGTGGATCACCCCGTTTGACCACAACGCCACGACACCGGCGCCTGTGCCCGAGGGCCTTCCTGGCCGTCCGACGCTGGCCATCCAGGTCGATCCGGAATGGTTGCAGACGGTCAACGAGGGCGATGAGCTATCCATGTTGGATGCTCGCGGATCCAAGCGCTATATGACCGTGCACAAGGTCACTGACGAGGGAGTGCTTGCCTACGGACGCCAAAACGTCTACTTGGCCAATGGCAGCCTGGTCGCATGCCAGTACATCAAAACTCGGATCCACGGGATCGGGCGCTCTGAGCAGCGTGTTCACGTCGACGTTGGGTCACGCCTGACGCTGACCAGCGACCCTACGCCCACCGACCCGACGGACGATATCCCCGCCATCAACTGTGGTGAGCCACAAGCTATCCGTAGTCTGGACGTCGGTTCCCGGGTTCTTTTCGACGACGCGAAAATCGAGTGCGAAGTTACCTCCGTCACCCGCGCCGGTGAGAAGGACGCCGAGGACAACACCGCGGAGTACGATTCCGTGGAACTCGTCGCCGTTCACACCCGTGAAGGCGGGAAGAACCTGCGTGAAGGTCGTGGGATTCACTTCCCCGGCATCCACGTTCCGCTGCCCGCGATGACCGACGAGGATCGCGCCATCCTCCCTGAGATCGTTCGCACGGCAGACATCATTGCGCCGAGCTACGTCCGCTCCGCCGAGGACCTCACGGAAATTCTCGACGCCATCGAGAAAGAAATCGACGTAGCAGCGTCGGAAAGCGAAGACCCCGCCGCAGTTAGCGCGCGCATTCGGAACCTTGGCGTTATGCTGAAGATCGAATCCGAAGAATGCTACAATGACCTACCTAATGTGGTGACCGAACTGCTCCGTCACAGGAACTCGGGCGTCATGATTGCTCGTGGTGACCTCGCGATGGAACTCGGCTTCAGCCGCATGTCCGAAGCCCGCGAACAGATCATGGACGTGGCGAATGCTGCTCACATTCCCACTATCTTCGCGACGCAAGTCCTCGAAACCATGGCGAAATCCGGGCTGCCCTCACGCGCAGAGATCACCGATGCCGACGTTGCGCTGCGTACCCAAGGCGTCATGCTGAACAAAGGAACGCACATTCCGGATGCCATCAACATCCTCAACAGGATCGGTAAAGCGCTCAACACCAGTGACAATTCTCTAGATTCACGAAGCCGAGGACGGGCCTAACGAGCACACGGCTGGCTCGGCGGAAAGAAAGAGAACCGATGGAGATCATCGCCCACCGCGGAGCCAGCTGCGACCACCCCGAACAGACACTCGCTGCCTACGATGCCGCGCTCTCCGAAGGAGCCGACGGCATAGAATGCGATATCCGCCTCACCAAAGACGGACACCTCGTATGCTCACACGACCGAACATTTGAACGCGTCGCGGGAGATAAACGCCCCATCGCGGAACTCACCCGCGATGACCTCCCCAGTATCAACGTGGGCACCACCGCGGAACCGCAACAACCGTTGCTTTTTAGTACGCTCCTGGATCTCGTTGAGGACACAGACTGCGGACTGTTTGTCGAAACGAAGCACCCGTCGGGATATGGCGGACAGCTAGAAAAGACGCTGGTTTCGGTGCTTCGCGACCGTGGCCACGTCGACAATCCCCGGCTGCACGTCATCTCCTTTTCAGCCATGTCGCTCGCGAGAATGCGGCACCTTGAGCCCTCTGTACACCGCATTCTGTTGCGGCGCGAAATTCAGCGCCCGCTCGGACCCATTCTCTGGCGAATGGATATTCCGCAGGCGTATGGACCGTCCATCGTGAACGCGAAGCTGCGTCCGGGGCTGATTCGGCGTGGTGACGGTTGCTACACGTGGACCGTCAACACGAGAAATGACGTCATGTGGGCAGCTCAGCACGGGATTGATTGGTTGGCCACCGACAAGCCACGCCAAGCGCGCGAGTGGATGGATGAAGCGTCGGCCCAGGCTGAGTATCCGACGGCGAGTTGAGTGGGAACGCTGTCTCGCTTGGGGAGCGCCATGTTGTGTGGGGAGTACCGCGCCGCGTCGAAAAGCACGGGCCAGAAACTCCTGATTTGCTGCTACAAACTGGCTAGCTGGGGGAGTGGGCAGGTAGCCTAGGGCAGGTGTCAAGGAAGAAAAAGAAGAATGAGAATCTGCCCGAAGGAATGACCCGTCGCCAAGCGAAGTTGGCTAAGCGGGCCGCCGAACGTGCAGCACTAGAGCGTGACCCGCGACCATTCGGGGGTTTTGCGTCGGAAGCAGATCTTATTGCCATGCAGGAATTCGCCCCGTCCGCACGGGCGAAAATCTCGGTGAAGGGCGTGGACTACCCCGTCTACCTCGTGACCGTCCTGCCCGGAGCAACCGCCGCTATCGTGCGCGATACCGACGGCGACACTCCCCCTACCGCGTTCGTTGCCCTTCAGCGGCAGCACCGCGGGCCGAACCCCCACAAGGATCTAGCCCACACCCTTGTTTGGTTGCAGACTGCTCAACCAGGGCAAACGCTGGGAACATCCATTGCCGACGGCACCGAGCCGGAGTTGAGCGAGCTGATGGACCCCGCGCAGAAGCTCGACGTACAAGTCGAGAAGGACTTCGACTGGTGGCTCCCGGAGGGACAGACCATCGATCCTGCCATGCAGCAAAACATGAAGCAGGTCAATGAGTCGATGCTCCCGACCGAGAGAGTCGACGTATCCGCGCCGGGCGCGGTCTGGTGGACCGATGGCGGCGACAAAGGTTACATCCGCTGGATCCGACAGGATGACGAGGACGCGTTATTTACCGCGTTGGCCCGCCTGTACGCCGCTGGGGACTTGACCCTGGGCGAAGGCACACGCTTTGCCGGGGCGTTCCGCACCCACGGTGTTGCGGTGCCGGTTTTCGACGTCGATCCCACGGTAACGGCGCAAGAATTCCAGGAGCCTATTCAGGAACTGGCTGTTGCACTGGAAAAGGCGTTGGCCGTGGACACGCCGTTGACTGCCGACGAGCGCAAGGCGCGGGATACGATCCGCTCCCGCCAAGTGACTATCCGGTAGACGGCTAGCGCAACGACTTGAATAGTTCCTGTGCTCCGTCGTCGTCCCATATATCGACGTCCCCGACATCTGTGGATTCATAGGATGCGATGGGGATCGTTTCGTTACGTGGTGACATGCCCAACCCAATGCCCAGGCGCACGAGATTCCACACGTGATCGTGCTTGTCCACTGTGAAAGAATCCGTCATGCGGCTGACAAAAGGGAAGAAGCGGAACGGGTTGAGGAACGTGGTGGGGGATAGCGCCTTCTTCACCAGCGCGGCGAGGAACGTCCGCTGGTTCCGGGCGCGGCCGATGTCGCCGTCGTCCATCGAATGCCGTGACCGAACGAAGCCCAGGGCGGTGGGGCCATTAAGTTTCTGGCACCCCGGCTGCAGATTAATCCCAGCGAGCGGGTCATCCATGGGCTGCTCGACGCAGATTTTGACGCCGCCCACCGCATCGACAACCCCGGCAAACCCGCCGAAACCGATCTCCGCATAGTGGTCAATGCGCAGGCCAGTGGCCTGTTCCACCGTCTGCTGGAGGAGCTGCGGGCCGCCCAGAGCATACGAAGCGTTGACCTTGTCTTTCCCATGACCGGGCACATCGACGTATGAATCGCGGGGGATGGATACCATCGTCGCTTTCCCCACGAAGGGGATATGCACCAGGATGATGGAATCTGTGCGTCCGCCACCCGTATCGCCGCCGGTAGACAGCTCAGCCTGCTGATCCTCAGAGAGGCCATCACGCGAATCAGAGCCGACGAGCAGCCAGTTCGTTCCCGAACCGCCGCTGGGTCGTCCGCCATAATTCGCCAGAGCGTCAACGCGATGGAGGCGAAGATCCACCCACACCATCGTCCCGAGGGCAACGAGTATGAGGACGCCCAAGAGAGCTCCTAGCTTGCGCCACCACCCGGACGATCGCCACCAACGTCCACGGCTTGTGGCGGACGAAAGCCATCGACGGCCTCGGCTTGGGCCGGAAGGGTGGCCCTTCTCGGAGGGTCGGCTGCCGGTGGGAGGATAACTGGGCGCGCCGGTGCGTCGGTTATGCTCTACGATCCCACGAGGAGGCAACGGCTGAGAGTATCGACGGGAGCTCGAACTGTAGTCCCCGGGACGTCCATCACGGCGGCGTGGTGATTGAGGGGAATCGGTTCGCTCCGACTGCCCGCTTTGGTATCTCGCACGGGACGACGCAGGCCCCGGTTGCGCACGAAAGTGCTGGTATTCGTGCTTCTCGTGCCGCGCAGGAGAGCTCCCCCCGGAGTAGTCGACGCGAGACCCGTCGGCCCGGTTGCTGCCGGTACGCCTACTGTTTGCTTCGTGACGGTGACCCCCACCATCAGCACCGTTGCTCGAAGCTGCAGTGTTTTTCCCCGACCGGCGTCGGATAGGTCGCCCGTAGCGGTCGACGATCGGGCGGCCATCAGGGCCGCGGAGGTAATCGTCATCGCTAGTGGTATTCATGTGAATAATGTTACTGGGTGTGGCGTCGGCGCACGTGGTGGCGTCCACCCGATGCCCGCGGAGCATCCGTCACAACAGGTAGCGGAGCGGTCATATCATTGCGATACCTGTGGGACAGCGACGGCCCCGATGACCGCAGCCATTCGTCGTCACGGTCATGTGTTTGTCGCCACTGAGTGATGCGCGACCGTGTGCGTGGAGGGAGAACCGAGCCGGGCAGAAGGGCCATGATACACATCAGCAGAATGAGCCCAATGAGGGCGATTAAGCCGCCGGACTGAACATGGACCTTCGCCTGGGCCGCGGCCCCCACCACATCGGAGAGGGGCGGGACGAAGAACAGGCTCAAACCGATGGTGAGAAAACCGGCCAGGCGACGACGTTCCGCCAGGACTATGGACCCGAAGGCGGGGAGTAGCGCAACCTGGAAATAGTGGGTCCACACCAGCCCAGAGTAAGCCGTCGCGATGCTGGTAATTCCCACCATGAACAGCGGGAACGCATATTCCCGACGCACATACGCGGCTGCGAGGACCAGAATGGCGAGCAACGCTGCCAGGATGAGCGGAATCACCACTACCCAGGTCGGTGGATTGCGGATGATGGGCACCCAGACGTTGTCGTCGTCGCCAAGATGGCTTCTCAACATAATCGACGCGAAACTCTGGCTCTCCAGGGCGACAACGCGGGCGGAGGATAGGTCGTGAATAACACGGATCCAGGTGCGGAATACGTCCGTTCCTAGCGCGACCAGCGACACGAGGAACGCCACCACAGTGGTGACGACGGCGACGCCGGCTGTACGGCGTGACCGACGGAAAAGGAACATTGCGGCGATCAGAGCGAAAGGACTGAGCTTCACGACGCTGACCAAGCCGAGCACAATGCCCGCCGAGCGGGGACGAGTGCGCGCAGCGGCGATCGCGTAGGCGATGCCCGCGTAGATCAGCGGGCTTGTTTGGCCCAGACGAATAGCCATGGAAAAAGGCGCTGAGACCCAGGCCACCACAACGACGGGCAGCAGGAGAACGAGCGGGATAGGCCGCCCCACCCAGACGCGATAGGCGCAGGCGACAGTGATCACCATGGCCCAGCCAGAGAAGAATCCCAGCGCGAGCGTTGAAAAGTCGTAGCTCATGATGCGGGTGATGAGGCTCATCACTTCGGCCACGATCGGCGCCTGAATAAACGGGTGAGGCAAGGGGGATGTCACGTGCTCATTGGCAAATGGTGCCCAGTACTCCCCGGCCCAGCGTGCAAAATCCTGATGGTTGTAATCGTAAATATGGTTCTTATCGCCTTGCGCGACGAGCTTGCCGGCGATCCACAGTGAGGACCAATCATCTGTCTGTCGGTGGGAGTTCCACGCCAAGACAGTGACAAGGCCAGAGAGCACAGCAACGATATGGCCCATTCTGCCGACGATGTGGCCACGCTGACGTGGCGATGAGCCAGAGATGAAGGTGGAATGGGGTGCGTTAGCGTGGGCGAAGCAGCGGGCGACTGCGGACCGTGCGCGTGGGGTGGAGCGATTGGCTATGGGTGTGCTGGTGCGCCTCGTTGCAGATGCCCCCGCACCCCACGGCGCCCGAAACTCCGGTGCAGAGTTGGGGAGCCCAGCGCTAGCCGCCCGACGTGCGGGCACCACAACGGCGGCTGCCAGCAAGAACAGCATGATAATCGTCGCCATTAAAGCCCCGCCAGGGACATAAAAGCCTGTTTGAGCAAAGTAGCGGTTATCGTGCTGCGACGAAATAACGTCGGAAAGCGGAGGGAAATAGAGGACACTGATCATCGCAATGCAGGCCACCGCCCACCTGCGGCGCGCGGTCAGCGCGAACACGCCGAAGGCCGGCAACACAACGATGATGAAATAGTGCGTCCACACGAAGCCGGAGAAACACGTGGCCACGCACATGGCGCCCACCATGATGATCTCGAAGGCCCGCCCCCGACAGCGGTACGCCGCGATGGCCAAGGCCAGGGCAATCACGGCGGCCAGCATCATTGGTGTGACCACCATCCAGCCGGGCGTGTCCTGGATAATCGGCGCGCCCGCGGGGCCCTCGTCGATAAGATGGCGCTTCATGATTGACACGAAGGTCTGGCTCGTCGGTGCGATCACTTTGAACGTGGAGAACATGTGAACCCGCGCACGCCAGATTTCGTGCAACGGCCACCCCACGGTCAGCACAGAAAACCCGAAGCAGAGAGCCGTTGTCGCGATCGCAATGAGTGACGTCCGGCGTGAACGACGAAACAGCAGCATCAGAGGGATAAGAGCCAACGGCGTGAGCTTAATGACACTGACCGCACCTAGCACAATGCCCGCTGACCAGGGATGACGACGCGCTGCCGCGATGCTATAGGCGATCCCAGCGGTGACCAAGGGCGTCGTTTGTCCCAATGTGATCGACCACTGGAATGGGGTGGAAAGCCACACCACCACCGTGACGCCGACCAACACGCCCATGGGGATCGGGCGGTGAAACCACACATAAAATGCGCTGGCCACCAGCACGACCAGCGCCCATCCCGACGCCACCGTCAAGAAGAACACCGATGTGTGGAATGACATTACGAATGTCAGGGCCTCAGCCATTTGGGCAACGAATGGTGCCTGAACAAACGGATGCGGTGAGGCTGATGTGACATCTTGCTGGGCGAACGGCTGCCAGAAAGGGCCTGCCCAGGCAGCGAAATCGTCGGGGGCGTAGTCGTAGATGTGCGGATCATCACCCTGGCGGAGGAGCTTGCCGGCGATCCACAACGCGGCCCAGTCGCCGTTCTCACGTGGGCCGTGCCAGATTAATTGCGTCAGAAGCCCGACAAGGAGGCCCAACACATGGGCCGGCCACCCGATAATCGCGGCTGAGCTGCTCTCCGAACCGCGGGTGTGTGTTCTGCTTAGTGCTTCACGGGCACGGCCGGTGCCAAACCGGCTACCACTCCGAAGCGACAAAGCAGGCACAAAATTTCCTTCCGACAAAAGTATCGCTTACCAGTGATAACGCTGGCAGCACCCCGGCGACGGCAGGGGATGTTCCGGCCTAGCGATGATGACGCTCAGGCTCTGGGGCTGCGCTCACCCGGTTCATGCTCATCCGGTTCATGCTCATCCGGTTTTGCGGAATCTGCAGGTGACGCAGCTACAGGTGAAACCAAGCGTTGAGTATATCGAAACGCGTGGGGCCAGAGTTACACGGCCTTGTGGGGGCACATCATCTACAGCCCTAGCCACGGCAGATGCCCCGCGAGCAGCGCCGCGCCCACAAATGCCACGCAATCAATTACCGCATGAGCAATGATCAGCGGCCACACACGGCCTGTGCGTTCGAAATACGTTCCGAAAATCAGCCCCATGATCGCGTTCCCCACGCCCGCGCTCGGCCCCTGGTACACGTGGTACAAGCCTCTCAACAGCGCCGAGGTGACCACGCGCGGCGCCCCCGACACACCACACTGAGCCAAACGGGTCTGCAACCACCCCACTACGACCACTTCCTCGGCCCAGGCCGTCGCGCACGCGGAAATGATCAGCAACACGTACGACCACCAGGCACGGACCCCCGCCGCAGGATCAACCGTCGCCGACAAATCCCACGCGCGAGCTACGCCATAAAAGCACAGCCCGGGCAGGCCAATCGCCACAGCGGCCGCCAGCCCATGCCACACGTCGGACAGTCCGGACCAGCGCAAAAACCGCACAGGATTCGTCGTCACAGGATGAACCCACAACATATACACAGCCAGCGCGCCCCAGGCCACCAAGGTCCCTGCCGACAACACCTGCAGCGACACATCAAGCCAGGCGACCGGCGCCTGCGAAGGATTCAACTGCGCGGTCTGGCCCTTCAGCGGTGTCGGAGAGGCCAGCGCCTGCACCAGGCGCAGCGCCGCCCGCAGCCCCGACATCCCGAATGTCACGGCCAGGACAATGACAATTTCCCAGCGCAGCGTCGCGATGGAGCTACTTTTCGACGACAAGCCCGACACCAAGAACCTCCCACGGCGACACACGATCCCCCACGGCGCCCACATGGACACTTACCGGCCATCCGTGCCACGGGCCCTCAATTGCCGTCGTCACGACGGGGACCGAAAGCCCAGCCCAGCCCGTCAAATTCCACAACGTACACCACGGGGTCCACGCGGTTTGCGCTGCAAAATCCTCCTCCGGAGGCAAGGCCGCGAACGTGCCCACCGGCGGAGGCGGATACGCAATGGTCGGGGTCAGCACAAGATCCACATTCGCCGCGTCAGACCATTGGCCGAGCACCAGATCCGGAAGCTCCCGAAGTCTGACCAGTGTCTCTTCATACTGCTCGGCCGTGATCGTCGCACCCAGGTCACGAAAATACGTGCTCAACGGGGACAACGCGCCATCAAGATTCCTGCACCGGTACGCCAGCACGATCCGCAGCAACTCAATGGTCTCCGGCGGATACGGGCTGGTCACGGGAACAACATCATGGCCCGCCGCCCTCACTCGATCAGCAGCAATCCGAAGCGCGCCTGTCATCAGGGAATTCGACGCCGGACGGGGCGCAGAGTGCGAAGCACCGTGGGGCGCTGGGTGCGGCGCATTCCGACCCACACTATGCAGCGGCTTCGTTAAAATTCCCACACGTAGACGTCGAGAAGGAACACTCACATTCGGCGTTCCCGGAACCCACTCAGTCCGAGTCACCCGCGGTTGACCAGGAAAAGTAATTAACGACGACGCCACCGCGATATCCGCCACCGTGCGCGCCAGAAAACCATCCGCGCGGAGCTGCCCATCGGTCGGATCGTGCGGAGGCTTAAACCCGACGATCCCGCAACAGGAGGCGGGGACGCGGATCGAGCCGCCACCATCGCTCCCATGCGCCACCGGGACGATGCCACGCGCAACCAGTGCCGCGGCCCCGCCCGACGAACCACCTGGTGTGCGCCCGGGCAACGCCGGATTAACAACCGTCGGCAGATGGGTCGGTTCCGTATAGCACGATAAGCCCAGCTCAGAGGTGGCCGATGCTCCGAAAATGGTGGCGCCGGCGTCCAATAACGCGTCCGCCACGGGGTCGTTCTTGTCCGGCACAGATACGCGGTCGGCCGAACCCTGTGTGCAGGGAATCCCCTGTACAGGGAGCAAATCCTTAATCGGAATGGGCAAGCCGGCGAACGGGCCACTACTGCGCTGAGCGCTGGGATAGGTGACGGGAATGTCATCCAGGGCAAAACCTAGCTCTTGTGTGCTCAGCCCGGTTGATTCCCGGGTGGCTTGCACACGGTCCTGCGCGAGGCCCGCCAACACGTTCGGGGAAAGATGCTGGTCACGATTGTGCTGGTCAGAAGGTGTCGTGGCCTCCTGGGTTCCGACGTGACGACGCCCACCGCGCACCATAGCGAGGATATCGGCCAAAGGGGCGTCCAACACGTCGTGGAAATCCATACCTGACAGCCTACGGGGAGGCGGATATGGTTGCGCCACCACCACCTTGTCTATCTGATTCTTGATTCCTGGTGGTTTAGGGTTGAAGAGAACACCACGACATAGGCAGGTGGAATGAGTAGCGAGCAGTCAAGCAGCGTGGGCGCGCACCAAACCAGTCACACATCCGACACATCCGATCACGACATCCCCGTCGTCGCATTTCTTGGACCGTCAGGGACTTTTACGGAAATGGCCATGCTGGAATTCGCAGGTCATGGGTGGTGCGATACGCCACCCCAGGGCACTAGGACGGGGGCTGCTGGGCCAGAAAGCAGTGGCGTGGAAGCCACCGAGCCCATCACCGCACGCGGCCACCGCATAGTTCCGCTCCCCGTCGATTCACCCCAATACGCTGTGGACGCTGTTATTCGTGGCCGCGCCGATTGGGCGTGCGTTGCCATTGAAAGCTCAGTTGAAGGCCCTGTCACCAGGACTTTCGATGCGCTCGCGGGGTCGCACCCGCTGCAGATCTACCGAGAAATTGCCATCCCGATTGCCTTCTCCATCCTCGCCCGGCCGGGCACCCGCCCCGAGGACATCGCCACCTGGAGTGCGCACCCCGTCGCCCGTCCCCAAGTGACATCGTGGATTGATCACCACCTCCCGCCGGCCGATTTCGTTGCCGCCCGATCCAACGCCGCAGCTGCAGAGATGGTCGCTCGAGGTGAGGTTGATGCTGCCGCAGCGCCTGCCCGCGCCGGGCAGCTGTACGGTTTGCACTCCTTAGCCGATAGCGTTGCCGACGTTGCCGGTGCGCAGACTCGCTTCGTGTTAGTGGGAAAGCCGGGCAAACCCACAGCTCATACGGGTCGTGATCGCACATCGGTCGTCTTTAACGTCCGCAATGAGCCGGGCGCGCTGGCTCGAACGCTCACGGTGGTGTCGTCGAATGGCGTGGATTTGACTCGTATTGAGTCCCGCCCCACGCGGAAAGCGTTGGGAGAATACCGCTTTTATATGGATATGAGCGGGCATATCTCTGATCCACATGTGGCGACGGCTTTGCAGCATTTGCATAGAACGGTCCAGGTGTTGCGCTTCCTCGGGTCATGGCCGATGGACGACGGGCCCCACGTGGCGACGACGTCTGGCCAAGCGGTTGCATCCGACACTGTAACGACGTCCGATACTGCGGGCCCGACGTCGATAATGAGTCCGGATAAACCGTCGACGGCAACTCCCGCTGAGTGGTTCACCGCGCAGGAGTGGGTTGCTCATCGCGCGGAAGGAACCGCCCCGGAGACCGATGTCCTGTGGTAAAGCGACACAACGTTGGACCGTCGAGCCGGCGGCACGTGGCGAGCGAGTACAGAATGATGACAAACGGCTGGAGGAAAACAGGTGAATAGCGTGGGTACAACAGTCAACAGCGGCACATCACACGGCCATGCATCGGAGGAGAAGCAGCAGAACGCGCCCCGCGGACGGCTGATTCTTTTCCGCCACGGGCAGACGACGTCCAACCTCATCACCGCTCTCGATACCGCTGTGCCTGGGGCCGATTTGACCTCAATGGGCGTTGAGCAGGCTTTTACCGGTGGCGAGCGAATCGTTGCCGACGGCACCCTCTCCGGAGCAGGCGCCGAGCACCAAAATCATGTCCCAGCGGGCTCACCGCGCCCGGTTATTATCAGCTCGGAAGCCCTCCGCGCCAGGAAAACCGCCCGGTTCGCCGCGCAGGGGATGGTGAACCAGGGCGCGTCGGTATTTACCGCGTCGCCGTCGCCGGAGGGGGTGAAGACCGCCCCCATCACGGCCGACCCGAACGATCCCACTGTACCGACGGCGATCCCGGGTTTGACCGAGGTTACCGCGGGTGATCTGGAAATGAACACCGACATGGAGTCGATACACACGTACCGCTACACCCAGTTGCAGTGGTCGTCGGGAAAGATGGATATGCGCATGCCCGGTGGGCAGTCCGGGTGGGAAACGCGCCGTCGCTTCCTGGTGGGCATTACCCCGATGCTGCCGCTCCTTGTCTCCGGTGCGGTGGGGTCGGATACGAACACCCCCAGTGACCTTATTGTGGTTGTTCACGGTTCGGTGATGCGCTTTATAGCTGGTCAGTTAGCCGGCGTGGAGGCCCATTTCGTGCAGGACGGCTATGTGTCAAATTGCCGGTGGATTGTGTTGGACTCCCCGGCATCGCTGGATCTGGGTGCTGCGTCGTACTCAGATGTTGATCAATCGTGCGGCTCGTGGCGGGTGAAGCAGTGGGCGTGGTTGCCGGGTGACCGTGTCCGGCTGAAGGGGTCTGCTCAGTAACCGGCGGTAACAGGGGCCAGTGATAGCTAGGTAGCTACGCTGTGGGCTCGAGGTGCCGTTAGTATTGCCGGTATGCGGATTCTCGTCGTCGATAATTATGACAGTTTTGTGTACAACCTTGTGCAGTACATCGGGCAGCTGGGGGAGACGTGCACGGTGTGGCGTAACGACGACGACCGTTTGGTGGATTCTGCGGAGGATCGGGCTGCGGGCCGGTCGGTTGTTCAGCGTTTCGACGGGGTGTTGATTTCGCCGGGGCCGGGGACGCCGTCGGCGGCGGGTCAGTCGATTCCGCTGATCAAGGCATGTATCCGTCATGAGGTCCCGATGCTCGGTGTCTGTTTGGGACATCAGGTGTTGGCCGAGGCTTTGGGCGGTTCGGTTGTCCGTGCGGACGAGTTGTTGCACGGGAAGACATCGCCGGTGTGGCACGACGGTACGGGTGTGATGCGGGGGTTGCCGGATCCCGTGACCGTGACGCGATATCACTCGTTGACGGTGGATGAGGCGTCGCTGCCGGAGGAATTGGTGGTGACCGGCCGGTCGGATTCGGGGATGGTGATGTCCATGCGGCATGCGTCGCTGCCTTTGCATGGTGTGCAGTTTCACCCGGAGTCGATCATGACGAGCTGCGGCCACCGGATTGTGGCGAATTGGATGGGGTGCGCTGGTTTCCCTGTCGACGAGGAACGCGTGCGTGAGCTGGAGAATCGGCACAACGCTGTCTTGTCGGGGCTGTAGGTCGCGTGAAAGTGACCAGGCAAGGTTTTTCTCAACCTGGTCCTGGTTGTGGCGAATTAGTGAACCGTACATGCGGTTGTGCACTAATTCACCAACCTCCCGCCTTTATGGCAGAAGGCTGAATGAGCCGACGCCGACGTCGATCGTGGAGTCTTTGTCGACAGCCTGACCAGCAGGGATCGACTGAGTCATGATCTCGTTGATCTTGGAGAGATCGTTCGTCTTCTGATCGTGCGTGGTCAACCGGGCAGTCCCACCGGTCCATCCGGCCGAGCGCAAGGCGGATAGCGCCTGGCTGGTGCTTTGCCCGACGAGGTTGGGCATCGTCAGCTGGTTACCGCGGGAGACCTGAAGTTCGATCGTTGCTCCCTTGGGCATCTGGTTGCCTTCGTTGGCGGTGCGGAGCACTGTGCCTTCGGGGCGGGTGGAATCGACTTCGGTGACCGTCACTTTGAACCCGGCACCTTCGAGGTTGCCGCGGGCGTCGTCGATCGATTGACCAGTGACGACGGGCACTCGGACGCGTTCCGGCCCAGTGGACACCGTGATGGTCACACTACTTCCCTTGGTGACGTGAGAACCCGATGCCGGCGTTTGATCGATAATTCGGCCGGAGGCCACACTGTCAGATGGCGCCTCTTTCACCGTTTGGTCGAGCACAAGCCCAGCTTCTTGAAGCAGCCGTGAAGCCTCTTGCGTGTCCTTCCCCGTCAGGTTCGGGACGTCGGTTTGCTCTTTTCCGGTGGAAATGGTGAGCGTGACCTGGGTGCCCTTGGGCACTTGCGATCCCGCTGCTGGGCTCGTGTCAATGACATGGCCCTTTTCGACGTCGGCATTAGACGCTTCCCGCGTTTTCACCTTGAACCCGGCGTCTTCGAGTTTGGCGATCGCGTCGTCCTCGGTGAGGTTCCGAACGTCGGGGATACTTATTTTTTTGTTGTCGTTAGTGTCGACGTGGGGGAGGCTGCTGCTCGTCGTGTTGTCGTGGTAGTAGGACCATGCAACGGCGCCACCGATTCCGAGGACGGCGAGGATAACGAGCGTCCAGATAATCCGTATCCATGTGGACAGTGCGCTGCGTTTCTTTTCGCCCTGCTCGGAGTGCTTGCTGGCGTGTTTGCCGCCGGAGTTCCGTATGGCAGTGTCGCTCCCTGCCGGTGCGACAGCCGCGTGTGCTCCTTGTGCTTGGCCGGGTGCGTCTGACGGGCCGGGTTGGGTTGCGTGGGCACCTTGGGCGGCCGCACTGTGCGGGCCGCTTCCAGCTGCGATCCCGGCAGCTCCAGCTGCTCCCGCGGCCCCTGCAGCGGGCATAACGGTGGTCGCGACGTCGCTGGGATCGTTCTGGTGGGGCATCGGGCTGTAAGGATTGGTCCGATGCTGTGCGGCCAGCGGTGTGCGGTGGCTAGCCAAACGTCGAAGGTCGTCGGCGAAATCGGCGGCATCGTCATAGCGGTCAGCCGGATCCTTCGCCATCGCTGTCATGATGACGGCGTCGACGTTGGTGGCAGTGGTCGGATTGAGCCTGATGCCGTCAACGTGTGATGGTGGCACCGGTGTGCTTTGCACGTGTTGATACGCGACGGAGAAGGGCGATTCGCCCTGGAACGGCGGCTGTCCCGTGATGAGTTCGTAGAGCACGCACCCGCTGGCGTAGATGTCGGACCGCGGGTCGGCGGAGTGCCCGCGCGCCTGCTCGGGTGAGAGGTATTGCGCTGTTCCGATGACGGCAGCGGTCTGCGTCATGGAGGACGTCGCGTCGCCAAGTGCCCGCGCGATGCCGAAGTCCATGACTTTGACGGACCCCGTGGCCGTAATCATGATGTTGGCGGGTTTGATGTCGCGGTGGACGATGCCCGATTCATGGGAGAAGTGGAGTGCGTCGGCAACGTCGGCCATGACGGTTGCGGCGTACTCGGGATCCAGGGGTCCGTCTTCGCGGATGATGTCGCGGAGGGTGCGTCCGCGGACGCGTTCCATGACGATGTAGGGGACGGAGCCGTCAGCTTCGCTTGTCTGCCCGGTGTCGTAGACGGCGACGATGGCGTGGTGGTTGAGCTTGGCGGCATTGAGTGCTTCACGGCGGAATCGTTCGAGGAACGTGGTGTCGCGTGCGAGGTCGGGCCGCATCATTTTGACGGCGACGTCGCGTCCGAGGAGGGTGTCGGTGCCGGCGTAGACGTCGGACATTCCTCCTGTGCCGATGATTTCGGAAAGTGTGTATCGGCCCCCTAGTAGGGTGTTTGAATCCATCGCTTAGACCCCGCTCCGAGCGCTGTTTCCGTTACTGGTTCCGTTGTGGGAGCTGTGGCCTTGCCCGGTGGTTCCTCCTGTCCCGGTTCCTCCGTTGATGGCGGAGTTTTGTTGGTTGGTGTTGCCGGATCCGCTGTTGCCGCCGTTGCTGTTGCCGCCGTTGCTGTTTCCGCGGCTGCCGTTGTTTCCTGCGTTCCCGGACCCGTTGTTGGTGCCCCCGTTGGAGTTATTCCCGCCGGTGTTCGTGTTACCGGAGTTGCCGTCGGTGGTCCCGTTGTTTCCGTTTTCGCCTGTGGTGTCGTTGTCGGTACCGGGGGTGTTGTTCGTCCCTTGGTCTCCGGTTTCGGTCGGCTGAACAGGCCGGGTCTCAGTGCCGGGGTTGGTCTGTTGTTCCGTGTTGGTCCGCTGCGGCGGCTGGTAGGTCTCCGCCGGCGCGGTGTCATTGTCGTCGTTCTCACCAGGGACGACGGTGGTGATGACGCTGGTGACAGTTTCGCCAGTTTCGTCGCGCCCGCCATCGCGGTGAACACCGAAAGCCATCCATGCCCCAATAGCGACGACGATAAGGACGAGGAGCCCAATGAGCGTCCAGAGCCACCGCGTGGCCTTGGAGTTGTTGTTCTTGTTGGGCGCCGCGCCTTTGTTGGTGTTCCGGGCAGGACTTTGTCCGCGATTGGGCGTGCCACCAGGGCGGTTAGCAGCGGCTGCTGCCGCGCCGGGGGCTGCAGCGTTCTGCTGGGCTGCCGGGCTTATACGTGTGCCGTCGGAGGGGCCACGGTTAGTTGCCGCTCCGCCGAGTGATGGGTGGACGGTGCCGCCGGGTTGCGGCGCTGGCCCCTGGACCTTGGGAGCAGGGGTTTGAGGTTGTTCGGTGACCTGCGCAATGGATTCGCCAGGCGCTGTGGGCGAGACGAATTGCGCGGTCGGCTGGGGCTCACCATTGGTCGCGAACATGGCCGTGGGGGCGTCGGGCCCGCTGGGGGTGACCATGCCGTCTTGGTTAATTTGTTGATGAAGTGTTTCGGGCAGTGGCGGCATGTCGCCGTTGCGAACGTGGGCGACAGCCATGGTGAGTTCGGCACCATTGGCGTAGCGTGCGCGGGGGTCTTTGCGCAGCGCCGTCGCAATCAGTTCGCGAGTATTCCGCCCGATGCTCTCAGGCAGAGCAGGCGGCGTCGTGTTGATATGCGCGATGGCGACGGACACAGTGGAGTCGCCCCGGAACGGCCGCTGACCGGTCAGCATTTCGTAGCCGACAACGCCGAGCGAGTAAATATCGCTGGCAGGCCCCACTTTCATCCCCTGGGCTTGTTCAGGGGAGACATATTGCGCGGTGCCAACCACCATGCCGGTCCGCGTGAGTGGCACCGCTTCGGCGGCTTTGGCGATGCCGAAGTCCGCGACCTTGACCGTGCCGTCGGGTGTGATCAGCAGGTTGCCGGGCTTGATATCGCGGTGAACCATGCCGGCAGCGTGAATGGCCTGCAACCCGAGCGCGCTTTGCTGCAGCACGTCGAGTGCAAGTTTTTCGGGAAGTTTCTTTTCGCGCGCGAGGACGTCGGCAAGTGATTCGCCACGCACGTATTCCATGATGATGAAGCAGAAGGTCAGCCCTGCATCGAGGACTTCGCGGTAGGCGTGGGTGTGAACGACATTGGGGCTGTCGATGAGCGATGACGCGTTGGCTTCGTTCCGGAAGCGTTCGCGGAACTCGGTGTTGTCGGTGTACTCGGGTTTGAGAACTTTGATGGCGACGGGGTCGCCGGTGTCGTTGTCGGTGGCGAGCCACACGGTGGACATGCCGCCCCGGCCGATGATCCAGTTGAGGCGGTAGTGGGTTCCTACGAGGCGTTGAACGCGCTCAATGTCTGATCGATCCGGTTGGAGATCGTTGTCATTGGTCATGTTTTACACCCCGTCCTTGAGTGCCTGGGCGATGACAGCGCGGCCGATGGGGGCTGCGACGGACCCGCCCGTTGCTGCTTGTCCTCGGTCACCACCATTTTCGACGACGACGGCCACGGCGACGTCGGCGTTCTGGGAGGGCCCGAAGGCGACGTACCAGGCGTGTGGTTTGGAGGACCGTGAGTTTTCGCCGTGCTCGGCGGTACCGGTCTTGGATGCGATGTCGGCGCCGGCGTACCCGCTGGTGCCTTTTTCGGATCCGATCATGAGCTGCGTGATGCGGTTCGCGATGTCTTCGTTGACCGCGGTATTGACTTGTTCAGGTTTCGTGGTCTTGATGGGCTTGAGGCTGGAGTCGGTGATCTGCTTGACCACGTAGGGCTTCATCCTCTTGCCTTTATTGGCGATCGTGGCGGCGATGATGGCGTCCTGCAACGGTGTGATGGACACGTCGCGCTGTCCGATGGAGGACTGCGCCAGTGATGGTTGGTCAGCAATCTCGCCGACGGTGGACGTCTGGACGGGCAGTCCGAAGTCATCCACGCTCTCACCCACGCCGAATGCTTTAGCGGTCTTCTTGAACTGCTCGGTTCCCGCAGCCATTCCGAGCTGGGCAAACGCCGTGTTGCAGGACAGAGTGAACGCGGTGGACAGCGTCGTCAGAGAACCACTCCCGCAGCGCTCACCACCGTAGTTCTCCATGGTCGTGTAGCTATCCGGCAGCGTGATCTGCGGTTCCGCGGTGACCGTGGTGTTGGCGTTGACGTTGTTCTTCTCCATGGCAGCAGCCGTGGTGATCAGCTTGAATGTCGATCCGGGCGGAAGCGTCTGCTGCGTCGCGTGGTTGAGCAGCGGCGATTCCGGGTTGTTGTTGAGGTCAGCCCAGTTTTGCTGTGCTTCCTCAGCATTCGAGGTCACGATGCTGCGCGGGTCGTAACCAGGGGTGGAGGCCATCGCGAGCACTTCCCCAGTGGAGGGCCGGAGCGCGACGACGGCACCGGTGTATCCGCGGCTGGTCATGGCGTCATAGGCGACGCGCTGCGTCTTGGGGTCGATGGTGAGCTCGACATTGGCACCCTGGGTTTCCTTGCCCGTGAGGGTGTCGGTGAACCGTTTGGTAAACAGCGAGTCGTCGGTGCCGTTAAGGATGTTGTTCTGGCTGGCCTCGATGCCCGCTGTTCCGTAGCGGTCAGAGAGGTAGCCCTCGATGGGCCCAAACGCGTCGGGGTCGCTGACGTATTCGCGGTTGTACATGTCATTGGCGCCCTTGACGGAGTGCGCCAGGATTTCTCCCCCGGCGCTGATCTGTCCGCGTTGGCGTGACTTCATGTCGTAGTACTGGCGACGGTCAAGCGAGTTCTTGGCCAGGTGGTCGGTCTGGAACCCCTGGATCCAGGTGAGGTTGGCCACCATGGCAACAACGAGGAGGAGGCAGAAGATGGTGACTGCGCGGATGGACCGGTTCACTGTTGTGCCTCCTTCTGGTTGGTGCTGGCTTGCTGGTTGGTTTTACGGTTCGGTGTCGCGGCTGACCCGCTAACGCTAGCTGGTTGCCGCGCGGAATTGGAAATGCGCAGGATGATGGCCAGCAGCATGTAGTTGGCAAGGAGCGACGAGCCTCCGTGGGCGACGAATGGCGTCGTCAGTCCGGTCATCGGTAGGAGTCTTGAAATCCCTCCGACGACGACGAACACCTGGATCGCGATGGTGAGCGAGAGCCCAGAGGCAACGAGTTTGCCGTAGGTGTCGCGTGTCTTGAGTGCTGTCTTCATGCCTCTGGCGACGAAGACGGCGTAGAGGACGATGAGCGCGGAGAGCCCCACGAGGCCGAGTTCCTCACCGATGGCGGCGAGGATGAAGTCGGAGTGCGCAACGGGCACCTCTTCGGGATACCCTCGTCCAAGTCCGGTGCCGGTGACCCCACCCCACGACAGGCCGAAGAGCGCTTGCGAGAGCTGGTATCCGCCCTCGTTGTAGTGGCTGATGGGGTCGATGAAGTTGTCGACGCGTGTCTGAATCTTGGCGGAGATGTTGTAGATCCCGACGGCACCGATGGCGGCAAGACCGAGTCCGATAATGATCCACGACGGCCGCGAGGTGGCGATATAGAGCATGCCGAGCACGGTCCCGAAGAGGAGGAGTGCTGGGCCGAAGTCGTTTTCGCCGGCCATAATGACGAGGGCGATTCCCCACACGACGAGGATGGGTCCGAGGTCACGCAGCCGCGGGAATCTCATTCCGAGGAATTTGGTCCCGGCGACGTTGAACAGTGCTCGCTTCGTGGTGAGGAGTGAGGCGAAGAACAGCAGAAGTAGGATCTTCGAGAACTCACCGGGCTGAATGGAGAACGGCCCAATTTGCACCCACACGTTGGCGTCCGCGTTGAGGCTGGTGGGCCACACCATGGGGACGGCCATGAAGATCAGACCAGCGATACCGAGCAGGAACGAGTAGTCCTGGAGGGATCGGTGGTCGCGAAGTCCGACGATGACGGCGACCATCATGGTTACACCGATCACCGTCCACATGATCTGTGAGCGGACAAGGTTATTCCCCGTGGCCAGGTCCAGCCGGTAAATCATGACGAGGCCGATGGCGTTGAGCAACGCCGCGACGGGAAGCATGATCTGGTCGGAGTAGGGCGCTTTCCACAGAATCACGAGGTGGGCGACGGTGAAAATGATGATGAACCCGCCGAGGAGGTAGGCAACATCCGTGGTCAGCGGGTGGTTAGCCGCGATTTCGACGGCGATCACCGCCAAAGCGAGGATCGCGGTGACAGCCAGCAGCAGCCCGAGTTCGATCCAGCGCCGTGGCCGTTTGGGCCGCGCAATGGGTCCCGTGTTGTCGGTTGCCTGCCCGGTTGTCGTTGCCGGGTACGCGACGGCGTTTCCCGCTGTCGATGGGTGTGAATAGGTCATTTATTTCACCTCCCGGCATGTGTCACCAGGTGTGGTGAGGTCTCCGGGTTGCCCGTTGGCGGTGTCTCCCGAGGCGTTGTTGGCTGCGGATCCGCCAGCACTGGGTGCGCTCGGTGCGGGTTCGCCACTGGTTGCCGCGTCGGAGGGCGCGTGTGGCTCACCACTGCGGTTGTCGCGGGCTGCGTCGGGATTATCGGCGTTGCCGTGCGATGATTCGCGGGTCACGCACACAGGGAGCGCCTGCTTAGCTAGTCGCTCCATTTGTGTTTGGACGTCGTTGTAGTCCCCCGATGGCAGATTGTCGACGTTTGTCCGCGTCGATGGCGGAAGATCGGTGAGTTGGAAGCGGTGGCATTTCTTAGTGGAGTTCGCGTCCAGCAGCGTGAGGTTGCCCTTGGCGTCCAAACATGCGCGTTGGTACGTGCTGTGGAGCGTTTTTCCGAGGATTGTTTCGTCTGCACCTTTATAGACGACGAGTTCGTTGTTGTCGGTGGCGATGTAATAGCGGTTATCTAGTGTTTTCTTCGCCCACCATCCGCCGGCACCGATGACGACGGCGAGGATAAGAACAATGACGCCCACCGTGAGACCGATGCGACGCCCTTTTTTCTTATTGTGTTTTTCGTGGTTATGGCCGTGTCCTCCGGCGACGGCTGAACCGTGGGTGGAATCAGTACTGTCCTTCGCACCACGACCTGCTGTGCTACTACGTTCATTGGCCCCGGCGGATGTACCACTGTGTGCGGAATCGGCAAGGTCACCCCGGGATGTGTGTGTTCTCCCGTTGTCGGAGGGGCCACCACCGTTGTTGGGTGACGCCGGTTGCGATCCGGAGCGCGCTCCAGGATTTCGTTGGGCCTGGGCTTCCTTGTTCTGTTGTATAAGCTTCATGCCGACGGCTCGGCCGGCTGCGGTATCAGGCCGGGCGACGTCGGTCTGTTCCGGATCGAGCGCACCGACGAGGAGAGGTGCGGCCGGGGCGTAGTCGTCGTCGCTGGTGTCGACGATTTCTCCGAGAACGACGGTGACGTTATCGGGGCCGCCGCTGCGTAGAGCGAGGTCGATAAGGCGCTCGGCAGCTTGGTCGAGCGTGCCACGGGAGACGATATCCGCGATGGTGTCGTGGCTGACGGGGTCAGAGAGGCCGTCGGAGCACAGGAGGTAGCGGTCACCGGGGCGGACGTCGCGGAGCATCAGGGTGGGCTCCACGGGGCGGCCTGTCAGCGCTTTCAGGATGAGGGAGCGCTGCGGGTGGTTGGAGACGTCTTCGGGCGCCAGCTGGCCTTCGTCGACAAGGGATTGGACGTAGGTGTCGTCTTTGGTAATTTGCTCTAGTTGTCCGTCGCGGTAGAGGTATCCGCGTGAGTCGCCGACGTGGCAGATGGCGAGGGTGTCGTCGTTGAAGAAGAAGGCGTCGAGGGTGCACCCCATGCCCTCGGTGGCGGGGTTGATGTCGATCTGGTTAGCGATAGCAGCGTTACCTTCGGCCATCGCGTCGGCCAGCTGCCCGCACATGTCGTCGCCGGGTCCCACATCGTCGACGTGGGCAATGTGGGAAATCATGAGCTGGGAGGCTATTTCTCCCGCCGCATGTCCGCCCATGCCGTCGGCCAGTGCCAGCAGGTGGGGGCCTGCGTAGGCAGAGTCTTCGTTATTTCCGCGGATCAGTCCTACGTGCGATGCGGCCGCGTAGGTCAGGGCATATGTCATCTAATGATCCCTTCCTACTGCACGTGCAGTGTGGTTCGGCCGACGCGGATGGCATCTCCGCGGGTGAGGGTTTCTAGCTGGTCGATGCGTTGCTCGTTGAGGTACGTCCCGTTGCGCGATTCTAGATCTTCCACGAACCAGTCGTTTCCGTTTCGGATGAACCGCGCGTGACGGGATGAAGCGTAGTCATCGCTGAGGACAAGTGTGCACGACGATGCTCGTCCGACGAACACTTCAGATTGCGACGTCAGGTCGATCGTTTGTCCTCTCTGGGGCCCGTTGGTCACGACGAGTTCCGAGAGTGGGGCCTTATTTCGCTGGTTCCGTCTGCCGTCGGCGTTGGGGGCGACGGTCTGGTCAGGCCCGCCTTGGGGCGCTGCTACGGCGGGTGCCGCGAGCACGGTGGCTGAGGGCGTAGCCGAATCCCGTTTGAGAGCGCGCAGGGTGAGCGCGATGAAGAGCCAGAGCAGGATGAGGATGGCTAGTTTAACGAGAAACAACACCGTGCTTTGCATGGTGGGCATCCTCCTTGGTTGTGCAGCAGCATCGGTTGTGGCTCCATGTGCGCCAGCTGGATAGTGAGCTTACAGGCACACCTGGACACCCCACCGATTCAAGTCGTGCCCTACTTTACCTTCTTTGGTGTGCCCGCGCGCCAACCCCGCAGCATAAAGCCCGTGTTCGTAGAGGTGCGGTAAAGCTTTTCGACGGTGTCAGCGTCGGTATTCACACCACTATCGACGACGGTACCGCCGCGGAGTTTGGTCTGCGTCGAGCTAGTTTCTCACGCGGACGCGGCCCCTGAGTTCGCACTCCGGTTTTACGTCCGTGGGCCTACTTCTGAGGCGTGTTGATTCGCACCTCTATATAAGAGTGTCCGACGGTGATGACGTCTCCGTCGGCCAGCAGCCAGTTGTCGATCGGGGTGTCGTTGACGGTGGTGCCGTTGGTCGAATGTAGATCCACCAGGACGGCTTCTTTCCCGTCCCACACGAGTTCGGCGTGTCGCCGCGATACGCCGGTGTCGGGGAGGCGGAAATCCACCTGGTTACCGCGCCCGATGATATTTGTTCCTTCGTGTACGTGGTATGTCCGGGAGGACCCGTCTTGAAGTAAGAGGGTGACGGCCGCTTGTTCGCTTGCCTGTCCGCTTACCGACGCCTGTCCTGGGGCATAACCGCCGTTGTCCTGCACGTTCGGCGATGCTGCGGCATCGGCGGGGGAGACGTGCCCTGTTCCCGGGGCGGGGTTAGCAGTGTCGGCGGCGTCGGCAACTTCGGACCACGCTTGTGCATGGCGGTAGCTGTCATAGTCGACGCTGTGAGGGTAGCCAGATTGTCCCTCTGGTTGCCCCGACTGCCCCGGCTGCTCCTGGTTGGCGGAGTCGTTTTGATGTGAGGCGTAGACCTCGGTGGGTGGGCTCACTGGCCGCGCATCCTGGTGCTCCGAAACGGAGGAGTGGCACTTCAGTTGGCCGGTGTGCAGGCCTTTGTCGCTTTTGAGGTCCACAGTGACGGCTTCGTAGGTGCGCCATCCTTCGTTGCGGATGAAGCGTCCAAGCAGGTCAGAGAGGTCGTAGTTCAGGTCCGGATCGGCGTCGTTAATTTTGTCCAAGTCTTTTGCTGCAAGGTAGACGACGTACCGGTCGGGGGCATATAGAGTGCCGTGGGGTCCATAAACCAAGGAATCCTCGGCCTCTTGCTTCAAGAGTTCCTCAATTTCGGCAGGGACGACGGACCCGCCGAAGACGCGTGCGAATCCATTATCCATGCCGCGTTGCAGGGAGCTATCGAGCTTTCGGAAACGCCCGAGCATATCCATATGAACTGGGACACCTTTCTTGGCATCGCGCGAAAATCCAGGGCTGCACTCATGTGCGGCTGATGGCAAGCAGTGTGTGCTCAGCCGCGGTTCTTCCCTGATCTGCGATCGTTCTTGATGTGACCGTGTTGTTCTCTACGCTATGCCATTTGAGAGAAGTTCAGGTCATTATACGAATTTCTTTCGTAAATACATAGGAGAGCAGCGTACTACGTCCAGGTTTTTCGTCGAGTTCGATCACTATCGACGGGATTGTGCGCGATATGAATACGAAATGTATGAGATATGAAGCTGACATATTAAGAGGTATAGGGGTGTTTTCGATGAGTTCGTGGACTAGTCTGTGGACTTTTGCAAGTCTTTGACCTGCTCTTTTGTTTTCGACGCGGGACGTCGTGCTAAGCTGACGTGCGTTGTTTCGGGCGAGTGGCGGAATGGCAGACGCGCTGGCTTCAGGTGCCAGTGTCCTTTACGGACGTGGGGGTTCAAGTCCCCCTTCGCCCACAACTTCATTGTGAGTGTTAGTCCCCGTTGGTTGTGATCCTGCAAGGGTTTCAGCCGACGGGGACTTTCGCATTCTTCCGGTTTCCCCTCACCGTCGTTGATTCTTTGTCTACAGTATTCCCTAACGAAACCTAACTTCATGCTGGAGGACGGAGTAGGGGCTTGATCGACGTGGGTTGATGATCTGTGAGGGGGTCGGGATATGAGCGCGATGAACGATACGGTGCGACGACTTTACGACGGTGTAGCACTGTCGTACGGAATGACGATGGTCGTACTCGGGTCGACGATTCCGTCGGGGCTGTATTCGATATATCAGCGGGATTGGGGGCTGGGTTCCAGCTCAACTGTCGTCTTCTTTTCTTTTTATGTCGTGGGTGTCGTTATTGCCTTATTGTTTGGTCACGTTTCTGACACTGTGGGAAGAAAACCAGTTATTTTGACGTGTGTTGGTCTCTCGTTGGCCTCGAGTGTGACCTTTACACTGACAACTAATTTCCCTGGTTTGTGTATTGCCCGCACACTATCCGGGTTATCGGTGGGGTTATGCACTGGTGCGTTTACGGCGGCTCTGCAGGAGGCGATATCTCCTGCCTTGGGTGCCCTTTTGAGCACGATTTACACATCATTGAGCTTGGCTCTCGGGCCTTTGTTTGGCGCGTTCATTGCCTTACATTCGGGATTACCACTAAGAATTCCTTTCATCATTTACGGAATTCTGACCGTCATAGCAGGCGCGCTGGTGTTATTAATCACCGAGACTCTCGAGAATCGAGAACGGCTGAGGCTAAACGTTCAGATCGGCGTTCCGAAGAATCTCGTGTCTGCTTTCATTCCGTTCGCTGTCGCCATTGGAGTTGCCTACGGTACAAACGGTCTTTTCCAGTCTGTCGTCCCACTCAGCATGAAAGGCTTAGGAGTATCCAGCCAACTGGGCATGGCCTTTACGACGTTTCTCATGCTTGCCGTTTCCGCGGCAACTCAAATTGGGATGGCATTTCTTCCCCGCGAGCCAAGTTTGGCGGCTGGAATGATTATTTTGGTGGTGGGCCTGGGATCCACCGCGGTGTCCCTCATCATTGGCGAGCCCATCGTGGCCTGGTTCGGCATCTGTATTTCAGGTATTGGGCAGGGAATCAGTTTTCGCACTTCGTTGGCTGGCACAGCCGAACTATCGCCACGATCCGATAAAGCCAAGACAGTATCGACGTACTACGTGGTCGGTTACGTGGCTACGGCCGTCCCGGCTCTCGGCGCAGGAATTGTGGGCGGTCAACCTTATGTTGTCGCCATCGTGTGTGCCATCGTCGCCGCTTTTGCTATCAGCAATGTGTTTTTACTACGCAGTGGTAAGCGTCGGTAATGGTGGGGAGTTAACGGCGGCTGAAATGACAATGGTGATAGTCCCCCGTTATAAGAAAGCCGATGGCAAAAGCCGAGAAAACGGGCGTTTCCCCATTGTGCTTTTAGTTGTCGAGGGTGACTTCGATGTTTTCTTCTTCGGTATCAAACCATAATGCGGCGCTTTCTTTTGCAACGGCTTCCGCATCTTCACGTCGATTTGCCTGACCGAAAATGTCGTACTTAGGGATGGTGACAAGCCACCATTCTCCATCCGGTTCAACTGTTGCATGGACGTGTATTGCCATTATTTTTATCTCCAATGTGCTGGCGTAGTGACAATAACTGTAATAATATCTCCTCTGATTCCGGTGGAGCAGTGTTTCTCCACTATTCCGCTTTCCCGACGCAAAAGTGTAACGGGGATTACCCTGGCAGTTATCCCTACATGTGACAGTCAACTGATCTGTGACAATCAATCTGAAAGGCGTCGTTGTGTCTATTGATCCAAAAGAGCTTATAGCGAAAACTCCCACCCAGTTGTTTATTAATGGGAAGTGGGGTGATTCGTCTAGCTCAGAGACGTTTGATGTGGAGAACCCTGCCACCGGTGAGGTCATTGCAACCGTGGCTAGCGCAACGGGCGATGATGCCATTAAAGCTCTTGACGCGGCATCCGATGCCCAATACGAGTGGTCACATACGTCGACCCGTGAGCGCAGCTCAATACTAAAAAAGGCGTTTGACCTGGTTCAAGAGAACTCTGAGGAATTAGCCACGTTGATGACGCTGGAAATGGGGAAGCCCCTCGCGGAATCCCGCGGCGAGGTGACTTACGGCGGGGAGTTCCTCCGCTGGTTCTCTGAGGAAGCGAACCGCATTGGGGGTCAATATTCCACGAGTCCGGAGGGCACTCTACGGTTCCTAGTCTCTCGCCGCCCTGTCGGGCCATGTTTCCTCATCACACCGTGGAATTTCCCGCTCGCGATGGGCACCCGCAAGATCGGCCCAGCGCTGGCTGCCGGCTGCACCGTCGTGTTGAAGCCCGCGCGTCTGACGCCTCTCACCTCGCTGTACTTCGTCGAGCTGCTTCGTCAGGCCGGCGTGCCTGATGGCGTCGTCAATGTGGTGCCGTCGAAATCTGCGTCGTCAGTGTCGGAGCCGATCATGGGGGATTCGCGGTTGCGCAAGATGTCGTTCACCGGTTCGACGGGCGTCGGTAAGCACCTGCTCGAAGCTGCCTCGAAGAATGTGTTGCGTACCTCGATGGAGCTAGGTGGCAACGCTCCGTTTGTCGTTTTTGACGACGCGGATCTGGATAAGGCGGTTGAGGGCGCGATGGTTGCAAAGATGCGGAACATGGGGGAGGCATGCACGGCTGCGAACCGATTTATTGTGCACGAGTCGGTGGCCGAGGAGTTCTCGAAGAAGCTGGCCGAGGCAATGGGTGACCTGACGTGCGGAAATGGGTTGGATGAGGACACGACGTGCGGCCCTCTGATTGAGAAGAAAGCCCTGGATAACGTGGCCGCTTTGGTTGATGATGCTAAAGAGAAGGGCGCGAAGGTGCTCTGCGGTGGCGAACCCCTTGAAGGTAAGGGCTATTTCTATAAGCCGACGGTGCTTTATCCTGTTCCAACCGATGCGCGAGTATTCCGGGAAGAGATTTTCGGGCCCGTCGCCCCGATTACGACATTCTCTACGGAAAGCCAGGCACTTGAGTTAGCCAATGACACCGAATATGGATTGTCATCCTATTTATTTACGACGAATGTCCAGCGCGCGCTGCGGTTCTCGGAGGACCTCGAGGCTGGAATGGCCGGGTTGAATGTGGGAGTGTTGTCCAACGCCGCGGCTCCATTTGGTGGCGTGAAGCAGTCCGGCTTGGGCCGCGAAGGCGGAAACGCCGGCATCGAGGAGTACCAGGAGGTTCGCTATATCGCGATGCCGACGGAGTAGAGGCGCGAACTTTTTAGCTGGAAATAGCGTGCCGCGTCGCTTTCAAAGTCGCTCCTGATTTCCCTAGTTCCATCATTTTCGAGATGAGATCGGCCGCGGTGAATGCTGCGTGGTCATAACTCAGTCCGTCCGGCGGGTGAATGTTGGAAATGCAGTTCCGCCGCTCGTCGGTCGTCCCCGGTGACGCGTTATACGTGATGTACATGCCTAGCGAATATGGCACCGAAAGCCCAGGTCGCTCGCCGATAATGACTACAACGACGCGCATGTTCATGGCGTGTGCAATGTGATCGCCCAACGCGACCCGCGCTTGGTCTGCTCTGACGGTGGGGGCAATGGAGAGCTCCGGACAGATGCGGTGAAGCGCGTCCCGCAACGCTTCTTCCGTGGCTTTCCCGTGGTAGGACAGCGCATCGGGGGAGAGACCATCCGCCATGACTATCCCCACATCCCATCCAGCCTCGCGAGTGGGCAGTTTCTTTAGGTCGTCATCGTTGGGGAGTCGTCCCAGGTCAGGGCGTCGCAAATACTCCGACCGATCCTCGGCGCGCGACCGCACGAGCGGTGCGTCGGCAAGGAAAGAAAGTCCGTTCGTGGTGCCGGAACTACCCGCGTCACCCGTGCCATTCGAATCACCTGAATGAACAGCGTCGCGTGCGGCCGCGTGAGCTGCTGCGAACGATAGTTTCGATGAGGTCGGTTGGGCCGCTCCGTGTCTCCCTAACCCGATCCGCGCCGTGGTGAGATCACGTACCCTCGCCCAGGCGTCGGGACGATGATCGTCCTTAGCGCGGTTGCCATCTTTAGCGCGGCCGGCTTCGCCACCCGTGGTTGTGACGTCGAGCTGCCCCGTCATGATGTCCACCCCAATTCCATGGCATGGTCGGGCGAGAGCGCAGGCGCGGGGCCCTCGTCGGCAAGCAACCCGCCTTGGTCCGTAACCCCGGTTGTGTGCAACCACTCTTCGAATTCGGGCGCTGGCCGTTTGCCCATGGTGGCGCGAACCTGCGCGATGTCGTGGAAGGACAGGGATTGATAGCCCAACATGATGTCGTCGGCACCCGGAACGGCGATGACAAAACCGGTGTTCGCCGCCGCCAGAAGGTGCAGGAGCGTGTCCATATCGTCGCTATCCGTTTCGGCATGGTTGGTGTAGCACACGTCGCAACCCATTTGAATGCCCAGAAGCCGGCCGCAGAAGTTGTCCTCCAGCCCGGCCCGGATGATTTGCTTACCGTCGTACAGGTATTCGGGCCCGATGAATCCCACCACCGTATTGACCAACAGCGGACGATACACACGCGCCACCCCGTACGCGCGAGCCTCCAAAGTTTGCTGGTCAACAGGTCCATCGACACCTATGTTTGCCCCCGCCGACAAGCACGATCCCTGACCGGTCTCAAAATACAAAGCATTCGTGCCGACGGTTCCTCGGCGCAATTCGTCCGCGGCCTGCTCTGCTTCGGCCAGCATACTGAGCGACACGCCGAAGGACCGCAGCGCTCCTTCCGTTCCCGCAATTGACTGAAACGGCAGATCCACGGGTGCGCCGGCCTCCATGAGGTCAATGGTCGTCGAGATATGTGTGAGCACGCTCGACTGCATAGGGATGGAGTACCGTCGCCGCACCCGAAGAGCAGCCCGTCGAGAACGCTGGCCGCCACACCCGCGGGGTCGTCGGTGGGGTGGTTGGGCTGCAACCGCGACGACAAACGACCAGGTAAACCCAGGGTTGTTCGGAATTTCGTAACGACGCTTAACGCGGCGGATACCGCGATCAGCTCTCCATTGCTCATCAGTTTGGAGACAGCTGCGGCCATCTCTGGTGTCAACCCCCACGCCAAGGAGGAGATGTCGGCGCTGCGATAGGCCTGTTCCAGGAGGTATTCGCGGAATGCGCCCACGGTCATGTGTGCGAGGGGGCGGAACGCGTCGGAGTCGTGGGTTCGGTGGATGAGGTCTGTGACGGCGTCCTCGATGAGGGGGCGACGGATGAACTCGCGTAGTTCCACGTCCGCCAAGACCATTGCGGCGGCGACACGTTCGGCCGCGGAGTGTGCGGCACATCCGGCCAGTTGGTCACCAGAACGGATAGGCGACGCCTTCGCCATCACCTCCGTTAAGGATGCGAATGAGTACGTGTGTCCAGCGAGGTGTTGGGAATACATTAGTAGACCTCCTCGGCCTGGAGGGTGGTAAGTGTGCGTGGGGTGTGGACGGGTTCCTTCAGATCCTGCTCGGCACGTTCCCGCGCAGCACGTTCCCGCGCAGCGCGCTCCTGTGCAATATCCACCGGCGACGTATTCCGGCCCCACACCGCGTACCCGACGGCCGCCAGCGCCATCACGCCCAATGCGCACCCGGCAAGCATGGGCGCATTCATGAACGTTGCCACGACCGCGCCCAGCGACAGCACCAACGCAACACCCGAGGTCACGACGCCACCGGGCGTCCGGTACGGCCGCGGCAGCTCCGGGCGTCGCACCCGCAACACAATATGCGCCACCATCATCAATGCATACGACACCACCGCGCCAAACACAGCAACAGACATCAGGGCGTCACCATCCGCCACCAGCGTCAACGCAAAACCCACGCACGCGGGGACAATCAACGCCCACGTCGGCGCGCCGCGGCGGTTTGTCGTCGATAAGAAAGCGGGAAGCAAACCGGCACGGGACAGCGAAAACGTTAGCCGCGAATACCCGTAAATAATCGAAAAGAACGACGCCACCAGGCCCAACAGGGCCGCGTAATTGATGGCCACCATAACGGCATGGTTCGCGCCGACGCGCTCAAGGGCGGCCACCAGCGGATTTCCCGACTCCGCTACGACGCCAGTGCCTGCGGCACCCGGCCCCACGACCATCATCGTGATAGCCGCCACCAGCAGAATCATCATCGCGACGACGATCGCCTTCGGAACCGATCGCGCCGGGTCCTTCGCCTCTTCGGCAGCCATCGGAACGCCCTCAATGGCCAGGAAGAACCACATGGCGAACGGAATAGCTGCCCAAATTCCCGCGAGACCACTGTCGAAAAGAGAAATACGGTCAGACGTGCCGGGTTCAGTGTGAGATGAGGACCCTGACCAGCCATCGGTGAATGCGCTGATATGTACGTGCGGGGCCATCACCACGGTGTACAGCACCAGTGCAGCTACGGCGATGATGGTGACGACGCACATCGCTTTGAGGGCTTCGCCGGCGCCTGCCAGGTGGACAACCACCACCGCGATGTAACAAAAGAGATAAATGGGCCAACCTGCGGGAACGCCCGGGATGTGGAGGGATTCGACATAACTGCTAATGAAGGTCGCGATGGCCGCAGGGGCTAGCACGTACTCCAACAGAATGGCGATCGCCGTCATGAAACCGGCGAAATCACCTACTGCTACCTGCGCAAACAGGTGGCCGCCGCCCGCCGAGGGGAGGGCCGCCGACAGCTCCGCGAGGGCCAGGCACATGCCCATGTACAGAACCGCAACGATGAGGAGGGCGCAGAAAAGACCGCCCCAGCCGCCGGAACCGAGCCCGAACTGCCAGCCGGCGAAGTCCCCCGAAATGACGAAGGATACCCCAAGTCCAGCCAGGACAACCCAGTTGAAAGAACCCCGCTTCAAATGGGTCGACGGCTGTGTGTTGGTCTCAAGTGTTGCGGTCATAGTGAGACGGTAGGTGCGCTTTCTCTCTGTCCCGTTGCTGCCATGTTGCGGGAGCGTTGCTTTTCTGAGTTTGTGTTACGGCGGGGTAACACGGGGTGAGTGGTGGAGGACTTGACCCCGGCGACGGGAGGTCGGCGTTCTCAAGAAAGCGCAGATTTTTACAGTGATTCCACAGGTTTGTTTTGTTGTTCGTTCAGGTGGGCTTCGTAGGTTAAGTCTCGTAAGCGAAACAGAGAACGTAAACACAGAAAAGCGTGACCCGCTTTTCATGATCTGAAAGTTTGGTGATTCATTTCGATCCTTGAGGGAGCAATGGGACAAAAGGAGCGCCGTACCTGCTGGGGAGCAAGGTGCGGCGCTTCTTTCATGTGCATGAGGAATCGTGTGCACGGGGAAGTGTGTGCCACCACGTTGGGGACAGGTTTATTGGTACGAAACAGCAGGTTTCGAGGAAACAGGCGCGCGTCGCGAACAGAAAGAAGTAGAGAGGAAAGCAGCAGAACTGAGACTGCTGACCGGTGTCAGCCTTATAGTTTCTTTATGAGCACTAATGAGAGCGACCGCATCGTCATTTCCGACTACCTCTACGTAACTCCCCAAACAGTTGAGATATGGGAAAAGTTAAGTGAGGAAGAAAAACAGCATCACATCAACGAAGCTGAGTATTTCTCCGAAGAGTATAACGATGGCAAGCCGTTGAGCTTTGCAGATGTGCAGGGCGCTGAGCTCAGAGGCGCCTAGCTAGTACCCGTCCTCACACGTGGTTGTGGGGGCAGTGGCACTCTTTCGCAGACTCCCTTTGTTTTTCTCAGTAACTACACAGGTTTGTTTTGTTGTTTGTTCAGGTGCGCTTCGTAGTTTATGTCATGTAAGCGGAACAGAGAGGCAGCAACGCTTCTCACGATCTGAAAGTTTGGTGATGCATTTCGATCCTCGAGGGAGCAATGGGACAAAAGGAGCGCCGTACCTGCTGGGGAGCAAGGTACGGCGCTCCTTTCATGTTGTTTACCTCGTGTAACTTACGATCGCCTCGCTGTGCGGAACCACACCATGCGGAACCACACCACGTAGAGCAAAAAGCAGCATTCGAAGGTGGGAAACTCTTTTAGCTACAGGTCAGATGGCCACACTCATCCCAGTGGTCTTCATGCTTGTGGTGAAGGTGACCGTCGTGCAGGTAGTCGACGTGGTCACCGTGAGGGATGGCAACGTGCCCGCAACCCGGACCGTGCTCGTGAGGGTGGTTCTCGTGGATCGTGTGCCCCTCAGTGGTGCATTCGTCCCAGTGGTCTTCGTGCTTGTGGTGGAGGTGGCCGTCGTGCAGGTAGTCGACGTGGTCACCGTGGGGGATAGCGACGTGCCCGCAGCCCGGACCATGCTCATGGGTGTGATTCTCGTGAATGACGTGCTCAGCAGTCATAGTGCGCAACCTTTCTGTGCGTTTATCGACGCTGCGGATAGTCTCCGCGCGTTACTCACTTTCGATCTTAACGACATTCACCACATATAGAAAATCGCTGGAAAAAGAACCGAGGAACGTCTTATTGAAAATTGATTAGTTTGGGGCTGAAGGCTGATGTTCCGCCACACCCCTTTGTTAGACTTGCAACCTATGCCAATCATTCGCGTGAGCGCCGCAATCATCCGGAATCGTGATGGCCAGTTCTTACTTGTCCGCAAGAAAGGAACGTCAGCGTTTATGTTTCCCGGCGGCAAGCCAGAGCTGGGAGAAACACCAGATCAAACGCTCATTCGCGAACTCGATGAAGAACTGGACCTTCACGTCACAACAGAGGACCTGACCTTCGTCGGCACGTTCCGAACAAACGCGGCTAATGAGGCCAACACACAACTACTCGCCGACGTTTTTACGCTAAAAAACCCGCTGAGCTGGAACAATAGTGCCGACGACGGTCACGTCGATAACGCCGGCGTCAGCAATAGTGACAATAACGACGTCTACGACGTAACTCCGCATGCTGAACTCGACGAGGCGTGCTGGTTGACCAGCGAGGACATCAAAACCGAACGTGAATCTATTGCGCCCTTGACTCGTGAGGTGGTGCCGCAGTTATATGGACGCGGATTCCTCCTGTTCACCGGCTCGGCGCTGGGGAACAGTCCCGCCTATCGGGAGGCTGTGGAGTCGCTGGTGCGTTCCATCGGCGCCCACAATGATCACATTGTTTATGGTGGCGGGCGCGCGGGGCTCATGGGAGTTGTGGGGGATACTGCCGCTGAGGATGGAACGTTGTGCATCGGCGTCATCCCCTATTTGCTCGCCGGTGTGGATGGCCCCAATGGCTTTAACCAGGGCGGACACTCTTATGTTATTCCACGGGCCGATGGAACTATGCCCACTCCGGCGCGTGGAGAAATCGCGCACGACCGTTTAACGCGTTTAGAGCTGGTGCCCACGATGTCTGCGCGTAAAACGCGAATGGGGGAATTAGCCGATATCGTTGTGGGGCTACCCGGAGGTGCCGGCACTGTCGACGAGCTTTTCGATGCCTGGACCCAGCAACAACTGGGCTACACACAGCACGCTGTGGCGCTGCTCAACGTGAATGGCTACTGGGATCCGCTGATCAGCACCATTAAACATATGGTGGCAGAGGGTTTCTTAAGCTCTGCGTATCTGGAATCCCTCATTATTGCGGATAACCCAAGCGAGCTGTATGAGAAGGTCGACGCTTGGGTCCCTCCGGCCCCGAAGTGGGGCTAGAGGTCGGGCACCCAGAGCCCCTCCTCGCCAGCAACTACATTGCTGGGGAGAGTCCTCCACCGTTCGGGCCTTCGCTGATGCGGAAGAGGTGCTCGTTTGCGAATTCCTTAACACCCCACCGCTCCATCTCACGGCCGTAGCCAGAGCGGCCAACACCGCCGAATGGCAGCCCTGCTTCGGTGACGGATGATTCGTTCACAAACGTCATGCCGTCCTTCAACTGGCTGGCCACTTCCCAAGCCTTGTCCAGGTCAGAGCCCCACACGGAGCCGGACAGGCCGTAGTCGGAGTAATCATTCGCGATGTGAACAGCCTCGTCGGCATCCTTCGCCGGGTACACAATCGCAACAGGCCCGAAGATTTCGTTGCATCCGACGTCCGACGCGGGGTCAACGTCGGTAAGAAGGGTGGGCTCCATGTAGGCGCCATCACGATCCAGCGCGTGTCCACCCACCTTGATGGTGGCCTTGCCTTCCTTAGCGGCCTTGTCCAGGCGCTCAACAATGCCATCGCGGGCGTCGATGGAGGACAGCGGGCCGATGTCGGCCTTCTCGTCATCCCACGGGCCGACGGTCATCTTGCTGATGCGCTCTTCCAACCCGGAGACAACTTTGTCGTAGAAGGATTCCATGACGATCAGCCGCTTCGGCGCGTTGCACGCCTGGCCCGTGTTGTACATGCGGATCTTCACGAAGTTGTCCAGGACGTCGTCGAGGTTGTCGTCGTCAAGAACGATGAATGGGTCGTTACCACCCAATTCAAGCAGCGACTTCTTGTAGTTCTCGCCAGCGGTCTTGGCGACGGCTGCACCGGCCGCTTCGGAACCGGTAAGCGATACGCCCTTAATGCGCTTGTCGGCGACGAACGCGTCCATTTGCGAACCGGAGGCGTACATGTTGATGAAGACGCCCTTGGGCAGGCCGGCCTCTTCGAGCAGGTCCTGGCATGCCTGGGAAGATAGCGGGCAGATGGATGCGTGCTTGAGCACGAGGGTGTTTCCTAGCAGGAGGTTCGGAGCAGCCCACCGTGCAACCTGGTAGTAGGGGAAGTTCCACGGCATAATGCCCAGGATCGGCCCCATCGGGTCGTGCCGTACGAAAGTGCGGATAGCGCCCTGACGGGGTAGTTCAGTGTCCTGCATGAGCTCGTAGGCGTGCTCGGCGTACCAACGGTAAATATTGACGACGATTTGTATTTCGCCCTGAGCCCACCGCGTGAGCTTGCCCATTTCGCGACCGATGTAGCTGGCTAGCTCATCGGCGCGCTCCTCGTAGAGGTCAGCTACTTTGTTGAGGACATTGACGCGCTCTTCAAGGGAGGTTTCTTTCCACTGCTTGTAAGCCTCGGTGGATTGGTCGAGGATCTTGTCGCGGTCAGCGTCGTCGATGCGGTTAAATTGGTCTTCTGTCTTGCCTGTACTCGGATTTTCTAATGCAAAGGTGCTCATACCACAGTCTTACACGGTTTGACTGGGTTTATCAGAAGGGCTGGTCAGTCCCTTGTTTCTTTCCAGATCTTCCACGATGCGTGGATCAAGGGGAGTTGCAGCGGGAGGCGCGCTATCCATCCGATCTGCTCCGTCCACGGCCGGTCGAGGCGTTGGCGGACGGATTCGAAGTTACCCGGCCATACGGCGAGGAGCAGAGCTGCGGAAATGAGGCCTCCATATTTGTTGGCTTTGTTATTGGGTGCGGCGAGGAGTGCGGCGGTGCCGAGTTCACCAGCGCCGGAGAGGTAGTTCCAGAACCGTGCTGTTCCGGGGGCGTAGGTGGGGACGATTTCTTCGAAAGGTTTGGGTGTGACGAAGTGTCCGAATCCGGCGACGGTGTACAGGGTGGTGAGGCCCCAGCGGGCTTTATCAGAAGACATACCCTAGTTTTAACATGGTGTCATTGTTTTCGCATGTCCCGGGGGGATTTTTGTTAGGTCGGGCGGGGTGCTGTGACCGGGCGGGGTTAGAGCGGGAGCTCTCCACCTGCTAGAGCGGGAGCCGTCCGGCGAGTGCGCGGGAGAGCGTGAGTTCGTCGACGTACTCGAGATCCCCGCCGATGGGCATGCCGGACGCGAGCCGCGAGGTAGTGAGGTCGGGGAAGTCTTTGAGGAGCCGCGCGAGGTAGGAGCTGGTCGCTTCGCCTTCGGTGTTGGGGTCGGTGGCGATGATGACTTCTTTGATGGTGGGGGCGTCTTCGTAGCGGGGTTCGTCGGGTGTGGAGTCGGCGGTTTCGCGGTCGGGAAGGACCCCGGCGATGCGTTGGAGGAGCTGTGTGATGGAGAGGTCTTTGGGTCCGACGTTGGCGAGGGGGTCGAGCGCGCCGCCAAGGACGTGGTACCGCCCTTGGTATTCGCCGGTGGCCTCGATGACTTCGATGTCTTTGGGTTCTTCGATGACGCAGATGGTGGTGGCGTCGCGGTTGGGGTCGGCGCAGATGCGGCAGACGTCGTTGCGGGAGATGTTTCCGCAGATGCGGCAGAATGTGATGCCGTCGCGGACGGAGGTGAGCGCTGCCCGGAGTCGGTCGATGTCGTCGGGGTCGGTGTGGAGCAGGTGGAACGCTATGCGTTGGGCGCTTTTGGGGCCGATTCCGGGTAGGCGTGAGAACTCATCGATGAGGTCTTGGAGTGGTCCTTCGAACAACGACGTCCTGATTTCGTGTGTGTGGTGCGTGAGGGTGACGGATGGCTAGGTTTGTTAAGGCCCGAGTGCTGTAGGCGCCCAATCGTTTAGGCGCCGAGTGTTTTTAGCCAGGTGTTTTAGCCGAGTGCCTGGGAGAACGGGCCCATCTTTTCCTGCGCGTACGACTGCAACGCGGTGTTGGCGTCCTGGAGCGCTCCGAGGACGAGGTCTTGGAGAGTGTCGACGTCATCGGGGTCTACGACGGACTTGTCGATGGTGACGTTGGTGACCTCGCCGGTACCCTTCATGGTGACCTTGACCAGGCCGTTGCCTGCGCTGCCGCTGATTTCGGATTGTGCGATTTCACCTTGCACGCGTTGCAGTTCTTCCTGCATTTGCTGTGCTTGGGCCATGATTTCGTTGAAGTCGGGCTCTGCCATTGTTGTCTCCTTTGTCGTTAATGATCGTCGTGTTGGTGTGTCATTGTCGCGGTTCAGTGTAACGAATATGTGCGACAAGGGTGGTTGCGGCTGGCCATGACGCCCCGGAGGGGTGGGGTTCCCTTTGGCGTGATGGGTTCCCCGGTGCGACGCCTAGAGCGGTTGCGCACCGAGTTCCTTGATGAGGAGCTCCATGGCTATGTCTTTAGCCGAGCGATGGTCGTAGTTGGGGTCGTCGCGCGTGGCGTTGACCATTTCTTCTTCGGCTTCTTCTTGCGTGTATTCGGTGCTTGCCGACGATGGTGCTTCGGCAGTCGGTCCGCCCGCGTTGGAACCACCTTTGTCGGTGTTGCTGCTGGCGTTGCCGGGACCACCGCTGGTTTCGGTGGCGTCGGCGTTGGTGCCAGCGGACGTATTGCCCGGCGCAGGGTAATAGTCGTCGGGTGGTGGGCCGTAGTCATCGGGGTCGTCGGGTTCGGGAGGCAGCGGCGATCCGTCACTGAATTCTTGCGGTGGGTCTGCTCGCCGTCCCGCGGGTGGCGTGTGCGTTGGGCGTGACTGGCCGTTCCGTGATTGCGGTGTGGCGTTGTGTCGTGGGTGGGCATGCCCATCGCGCTGCCCTTGGCCGGTCTCGTCGGCGTTCGACTGCTGTTGTTCCTGCGCTTTTTTCCATGCTGCCGCTGCTGTTAATGCAGTGCGAGCAGAATCGGACAGGATAGACGTGGGCGAGGCCGGTGATGCGGGTGACGTGGTTCCCGCGAAATCGCCAGGCGCGGAGCCGTTCCCGCTGTCGGCGTCGGCGCTGGTTGAAGTGTCGGCGCTGGTTTCGGTGTCGGTGGTGGCGGTAGCAGCGGATTTATCTGCTACCGCTGAGCGAGGGTGGTCTGGGTGAGCGTCCTTCCATCGTTGGAGGGCCGCGTCGTCGGTACCAATGACCGCCTCAACAGTGACTTCTTGCCCGGTGGCATCTGTGATTGCGTCCACGATGGACGTGTTGATGTGCTGGTCATTGAGCCTTTGCGCGAGCGCCCCGGTGTGGTGGCCAAGGACGACGTGGTTGCGGAAGACCCCAAGAATGACAGCTTCGCTGACCATAACCTGGGCGACTTTGCTTCGCTTGCCGACGGCCTGCTTGATCTGTGTCCATTGTGGCCGGAGATCATCGGCAGTGAGGCCGGTTTCGTGGTCTGTGGTGTCGCGGTCGGCCTGATCCGTTTCCGCCCCAGCATCGGCGTGTTGGTCATGCTGGTTTGTTTCGGTATCGGTCGATTGATCCTCGTGGCCGTTAGTCTCGGGACCTGCACTGGCCTCGGAATTTTCACTAGCGTTGGCAGCTGCAGTGGCCGTGGAATCTGCCGTGGGCGTGTCATCGGAACGTGCGCTGTCGGCGTGCGTGTTCTGCGCGTCGGCGGAACGTTCGCTCTCGGGGAGTACGACGGCGGGGCCTTCCTTCTCCTCGATCCTGTGCATGCGCTCTTCGGCTTCACGGGCGCGGGTTTCTCTCTCTTGTTGTAACGCCTGCTCACGCAAGTATTTAGAGAGAGTTTCCCGATCCATCGTCCGCGGATCCACAGACTCTGGTGATGGTGCAGCTTCATTTTGCGACGATGCTGCGGCCTCATCCTGCGGCGGTGCAGGTTTTTCAGGTGTTGCCGCTGAAGGGCTTTGGGTCTCCTGGGACTTCACATCGCCTGTGTCTTGACGCTCCGGGCCCTTAGCTTCCTGTGGCGTTTCGGGGTTCGTTTCCGAGGATGGCGAGGGCTGTGGCGTCGGAGTCTCAGTTTTCTTATTCTTGCGCGGCCAAATGATTCGCCCACCACCTTTGGCCCGGGGTGGAGTCGCGTTCGCATCAGATCCTGGGGCACCACTATCAGCAGCACCGTTATCAGCAGCTCGAGCACCACCCTCAGCAGCAGAAGAACTCGTGCTCCCAACACGATGATCATTGTCGCTGGCAGAACGGCTGACCGCCGGTTGGCCACTTTCTAACGCTTCAACGCGTTGTGACAGTGCTTCTATACCGTCGGCCGCGCCGGGCATGACCATCCGCGCGCACATGATCTCGAGGAGCAGCCGCGGAGAGGTGGCGCCTTTTAGTTCGTTCAGTCCGTCACTGACGACGGCTGCGCATCGCGTGAGCGTGGCGGGCCCGAGGGATTGTGCTTCGTCGGTGAGGGTTTCGCGCTGGTCGAGGGGTGCGTCGACGAGTCCTTGGTCGAATGCGTCGGGTATGGACTGGAGGACGAGCAGGTCGCGGAAGCGGTCGACGAGGTCGGTGGCAAACCGTCGCGGGTCATGTCCGGCGTCGAGGACGTTGTTAATCGTGGTGAAAAGCCCGGCCGGATCGTTGTTGGCCACGGATTCGACCGCGGCATCGATAAGTGCGCTGTCTGTGATCCCGAGGACGCCTGCGGCGTGGGCGTAGGTGATGCCGTTGTCGTCGGCTCCGGCGAGGAGTTGGTCGAGGACGGAGAGCGAGTCGCGGGGGGATCCGCCGCCGGCGCGGATGACTAGCGGGTAAACGGAGTCTTCGACCTGGACTTTTTCTTCGTGGCAGATTCGTTCCAAAAGGCCCCGCATGTCGTTGGGTGCGAGGAGGCGGAACGGGTATTGGTGCGTCCTGGACTTGATGGTGGTCAGGACTTTTTCGGGTTCGGTGGTCGCGAAGATGAACACGAGGTGTTCGGGTGGTTCTTCGACGATTTTGAGTAGCGCGTTGAAGCCTTCTTTGGTGATCATGTGGGCTTCGTCGATGATGAACACGCGGTACCGGGATTCGGCGGGTGCGTAGATGGCTCGGTCGCGGAGGTCTCGCATGTCTTCGACGCCGCGGTGGCTGGCCGCGTCGAGTTCGGTGACGTCGAGGGAGCCTGGGCCGCCGGGGGCAAGTGCTCGGCAGGATTCGCATTCCCCGCAGGGGGTCGATGTGGGCCCGTGCACGCAGTTGAGCGAGCGCGCGAGGATGCGGGCGGAGGAGGTTTTACCGCAGCCGCGGGGTCCGGAGAACAGGTACGCATGATTGATGCGTCCGGCGTCGAGTGCTCGGCTAAGGGGCACGGTGACGTGTTCTTGGCCGACGACGTCGGCGAATGTTGCGGGACGGTACTTCCTGTAAAGAGCCACGTGTGTATGCTACCGCCCGGGTAGGACACGCCGTGGTGTTGAGCTTTTTGCGCCTTTGAACTGGGGTTACGGGTCGGCTCGTGTGCTCAGGGGGCTAAACAGCGTGTCGTGCCGACGTGCGCTACCGGGTGGATGGGCGTTATATGACGCTCGCGCGACGAAGGTCGCGGAGGTCTGCCCCTCCTTCGGCCAGCCGAGTCTGGAGTGAGTCGATCCCGTGGGTCATGCCGTGGAGGAATTCCTGTTCGGTGAGCATGATGATCTGGGCGATCAACGTCATACGACCCGGATGCGTGGGATTAACCGGTTGCCCGTCGGCGGTGGTGAGGTCGGGATGCTCCGTCACGGTCGGCACCCCTTTGGGCCAAATGTAGGGGACAACCAGCAGCCCGTGTTTCGTGGTGAACGCGGGGTTGACCATGGCCCCCAGCCCTGGCAGGAATGTTCCTGGTTGGGCCAGTCGCCCGGATCCCTCTTCGCTGAGCATGGTGGCCGCTGCGGCGACCAGTTGCCCCATTTCGCCCGGTCTGGCCAGGCCAACGGCAAGCAGCTCGGCGCGCACGTCCATCCCGTCTGGGCTGGTCAGCCCGGTGGAGTATCGCGCCGCGTCTGCCGTACACGAGAGGATTTGTCGCAGGTCATCGGTCACTTTGGCGTGCCGGCCGCGCGGCTGCTCCTCATTACCGTTCGCGGGGTCGACGGATTCGGCCGTTCCGTCATCGTTAATGAGGAGGGAGGTCACGGTGAACGGCGGACTATCGGGACTGGCTTTGATGCTGGTCCAGTGCGTTTCGCCAGGCAGGATGGATTCCAACCAGGTCTGTGTTTCCAATAGGTTCATGGGCGTGGTGGGCGCTCACCTCTGTTGTCGGGGTCTGGGTCGGCTACTTCTCGGCGGCTTCAGCGGCTGCGAGGAGGACGCAGGTAGCCACTCCATCCATGGCTTCTTCCACCTGCGCGATGGGAGGTAGCGAAGGTGCGAGCCGAATGTTGCGGTTATCGGGGTCCTTGTGCAGCGGGAAGCTGGATCCAGCTTCGGTGAGCTTAATACCTGCTTCTTTGGCCAACTCAACGACGCGTGACGCGGTGCCGTCGGGCACGTCGAGGCTGATGAAGTACCCACCCTTTGGCTCTGTCCACGTGGCAACGTTGTAGTCGTCGAGCCGCTCGTGGAGCACCTTGTCGACGGCGGCGAATTTCGGCGCGAGCGACGTGGCGTGTTTCCGCATGATGGCCTTGACACCCTCGGCATCGTGGAAGTACTTCGCGTGGGCCAGCTGGTTGATCTTGTTCGGCCCGATGCCGCGGATCCCAGCGTGGCTGGCGTACCAGTCCAGGTTGCTTGCCGACGAGGCGAAGAAGCTCACGCCCGACCCGGCGAAGGTGATTTTGGACGTGGACGTCATGAACCAGAAACGGTTCGGGTGCCCGGCTTTCTCGGCGAGCTCCAGAACGTTGATGGGCTCGGGGAAGTCGTCGGTGAGGGTGTGGACGGCGTAGGCGTTGTCCCACACGATACGGAAATCGGGTGCGGCCGCATCGAGCGCCGCAAGCTTTTCACACGTTTCCCGCGAGTAGCTAATGCCCGTCGGATTGCCGAATACGGGCACAGTCCACATGCCTTTGACCTGCGGGTCTTTGAGAAGTTCGGCGATGGCGTCGAGGTCGGGTCCCTCATCCGTCATCGGGACATTGATCATCTCGAATCCGAGGTGCTCGGTGATGGAGAAGTGACGGTCATACCCCGGGACCGGGCAGATCCACTTAACGGTGTCTTCGTCTTTCCACGGCCGCGGGGAATCCTGAGTGCCAAAGATGTACGCCCACACGATCAGATCGTGCATGATGTTCAGGCTGGATGCGTCCCCCGCGATGATGTTGTCGACGGGGATTCCCAGCAGGTCAGCGTAGATTTCCCGAATATCGACGATGCCGCGCAGGCCACCATAGTTGCGGCAATCGGTGCCGTCGTCGGCGGTGTAGTTGCCCGCGCCGGGAAGGCCGAGCAGTTCATCACCAAAGTCCAATTGTTCAGCGGAAGGCTTGCCGCGGGTCAGGTCCAGCGCGAGGTTCTTGGCCTTGAGTTCGTTGTATGCCTTCTCGATGTCGGCTTTGGAGCTGGTGAGGGCTTCGACGTTGATTTTCGACGGTGTGACCTGCGGTGACATGTGAACCTTCCTTGAGACCATGCGATTCACTTTCATCGTACAGGGTGGTGCGGACATGGGAAGAGGATTTTTTATCGGGGCGCCTGAACCACGGCTTGGTAGTAGAAGTTGCCGTCCTCTCCGCGGTAGCACGCGGTTGTTTGGATTGGCTGATGGTCGCGGTTTTGTTCGCACCCCATACCGGAGCCGAATGGGCCGAGAGTCCTCCACTCCAACTTGGGGCCATTCACACCAGCGTTCGGGACGTCCTCCTCCGCGTCTTCATCGTCGTAGCTGTCGTCGTAATTGCCCGTGTTCTGCGTTTGCGCTGGTGCTTGTTGTGTGGTGTAGGTCTGCCGAGGCGTGTATTCCTCGGTCGTCGTTTCGTCGTCGTACGTGGGCGTGGTCGTGCGAGTGGTTGTGGTGGCTGTCTTCGTCGTGGTCTGGTCGGTCGTCTTGGTCTTGGTGATCGTGCTGGGCTCGGAATTTGCGTCATCATTTCCGCAGGCAGCCAGCGTGCCGATGACTGCCACCGCGGTTGCTACAGCCATGACTTTCCGACGAATGACGTGGGAGTTTTTGCCGGTGCTCGGTGTGGTGATCGATGAAGAGGAGGCAGATGATGAGGCGTTGGGGAGCATTTTTCGGGCCCTTCGTGAGTAGTGATGTGAGGGAAGTAAATGGTGGCGTCGCATGTGCGGCGCTTTCATTCGTTATGTGCTCTGGCCCGCGTTAATGTTCCCGATTGCGTGTTATGTGCCCCTCGTTGTGGGGCTGTGTAGCCCTCTGACATGAGCGTTAGGTTTCGTCGGGGCTGTTTCTTGCGCCCGTGTTCTTTCTAGTCGTATAACCCGGCGGAAACCCTGTGTATGCGAAAACCTAGCCACCCTGTGGTTACTGGATGGCTAGGTTCTGTGGCGGAGGATGTGGGATTTGAACCCACGAGGGTATTGCTACCCGCACGCGTTCCAGGCGTGTGACATAGGCCGCTAGTCGAATCCTCCAAGCGTGGAACGCACCTGAAGTCCGCGTTCCGGTGGGCAAGCCTACCGGATGTCATGGGCATCGACAAAAACAGGCCTTGTAGGGCGTCGATAATGGGGATATTGGGTCCATGTAGTGCGCTGTTTTCCCAGCGGGGGGGGGATTGCTCTGGTGGGTGGGAATATGCGCCTCTGTGGGTTAGTATGGGGGCCGGATTCCGCGCGGCGTCCATCTTGTGAACTCCCCCAGGGCGGGAACGCAGCAAGGGTCAGCGAGCTCTGACGGGTGCGTGGGGTCCCCTTTTTATTTCTGCCGTTATGCCTGGACGGTGTTGGCTCGCCACGGTGTGTTGTGGCTGGTTGTAGTGGGGGAACGGCTACACAGTGGGAATTGCATATTCGTGGGAACCGATGACTAGCTCCGTCGTCTAAACCGACGCGAGAACATTGCGACAATAATTTCTAAAAGCCGTAGACGTGCCGTTATGCGTCTGGTAACGTCAACGCCGGAAAATAGGGGTTTTCGCAAGTTTCCGTATTTGTTGGAACTTGTTTATTTAAAAGTTTTCAACCATTCCGTTTAGTTGCCGTGCTGACTGTTGGGGTAGAGAGGCTTCAGATTGTTCTGATATTCGGAGTGGGCGAAATTTATAAAAATCATGTTGGGGGGATTGTCGTGGGGGATCACTATTGCAACAGAAGTGATATAAAACGGAATATTGGACGTCCGCGTATTGTCGGAATCTCTCTAAGCGTAGTGTCGATTGCTGCTGCAGCATTGTTGGCGGGATGTTCCCAGTCCGATGGTTCTGGTTTCGGGGATATGGAACCTGCGGCAGCTAACAGTGAAGATATAGAAGCTAACAGTGAAGATATAGATAGGTTTGGATCGTCGGAACCCGCCACTTCTCACACCAACCCGGCAGAAGAATTGTTCTCAGAACGGAAGGCGATCGGTTCTACAAGGCCCGTTCCTGAAGAAAATAGGTCGGGTAAGGGGGAACACAAGGATCGTCCTTTGTAGGAGCGCCCGGAGGTATTGGCTAAGTACCCGGTTAAAGCAAAAAAGAACCCTGATGGCTCCTATGACTACTCAGATCCGCGGTTTGAGAATGCCGACCTTTGCGAGGATGCCCCGCCAGGATACTGGGAAGGTTTGGGGTATCGATCGGTAGGCTCGGATTATATAAAATTTCGAAAGTTAAAGAATTGTGGACTTGTGATTATGGATAGAGGGCAAGAAAGATTAATTGCCGCCGGTACAGACTCACTGCCTAAAAATAATCTCGCTGGCCGCATATTTAGAGAGTACTCACCGTATAAATATGACCAGATCAATGAAATGTTTGGTGTTAAAGCCTGTGTTTCTTATTTAGAAACTCCACTTGGAAGAGTGGGGGTTACCGATTTAGCTGAGTTTGATCCTAGGGATTTTAAAGAATTATGTGACGATGCAAGAAGCGAATTAGAAAGGTTATTGTAGAATAAAATTATCTGTAGATCCTTGTTCTCTGGATAGAGTAATTTCAATCCTAAACGACGGTGTTTTCCTTAGGGGAAAGAGTTTCCTCTCATTATACCGAGGTTTAGAAAGTTCATTCACAGAGGAACCGGGATTGAGGAACCTAAGTGAGCAACATACTAAAGTTATTTCCGGAGAAATAGGAAGCGCAGTACAGACGCTGCGTGAACTCCGTCGTCTGATTCACTGGTTAGCTGAAGGCACGAAGGAAATGCGGGGTGCGTTTGTTGGCCAAGACGATGCCTCAGCGGCCATACTCTGCGGACTTAAGTCGATACAGGACACAGAGTTCACCTTCCCGACTCGTCCGGATGGAGCATTTAGCCCCTTTGACTTTTCGGAGCCAATACCAGGGGACGGCGATGATCCCTCTGCAGTCCTCGCGATGCTCGACGCAGGTGACGATAGTGAGATTTATGCCCTCGCCGAGTACTGGCACAACCTGTCCAGTTCTTTGAACGATACCGTCGACGCCCTGGTGCGGGCCCGTACCCAACTGGAAGAAAACACAGGAGAGGCGATTGATGCCGCCGCCTCATGTTGCACCCAAGTGATGGCCACGGCCCAAATTTTCGCCGATAACGCCACCGCCATGCACGCTTCCGTTTCCCAACTGCCTCATATTCGGCAGGCCGCTCGCGCCCAGATCGCGGCCATCGAAGCCGAGCACACCGCAGCGGTCGCCGCAGCCACCAACCCCGCCGGAGTACAGGCAGCCGGGGAAGCAGCACGGGCAGCCACCCGTGAATTCATGACCGGCCCTTATCAAGCCATGCTCACCGCGGCGGTGCCACCACTACGCAACCTCACCGAACGACCCAACGTCGGGCAGGGTGGAGGACATCTCACCACGCAGTCGCCCTCTCCCATTAACAGCCCTAGCTCCGTATCCACCACGGTCAACCCTGCTATGGCGACAATTGGGGCAGTTGGAGGAGCGCCGGTTATGAACAACGCACCACTAAATCCAACCCATCCAGCAATGATCAGGGCGGATAACGTCAGCGCAACTACTAACCATCCCGCACCAGCAGTACCCATCGCGCCACCCGCACAAACGTCACCCAACCTGGCGTCCAACGCGGGGAACACACCTCGCGGCACCGCACCAACCCCGATTAACGGAAACAACGCTCCCGTTACTCCCGGTGGTGTCAGCGGTAACTCATTTCCCCGATCACCTGGGAATACTTCATCACCTGGCTACACTCCTCGCACAACCCAAACACCAGGCCGCAACCTGCGTTCTAACACACCGAATACCAGACTCGGCACCCCTAACCGCAACCTGATGAACACCGGGCACATCCCACACGGCAACGGTAGCTATCCGCGCAACGGAGTTCATGGGCCAGGACAGCTCAACAAACCCGGCGAAATTCCGCGAAACAGGAGCGTCATCATCCATCCCGGACCAGATACGCCCATGCCCCGGACAGGGGTCAACCCGCATTACCCAGGCTCAACCCCAGGGGACAACAAAAACACGGCACCACATTATGGCCGTGGCGCCGCAACACCGTCATCCACCGGAGGTGACGGTTCACGCCCAGCGATGGGCAGGATGGGAATCGCTCCCATGGGTGGCTACGGCAACTCCTCTAAATCCCAAAAACAAGAACCAGAAGGGAAATACAAGCCCATCACCAGCGAATTCGAGGCAGAATACAACCTGCGACAACTCCGAGGAGACATCGGGCTCACCACGCCACACGTCATTGGCGCACAGCTGCGGGAGTCCAAATAGTCTCCGAAGAGCTACTCGTCCAGGCCGGCCGCGATAGCGTCGGCAATCGAGTCAATCAATGCTTTTTCAGATCGATCACCCGAAACAGTAACCTCCTCGCCGCACTCAGCGCCCAAACCCATCAGGGACATCGCCGAGTCAGCATCCGCGTCGTTGACCAAGATGCCTTCCTTTGAGTCCGCGGCCATCTCCGCCAACTTTGCGGCAGGGCGCGCGTGCAGGCCGGCCTTATCCGCGACCTTCACACGCCGTGAATAGCCGCCACCGTTCGCATCGTCGTCTTTAGTGCTGTCGCTAGCTGCATCTTCGCCCGGCGCGGCTGCCGAATCACCATCACCCGCGCTCTCAGATTCGAACGCGGAAATCGCACGCCGAGCCTCGCGCTCCACACCATCCAGATCTTGGCCTTGCTGGGCGGCAACGGCTCCGGCAACGGTGGCCTCAACAAGCGGAGCGTCAATAAACCGAACGGGCTCGTCGTCGAGCATGTCCACAACCATCTCCACCGTCATCGTCGCAGATCCCAGGTCAGTGAAAATAGCGCAGGCCAAACCCGCGTCGACAACCTTATTAACAGCGGCCTCAATGGCGTCATACGAGGTGCCGATACCGCCACCATCGGGGTTGCCCTTATCCTCCGGGTCGGCATCCAAACCACCCGCCGGAACGATCAGCACATCCCTAGCCATTTGCGATGCCAACAGCGCCAAACCATCGGCCAAGCGCTTCGAGTGGGACACCACCACGACGCCGACCTGTGGCGATTGTTTCCGTTCAGAGTCCGGCGAAGCTGAATCCACCGAAGCAGAATTCGACGGGGCAGCGTCCGTCGTCGGGCGTTCGGAACCTTCGTTTGCGCCAGACGCAGCGTCGTTATTGCTTGTCATCATCGTTCCTTCCGTAAGTTCTTCCTCCGGTAGTGGTTCCTCCGTCGTTGCTCTGTTTGCAGAGCTATATGCAGAATCCTCGCCTGCAGTCGTGGTTGATGCCGCTGTAGCTGCCGCGTCACCAGCAGCCTTACGCGGTTGTCGAGCCTCCTCCTCGAGGCGCTGCAGCACCTCGCTCATTGCGCACCCCACTACGCATCAACGGCTTTGGAGGCCTCGGCGAGGAAATACGCGGAGCTCGCAGCGCCGGGATCCTTGTGTCCCACAGAGCGTTCCCCCAGGTAAGAAGCGCGCCCTTTGGTAGCAGTCATGTCGACGGTGGCTTCAGCACCTTCATCCGCAGCACGAGCAGCTGCCTGCAACACCTCGGCTGGATCCTTTCCATCATCGGCAGCAGACCGTGCTGCCCGCGCCGCCGGGGCCCACGCATCAACCATGGTCTTCTCGCCCTCGGTTGCCTTGCCCCGCTTTTCGACGCCACCCACTGCGGACTCCACCACAGAGGCAACACCGTCGGCATCAAGCCCGTCACCCGATACGGCCTTCGCTGCGTACATGAATGCTGTGCCGAGCAGCGGCCCGGACGCCCCGCCGACCGTCGACATCAGCGTCTTCGCGGTCAGCTTAAAAACGCCCGCAATGTCCTGGGGCTGGTCGTCGTCCAGCTTCTTCACCACGGCCTGAAAACCACGGTCCACGTTTTCGCCGTGGTCAGCGTCGCCAATAGCTCGGTCTAGATCGATCAATTCCTCGCGGTGCTCGCTCGCGGCCTCGGCGCACCCGCGGATCCACCGTTCAGCCCATGCCTTATCCAAATCTGACATTGTGTTCCTCCTCTGATTTATTTCCGTTTATTCCCCGTTTTTATTCCGGTTTATTTCTTGACAAATGCCGGCGTCCGGGCGGGATCGTCGTACAGGGAGAGTAGTTCATCATCGACGCGGAGCAGCGTGACGGACACACCCTGCATTTCCAGGCTGGTGACGAAGTTCCCGACGTCGGACCGCTCGAGAGCAACACCGAGGTCCGATAGCCGCTGCGCCACCCGTCGGAAAACGATGTACAACTCGGACAACGGCGTGCCGCCCATGCCGTTGACCAGGGCAATAACGCGGTCGGACTTCTTCAGCTCCAGATCCGCAACAATGGGGTCGAGCAGCTGATCCGTGATCTCATTCGCACTACTCATGGGGACGCGACGTCGGCCAGGCTCGCCGTGAATGCCCACGCCCAGTTCAATCTCGCTGTCGTCGAGGTCAAAGGACGGCTTCCCCACGTGAGGAACGGTGCACGACGTCAATGCCACACCCATCGACCGCACGTTATGAATGGCACTGTGCGCGATGCGTTCGACCTCGTCGAGAGTCAATCCGCGTTCCGCCGCGGCCCCGGTGATCTTCTCGACCAAGAAAGTGCCGGCGACGCCACGTCGGCCAGCGGTAAAAGTTGAATCCTCAACGGCGACATCGTCGTTCACGATGACCTGCCGAACCTCGAGGTCCTCCATATCGGCAAGGTCAGCAGCGGTATCGAAATTGAGCACGTCCCCGGTGTAATTCTTAACGACGAATACCACGCCTGCACCCTTATCGGCGCTCTTTGCCGCTTCGAGGATCGGGTCGGGCGTTGGTGACGTGAACACGGCGCCAGGAACGGCGGCGTCGAGCATCCCAGTGCCGACGAACCCCGCATGGAGAGGCTCGTGTCCGGAGCCACCACCCGAAATGACGCCCACTTTGCCTTGTTCCTTGGCATTGTGAGAGCTTCGGGTGACAAACAGCGGGTCGGGATTGACCGTGACGAGCTCTGGGTGTGCCAAGCCCACCCCCTCGATACTCTCCGTGACGACGTCATGCGGGTCGTTGATTAGCTTCTTCATAAACCTGACTCCTAGGTGTGTGCTCACTATTTCACCATCGGGTGGCTCTGTAGTTCTTGTTTTAGTGCGTCGATGTTCCGCAGTCTTCGTAGGCCTAGGTTACTCGCGATACAGAGGTGTTGAGGGGCGACGAGCTGCTTATCGGAGCCTCACGATTTCTTGGGCGTAGCAGGTGTCTTATTAGAATCAGCACCATGTCCATGCCGAAAATTGTGCTGTTTTATGTGTTCACGCCTCTAGCCGACCCTGAAGCGATTCGTCTGTGGCAGAAGGCCTTGGCGGAGAAGTGGAATCTCAAAGGCCGGGTCATTATTTCTAAAGATGGCATTAATGCGACGCTCGGCGGGGAACTTAACGACGTCAAACGTTATTGCCGTGAAACGCGCAGCTACGCACCTTTTAAGAATGCCGATATTAAGTGGTCAGAGGGTGAAGGGGATGACTTCCCCCGCTTGAGTGTGAAAGTCCGCCCGGAGTTAGTCACATTCGGCGCTGTGGATGAATTGAAGGTGAATGAAGAGGGTGTCATCGGTGGCGGTACGCATCTGAAACCGGAGGACCTGCATCATTTGATGGACGAACGTGGCGATGAGGTGGTGTTTTTCGACGGCCGTAACGCCATGGAGGCAGAAATAGGCAAGTTCCGCAATGCTGTAGTTCCAGCTACGACGACGACTCGCGATTTCTTGGATGAGATCGAATCCGGCAAGTACGACGACCTGAAGAAGCGACCGGTAGTGACGTATTGCACGGGTGGTATACGGTGCGAAGTTTTGTCAGTGCTGATGAAGAACCGCGGCTTCCAAGAGGTCTATCAGCTGGACGGGGGGATCGTGCGCTACGGGGAAGCGTACGGAAACGATGGGTATTGGGATGGATCTTTATATGTTTTTGATAAGAGAATGCATATGGAATTTGGCGACGGCGCAGAATCGTTAGGACACTGTGTTGAATGCGGAAAGCCGACGGCACAATTCGTGAATTGCGCGAATGACAAGTGTCGGAAATTGTTCTTGCGGTGTGACGCATGTACGTCTGCTCATAAGCATAAGTATTGTGGCGAATGTGAACCGGCTTTAGTGTGATTTTTCTTCACCTGATGTAAAGACGAACTGGTTTTAAGGTTCGACCGATTTCTGAAAAAGTTTTTTCTTATTTCAATTTCTGTTGGGCTGTGAGATAGATCTCGAAGGCATTTGCGTGGTGAATCTACCCAAGGCTGATAGGGGGGGCTAACTCACCCTGATAACGGCATTATCGCACCGCAACGGACTTGTCAGACGTCATATGTATATGATGTAATGCAATGGGAGCCGAAGTAGATATATCGGAGTGGGAACATGAGTTTCCACGTTTCCCTTTGTTTTCTTTCGTGTAGATCAGTGATAGGTAGAAAATTGAAGATTAGAAAAGTGCTGAGCGCTATAGCATGTGCTGCAGCATGTGTAGTTGGGACAACAGTGGCTGCACCATCGGCGAATGCGGTAGCTGATGGTTACAATGCCGTTTTTGAACCATGGTCCGCTGAAGTTCTTATTGGTGGCGTGTGTAGTGGTTCCGTTTTATCGGACCGCTGGGTTATCACTGCGGCACATTGTTTGGGTAATAGTCATGGTCCGGGTGGCCATGTGAAGATTGGTGAGCGAGCTCAGCAAACATTCAAAGTTGATCGAGTCGTTCGTGAACCGGGCGGCGCCGATGTCGCTCTGGTTCGCACTGACGTTTCGATGGGGGTTCGGCCCATCATGTTGCCGTCGCCCGGCCCTATGCCAAATCAGCCAGGGCAGTTCACTGGGTGGGGCCATGCCCGCTTCCCTGAGAAACAAGGTTTGGCTTTTGTCTCGGGTCCGACGCGAGGGCCACGCCCAGGCAATGCGGATATGTTCGAAACAAAGTCCATCATTGGTCACCAGGAGCATGGCGACTCCGGCGGAGCATTCCACATTGGTCCCGTACTTTACGGTGTTTTGTGCTCGTCGAGCGGTAAGGACGGTCAGGGGCGGACGATGGCGAACTACACGAAGGTTGATCAGTTCCTCCCGTGGATTTACGGCACCATCTTCACTCAGAGTTGGCCCTGATAGGTCATGCGGTCTGGTAGGTTAATGGGCCCGATAGACCTTTGACACTGATAGGTCATTAGTGCAGCCTTTTGTTGGGACGCACTGATGGCCTTTTTGGGTACCACTATCGACGGTTGCCTACGCTAACGACGGGGTAATAACTAGCGATGGTTCGTTCCCTGACCCTTATTCTCGATTATCATTCTCAATTATCGACGGTTCTTGGGGGCGGTTAGTCGCGGTCTTCCCCAGAGCCAAAAGGAATGAAGAATGAGGCTCCCAATTCTTCATTGCCGCAGCCAGTGGTGCGGTTTTCTCTTTTTGCGGTGGCATACGTGGGTGAAACGCAGCTCCAATCGTCGGTGGTGGAATCCCAGTATTGGAAATTGCCGTGGCGCTCTCCATCCCGGCCTCCATCGTCTTGGGGGGCCTCGTCGTAGCGCTTGAGCACTTCTTGAGCATCGGCGCAGTCAATATCGCCTTTTTCTACTACTATCTGGTAAGTTTTCCCGTCACCCCCTGGGGAATCGCATTCTCCTGCTGAACTGCTATTCGAGTTGTTACTTGAGCTGTCAGAATCGTCGCTTTCTTCAGTGGTGTCCGCCGTCGTGTCGTCGTCGTTATTGACGGTGGGATGGATCGCGGCGTTATTTCGGGTAGGCTCTGTGGTTTCCTGCCCGGGGGTGGGATTAACTGACGGGGTCGCCGCCCGCGACTGCGTTACCGAAGTGGCGAGCGCTGCTCCATTGTTGTCCTGTCCATTGTGGTGGTTGGACCACACGTAACTCGCTCCACCAATCGCTCCGCCGAGCAACACGAGTATGCCAACAATACTGGCGATGCCTTTCGCGCCAATGCGGTTAGGTTTTGTGTCTGCGGAGACGCCGGTGCTTCCATTTCCGCCATAGTTATTCCCGCTTGGAGCATGCTCGCCCTGAGAAAATCCGGCTTGAGAAAACCCTTGGTTTGGTGCTGGCTGTTGTGATGTCGGCGGTTGTCCCCATTGGGATTGGTTGGGTGGTTGAGTGCCGAATCCTGGAGTGTCTTGCCTCTGTCGTGATCCCTGTGGGTTGTTCGGGTTGTTTACCGGCGGGAATTGCCGTGTTTCGTTGTTCTGACCGGCCGCGTTGTTCTGCGCATCCGTGTTTTGCCAAGCTCCGTTGTTCTGCGCGCTTCCGTTGCCCCACGTGTTGTCCTGACCGCCCGCATTATTCCACGTACCTTCGGGATTATTGGGCGGAAATTGGGTGGTCTCGGGGTCATTGTGTGGCTGTTTTTCTGATTCGTCGCTCATGGTGATTCCTTGTTCAGTGGGGTGGGGTGGCTGGTGAGCTAGGGACTAGTTAGTTGTGTATTCAATTGCGCGTGCTGACTTCACCGTATTCGCACTCTTCTACTAAAGCAGACGTGAAGCCCACCATTTATTACCCACGGCACAAGTCTGTGTTGTGTACCCGTTTTTGTGGGGAGCGTTGAGGCAAGCCCGCAGGTGTCGGACTCTTGCACGCTTTTTCCTGGTCCGCCCTTTCCTGCACCCTCACCCCCCACTGGAAATTGCGCCATTCACTCCCGCTGTAAAAGCCCTACACAAAGACTATAGACAGAGCGGTCTACTTTAGGCTACTCTAAGCACGAACATGATGGCGTCCACGTCGGTGGTCGCCATGTATGACCGTCGTGACGTAGGGCGGATGTCCTCATTTGCCCTCATTCATTGGGTGGCGCTCATCAGACGCCACCCATCAAGCGGAAAGGTTGCCATGCTTATTACCGGTCTCATGCTCGGAACGGTCCTCGGTTACGTCATGCAAAGGGGTCGCTTTTGTGTCACCGGTATGTTGCGTGACATCTTCACGCTGAAAACGTGGCGCGGATTCGTGGCGCTCCTCGTCGTCATCGCCGTCCACGCGGTGGGCTTAGCCGCACTAACATCGCTGGGTGTCATCACCCCGGAGGTCGACGACTTCGCCCCCGTCGCCGTCATCATCGGCGGCTTCCTCTTCGGCGTTGGCATTGTGTTGGCGGGCGGGTGCGCGTCAGGAACATGGTATCGCTCCGGCGAAGGCCTGGTCGGGTCCTGGATTGCCCTGCTCACGTATGGCTTATCGGCCGCCGCGATGAAAGCGGGGGCGTTAAAAGGGATTAACAGCGGGCTCCGCGAATACACGGTTCCCCTCACCACTATCCAGCAGTCGCTAGGGGTCTCGGCGTGGGGCTTGGCTCTCCCGCTGGCCGTGCTGACCGCGTTCCTCGTCGCAAAGTTTGCCCGTGCCGAGGCAGCTCAACCCAAAATCGCCCAGCTCGCACCGAAGAAGACGGGCCTCGCGCACCTGTTGGCGGAAAAGCCCTGGCACGTGTACACGACCGGGGCGATCGTCGGCGTGCTCGGTGTCATCGCATGGCCGCTTTCGGCGGCGACGGGCCGCAACGATGGTTTGGGAATCACCACACCCAGCTCGGACCTGGTTCGTTTCGTGACGACGGGTGACGCGACCCGCATCAACTGGGGAGCCCTCCTTGTGCTTGGGATCCTGATCGGGTCGTACTTGGCGGCGAAGGCGTCGGGGGAGTTCCGCGTGCGAGTTCCGTCGGGAACCCAGGCGGTGCGGTCGGTTGCCGGCGGCGTGTTGATGGGCGTCGGCGCCGCGTGGGCGGGTGGCTGCACGGTCGGGAACGGCATGGTGCAGACATCGCTGTTTAGCTGCCAAGGCTGGGTTGCTTTACTCTTCATCGCGTTGGGGGTGGGGTTCGCCGCGAAGCTGTGGCTGAAGCCTGCCGAGCCGATCAACTCTCAAGATCCGGATGGCTACACCTTGTCACCATCTACTGCCGACGCCACCCGCGCGGCTAGTGCCGGCGATTTGGCCGCTGCCTCTGCCGGCGTCGATGACTTGGAACCTGAGCCTAACGGAGTCGATGACCTGACGCCTGAGTCTGGTGCAGTTGAGCGCACTGGAGTGTTGGCAGAGTCTGATGATCGTAAGAGTCCTGAACGCGAGCCTGTGTTGGTGGGGGCTTCCGCAGGTGGAGGTTCTGCCCCCGATTCCGATTTGAATGTCGGTGGATTCGCGACCGCTGTTGGCTTACCTGCAGTGTCTGTGCTCGAGCGCCCGACTGATGGTGGCCCTAATGACGTGAACCCGAAGCTCCGTGGTGGTTTACGTCGCGTCGGCGAGCGACGATTTGCCCTGGATACGCTGGGTGCGGTGTGCCCGTTCCCGTTGATCGAAGCGAAAGCCGCGATGCAGCAGCTCTCCAGCGGGGACGAGCTGGTCATCGACTTCGATTGCACCCAGGCGACGGACGCTATCCCGCGGTGGGCGGCGACCGATGGTCACGAGGTCACGAACTTCGAGGCTACCGACGACGCCGGATGGACCATTAGCGTGCGGAAAGGATAAGTCGATATTGGCTTAGTCGTTAGACGTAATACTGCGTCGGCGTATATACGGTATTTCCGTCCCTGTCTTGGCAGTAGACACTACCGGGTACTGCAGTTGGAGTTTCCTCCTCGTTGTATCCCACCACACTGGTTTTGCATGTCCAACCGTTTTTATCTGGGCCAGCGGGATCTTCACCCTTGCCTGGTGCGCTTCTAAAATCACTCGCTCCAACGTAATTCTGCATTGCTTCAAGAGCGTGTGAACAATCCACATCACCTTGGTGGACAAGGACGGGTGCTTTTGTGGGTTCGTTATCGAATGCGGGAAGTTGTACGTTGACGTCGCCACATTTGGATCCGGTGACGCCTGTGCCATCACCTTTACGTTTGGTAATGGTGTAGCCCTTATCAGTGAAGTCGACGCGATTATCATCGACGATACATGTCGCTTTTTTATTCTCAAATACTCCGCATGCGGTCTCGTGGAATCGGATTCTTTCTCCAGGGTGGAGAATTCCGTCCTCGAAGGAAAAACTAACGTCGGTCTTGAATTCCTGGTGAGAATAAACGAACTTTTGGTCAGGTTTCGATGCCGATTCTGCACCTTGAGATGGATCATTGTTTTCCGACTGGAGGCAGCCCAGCATGTCCGTCAAAATCGCGGAGAAACCGATATAGCAATTGAAATTGGTATCAGCCAGGCGAAAAGACAGTCCACCTTCTACCGGAACAACATCTTTTCCACTCGACATGCCCTCGAATAAATGTAAGTACGTTGTTGGTTCACTGGAATCGTCATTGGTGGTGTAGTGGTTGTAGGCCACGCCACCACCCACTATCGCTCCACCGCCAAGGATTACCGCGCCGACGATGCCTTTTGTCGATGTCAAGATGCCAGCGGCTCCGCCTTTGACAGCCCCGCCAGCCGCGACTTTGCTTCCGCTCGCTGTGATGGCGTGTGAGCCGCTTACCGGATCTGGTGGTCCTGCGGTGAAAGCTTGGGGACCGTTTACCGGTTGGGGTGGTCCTGCGGTAACAGCTTGCGAGCCACTCATTGGATCAGGCGCTGTGGGGTGAGGCCCTGTGACAGTGCCATGCCCGCCGGGTGGTGTACCGGCTGCTGATGCTCCCCCGTCATGGTGAGGACCGACGGGATGATGTGGCGCTGGTTGGTGCGAGCCGACTGATCCGCTAGCTCCTCCGTCCGAGGAGTGGTGGGGTCCCCAGCCAGATTGACCTTCGGACGTAAGACGCTCGATCGACGGGCGTGGGAATTGAGAGCGACGTTTGTCTTCTTCGCCCCTCCGTGGCGTCGGCTGTGGACCTTGTTGTGGTGGTTCTTGAGGAGACTGTACGGGCTGCGAAAACTGTTGCGGGGGTTGGTTTTCGGGCCAGGGTTGATTAGGTGGCCAGGGCTGGTTCCCCTGCTGTGGTTGATTTCCAGACCACGGTTGATTTACC
>OKFO01000054.1_pt1 | contig 77054 bp, 59 predicted proteins | sample 1610231 | NCBI WGS metagenome assembly OKFO01 (sample SAMN04436633, study PRJEB24849) | human gut metagenome | biome: human gut; feature: NICU; material: stool | host: Homo sapiens | place: USA: Saint Louis, MO | collected 2010-01-17 | reverse complement strand
AACTGTCTTGTTGTCCATGAAGGCGCCGCACATGAACACGTGCGGCGGTGGCGTCGGGCGACCACAAACGGAAATAGCGTTCCGGGGATGTTGTGGTCTCGGTGGATTGGGCGGGCCTGGTGTTTTCCATATATCTAGGGTAGGGGATTTATGCCGGGGAGAGCAGGTCAGTTCTCAGCGAGCAGGCCAGCTTTACAATAAATTCTTATGAGCACCCAGCCGTCGTATGTCGTCCCGCGGGATTATCGGGACTACACCACTGAGCAGGAAATCAAACGATCACGTTTTATTTGTCATCTTCGGCGAGCTGACTCAGAGGATGATGCGCGCAAGCATATTGCTAATATTCGTAAGGCATACCCCGATGCTCGTCATCATTGCACTGCGTTTATTACCGCGGCGTCAGATGAAGCTGATGACATGCCGGACAAGGTGAATGCACCACTGATGCTCGTTGAGCGTTCCTCCGACGACGGCGAACCTGCAGGAACGGCGGGTCAGCCGATGCTCAATGTCCTGCGCGAATCGGGAATTACCAACGTGTGCGCAGTCGTCGTCCGATATTTTGGTGGAACCAAGCTGGGGGCGGGCGGTCTGGTGCGCGCCTACTCAGATTCGGTGGCGCAGACAGTATCTGTAGCACCGACATCGCGACGTCGTCGTGCTTTACGCATTACCTTTATTGTTTCGATTTCCGACGCAGGCCGCGTGGAATCGGCGCTCCGCAGCGATGACTGGTCAGTAGAACCCACTGTGTACGGGGCGGGTGCGCCTGAGGACGCACATCCACTGGATACAAATTCAACGCAGCGCAACGAGGGTAGCGGGGATAGCGGAAACATCGCGCAGATCAACGTCGTCGTTTCCCCAAGCGATGTCGATGCCGTGGTATCTGCAGTAGCCGCATTAACGCAAGGGGTATTCAATGCCTATGAAACCGGAATAACATGGAGAGAAAGTTCCACCTAAGGTCTCATGCTGCCAGAAAGTGACGGTTCGGCTGTGAACGGGTCCGCATCTCAAAACCAGACAAGTAAAACCGGCGGTCGTGTTGGGCGGCCCGATCCCGAGCCCGGACGTCCGGGAATAAACCGCCGCTCATTTCTTCGTGTCGCAGGAGCCAGCTTTATTGCGGCAGCGGGTTGGGGGCTCGCTGCATGTTCCTCAGATTCGTCAGATGATTCCGCAGGACAATCGTCGGGAGCTAACCAGAAAGGATCGAAGGGGAAAGACAGCCGCGTCGCTGCCGTAGGAATGGGTGATGGAGACACTCTTATAGCGTTGGGAATTATCCCCGTGATAACTACCTCGTACGGTGTTCAGCCGAAGGCTCTCAACAGTTGGACGCGCGAGGCTTTACAGTCGCGGAATATTCATGATTTCCCCATCGTCTTGGATAGTACTCAAGAAGCATTCTCAACATCCGTGCTTGAGACGATTGCCCACAAAAATCCGTCTTTAATTATGGCGATCAATACGGCAGTAGATAAACAAGCTCATCAGCGTCTTTCTGCCATCGCGCCGATTGCAACACACTCCGATAAGTACCAGGACTACGAAATTCCTTGGGATGAACAGATTAAAGAAGTATGTAGAGCTGTTGATAAGGAAGGGGAAGCAAGCAAGCTGATCGCAAAAGTAAAGGAGTCTTTTAAGAAATACCGAGACAAGCACCCCGACATCCAGAACAAAAAGGCTGCCATCGTCATGCCATACGATGGTAAAGCCGCTGTTTACGATGATTCGGCGGGTCGGGGACAATTTGTAACGAATATGGGATACACCATCCCTCAATCGGTTCAAGGGGACGGCTCTGGCGGCCAGAGTTCGGCGTTCTACCACGAAATATCGGCCGAAAACTATGACATCTTCCGAGGTCTCGACAAACTTTTCGTCATTGATTACGCAGGAAAAGCGAGGCATTTCTCCACGACCCTGTGTTCAGCTCACTCGACGTAGCGCAGGAAGGCCGCACTCAAGTTCTCCAAGAAGAACTCGGAACAGCCATGAGCATGCCAAACCCCCTGTCCGTCCCCTGGGCACTATCAAAAATCGGGTGACCATTTCTTCGCTAGAGTGTAAGCATGAGTTCTCAGGTTGATTGATACGTCGCAGCCTCACCCGCACAACGTAAAGCTGATGTGAGAAAATACTCCGCCCGCGGCGCCATTTTCGCCGGTGTCGGAATTATCGCGCTGATTACCAGCGCAGTAGCAAGTTCGACATTCTTCATCATTATCAGCATTCTCATCGTTGCCGCTGGAGCATGGGATGGCTACAAAGTCATGAAAATCCTCAAGCACGAAGATACGTGGACATAAAACCTGGTCATGTCACCGACGAAACACAGCTCCGCAGCGGACAACACCTCCGCTGTTCGTACCGACATATGGGTATGGGCTGTCCGCCTATACAAAACCCGCACCGCTGCCACCGGCGCAGTCCGTGCTGGCCACGTCAAAGTCAACGGCAAACAAATCAAACCGGCACAAACAGTCGTCCCTGGCGACACTGTTCGCGCATGGTCACATCACCGGGAATTCATTGTCGAAGTCGTCAAAACTCCCACCAAACGTGTAGGCGCAGCCGTAGCACGAGAATGCTATATCGACCATTCCCCGCCACCACCATCACCCGAAATACTTGCGTCCATGCCGCGCCGGGATCGTGGTGCTGGCCGTCCCACTAAGAAAGAGCGTCGGCAAATGGAGAAGCTGCGGGGACGTCGGTAAAGACCTAATCAGAAGATGGGCGCTTAGTTTATTGTTTTCGCTCACTCCAGTACTTGAGCCCGACGGCGACGAGCACAAGGAGGATGAAAACAACGAGTGCCCACTTGGGCGGGAAGAACGCTAGGGAAAAGATCGCTGAAATAAGGATCAGGATGGCGTCTTGTGCGCGGAATTTCATCTTTCTGCTCCTTCACTGACGGTGTAATGAGGAAGTAATGGGTGAACTCCGTTGTTCATGAGGTGGGATGGCGATTAATCGTGATAGTCCTTCTGTGATGTGTCGAGTATAGCGGTGACCCGCAGTTCGTCAGATAATCTAACTATAATGGGTGAGACTACGATTTGCTTGCCGCGCCGAGTCCAGCATCAAGAAGTTTTTTCCATCGGTTGCCCAAGCGGCCCGAGCGGGTCTCACCGTGATCCCCGATATCGACAGTTTTCTTGATATGGTCACGCCCATATCGTGCCAAGAGAACATCATCGACCATGCGGACTTGCCCTGGAGGAAAATCTGGGTGCATGACTGCCCTGACCGCCTCGGCAAGGTCGTCGGACAGGAGCTCACGTAAACCACCGACGTCGGTGATCCCGTGGGCCGCCAACATTGCGTACGCGTAGCGGTAGTATTCGCTTTTTGAGCGGGGGAAAAGCGGCCCAAGGATGACCGTAAGCACGCCCGGCAGAATCTCCGGAGAGAGCGACGCATCGTCGGAACTATCGGTTGCTCGGGGAGTTTGGTTGGCAATGGACGCAATTTGGTCGAATTGCTGGTCGGCTAATTCGATAAGACCGGCAGCAAGAGTGAATGCCCGATCAATTCGTGGATCGCTTCCCGTATTTGGCCCCTTGTAGCGGACATCATGCTCAAATTCAGCCCACGCGTGTTGAAGGACAGTCCGAATTTGAACTTCCATCATTTGCCCTGAATATTCGGCTAATTCTTGAATCAGAATGTTGGTGGAGTCAGAGGTGATGTCTGGGATCCGGCAGATGAGATGCAGAGAACCATAACCGAACCCGCCAGCTATTCGGGTTTCAGCTGCTTTGTCGACGACACGGTCGATCTGGAAGTGCTGTTCGAGTACGCGACGGATTTCCGGGATCTCAGTGGAGTGAAAAGTTGTTACCCGTACACCAATAAAGTCGTAGGCGTCATCGAATCCGTGGGGGAAGAACCACTCACCGGTAGCAGTTTTCTTCTCTACCTTGTCTAACAGGCTGGGCAGCGCTTTGATTCGGGCAGTGACAGCGTCGAAAGCTATTCCGGAATCACCAAGGAGATCCTCGATCGTGTGAGCGAATTGCTTCGCGGCAAGTGGGTGCGCGGAGGTCCACGTCGCGTATTTCTTTCGTGCCTCGCGCTGCCTCGAGGTTTCCTTGGGCGGCTTGTGGTGGCGGTGGGACAAGGTTGAGTAAAGGTTCCTTTCGTATGATCCGTGACGACGGGTGGTCCGTTATGGACAGTACATAGTCTGGCTAGAACTTAGCGCGGAGATTCGTCGGGCAATGACGGTGTGTCACGAACCAGAACAGTGTACGGATGCTGGTGGAAGAGGTCCGCGAGAGCAATGTCGCCGCTGTACCGTTCACCCGTAAACCGGTCGGTCCACCGTCCGTCCGGAAGGGATAGTGCCGTGTCTTTCCATCCACCAGATCGTTCGAGTTCGAGTGGCTTTCGCGTGACCAGAACGACGACGTCCACGTCGGTATGGCGGCTACCTCGTGCGAAGCCTATAGCGTGATGAGCAGACGGACCTTGCGCAAAAACGGGGACGTAGGAGGCCCCGATAAAGCTATAGGGGCGTTCGCGACGAACCGCTAGTGCCACAGCTGTGACCGCGATCTTGCGAGCCTGGGAATCAGGAAGCAGGGGAATGTCGTTGACGTTAGGGCCCTCGGGTGATGACACATGAGCGCCGAGCCACACAGCGTCGCGGATTTCTGCCAAGGCGGCCCGTCGTAAGTGATAGTCGACGAAACGGCGGTTGTCGGGATCGACCAAACTGTCTTCGGGGAACTCAGTGCCTTGATAAATATCAGGTATCCCGGGGGCGAGGAGCTGAAGTAGTTTCCGTGACAGACTGACGATATGCCCAGCTGATGCTATCTTTTGCACAAAGCTGGTGATGAATTCTGCCGTCTCTTCTGTAAACAGCGAGTCAATCCATTCGTGGATGGACGTTTCGAATTCCTCATTGACATCTGTCCACTCGGTGTGCAAGCCGGCTTCGCGCACAGCCTTGGTGGCGTATTCGTGAAGTCGATCGATGAGCTGTGAGTCGATCCGACCCGATGTTGGCCACACGCCGATAATGTTCTGAATCAAGAACAGTGATGTCGCCGGATCCGGAGCAGGAGCGCGGGTGTCTAATTCGTTCAAGAAGCCCCGGTAATCATCGGGGATTTCAGTGAGCTCGATAATCCGCGCACGGGTATCTTCACCACGTTTCGTGTCGTGGGTTGTCAGCGTCGTCATGGACCGCGGCCACAAATTTGCCCGCTCGGACTGGAGAAGGTGGAATTCAGCCGCTGACACACCGAAAAGCCCAGGTGAACCCCCTACCTCTTGAAGAGCGATTAACCGGCACGCGCGATAGAAGGCAGTATCTTCAACCCCCTTCGCCATGACTGCACCACATACTTGGGCGAATCGTGTCCAGGCTTCCCCGTAGCTCATGAGACCTGCTGTCATGAGGTCGAGGGCCGCGCTCCGCTCGGGGTTATCGTGGGCCATCTTCCGGATAACAGTGGAGGTTAATCGCGAAAGCGATAGGTAATCGGCACGATAGACCGGCATATGGGCAATAACGTCGGTGACGGTCAGCGTCAGTTCCTCATCGGTGACATCCTTGCCGATGGTTGACCAGTTGTCATGCCGGATGGCGCGTGCCAGTCGGCGGACCTCTGCAGCCAGCTCATTCGTTGCGACATCGCGTTTCAGAGCGACGATGGCGGACTCATAACTGTCGGAATCCCAGGTCGATTCAGACCTTTCCTGCGCGATAGCACCCAGGCTCCTTTCAGCAGCACGGTTAATAAAGATGCCATCCAGTTCACGAAGCGCGTCGTAACCGGTCGTTCCGTCGACGTCGAGCCGCGGATCCAAAGGCTCGGCGTTGCCGAGGATCTTTTCGATGAGGAGTAATCGATGATCACCCACGACGCCACGAAGACGTGACAAATAACCGAACGGGTCGGCGAGCCCGTCGGGATGGTCGACGCGGACACCGTCGATAAAGCCGGCCGCGATGAGTTCCCGAAGTACCCGGTGTGTGTGCTCGAAGACAACGGGATCTTCTTGTCGGATTCCCGCAAGGCCGTTCACAGAGAAGAAACGACGGTAGCCGATGACACCATCGCGCCAATACCGCAGGGCATAGCGCTGTTTTGAGAGGACTTCGAGGGGGTCGTCTCCTTCTGTACCGGGGCGAACAGGGAAGTAGTTGCCGTAGTAGTCCAGGAGGAATCGGCAGGGTTCACCACTGCCTTCTTCTACATGAGCAGGCGCGTTGTCCTCATCGACGGGGACGATAGTGATGGCATTGACGTCGTCGGGGCTGCCGAGAACCGGGATGCCTAGCTTCCCATCGGCGCCGTTGCCGGGGGACCAGTCGATGTCGAAATAGGAGTTGAATCGTGATTCTTCCCCGTAGGTGAGGACGTCCCACCACCACGGATTTTCTTTAGGTACGTCGATACCCAAGTGGTTGGGAACGATGTCAATGATGATTCCCAATCCTTCCTCATGCGCTGCCTGAGCTAATTCCTCGAATCCCTCGCGTCCTCCCAGGGTGGGATTCACTTCGGTGGGATCGATGACGTCGTAATTATGGTTCGACGACGATGGAGCGGTCAGGATGGGGGAGAGGTAGAGGTGAGAGACACCCAGTTCGTTGAGGTATGGCACGATGGCTTTGGCGTCGGCAAATGTGAAAGACCGCCCGTGCGGATCTGCATCCGGGCCGCGCAGTTGCAGCCGGTACGTGGCTGAGAGTGAACGGCGTGGCATGGTCTACCTCTTTCCTCATTGTCCCGTGGGATGGTTGATGTCCACGGCTTTAGTGTTCTCTGGCACCGTAATAGCTGCCAGGCGGTGTGGGCACGTAGGCATTGTGACGCGACAGAGCACTGTCACCTGCGCGGATTGATGTGTCCAGCATGGGCGCAGTTTGGCTACAGCTCGATCCAGGATTCCACTGTACTTGCTTTTCCGGAAAGGCCCAGGGTTCAGGAAAACGGTTGTCAATCTTCCATAGCTGGCGGAAGACCTCAAACGTACTATCGGGCCAATGGTTGTTTAACCATTGATGGACACGGAGAACAGACGGTGTGTCGTTGATGGGTATGGCGATGAGATTTCCGTTATTGATGCATCCGATCACCGTGGGACGAGACCATTGTTCATGGAGGTAGTCCCGGAGAATTCGCATGAGGATAGGGTGGCTCAGCCAGGCATGAGCGTTGGGTACTATTTGTTCTCCATCCGATTGCGGACGAGTCATGGTGCTCTGGGCCCGAGATTGAAATGATGCCTCTAACTGCAGCGATGAATCGTCGCAACTGTCCAGTGGGGGTGGAGGTGGTGTGCGAAGTTCCCACCCCGTTGCACCTGGAATAGTGGCGTCAAGAGAGCGGTAGTGAATTCGTAGGCCTTTTTCCGTAGAGAAGAACTCCAGGAAATTATCTGCTGCGCTGCCCCACGCGTGATTCGCTGGGCACGTGAGACTATCCCGATCGGCGGGCGTCCCGTGTTTATCAGTGAGCCGGGCTACAAGACCTGCACCGAGGTGAACGAGCGCGTCGCGGTACTGCGAGACCTGAGTCAGTGGTTGCAGTTCGAGTTGGTGGCTCTGCATGGGCGCATCGCCCAGTGAGCTGCTCAGTGTGCCGGTGTTAGAGCGTGTTTTGTCTACATCGAATGACGAAGCGGGACGGGAAGAAAGAAGCGAATCAGTTGCCTGATGAGGTGTCATGCTCCTTATTGACGACGCGACCGTCGTGTGGTTCCCAGCGACCTCAATATGTGGCGAGGGACACTTTGAAGTGACGCTACAGAGCTGCGTGGCACTACTGCGCTGTGGCGCTTCCACACTGCGCACACTCCCACGCATAGAAAAACCGGGTGACAGCTGCACTGCCACCCGTAATTCCATCACCAATGGGCTGAGTTAGTCCTGGTGTTGTCGCTATTAGCCTGCGATCGAAGCCTTGTATATGCCATCAATCGTGGTAGCCAAGGTGTTGTCGAACTCTTCCTGCGACTGATCAGCGGTCAGTCCCTCGAGGAGAGCGCGAGAGAACGATGCAATGAGGCCCTTGTTGCGGGAAAGGCGCTCGTTAGCGTCGTCACGCTCGTAACCACCGGACAGCGCTACAACACGCATAACCTTCGGGTGGTTGATGAGGTCTTCGTAGAAGTTATCGACGGTCGGGATGGAGACCTTAATCATGACCTGCTGGCCCTCGGGAATGTCATCCAGACCCTTCAGAAGGGCAGCCTTCAGAAGCTCTTCAGCTTCCTTCTTGTCGTCGATGGAGATGGTGACCTCGGGCTCAAGGATGGGAACCATGCCCTTGGCTAGGACCTGCTTACCAACCTCGAACTGCTGGTCAACAACAGCCTGGATACCCTCAGCGTTAGCAGCGTTAATAACCGAACGCTCCTTGGTGCCGAAGATGCCCTTCTCGACGCCACGGTCGAGGAGCTTATCGAGCTCAGGCATGGGCTTCATGACCTGAACGTCGTTTTCTTCGTCGGCCAGACCCTTGTCGATCTTGAGAAGCGGAACGATACCCTTCTTTTCCCAGAGGTACTGGGCGGTAGGAATGCCTTCAATCTCGCGGTCCATCGTCATTTCGAACAGGATGGCTGCGAGTACCTTCTCGGAGGTGAAGGATGGAGAGGTAATCAGACGGCTACGCATAGCGTGGACAAGATCAAACATCTCGGCATCAGAGGAATATGCGTCATCCTGGATGCCGTAAGCGCGAAGCGCCTTCGGGGTGGATCCGCCGGATTGGTCAAGGGCAGCGATGAAGCCCTTGGCCTCAGTCATGCGAGTGGCCTGCTCCTGGTTCATTACAACTCCTTCTATGTTGCCATCATGGGCAACGTCGATGTCGTGTAGACGTTCTCCGTTATTTGTGGGAGATCATCTGTCGCGCTCTATGGTAGCCCGAAAATGTCTGAATGAACACCGATCGGACAAAAAATTGCGATCATTTTTGGCGAGTTTTCACCGTCGTGCGCGTTGATTACAGCAGTGGGATAAGGGCAGAAGTGGAGTTTGCGACGAGTGTCAGTTCGTTTACGTGCGGTAATGCCCATTCGTAGCTAACCGCAACTAATCGGGCACATTATCGCCCTATTCGGGCATTGCGACGCATGAGAAAAAGTTGTGACAAACCTCACAGAGTTATATGGGGTGTAACCCAGGCTATGTGGCTCAACCCGTCCCTTTTCAGGCTCCGGTGGTGAGGTCCCGGCCTTCGATCCCCGCGTCTCAACTGTGAACCTGAAGAATCTCCTCGAAGGAAAACATGGAACCAGGTGTCGATCCTTAATTGAGATCTAGTGCATCGAGAAGTTGGCCTTGATTCCAGATCTCGATCTCTTGTCCCTTTTCCTGAAGCTCCTCAGCACGTTTCTGTTTCGACGTCTTCCCATTCCATTCTCCACAGACAAGGAGAGTGGTCTTCTTCGTCACATTCTTGCCGACGGTTCCGCCCGCCTGAGCGATCGCTTGCCACAGTTGTCCCTTATCCAGCGGAGAGAATTCCCCAGTCAACGTCACGTTTTTGCCAAAGAGCGGTCCATTGGGGTCGGCGTCGGTATTCGTCTCAGGGATGTCACGGGGAGTAGCAACGGATTCCCAGTTGGAAGGGCCACGGTTCCCCCGCGTTTGCCCATTTCGTGATGACTGCTGGTGATCCGACCGAGATCGTCGCGGTTTCCGGAAAAGTGACAGCGAATTGTCTTTCACTGTTCCGAACGTGTAGCCCGCCGATTCGACGACCTCCGCCATCGATTGGACGTCTGATGGCGGCTCAGTGTCGCGAGGAAAAATTCCGCACAAACTCAGCATGATTTCGCCACACGCGCGAGCATCTGCCAGGGCATCGTGATGATGAAATGCGTCCGAACCCGCCGATTGAGCCACCGTCGTCAATTTATAATTAGGAAGCTCGGGGTGGAGCGCGCGTGCAAGGAGGTAGGTGCAGGCGAAAGTAATGTCCGGAATGTCGACTTTTTCTGCCCGAGCGGCGTCCCGGAGGGCGACCATATCGAACTTGGCATTGTGGGCGACGATAGGGAGGTTTTCTTTCCTGAGGAGCTCTGCAAGTTGCTCTAACCGGTCATGGCACGACGGCTCATTGGCGACTTTATCAGGGGTAATCCCATGGATTGCGGTGGTCGCCGGCGTGAAATCTGGCCACGCCGAAGGTGGTTGGCACAGCCACGTGTGGGATTCAGCTTCTTTCCCCTCGTGATAGACGACGACGCCGAATTGGCAGATCGAACCATTAGCTTCATTCGCCGTTTCGACGTCAAAAGCAATAAATGAGGGCGGACGGGAGTCTAGTTTCCCATCGGCAGTCTGAGGAAAACCACTGCGCTGAGCATTGTTATCCCGCGCGGAAGAGCTATCGTCCTGTTTCTTCTCAGTTGATTTTGCTTGGTTGCCTTCTGCGCTGAGACTGGCTGTGCTGTTGTTCCGTTCACTGCTGCCAGCTAGACCGCCAAATGCCGACCGTGAATCCGTCTGATGAGAAACGGCCCGTGCTATCCGACGCAAGCTCTCCAAGTCATCAGCCTGCATCGCAGTGAGGGCTTCATTAGCGAAATCAATAATGGATGTGTCGACGGAGTGAGCCGGTGAAAATCGGAGAGCGTTAGGCGCGAATCGCGAGCGCCCTCGCGATATCGGGGGAGTGCCATCCAGGAATAGATCGATAAAACCTGGTTCAAGTGGGGTGGGGTCGGTCCGTGACCAACCACGAATTGAATCCCGATCGATCTTCGTCTCCGGGTCAAGATAAATCTGTGCAGCGGGGATCCGTGAGATCGTGACCCCGCTTTCACTGATATATGCCGTGCCACCGAGGATCGGGATTGCGGCAACATACTCAGCGGGCGTCGTCTCATCGTCGGTCTGAATTTGCGAAAAACTAGCGTCAGCTGGGATTTCAGTTCCCGGGGAAGAAATATCAGTGTCGGAATTCGTCATGGTGCACTCCACTCTAACCAGTTTTACGCCGAGCGATGGCAGGTAGCCTTATGCCGAATGCTATGCCGAGTGACGGCGCCGCCGGCACAGCACGACAACAGATCGGCTCTCAACGGGAACGGTTGATTCGGGCTTATAGACATCCGGGTCATCTTCGGAGAATCCAGTGGGCAGCGACGTATCGACGACGACGCTCCAGAGGCGCGACGGATCCGTGTCCTCTGGATCGCGCGATGCCTTCACCGCATCATCTTTCGGAAGAGTGAAATCTATCCGCTCATGGTGCGCGTTGAAGCACAAGATGAATGAATCATCGAAGATTTTTTGCCCCTGCTCGTCGGGTTCAGCAATCGCTTCTCCGCCGAGGTGAACCATGAGAGACCGTCCGAAGTCATGATCCCAGTCGGCCGTCGTCATGAGCGTTCCGGCGGGGGTCATCCACGCGATATCTCGATCTTGCACGTCGTACCCCAACGGGCCACCGGCCAGGAACCTCCGACGGCGGAACACGGGGTGATCATTGCGCAGCTCGATCAACCGTCGAGTGAAGTCAATCATATCTTTATTGTCTGTTGCCTGGGACCAATCCACCCACGACAATTCCGAATCTTGGCAGTAGACGTTGTTGTTCCCATTTTGGGTACGCCCCATTTCATCGCCGTGGCAGATCATGGGCGTGCCCTGGCTGAGCAGCAACGTCGTCAAGAAGTTTCGGATTTGACGGCCCCGCAGCTGGATAATGTCGGGATCATCCGTGGGGCCTTCAACGCCACAATTCCACGATCGGTTGTGAGATTCTCCGTCGCGGTTCTCTTCCTTATTAGCCTCGTTGTGTTTCTCGTTATAGCTGACGAGGTCATGGAGGGTGAACCCATCATGCGCGGTTACGAAGTTAATCGACGCGGTAGGACGTCGATCATTTGCAGCGTACAGATCTGACGATCCCGTCAACCGTGAAGCGAACTCACCCAATGTTGCAGGTTCGCCGCGCCAGAAGTCCCGGACAGTATCCCGGTACATTCCGTTCCATTCTGACCAGATGGCGGGGAAGTTTCCGACTTGGTAGCCGCCTTCGCCCACATCCCAAGGCTCGGCGATGAGCTTAACCTGGCTGACAATGGGATCTTGCTGCACAAGGTCGAAGAACGCTGACAGCCGATCGACATCATGAAGTTCACGCGCGAGGGTCGACGCAAGATCGAAGCGGAATCCGTCAATATGCATTTCGGTAACCCAGTACCGCAACGAATCCATAATCAATTGCAGCGTGTGGGGATGCCGGACATTCAGACTATTTCCCGTACCCGTGTAGTCCATATAGTGCTGACGGTCATCATCGACCAGGCGATAATAGGCCGCGTTGTCGATACCCCGGAAGCTCAGCGTCGGCCCCATATGGTTGCCTTCAGCCGTGTGGTTATAGACGACGTCGAGAATGACTTCGATGTCATTGTCGTGGAAAGCCCGCACCATGTTCTTGAACTCAGAAACAGCGGCGCCGGGTTTCTTGGCAGCTGCGTAATCTTGGTGAGGCGCCAAGAAGCCGAAGGTGTTGTATCCCCAGTAGTTGCTGAGACCGAGCTCGTGGAGCCGATCGTCCTGATAGAACTGGTGGATAGGCATGAGCTCGATAGCCGTTACACCAAGGTCTTTGAGGTACTTGACGATCGAGGGGTGAGCAAGGCCAGCGTAGGTACCGCGATAATTCTCGGGCACGTCAGGGTGCGTCATGGTCATGCCCTTGACGTGAGCTTCGTAAACAACGGTCTTGTTCATCGGGTGCCGCGGTAGCCGATCAGACCCCCAATCGAAATAGGGGTTGATGACGACGGACAACATGGTGTGGCCCAAGCTGTCGTCAGTATTGCGTTCATCGGGGTTATCGATGTCATAGCTGAACAGGGAAGCGTCGCCGTCGAATTTCCCATCGAAAGCCTTTGCATAGGGATCGAGCAGTATTTTCGACGGGTCGCAGCGAAGGCCCTGATGCGGGTCCCATGGGCCATGAACGCGGTAGCCGTAGCGTTGTCCTGGGATAATTCCGGGTAGATAGCAGTGCCAAATGTGGGCGTCGACCTCGCGCATATCAATGCGGGTCTCGGCGCCATCACTGTCAATCAGGCAGAGTTCTACCTTGTCGGCGACCTCTGAGAACAGAGCAAAGTTCGTTCCCGAGCCATCGTATGTTGATCCCAGAGGGTATGAGTTTCCCGGCCATACGACGGGGTCAGGGGCGTTATCGGAGGATGTCGCCGACGATCGATCGTTGTCTGTGGCGTCATCTGTGGCTGGAGAAGTTGCTTGCCCGGATATCGTTGGGGCCTCGTGGTCATTATCGACGATCTTCTCGGAAGCCTGCTCCTGTGTATTTGTCATGACGTTAATTTTAGCGGGGAGGGTGGACAAACCATGATTTCCCCGCGTGAGATTGAGCTATTCCGTCGAGGATGATTCGTAATCCTGCATTTGCGCTTGCGCTGAGCAGTGCTCTCCACGCGCCAATATTCGCAGTGCTACGTGTCAGCAGTTCGTCCCACTCAGAAGCACGTGGATGGCTTGATGCGGAGTAAGAAACATCGTCGTCTGTTTGGGATGATGCGTCGTTGTTTCCATCGTGGTCATCGTCGGCAGTGAAAACTGAAGAGGCAACAATTTTCGACGCCTCCGCCGCTGTTTGCTCACGGATGGCGAGACCGAGGATGAAGGAGATGAGCGTTGTTGAGCCGTCGAGGATTGCGTTCTCGTCGTCATCAGGAAGAGAAGAACGTAGGATTTGCGACAATGCGGCGATAGGGTCGTTGGTTACCATTCCCGCTGGTAGTGCGGCTGAAATGAGGTCTGCAGCGTCCCGACAACAGATGCATTGTCGGTAAAATCCGGCGCAGAATATATATGCATGTCGATACCATTGAGGGTGAGGGGGTTGCGACGTCGTCGCCGGTACGTCATCCGATATTGGTGATAATTCGGAATCGTGCGATCCTTCGTCGTCATCGACGCTTTTAAGAAGTCGCTCCTTAAGGTCATCCAGAGGGGAAAGAAGCTCATCAGCTACTCCACCGAGGAGGGCCTGCTTGTTGGGAAAATGCCAGTACAGTGCAGCTGGGGCGACGTCTAAGGTGCGGGCGAGTCGCCGAATCGTGAGATCTCCTAACCCGTACTCGTGCAGAATGTTTAGAGCACTCGTGATGATCGCCGTCGTTGTGAGCTGCATGCCTTCAAAGATAAACCGTTCGTGGACTGCGTTTCGAGCAAAGTAGCGTAGTTTTTCGCAATGACGGCAATCGTCGCCGGGGTATTCGACGTCGGCTAGCGTGTCGCCAGTGGACGTGTCGCGCTAAGGTGTCAAAACTCTGTGAGAACCCTGGAAGCTTTGGGGAATATGCGGATATTAATAGTAGGAAAGGTAGAATGACCGCGGTATCTTAGTGGTAAAGGAGCTATGTGTCGTGCCAGATGTAGTGTTGTCAGAAGCAGATGAGGTACAGGCTGCGGATCAGGGCGATAAAAGGGGACGGTCTCGCGCGCAGGTACGTCGGTGGGGGGCCGCGCTCATGACTGCATCGCTATGTGGGGCATTAGCAGCCTGTTCACACGGGTCATCGTCGGATGATGAAACGAGTTCTTCGGCAGCGCAGGCATCGTCGAGTAGTTCTTCTGCGAAACCCGCATCGTCTGCTGAAGCAACACAGCCGCCCGCAACGCAGTCAGATAACGCCGCCGGTGATCAGCAGTCTGGTGGTGCGAAACTCGGTGCGGATATTCCCACCGTTCCAGACTCGAATGAAACCCCGTCAAGTGGGCCCAAGCCGATCAACGGAAAGCCTGGTAGTGAACAAGACGTGGAGAGCATTAAGGATGCTCTTGGCCACTACGGGGATACCTCCGGAACCGTGCGTCACTACTACGAAAGCACGAAAGCCTATACATGCAAGGATCGCATTGCTGCCCATCCGGAAGTGTTCTCTGACGAGAACATCAATTCTCTGCCCAATGAGTCAATTGACAAGATGGGCTTAGCTGGGTCGATCCCGAAATTTAACAACATCTCCAACATCAAAGTCGACGGTGACCGGGCGACTGCGTCGGTAAACACCACGTTCAATGGTGCGACCTCGACGGGGACGATGTTGTTCACCAAGGAAGATGGTCAGTGGAAAGTCTGCTCTGACTAGAAATTACCCCCTTGCTGTGTCTCATTGAACAGTGTTCAGGAATGGAATAACCTTGAACACAACGATGGTGGTTATCCGGAGAATCACCACGGTTATGGAGGTACAGCATTATGTCGGAGAACACGACGCAACAGACAAGAACAAGTCAGTCGGCTACCAGCACTGATACAGCCTCGGCCGAACAAGACATTTTGGACCTGGCCCGCGAAAAGGTCCTTGAGCGTGGAGAAGGGCTTTCTCAACCAGAAATTGTTCGGGCGATGACGATTTCCGACGATCGTATCGACGAACTCCTTGCTCTGGCGCACGAGGTTCGGCTGCGCTGGTGTGGCGATGCAGTTGAGGCAGAAGGAATCATCTCCCTGAAAACGGGTGGGTGCCCGGAAGACTGCCACTTCTGTGCACAGTCGGGACTTTTCGAATCGCCTGTCCGGTCGGCGTGGCTCGATATCCCGGCCCTTGTGGAAGCTGCTAAACAAACAGCAAAGACGGGCGCGACGGAATTTTGTATCGTTGCCGCCGTCAAAGGGCCTGACGAACGCTTGATGAGCCAGCTTGAAGAGGCCATCGCTGCGATTAAAGCAGAAGTCGACATCGAAGTTGCTGCCTCCATCGGCATTCTCACCAAAGAGCAAGTAGAACGCCTGGCGAAGGCAGGGGTCCACCGCTACAACCACAACCTTGAAACCGCGAAGAGCTACTTCCCCCACGTGGTAACAACCCACTCTTGGGAGAAGCGTCGCGAGACCTGCGAGATGGTCCGTGACGCAGGCATGGAAGTCTGCTGTGGCGGCATCGTGGGAATGGGGGAGACCGTTGAGCAACGCGCAGAGTTCGCTGCTCAATTGGCTGAACTCCGCCCCGACGAAGTCCCCATGAACTTCCTTGATCCTCGCCCCGGCACGCCCTTCGCCAACCGTCCAGTCATGGAATCGAACGAAGCGCTCAAGACCATTGGAGCTTTCCGCTTAGCACTGCCCAAGACCATTTTGCGGTTCGCCGGTGGACGAGAACTCACCCTGGGCGACCTGGGCGCAGAAAAAGGCCTCCTCGGTGGCATTAACGCGATCATCGTCGGTAACTACTTGACGACGCTGGGTCGCCCCCAGGAAACCGACGTCGACATGCTTAACCGGTTGCACCTGCCGATTAAAGCTCTGAATGCGACTGTCTAAGGTGGCGCAATGTCGGAAGTAACCACTGCTCGCGAGGGAGTACCGAAGAAGAAGCCCGTTCGGCGTCGGCCCCGTAAAATTGCCTCCACCGAGTTGGCGGATGCCATCATCGCTGGCGACAAACCCCTTTACGATCCTTTCACTGGAACTGAACTCAGTACCGGCGAAACTCCCCACTATTCACCCTCCATGAGGGCGGGGCTCGAAGCACCACGATTTTGCCAGTTGTGTGGTCGACGAATGGTGGTCCAGGTTCGCCCAGATGGATGGACTGCGGTCTGCTCGAGGCACGGGGAGCTAGATTCTGTTCTCCTCGACCCCCATCGCTAAATTGACCACGCATCCCCATTATTGTGGCCACCCCTATAATGGTTCCGGTGTTACGTTCTGAGCGGTATCGCCGTGCCCTGATAGTTTTGGTGACTATCCTTGCTGTCTTCGCCGTGGGTGGATGCGTGTGGGGAATTTTCATTCCAACTTCCGCCGCCACGGTGGACAGTGGTTACCTGTCGACAGATCCGACTCAAGATGGGCGAGAGTTTACCGGTTTTGTAACCCTCGTTGCTGGCCTTTTTGTGCTGTCGATGGGCAGTGCACTGGCAGCGTGGGGATGGGCGCCACGTTCGCGTGGTCCAGCCATGATATGGCTCCTAGCTATAGTGGCGATGCTCGGGGGGATTATTTTTACCGACGTGGGAAACGCTGTCGCTTCTAGCTTGCACCCACTCCCGGATGTTGACGATGTTCATTCCGGCCAAACTATTACGTGGGCTCCTCACATTACTCCAGGAGCGGCTCTTGCTGTCCCACCGTTATTGGCGTCACTGACATATTGGTGTGCGGCTGTCGTGGGGAAGGGGGATTTTCCTGATGAAGTGCCTTCTCTTGAGCGTCACAACAGCACGGTAGATTAGCATTACACGAAAGAAGCAGTAATGGCCGTCTCGTAGGCCCCGGCAAAACTTAAGGATAACAATGCTTGCCCTAACCGACATGCGTGGAACTCACCCGACTGTTAGTGAACTTCGTGCCACTTTGCCTCGGGGTGGGACCGACATCGATTCAGTGATTCCAACAGTTCAGCCCATTGTTGAGGCCGTGCAGGAAAACGGCGTAAGGGCTGCACAAGAGTATGGGCAGCGTTTTGATGGTGTTGTACCGAAGAGCATCCGAGTTCCGCACAACGTGATTGCCGACGCTGTGGAGTCCCTGGATGTGTCCGTGCGAGAGGCATTAGAACACGCCATCGAGCGCGTTCGACGGGTCCATGCTGCGATTAAGCCCACTGACAACGTTATTTCTGTCACCGAGGGCGGTGTGGTGACTGAAAAATTCATCCCGATCGGCCGAGTTGGTTTGTACGTCCCTGGTGGACAGGCCGTTTATCCGTCGAGTGTCATTATGAATGTTGTGCCGGCGCAGGAGGCAGGGGTCGGTTCGCTCGTCGTTGCTTCGCCTCCGCAAAAAGAATGTGGTGGATGGCCACACCCGACGATTCTTGCTGCGTGTGGTCTTCTTGGTGTTGATGAAGTGTGGTCGGTTGGCGGCGCACAGGCAATAGCTCTCATGGCTTATGGTGACGAGCGAGCAGATGATCCATTGGTGCCGGTTGATATGGTGACCGGGCCAGGCAATATTTTCGTCACCGCAGCGAAGCGCTTGTGTCGTAGTGTCGTTGGGATTGATGCAGAAGCGGGACCGACGGAAATAGCAATTATCGCTGATTCCACTGCTGATCCGGTTCATGTCGCCTATGACCTCATTAGCCAGGCGGAGCATGATCCGATGGCCGCTAGCGTTTTGATAACGGATTCCGCATCATTTGCTCAGCAAGTTGATGAAGAAGTAGAGAAGCGGTATTCAATTACCCGGAATACCGATCGTGTCGCTCAGGCTTTGCAGGGTAAACAGTCTGGCATCATTCTTGTCGACGACATACCAGCTGCGATTCGGGTGGCTGATGCTTATGCGCCCGAGCATCTCGAAATTCAGACACACAATGCCCGTGAGGATGCAGCTCAGATCCTTAATGCGGGGGCTATTTTCGTCGGGCCTTTCTCACCAGTTCCGCTGGGGGATTACGCCGCTGGATCAAACCATGTTCTTCCCACATCGGGATCGGCGCGGTATAGCTCCGGTTTATCGACGCATACCTTCGTCAAGTCGGTTCATGTCATTGAATACGATGAAGCTGCGCTTAAAGGCACGGCCGATACTATCGTCGCTCTTTCAAATGCGGAGCAGCTTCCGGCGCATGGTGAAGCAGTACGTGCTCGGTTCGAGGACCTTACAGCCGGGAATAAGTAACCCTAACGAATTAAGGAGACGGATAGGGGCGGAAGAGCGAAGTTTTTTCGCAACCATACGTGGATAGAAAAGGGGAGAGTGCATAGTGGCACCGACGAATGATGATCAGAAATTATCACGTGGCAGTGGTGAGAACAGTACCGCCGATAAGTCCCACACATTAGGAGGAAATGTCACGCTTGATGCCCTACCTCTGCGTGAAGAATTCCGCGGGGAAACTGCGTATGGGGCCCCGCAATTAGAGCTCGACGTCAGATTAAATACGAATGAGAATCCGTATCCTCCGTCGCCACGAATAGTTGCCGATCTCGTTAAAGAAGTGGAAAAGGTGGCGTCGGGGCTTAACCGCTATCCCGAGCGTGATTCCATTATTCTGCGCCAGGAGCTTGCGCGGTATGTGTCGGGACAAACCGGTGTGGCTGTGAATGAAGACAACATATGGGCTGCTAATGGGTCCAATGAGGTTCTTCAAGAGCTCTTGCAGGCTTTTGGAGGGCCTGGTCGGCGAGCATTAGGGTTCACTCCCAGTTATTCCATGCACCCAATTCTTGCCGCTGGGACGCACACGGAGTTCGTCGAATGCCCACGACAAGAAGCTCGTGGCTTTTCTATTGATATCGACGAAGCGACTGCGGCTATTAAGAACTACCGTCCGTCGGTTGTCTTTATTACGACGCCGAATAATCCGACTGGCGGTACAACAAGTTTGGATAATATTCGGGTCCTGCTGGATGTTGTTTCTGATCCAGACGTTGATGGCATCGTCATTGTTGATGAGGCTTATGGTGAATTCGATGATGGCCCGAGCGCATGTGAATTGTTGAAGGATTATCCTGACCGACTCGTCGTATCCCGAACGATGAGTAAAGCATTTGACTTCGCTGGTGGTCGGTTGGGGTATTTTGTCGCTGCTCCAGCTTTTGTCGAAGCTGTTATGTTGGTCCGGCTTCCTTACCACTTATCGGCATTATCGCAGGCTGCTGCGACTGTCGCGCTACGGTATTCTTCCGATACGTTGTCCTCGGTGGAAAAAATAATTCGCGAACGTGAGCGGGTTCAGGATTCATTGCAGAAACTGGGATTCTCTGTTGTCCCGAGTAAGTCTAATTTCCTTTTCTTTAAAGTCATTCCCGATGAGTCAACGAACTCCTCTAGCACGGCGCCCGCTAATGGAGATGCGTCACGTCGCGAGCTCACACAAGCAGCGTGGCAGGCGTTCCTTGATCGTGGAGTCCTCATCCGAGATGTAGGGGTCGACGGATATTTGCGGGTGACCATCGGACTTCCGACAGAGAATGATGAGTTCCTTTCCGCGGCTGGCCAGTATGCGAGTGAACACAACGGGTTACGGTGAACCATATGAGCAATAACAATGACGAGAGTCTGAATCAGCAAGAAAGAAATAGCGGAGAATTCCCCTCCCGACGGGGCCATTGTGAGCGCGAGACGAAAGAATCGCGAATCACCGTTGACATTAACCTCGACGGTTCTGGCGCTACTGACATTTCGACGGGATTGCCATTCTTCGACCACATGCTGAATGCGGTGGGAACCCACGGCAGCTTTGACTTAACAGTTAAAGCAGAGGGTGATATCGATGTTGATGCTCACCACACCGTGGAAGATACGGCCATTGTTATGGGCGAGGCATTACACGAAGCTTTGGGAGATAAAGCCGGTATCCGCCGATTCGGGTCAAGTTTTATCCCGATGGATGAGACGCTAGCCCAAGCTGTCGTTGATGTGTCGGGACGACCGTATTGCGTCACGCGCGGTGAGCCCCAAGAGATGATGAATACGGTGATTGGTAATCACTATGCAACCGTGATTAACCAGCACTTCTTCGAATCTCTCGCTTTCCACGCGCGTATTGCTTTACACGTCCGCGTTCTTTATGGACGCGATCCGCATCACATTACGGAGGCTGAATACAAGGCAGTTGCCCGCGCCCTCCGCGAGGCCGTTGAGCGTGACCCGAGAATTCATGGTGTTCCATCCACGAAAGGGGCACTGTAAATATGGCGCAGAGCACGTCACGTCCTTCAGTGGCAATCCTTGATTACGGCTCGGGAAACCTTCGATCCGCCGAACGCGCTATCGAACGCGCAGGGGCCGAGGTCACGATTACCGCTGATCCAGAACGTGTTCTTGCCGCCGACGGATTGTTAGTTCCTGGAGTCGGCGCATTCGCAGCGTGCATGAAGGGCCTGCGCTCGGTCTATGGCCCACGTTTGATCGGTCAGCGCCTCGCAGGTGGCCGTCCTGTGCTTGGCATCTGCGTTGGTATGCAGGTGCTTTTCGATAGCGGAGTCGAGTTTGCCGACGGTGTCCACGACGACGCAGAGGCCCTCCATGGGGCAGATGCTCCAGTTAATGGAGACGACGCGACCTCGGGCCGACGTGACGACGTCATCCGTGACCCTGAGACGGGACGACCACTCGACCCGACGGTGCCGTCGACAGAGATATCTGATGATGGGGTGCTGAGTACTCGCGGTTGTGGTGAGTGGCCAGGGACGGTTGAGCGCCTGACAGCGAAAGTGCTGCCTCATATGGGATGGAACACACTCGACATTCCCGAAGGATCCCGAATGTTTAAGGGAGTGGCCACCGATGATCGGGTGTACTTTGTGCACTCCTATGCGGCTCAGCACTGGGATATGGCATCGGATGATCACGTTGCTCCAGCGAAAGTGACCTGGTCCACGCATGAAAACTGTCGTTTTATTGCGGCGGTAGAAAATGGTCCCTTGTGGGCGACGCAGTTTCACCCGGAGAAATCTGGTTCGGTCGGTGCTGTGATTCTCCGCAACTGGGTGGAGACTTTGTAAAATTTTATCAGTTGTAGGTGTGATCTCCGTTATGATTCATCTATGGCTTTAACGTTATTACCCGCAGTAGATGTGTCCGACGGTCAAGCTGTTCGTCTCGTTCAAGGCGAAGCTGGGAGCGAAACCACGTATGGTCGCCCCCTTGATGCCGCGATGGCGTGGCAGAACGCTGGTGCCGAGTGGATCCACCTTGTAGATTTGGACGCCGCATTCGGCCGCGGTACGAACTACGAACTGCTGAAAGATGTCATCGAGCGGGTGGACGTTAACATCGAATTATCCGGGGGAATCAGGGATGACGACTCGCTGCGCAGGGCATTAGATACCGGTTGTCGACGGGTGAATATCGGCACTGCTGCGTTGGAAGATCCTGAGTGGTGTCGTCGGATCATCGGGGAGTACGGCGACCGAGTCGCCATCGGTTTGGATACCAAGCTCATCGACGGCGAGTGGCGGTTGCGCGGTCGGGGATGGGTTTCCGACGGCGGCAATCTGTGGGAAGTCCTTGAGCGCTTAGATTCGGAGGGCGTATCCCGCCTCGTCGTTACCGATGTCGGGCGCGATGGCACATTAGAAGGCCCCAATATTGACCTCCTTCGCGACGTCGCGATGGCCACAGATGCCGCTGTCGTTGCATCGGGCGGAGTATCAACTCTCGACGACATTCGCCAGCTTGCGGCCTGCGTGGACGAGGGAATTGATTCAGCCATCATCGGCAAGGCCCTGTATGCAGGGAACTTTACCCTTGAAGAAGCATTAGCAGTCGCACAAGATTCCTGATGGAGCCGTTCCTGAGAGGCCTGTGAAATAGGCTCCCCGGGTAATCGGTAGTGAAAGGCTAGGTGACGGACCCGTGATTGAACATTCTGACTTGGTGGCATATTTGTCTATTGCCGAGCGCTTAGTCAAAGATTCTGAAGATCTTTTTTGTGTGAATATTGGTGCGCAGCCCTCTGTCATTAAGAACGAAGATCTCCAGGATTTCGCAACCGACGTTGATCTGTCACTAGAACAGCATTTTCGCGAACAACTTGTGAAGGAAACTGGGTTCCCCGTTTTGGGCGAGGAATTCGGTTTGAAGGGTGGATCCACGGCCTCCGGGGATGTTTCGCTCAACAGCATGGGCGGCGGTAAGCAGCCCGAAACAATGTGGTGTATCGACCCGGTGGATGGAACGTCCAATTACACCGTCGCCAACCCGATGTGCGGCATTTTGGTCTCGCTTATTCATAAGGGAGAACCGGTTATTGGGTTGACGTCATTACCCCTGTTGGGACAGTTTTATAGCGCTGTTCGCGGTGGGCCATTACATGTTAATGGTGAGCCATTTCCGCCATTGCCGAAAGATGACCCAGAAGTGATCCAAATTGGTTTCGGCTCTATTTTGTCGGGCCGACGTGGTCATGTTCCGCGGCAATATCGCCAGAATTTACTTTTCAGTATTGGTGAATCATATCCGCGGATGCGTGTGACGGGGTCTGTGGGCGCGGACTTAGCTTTTACTGCCGGTGGTGTTTTTGCGGGGACCCTGACGTTCAGCCCTAACCTGTGGGATAACGCAGCAGGTATCTGCTTAGTTCAAGCCGCTGGTGGCGTTGTCACGAACCTTGATGGTGAGCCTTGGACACCTGGAACAATCGGTCTGGTTGCAGGATCTCCAAGCATTCACTCGACTCTGTTAGCGAGGATCCATGCGGTTCCACGGCCTTTCGAACCACTAAGCTAGGTGGTTATGTCGTCGCGTGAAGCGGTTAGTTATTGTGGACGTGTCTAGGTTTACTAGCGCGTGTCTGTTTTACGTGGCAATTCATTAATCTCGTTCGTGAATAATAGTTACCTTATTGCCGAAAGGCGTTTTCATGTCCGTAGCAGTCCGAGTTATTCCGTGTCTTGATGTGTCTCATGGCCGGGTCGTTAAGGGGGTCAACTTCGAGAACCTTCGCGACGCTGGCGATCCCGTTGAATTGGCGTCCCGCTATGACAAAGAGGGTGCCGATGAACTGACCTTCCTCGACGTGTCAGCGTCGACGGAAGCACGGGGAACGATGCTGGACGTGGTTCGACGCACTGCGGATGAAGTGTTTATCCCGCTCACCGTCGGTGGTGGGGTCCGTAGCGCTGACGACGTCGACCAGCTATTACGTGCGGGTGCAGATAAAGTCAGCATTAATACCGCGGCCATTAAGAGGCCAGAGTTGCTGCGGGAGCTTTCCCAGCGCTTTGGATCACAATGTGTCGTCTTGTCCGTGGATGCCCGGCGCGTTCCTGACGGTGGAACGCCCCAACCGAGTGGTTTTGAAGTTACAACCCACGGCGGTACCCGAAGCGCCGGGATTGATGCGATCGAGTGGGCTCGTCGGGGTGAAGAATTAGGTGTCGGGGAAATTCTTCTCAATTCCATGGATAGCGACGGTGTTCAGCAAGGATTTGATAGCGAGCTTATTTCCGCCGTTCGTCAAGTGGTTCATATCCCCGTCATTGCGTCGGGTGGAGCCGGCGAAGCGAGCCATTTTCCCCCGGCCGTTGATTCAGGGGCAAACGCGGTGTTAGCTGCCTCGATTTTCCACTTCGGTGATGTGAGCATTTCTGAGGTGAAGAGTGCTTTGGCAGCGGCAGGGCATGAGGTCCGTCATACCAGTCCCGCCGACTACCCACTGGACCCGTCGATCGCTGCTCGGTTGAAGCGCAATGATAGGGGATTGGTTCCCGCTGTCGTCCAGGATGTGCATTCTGGTGAGGTATTGATGCAGGCGTGGATGGACGACCACGCATTGGCTTATACGCTGGCTACTCGACGGGGAACATACTGGTCTCGGTCGAGGTCTGAGTATTGGGTCAAAGGGATGACCAGTGGTCACGTCCAGGACGTTCGCGAGGTTCGGCTGGATTGTGATGGGGACACGATTCTGCTGAAGGTTGATCAGACGGGTGCGGCGTGCCACACCGGAACCCACACGTGTTTCGATAGCGACCTTGTATTGACTGATTCATCATCGACGTCCGACGCGGGGTTGTTGGACGTCGAGAATACGTCAGGCAACAAGAATGCCGGTGAGCCTAACGGCACGGCTGAAAAGCCTGAAGACGACGCGGAACTGAACGATTCTGCTCGTCCGTCGACACCCGTCGGGGTTCCGGATCTCGGAGCCGGCCGCACAACGACGACGCGGGAACAGTTCCGCGAATTAGCTGCTCACCACAGAGTCGTGCCCGTAGCGCGCAAGATCTTAGCCGACGGAGAAACACCGCTCAGCGCATACAATGCCTTGGTCCAGGACAAGCCAGGTACGTTCCTCTTCGAGTCGGCTGAACCGGGACGTTCCTGGTCACGGTGGTCGTTTATCGGCACAGGAGCAAGATCGGCATTAACCGTCCGCGATGGGCAAGCAGCATGGCTGGGCACCACTCCTGAAGGTGTCCAGACAGGAGGCAATCCCTTCGACGCCCTCAAGTCCGTGCTGAAGGAATTGCACACCGACCCCATCGAGGGAATGCCACCGATGACGTCGGGAATGGTGGGATATTGCGGCCACGACGCGATTCGCTTTATCGAAGATATCCCCGATACCTGCGACAATGACCTCAAGATTCCGGAAATGATGCAGTTCCTTGTCGCGGACATGGTGGCTTTGGACCACCATGAAGGGACGATGTGGCTGATTGCTAATGCGTTTAACTTCAACGGCTCCGACAACAATGTCGACGAGGCTTATGACGACGCCGTCCGCCGATTGGACTCGTTAACCGAGCGGCTGAAGGCAGCCCGGGAACCGATGGTGAATAGTTTTACGACGCCCGAACCGGTTGTCCGCCGCCAACGCACTGCTGACGAGCACATGCGCCGGATCGAGTTGTGTAAAGACCACATTCGCGCCGGTGACGCGTTCCAAATCGTTCTGTCACAGCGTTTCGAGATTGACACGGATGTGCGGGCTCGTGACGTGTATCGGATGCTGAAGTATTCGAACCCTAGCCCCTACATGTACCTGATGAATATTCCGTCGGACGACTTTTCGGCGGTGGAGTTCACCATCGTTGGATCGTCGCCTGAGTCGCTTATCGCAGTCGACAACAATGTGGTGACGACGCACCCCATCGCTGGGTCTCGGCCCCGCGGCGCCACAAGGAAAGCTGATCTGCAGCTTGAGTGTGAGTTAGCCGCCGACTCGAAAGAGAATTCCGAACACCTCATGCTGGTTGACCTGGGGCGCAATGACCTGGGGAAGGTATGTATTCCTGGAACAGTCGAAGTCGATGATTTCCGCCATATTGAGCGGTATAGCCACATCATGCACCTGGTCTCTATGGTCACGGGGCAGTTGGCTCCGGACATGACAGCGGTCGACGCCTTCATGGCGGGGCACCCAAAACCAGCGCATTGACCATCATTGACCAGCTGGAAGACACTCGCCGCGGCATCTACGGCGGAACCGTCGGATATTTCGATTTTTCGGGAAACGCCGACCAAGCAATTGCCATCAGGACAGGGGTTCTCAAAGACGGCACGATGTATGTCCAGGCCGGTGGCGGGATCGTCGCCGATTCGGATCCTGTTGCCGAAGATGAAGAAACGCGGAACAAGGCTGCAGCCGTTTTGCGAGCAACGGCAGCTGCCGAAACAATTGTCGACGTTGATGGCTCTCGGTGATTTGTCGCCCGCCCGGATTCCGGATTGGCTGCGTCGTCTCCGAAGGCGAGTATCCAAGAGTGACGACGTTATATGCCCTGAGTAGCCTATTGAGCACGTGGTGGATACTCGGCGGCACACCCGACGAGCATGGTGACGTCGGGAAACGAGTGACGATAGGGAACTAGTGCGGTGACGTTAGGGAGAATGAACAATGGGTTCACATGAGTCGCGTCGGGAAGACGCAACGGCAGCAGCCGCGTCGGAAGAAATGGCCTCAAACCCGACCGATGCGCACGGACACGAGGACGTCAACACGATGCCGATGAACGCGGACACGGAGACGGACACGTCGAGTTCTACTCAAACCAAGCGACGCTGGTTAGGCCTCGCCCTGGTCGCGATTGGGGCGGTGGCTATCGGTGGAACATCCCGCATGACCTGGATGACCGTTCACGCCAACGACGATAAACAAGGTGAAGTGACACGCACCCTCGTCGGCTCTACATGGGCCCCCAGCACTGACGCGATCGCTATTGCCCTCATTGCAGCATGCCTTGCCACCTTGGTTCTTAAGAGAACAGGTCGACGGATACTCGCAGCAGTGTCGGCGGTGATCGGTGCCGCGTCTTTATGGACACCGCTCAATGTGCTACTCACCTCACCGAGCACGACACGCGCGCGAAATCTCCTCGTCAATGGGCAAGCAACGCAAAAGAAAAACGATCCGCAGACCTTGACCGAATGGGCCGTCGTCACGGGAATCGACGTCCATAAAGTAGCGGTCATCCTTGCCCTCGTCGCGTCCGTTATCACCATCGCCGGTGCAATCATCCTGTTCCTGTGGCCAGGAGTAGACACTGTGAAAGGAAGTAAATACGACACCGCCTCAGCCCGGCGCGATTCACTGGCGACGGACCTTGAGAACGATAGAGAATCAGGGCGCGTGCTGTGGGATGCAATGGACGCGGGGGTTGACCCAACACAAGACGATGCTGTTGATGTCGCCCGGCGTCGCGGGCTGCACAACTAAAGTCCACATCTGCGGGGAATGTCAGACAGGCATCATCGTGCCGATTTATGCGCCAGTCAGTGCTGCCTTTAGGATTAAGTACACCGATGTAACACGGGCTGAGGAGTCGAAGATGAGTTCGGTTTTAGACACTATCGTCGATGGCGTCTTAGACGATCTTGCAACCCGTGAAGCTCGCGTCAGTTTTGCGGACATCAAAGCACAATCGCACGACACGCCCGCCCCTCGCGATGCCATGTCCGCATTGTCTGCTCCCGGTGTGGGAGTAATTGCCGAAGTTAAAAGGGCAAGCCCATCCAAAGGAAGCCTGGCGCGAATCCCCGAACCGGCCGAACTCGCCAGGCAATACGAAGCCAATGGTGCCAGAGTCATTTCCTGCCTCACCGAAGAACGACGCTTCAAAGGCTGCTTGGCTGACCTGGACGCCGTACGAGCAGCCGTCGACATTCCGGTCCTCCGAAAAGATTTCGTCGTCACCCCTTACCAGATTCACGAAGCCCGCGTTCATGGAGCGGACCTCATTCTCCTCATCGTGGCAGCACTGCAGCAGCCTCAGCTTGAGTCCCTTCTCGACCGCACCGAGTCTCTCGGGATGACTGCCATCGTTGAAGTTCACACCGAAGAGGAAGTAGAGCGCGCCATCGCCGCAGGCGCAAAAGTCGTGGGAGTCAACGCCCGCAACCTTAAAACACTCGATGTCGATACCTCCGTGTTCGGCACTATCGCGCCGGGTTTGCCGTCGGATGTCATTAAGGTCGCTGAATCGGGGGTGAAAGATCGCAATGATTTGCTGGCCTATGCTGGTGCCGGTGCGGATGCGGTCTTGGTCGGCGAGGGACTGGTTACCGCAGGTAATCCCGGTTTAGCGTGCAAGAGTTTGGTCGCTGCGGGCATCCACCCGGCATGTCCGAAGAATCTCACTGAATAATCTGCCGTCACCTGGATGCCGTGTCTATGCGAGTGATAAGGCACACTGGTGTGCGTGAGTAACTCAGAATCAGTTCATCGCAATCCGTATAGTGATCTGCCTACTATCGCCGATGTGTTCGCGGAGACGACATCGACTGAGCCCGATGATTGCGGCCATTGGGGTGAGTATGGTGGTCGATACATTCCGGAGGCCCTGATGGGGGTCATTACCGAAGTTACCGACGCGTGGAACAAGGCGAGAACTGATCCTGAGTATATTGAGCAGTTGAATGACCTGCATTTCCATTACTCAGGTCGGCCGTCGCCCCTGTATTATGCGTCGCGGTTTTCCGACGCTATTCATGCCCGCGTGTATTTAAAGCGGGAGGATTTAAACCACACCGGGTCCCACAAGATTAATAACGTCCTGGGCCAGGTTTTGTTGGCTCAACGCATGGGTAAAAAGCGTGTCATCGCTGAGACGGGTGCCGGCCAGCATGGTGTTGCAACCGCTACCGCCTGTGCATTGCTCGGCTTAGAGTGCCACATCTACATGGGGGCCGTGGATGCGCGGCGTCAGGCCTTGAATATTGCGCGCATGCGTTTACGGGGCGCTGAGGTCACAGCTGTCACCATCGGTTCCCAGACTCTTAAAGATGCCATCAACGAGGCGATGCGTTTTTGGGTATCGCATGCCGATGACACGTACTATTGCTTCGGTACTGCAGCTGGTCCCCATCCGTTCCCGCAGATGGTTCGTGATCTCCAGCGAATCATCGGGTATGAAGCGCGTGAGCAAATTCTGCAGGCGGAAGGCTGCCTTCCCGACGCCGTCGTCGCTTGTGTTGGTGGTGGCTCGAATGCGATCGGGCTTTTCCACCGTTTTATCGACGATTCCTCTGTTCAGCTCATTGGTGCTGAAGCGGGCGGTGACGGTTTTGAGACTGGTCGCCACGCTGCGACGATTACCGCAGGCAATGAAGGTGTCTTCCAGGGCTCGTATGCCGCACTCATGGAAGATGAGGATGGGCAAATCGTTGAGTCCCATTCCATTTCGGCTGGTTTAGATTACCCGGGAGTAGGGCCGGAGCATTCGTATCTTCATCATGTCGGTCGTGCCGAGTACCTTCCCATCACGGATGCACAGGCCATGGATGCGTTCATGCTCTTATGTAAGACCGAGGGAATTATCCCGGCTATTGAGTCTGCGCATGCTCTTGCGGCAGCACGAGTGTATGCCGATCGGTGGGAGCATGATTCAGATGACGGCCCGCTTCTGATTGTCAATGTATCGGGCCGTGGCGATAAAGACGTGGATACCGCCGCGAAGTGGTTTGACCTTAAACCCAAGGAGGAGCTGGACTAATGGTGGCATTTTCTTCTGATTCCCCCGCAGGGGCACTTCGCGACCTTTTTGCTCAGGCCCGCCGTGAACAACGAGCTGCGTTCATTGGTTATCTGCCATCGGGGTACCCGACGAAGCACGACTCTGACGAGTTGATGGCGTGCCTGGCGTCCTATGCGGACGTCATCGAGGTCGGGATTCCGTTCTCTGACCCCATGATGGACGGTCCTGTCATCCAGGAAGCCGGCATGGCTGCATTGAAAGCAGGTTTTCGCGTCAAAGATTCACTCAGCTCTGTTCGCAAGATTACCGACGCCGGTGGTCGAAGCGTCGTCATGAGCTACTGGAACCCGATTTTGCAGTATGGCCCGGAAAAATATGCCGAGGAGCTGGCCGAGTCGGGAGGATTGGGGACAATCATTCCCGACCTCCTCCCCGAAGAATCGGCGCGCTGGGCAGAGGCATGCCACAAGCACGGATTGGCGCCTATCTACCTCGTTGCTCCCTCGACGAGCCCTGAGCGGATGGCCCTCACGGTGGGAGCCGGTGATGGCTTTGTGTACGCAGCCTCACACATGGGAGTCACGGGTGCCCAAGAGTCGGTCAGCAGTGGTGCGCGTGACCTCGTGAATCGCGTGCGGGAGCACACCGACCTCCCCGTTGCCGTCGGGTTAGGCGTCAGCAATGGGCAGCAAGCCTTGGAGATCTCGCAGTATGCCGATGGGGTCATCGTCGGTTCGGCGCTTATCCGCGCTGCGAAGGACGGGCTCCGCTCGCTCGAGGCGTTGGCGAAAGAACTCAGCGAAGGGGTGAGAGGTGACTAACGTCCAGGCCACTATTGTCCAGCAGAACGGACTAGTTCCTCACGATGTGGGACTAGGTGGGCGTTCGCCCGATGTGACGCTTTTGGCAGCTATTCCGTCGCCCTCCCAAGGTGTGTGGATGGTCGGCGGTTTTCCGATCCGCGGATATGCCCTGTCGATACTGGTGGGAATTCTCGTCGCAGTCCTGTGGTCGCAGCGTCGCTATGCCGCCCGTGGTGGTAACCGCGAGGTGGTTCTCGACGTGGCACTTGCCGCTGTCCCAGCAGGCATCATCGGCGGCCGCCTCTACCACTTAGCGACGGATTGGCGCACTTACTGGGGCCCCAACGGAACCCCAGGGGACTGGTGGAAGATCACCAACGGTGGCCTAGGAATATGGGGAGCCGTCATTGGCGGTGGATTAGCCGCCTGGGCGGTTCTCCGATGGAAGCGCTTAGCACTGGCGCCGTTTGCCGATTCCGTGGCACCACCGATTTTGGTCGCGCAGGGCATTGGACGCCTAGGCAACTGGTTTAACCAGGAATTATATGGTCGGCCCACCGATCTGCCCTGGGGGCTAAAGATTTTTGAGCGCGTCGACGACCACGGTGTCCTGGACCCAGTACTCGGGCATTCGAACGGCCACGTTATCGCGGTTGTTCAGCCGACGTTTCTCTACGAGATGCTGTGGAACTTTGCCATCGCCGCTCTGATCGTATGGATTGACCGCAAGTTCCGGTTGGGGGGCGGCCGAGTTTTTGCTTTGTACGTTGCCGGGTACACAGCAGGTCGATTTTGGATCGAGCTTCTGCGTGCGGACACCGCAACGCATGTGTTTGGGCTCCGCATTAATACCATCACGTCGGCCGTGTGCTTCGTGGGCGCAGTGATTTTCCTGGTGTGGACGCGATCACGTCGTCGCGAGACCCCCGAAGAACTTCGGACATAATCGGGCATAAATCTAGGAAAAAAGTGATTTTGGTGACCGTATCGGAAAATAATTTTCCCTGGTCACCGACTTTTTTCGTTTTTCGCCGTGGCGCCGTAAAGCTTATTTCGACCGTTTTGTAGTAGCTAATCCGGGTGGAGCGGGCTAACCTGGTGCTCGTGGATAGAAGAACGAAAATTGTTTGTACATTGGGTCCGGCGGTAGCCAGTGCGGAAAAGATCCGTGCTCTGGTTGACGCAGGAATGGACGTAGCACGACTGAACTGCTCACACGGCGTTCACGCAGACCACGAACAGAACTACAAGTGGGTTCGGCAGGCTTCCGACGAAACCGGCCGCGCCGTCGGGATTTTGGCTGACCTCCAGGGTCCCAAGATCCGGTTGGGCTGGTTCAAGAACCACGAGGAAATGTGGGAAACCGGCGAAACGGTGCGCATTACCGTTGACGAGATCGAGGGTACGCACGATCGTGTATCCACGACGTACAAGAACCTCGCCAAGGACGCTAAGCCCGGCGAACGCCTTCTCGTCGACGATGGCAAGGTTGGCCTGGTCTGCAAGGCCGTTGAGGGCAACGATGTGATCTGTGAGGTCACTGAGGGTGGCCCCGTGTCAGACCACAAGGGCGTGTCCCTTCCTGGCATGGATATTTCCGTCCCGGCATTATCTGAAAAAGATATTGAGGACCTTCGCTTCGCACTTCGCTTGGGTGTCGACGTTATCGCTCTGTCGTTTGTCCGTTCGCCGGCAGATGTTGAGCTCGTCCACAAGATCATGGACGAGGAAGGCCGTCGACTTCCGGTCATCGCGAAGTTGGAGAAGCCTGAAGCCATCGACGCCCTGGAGCCGATCATCATGGCCTTCGACGCCATCATGATTGCCCGTGGTGACATGGGTGTCGAGGTTCCGCTTGAAGACGTCCCGATGGTCCAGAAGCGCGCCATCCAGATTGCTCGTGAAAACGCTAAGCCAGTCATTGTGGCAACGCAGATGCTGGATTCGATGATCACGAATTCACGTCCGACGCGTGCTGAAGCGTCCGACGTTGCTAACGCTGTCTTGGACGGCACGGACGCGGTCATGCTGTCCGGCGAGATTTCCGTCGGTAAGTACCCGGTAGAAACCGTCAAGACCATGGCCCGCATCGTGAAGGCTGCCGAGCAGGACGGCACAGTGCCGCCGCTCAGCCACGTTCCTCGCACCAAGCGTGGCGTCGTGTCGTACGCGGCGCGCGATATTGCGGAGCGTCTGAATGCTCGTGCAGTTGTTGCGTTCACCAGTTCAGGCGATACAGCACGTCGTGTGGCTCGTCTCCACAGCTTCCTCCCATTGTTGGTGTTCACCCCGAACCCCGCCGTGCGGTCTCAGTTGGCTGTCACGTGGGGCGCGGAGACATTCTTGACTCCTGAGGTCAAGACAACCGACGAGATGGTTGCCGAGGTCGATAAAGCCCTGCTGGCTATCGACGGTTATGAGCGCGGCGACACAGTCGTCATCGCTGCCGGTTCTCCTCCCGGAGTTGAAGGCAACACCAACATGATTCACGTTCACATGTTGGGTGAAGACCTCGAAGGCCACGAGCGCTAGATTGTCGGTTCCCACACCGTAGCTATTGCGAGATTCGCGATGGCAGGGTGTGACGGATGCCAATCACAACGCGAAACCGGGTCGCACTATTACATGTGCGGCCCGGTTTTTCTATACCGAACGCTACTCCTTGAAAAGGAAGCTCAGCGGTGCTGCCGCCGCAGCCTTCGTCGTCGATGAGATAGTCGAGAGATCGGGGAGGAACGTCGCCATATGGTTGGCGGGGACGGGCGTCTCATTGCGCTTCTCCCATTGTTCATCCGGGGTGATGCCGGCAGTCCAGAACAAATAGGGCACATCAAAGTGCCGCGGTATCTCAGAAAAGTCCTCCGACGCCGTCCACCGCTCAGCATCAATGGAAGAATCCCCAAAGACAGCATCGAATGTCTCGCGGACATGAGAAAAAACGGCGGGGTCATTGTCAGTCAGTTCGCCGTGAGCCCAGTACTCTATGTCCGGCTCGGTGGGGCACCCCGACGCCTCACACTCAGCGCGGATCACTCGTTCGATAGCGCGATAAACGTGATCGCGGACGTCGGTGTTGTAGAACCGGCAATTCAACGTCAGGGTAGCGGTGTCCGGGATGGAATTGTTCGTATTACCAGCGTGGATTTGCCCGACAGAGATGACGGCGAATTCGCCGGGGTCGACTTCTCGTCCGACGATCCCTTGTAAACGAAGAATGACGTGTGCCGCAATATAAATGGGATCCACGGATTGATGAGGGCTCGACGCGTGAGCACCCGTTCCATGAATGGTGACCGTGATGGAGTCACACGCTGCGAGGGCGGCCCCCGGCATACTCATAATCGTGCCGGCTTTTCCGGGAACAATATGCTGGCCCAGGCAGAGGTCAGGGCGTGAAATCTCGTCGGCCAGGCCATCGCGGACCATGGCGCCCGCCCCAGCGGTGACTTCTTCGGCAGGTTGGAACAGGGCGTGGAAGGTTCCTGACCAGCGCTGACGTGTCGCGTCGAGAATAGCGACCGCCCCGAGCAAAGCGGTGGTGTGCATATCGTGCCCACAGGCATGCATGACACCAGTTTCGTTGCCATCACGCCCAGTCGTGCGCACAGTGGAAGCGTAGGGCGCGCCGGTATCTTCGGTGACGGGTAAGGCGTCGAAATCCGCGCGCGAGAGAATCGTCGGCCCCTCGCCGTTAGAGATCGTTGCCACGAGCCCATGCCCACCTATGGGACGCGACACAGTGCAGTTGTAGTGAGATAACCGCTCTCGTATGGCAATCGCAGTTTGTTCTTCGCGTTCAGATAACTCGGGATGAGAATGCATCCAGGTATAGAACTCTTGCTGCCAACTGAGGTCGGCCGGGTTGGCATCAAGCAACTCCGCAATGGCTGCACCTGGGGCATGAACATGAGCGATGGATTCTATGTCTGTAGTGTTTGTCATTCTTTTCCTCCATCTTCTGGTGAACCGTATCCGTTCACTGATCGAACGCGATGTGTTTTACCAGTGTAGGCGCACCATGCTCGATAGAGTCAGGCAGCAATCTGCCCCGGGGCAGCGGGTGAGTTACTGATAGCTAATGAAGTCCGGGCGAGGTTTAATCGCCATCGTGTCCTTCGGATCGAGCATGGGCTTGTCTTCGTCGTAGAAGTTCTTCCACCCCAGGCTGATCTCGGGGCTCAAATCCTGCTGGATCACGTGCCAGGTATCCAGCTTGATGGATTGCGATCCGTGGCCATCGATGTGGATAACCATCGCAATGTTATCGGTACCAGGGATCATCTTGTCGCGGTTGCGAATCATATGAACCTTGAACTGGTGAACGACCAGGGGTTTCTGTGGCAGTTTGTTGTCCTCAGTGAGCTTGTCCAGCCACTTAACAACGTCATTGATTTCCTGGGCATCGACGTGACCGATCTGCTCCATGGGCAGTTCGTTGCCGTAGAGGCGCCACTCGGGGTCGAGTGCCAGTCCGACATAGGGCTTCTTGAGCAGCTTCTCGTACTTCTTTGCCTGTTCCAGGAGGGTCATGCGCCCAGGCTGAAGGTCAATGACCGCATACCCGCCGGCTTTGTTAATAGCATCAATCCACGGCTCGACGGTGTCGGAATCGATGAAGCGGCTGTACGAGTTGTCCTTTTCTGGTTCCGACGACGCAACAGTCACGATGATTTCGAACGCCGGGGTCACAGGTTGGTCTGTGAAGGCTTCATAGCTCTTGGCCATCTTCTTCGCCCGGGCGACGGACGCATCTTTTCCTTGCTCCCCGAGGCACCCGAGATCGGGTCCGTCGGTGGAGCCGTAAAGTGCAACGATGTGCCGGCCAGGCGTGACGAGTCCGCCTCCACCTGGCTGTTCTTTGTCAATGCTCTTGGCTTTGTCGATACGACGAGAGAGCGTGTCCTTGTCGCCGAACAATTCGCCCAACGCAATGACATGGTCGTCTTTTTTGACGATCTCGATTGACTCATGGGTGGCGCGGGGGTCGGCTGCGGGGAGGCGGACGACGTTCCGGCCGGCGACGGATGCGTTCGTGAAACTTGCGGGGCTCGTGTCGGGAGCGACGAAGACGTGTCCATCAGAGTCGGGCTCTTTGTCCGCTTTACTGTCCGGGTTCCACGGTGCTGTGAGAATCGGGCGGGGAGTGTACGGTGCACCATCGGATGTGGTGGGAAGGTTGGGAGTACTCGGTGCGCTGCTGTTCGCGCTCTTTTTAGCGCTGGATGACGGCTTCGACGAGCTTGTGGTACTCGATGTGCTCGCCGCCGCACTGGCCGCCGCTGCCGGCGCAGTCCCGGATCCGTCGCCCTCAATGGGGGCATCCGGAATAACCACAAGGTCGCGGAAAGAGTATTGACCTTTGTCTAATCCATCTGGCCACGAATCAGGCGTCGTTTCGTGAGTTTTCGCCGACGAAGACAGCGAGCCGAGTGAATCGCCTTTAAGGGTGACAATGTCGTCGACTCCCAATCGACCAAGTTCGGACTCAATGTCTTTGCGGGAGTCGTCCTCGTTAGTCGCGTCGATGAGGAAAACGGGAACTCCAGCACTGGCGGCCAGGTTGCAGGCCCGTGCGCGCGTGGCGGAATCGGCATTGGGTCCAGTGACGACAGCGGCTTTTGCTGAGTCGAGGAATGTCGAACTCGTCTTGGTGCCTGTGGGGTCGTCGCCGATGACGTCCGTTTTGTCCGAGACCTTCTTCGTTGAGACAGTGTCATTGCCTCCACCGCCTGAGCTACTTGAACAGCCGCTGAGGCTTCCGGCTACTCCGGCAGCTCCGAGTGCTGTGACGGCCGCGCCCACTGTCGTTAAGAATGTCCGGCGAGTGACTGGTCTGGCAAAAGGACGTGAGGATGACATGTATTTTCTCCTGCGGGTTGAAACACCAGTGGTGTCCCCATCGTGCGACGACAGAACAGTGCGTGAACGAGGAAACTGTAGGCAAAACTGTATGCAATGGAACCTTTTTAACGGCTTTACCCTATTTACTGTAACAATGCGAAATGTTGTGGTGCACTGAGCTGTATCGAGAAAGCAGAAAACAGGGGTAGTCGATGACCGAGATACCCCCCGTTGTAGTTAGTTACTCAACCGGAAGAACATGACGGCCTTGCCGATCGGTGGTAAGAGCCAATGAGGAAATGTACTGCTTTTCACCTGTAGGGGAAGGGACAGCGGACGCGAGAACATCGGGACGTTCAACCATTTCTCCGGTGACACAGCATCGGAAGAGCTCATCCGACGGATTCCCGTGATCATCGAAAAGAGGGGAGTCTACGCCGTCGTCGGTTCGACGAAGATAAAACTGCCCACGGGTGATGATGGCAATTAGTGGCGTCGCGACGACCGCGATGGCGGCTGCGAGAAGTGCCGAGTAGGGCTGAATGGTCGCGCCGAGGACGCCGAAATACGCAGCGATTGAGGTGGTGGCAGAAAGTAAGAGCGCCCCGATTCCCACAGGGTTGATCGGGAAAATCATTCCGCGACGATATTCTGGATAGCGGGGAGAAATGCCAAGTACATATTTGTTTATTGCAATGTCAGATGCCACCGTGAAAATCCACGCGATAGCGACATTGGAATAGAAGCCAAGAATGGAGTTCAACATGGAGAACATATTGAATTCCATGAGAGATAGCGCAATACCGACATTGACAAAGACGAAAACGATCCTGCCGGGGTAGCGACGAGTTAAGCGTGTATATGCATTGGTCCACGCGAGTGAACCGCTATATGCATTTGTGACGTTAATTTTGATTTGGCTCATGACGACGAGGATCACGGCGAGGGTGATAGCAAGCCAGGTTGGCATCATATTCGTGTACATGGCGAAGAATTGATGGACGGGCTCGCTGGCCGTTCCAGGAGAGTCATTGAGGACAGCCATGACGTACACTGCGAGGAAAACGCCGATGATTTGCTTGGTGGCTCCGAAGATAACCCAGCCGGGTCCTGAGAGGATGACCGCGGTCCACCATTTGCGTTTGTTGTCCGGGGTTTTGGGTGGCATAAAACGGATGTAATCGATGTTTTCGGCAATTTGCGCTGTCAATGAGAGGCAGACACCCGCAGCCAACATCATGGATGCGAAATCCGCATGGCCGGGCCCATTTCCGGCGTAGTGAGCAAAAGTATGGACACTCGATGGGTGCTGAATAATCAGGACGATGAGGGGCAGCACCATCATTACGATCCACAGTGGATTCGTTGCTTTCTGAATCTTTGATAAGGACTTCATCCCATACATGACCAGTGGGATGACGATCAGCGAAGAGACCAAGTACCCGGCCCATAGTGGGATTCCCAGACCCATTTTGAGCCCTTGTCCCATAATTGAACCTTCAGTGGCAAAGAAAATAAAGGTGAACGAAGCAAATATGATATTTGTGACGACCGACCCGTAATAGCCGAATCCGCTTCCCCGTGTAATAAGGTCGAGGTCTAGATTGTATTTAGCTGCATAGACGGCGAGGGGAAAGCTCGACAGGAAGATTAATACCGCTGCAATAAGAATTCCGCCGACTGCGTTCACTGTTCCGTGCGCAATTCCGATCCCGGCTCCGATAGAGAAATCAGCGAGATACGCGATGCCACCAAGTGCCGACGCTGCTACTGCGGACGTTGCCCAGGTCCGGTAGTGCCGTGGTGCGAACCGGAGGGGATAGTCGTCACCGAAATTGGATTGGGACTGGTGAGGAGCGGGAGCGTTCTGGGGAGTGACCGGCGTCGTCGCGGGACGTACCGGGGTAGTGTCTGTCATCGTCATAGACACGTAAACTATGGGGCTAATGTCACGAACGCGCTCCCACTGTATGAATAACTGTATGAATATTAGGTGACCGAGGTAAACAACGCGTTACCGCGCGGAAATGATCACCAGCGACCCGGGGGACGAAGACGTGTAAAGAATTAGTACTTCCGCAACCGCGGCGCTGGTGCCGAAAGAAGGGTTTCCCGCGCCGCGGTCCACAACCGGTCGCGAGCGATTCGTGCCTCATCAGCAGTGGCAGCAAGAATCCGCACCCAGACCCCGGATTCGTAGGGGAGAGTAGATGTAGCCCACCGAACTGATGCCGGAAAATCGGACTTGGGCAAGCATCGGAGCACGTCGAGAAGCACCCGAGTAGATTGCGGTGAAGGCGCAACTATCCAGACATTGGACCATGCACCATAGTTGCGCATGCCGAGCAACCGACTGCCCGTATGCGGTCGCAATAGTCCGCGATCGATAACGAGCGGCCTGCAGTCGGATTCCCTTAATTGCGCGAAATCATGCGGGTGGTTGGCACGCGGTTGATCGATTCGTGTTTCCATGGACAACGCGTCGTAGCGGTGCCACTCACCGCGACCGAGCCTTCCCGCCACAACACAATCGCTGACTATCGCGCAACCCTCTCGAGCAGCGGTTACTCTCGTAGACAGATGAACCCGGGAACCCCCATAGGGGATCACGTGGTCAGGCATGTATTCGACAGTGCTTCCCGGGCCAACAGTCAGGTTGACGTGTTGTATCGCTAGCCCCACATCCATTCGATGTATAGGCGTCGCCGCCTGAGTGGTGATAAGAGCCGACGCCGGTCTTGTTTCGCCGACGCGAATATCGACGAGGTTCCGATCATTGTGAGCAAGCCCAGCACCCGTCGTCATGATGTAGAGCAGCGGTGTGCCAGGCTGGTGCGGGTCCGTGTACAGCGGCCGCATAAGAGCAAGCGGAGCTTTCGCGATTTTCTCCGCGACGACTGATCTTTTCCCCACCGACTTATCCTCAGGTGAGTCCACTCTGGCGTACAGAAAACCGACTTTGCCAGGGGAACCGACCGGAAGTGCCCTGTGGTCACCGGACATTGGCTGACTACGGAGTTCCTTGGCGATCCTTGGCGGAATGGGAAGCGTAGCCGCCGCGTCGTAGAGGGAAGCAAAGGTGGGGGAGGAGATGTTGCTCTCCACTGTGGTCTGGGGTGCCACGCCCTACCCCTGGTGAGCTTTTCGCTGTGTTTCCACAAACTCAGCAAGCTCGGAGAGCCCATCACCCGTTAACGCATTCGTCGGTAACACGGGGAGACCACCTCGCACCTCTTTCGCATCAGCGACCATCTTGTCCAGATCACACCGGACATAGGGCGCAATATCCGTCTTATTGATAATGAGAAGATCCGATTCCGTGACACCCGGTCCCCGTTTCCGAGGCATTTTGTCACCTTCCGCCGTGTCAAGAATAAACACGTATGTTTCCACAAGCGCCGGTGAAAAAGTAAGCGTTAAATTATCGCCACCCGATTCGAACAACAAAGTGTCGATATCCGGGAAGCGCTCGACCATCTCTGCCGCCGCCATCAAATTCATCGTCGGATCGTCCCGGACAGCCGTGTGGGGGCAGGATCCTGTTTCTACCCCGACAATTCGCGCCGGGTCGAGAATTCCATTTAGTTCCCGACGGATGTGGTTCGCGTCTTCTTGGGTGTAGATATCATTCGTGATGATTCCCACGCTATGACCTTGCTCGATCAACGTGGGCACGAGTGCCTCGATAATTGCTGTCTTTCCTGAGCCGACGGGACCGCCAAATCCGATGCGATAAATCGGGTGTTCTTCATGGCTTGGGTCATTCTGTGCCATAGCGAAATCCTCACATTTCGTACTAGTAATAATTAATTAATAAATAGTCGCGCGGGGGCGGATTCATGTGCCGCACACGCGACATCCAAAGCAGGGCTTAGTGTTCCTATATCGTCAACGGATGAATCGCAGCACATCTGTACACATTCGGCGATGTCTGATCCCACCTCATTCACAACCTGCTGGGCACTGATATGGTCAGCCACGCTTAATCGAACCGCCGCGGAACAGGCTCCAGCCGCGAATGAGAACAGTTCACAGGACACCGCCATTTCCTGAGACAATCCATTGTGATGATGAATGACTCCAGCGACTATCGCCTGGTTACCTATGACATTTCCTTTGCGTACGTCGCTGATCAGTTTTCCTACCGGTGTGTCGTCATCGGGGTGCAGCACGTCGTCGGCCATCGACAATAATTGCTTTCCGACGCGCACACTCCCGCGTCGTGCATTATCGCTAGGTTTTGTTGCCAAGAGGACCTCGTCGATGATTCGAAGTGTCCCCGTTGTGGAGTGTGTAGAGCTATTCGCGGGCATCGCGGCTGATGCGGATCGTCGCCACTCCTGCGCCCAGGTCCACGCCAATGCCGCTGCAATTCCATCGGTAGGGGCGACGACGCCGGTAATAAGCTCGCGAACAGTGTCTGTGAGAGAAGCGCTGTCTAACCAGTGGCACTGAGACAGCCCTTCGAGCCCGTGCGAGAGCGTGTACATTCCCGAAGGGAACGCCGTGTCTGTCCATTGGAGGGCTGATAGGAAGGTCGGAAACATCGATTGCCGTCCAGACCTATCAGTGCTGTTCACGGTCGCGTCGAGATTATTGGAAGAAGACATGATTCAAAGCTGTCACCGATGTGTCGTGTTAGAACAAGTAGTGCAGTTGAGCTAAGGGAAGCTTGTTAGCGGGCGCGATGGTGAGCGGTTCACCGTCGGCCCGAACCTCGTAAGTATCGGGGTCCACGGTGATTTCCGGTAGCTCACAGTTCCTCACCATGTCCTTCTTTCCAATGTGTCGACAACCGTGAACGGGCAAAACAGTGCTGGTGAGGCCCAACTTGTCGGGCACACCGTCGTTAATAGCTTCGGAAGACATGAACGTGATCCGGCTGTGGGGAAGCGCATGACCGCGATTGCCAAACATGGGTCGGTACACGACTGGCTCCGGGGTAGGGAGAGAGGCATTGGGGTCGCCCATCAGGGACCAGCAAATGTGACCGCTGCGAATCACGAGCTGCGGTTTTGCAGCAACCGACGACACCGGCCACAGAACAATATCGGCGAATTTTCCGACTTCCAATGACCCGATGTAGTCGTTGACCCCGGCGGCGATCGCGGGATTGCACGTCACTTTAGCGACGTAGCGAAGGATGCGATGGTTGTCATTGCGTGACGTGGACTCTGTGTCCGTGGAGTCTGTTGACTCAGTTGACGCCGAGTGCTCAGGGGTTGGTTGGCAGTCCTCGAGGAGAGGACCGAGCTCTGCTTTGCAATGGTGTGCAGTTTGAAAAGCACGGGTCCAGGTCTCCCCAACACGGCCCATCGCTTGTGAATCCGAACTGAAAATTGAAATGATCCCTCTATCGTGAAGAACCGTTTCAGCAGCGATAGTTTCGGGTCTGACGCGGGATTCCGCGAAAGATACGTCCTCCGGAATGTCATGAGACAGATGGTGACAAACCATCACCATGTCGAGGAGCTCTTCGGCACTATTGACCGTGTAGGGGAGAGTGGGGTTCGTTGACGCGGGGAGCACCGAAGGCATTCCCGTCACACGGAGGATATCGGGTGCATGACCCCCACCAGCGCCTTCGGAGTGGAAGGTGTGAATGGTTCGGTCCCCGATGGCATCGCGAGTGTCTTCGAAGAATCCGCTTTCGTTTAGCGTGTCAGTATGGATGGCAAGCTGAACATCGTGCTTGTCGCAGACCTTGAGAGCGTTATCAATCACGGCTGGTGTTGCTCCCCAGTCTTCATGAATCTATAATCCTGCGGCCCCAGCTGCAATTTGCGACTCTAAAGCTTCGGGAAGCGAGCCCGATCCTTTGCCAAGCACTCCGATATTGACCGGCATATCGTCGGCAGCTCGCAGCATCATGCCGATGGAACTTTCTCCCGGCGTGCAGGTAGTCCCTTTTGTTCCTTCGGCAGGACCGGTTCCGCCGCCGAAAAACGTCGTAATTCCGTTTGATAATCCTTCTTCGGCTTGTTGAGGAGAAATAAAATGGATATGCGAATCAATCCCGCCGGCAGTCACAATTCGGTGTTCGCTTGCGATAACTTCAGTATTGGGCCCAATGATTAGCTGAGGGTCAACGCCATCCTGGGTATGCGGGTTCCCCGCCTTGCCAATTCCGACAATTCGCCCATCGTTAATCCCGATATCGGCCTTAATGATCCCCGTCATCGCATCAACGATGAGCGCACTCGTAATAACAGTGTCAACGGATTCCGCATCAGAAGCTTGAGTGTCCTGCGCCATCCCATCTCGAATGGCTTTGCCGCCGCCATAGACCGATTCGTCCCCATACGATCGCGAATTAGCATCATCAGTTAATTCGATAACGAGGTTGGTGTCGGCAAGCTGAATGCGATCGCCCGTCGTCGGGCCATAAATGGAACCATATTCCGCTTTGGAAATAGAGTACGGACCCCGGTCGGCGGGCAACTCGTCGTCAGGTACAGATTCTGTTTTAAAACCGCGCTCCTGTGCGCGCTGGAAACCCTGCTCACGAATGGCAGGATCGTCGAGGTCACCTTCCACCAAAGCACTAAAGCCATGCAGGATTCTGCGCCCACCAAAATCAACTAATTGAACTTCTTTCGAATCGCCGGGTTCGAATCGGACAGCTAATCCCGCTGGAATATTGAGGTGCATACCCCATGCCCGATGACGATCGAAGAGTAATTCGCGATTGGCTTCGAAGAAATGGAAATGGCTTCCCACTTGTACGGCCCGGTCCCCGGTATTGGTGACTCGTAGCGTGAGTGTCCTTTTACCCGGGTTAATAGTGATTGTTCCGTCGTCGTAGATATATCTATTTGCAGTGCTCATGATGTCCTCGTGATTGCGTGGCGATTTATTGTTCTAACAGCCCTGAGACGAACCCGTTTCGTGTTCGTGAAGGTAGTTGTGTGAGTGGCCGTGAGAATGGGTATGCCCGACATGATGGTGGTGGGCATGCCCATGGGAATGCGTATGCGAGTGCGTATGGGGGTGAGGGTGGTGGTGTGAATGAATGTGGGAGTGGGGATGTATGTGTGAGTGAGCATGCCCATCCTCGGAGTCATCCTCATCATGGGCATGACTATGCGCGAAGCCCGAGTCATGATCAGCCCACAGTGCCTCTTCCAATCCCACGACGGGGAAGAACTGGCCACCGTGGCGTGATGACGGATCGTCAGAGGATTGATTGCCATCAATGCCATGAGCTGCATCGTTCTCCGCCGAGGAATTGAATACGTCGGCAGCAGCCTCACGAGCACGAACAACATTTGTCTCAATCAGCACAGCGAGTGCCGACGGCGACCATAACGCGACCTCGTGATAGCTTCGTCCATCGGTTTGATAACCGCCCTTATTCGGCGGCAGAAGGTCTGCTCTAAGAACGACGATTCGCTCCACGCCGGACTCGTTCGCCTGGTTGCCCATCTGGTCCTCGAAGAGAATCTCAGCACGGTGAATAGCCTCCGGAAGGCCCGGAGCCGCTCCATCAAAGGCCACAGAAGTCTCAGAATTGCTGTACTGCCATGCTAACCGGGCATCACGAAACAGATCGGCGTCGAAAAAAGGATCTAAAGCTACTGATACGACGACGTACGAATGTGCTGGATGGGAGCGCATGTTTGCACGTAGAGCCGATACGCGTGTCGTTGAGTTCCCGATCGGATCAGAAATAATTACTCGCGCTGAAGGCCGGCTGCGTTTCCACCATTGGATCGCTTGCGCTAGTGCTGTAATGCTGTGGAGGTCTCGTCCCGCAGTCATAGGGATGATGACAGTGGGAGGCTGATTATCAGGTGAGGTCGACGGTGAATGGCCATCGTCGCTTGAAAGATTCTCGTGATGCCCGGCGGTGAGGGCTCGTGCTACTTCACTTGTTGAATGAGTGAGAACGATCGGCTCGAGATTATGACCGCCTGGCATAGAGTCACGGGCCGCTGAGCCCGTTCCAGCTGTGTCAATTTCGGCTACATCGACTAGACGGAACTGATGGAGTCGGCTGGCTACTTCGCGAATGAGCTCGTCATTGTGGGCTTCGGCGCCACAAAAAAGAATAATCATCGGTAGTTCCCGGCGCGTCTAGTGGCGGATGGGGTCGTGGACGGAGACGAGTTTTGTTCCGTCGGGAAAAGTCGCTTCTACCTGGACCAGCGAGACCATGTCTGGGACTTCGTCCAGCACCTCGTCGGCAGTGAGGACCGTCGTCCCGATGTGCATTGCTTCGGCCACGCTCTTCCCATCGCGTGCTGCTTCTATGACGGCGTCGGAAATTAGAGCAATCGCTTCGGGGTGGTTGAGTTTGACACCCCGTTCCCGTCGGCGTTGAGCCACTTGAGCTGCAAGAAATACTAATAATTTATCTGTCTCACGAGGAGAGAGATTCATTGATATGGCTCCTTACGCGCGCAACAAAGCTCCGGGTGTGATGTGTACAACCCTGGCTCGACATGATGGTCGCCACTCACGTTGCCATCATGTGAAGAATGAATCGTTGGTTTTATGTTGCGAGTATGTAAATCTTTACCGAAGAGCCGGATTGTATTTCAGCGAATTACGGCGGTACGTCAATTCGCCCGCGATAAGAACTGAATCAGCCAGTCGACCTTCCTCGCGCAATTGGCTAAGCCTTTTCGACATGCGCTGCCGGATATTTTCCGGCGAAATAGTGTTCAGATATACCTTGGTCGATCCCTCGAAACCGGCAAGGTTTGATGCTCGCCATTTGATCATTACTCGCCATGGCATGGGGATATCGAGGTCAATTGGTTTGTGGTGCCATTCCTCATTACACGGGACGTCCGAGCCGGTTGCCGCGTGGCATGCGTGAATGAGGTCGCTCATGTCTCGCATTTCTTCTTCGCTGAGCTTCCACGGTTCACAGGTTGCTGATCGAGAGTAAATTTCGATAGTCGGGTAGCGGTGCCCGAACCCAGCGAAAGCGATGGCGTGGGTGTTCTCGGCGATGATCAAATTGTGATAGCCGGCATAATCAACGGCCCACTCGTTGTACATATTGGGGTTGGACCGTAGCCGCGCGATCTCGAGCTCAGCTTGTGCCCCGCGCTCGTCGATAGCGACGAGCTGCTTATGTAAGTGATCGAAACTTGCGCCCGCAGGCTTCAGCCAGTTTTGGAACACAGCGACATATCGTGCGTAGCGGTTGCGTGAATAGAGGTCCCGCATTGCGTCAGCAGTGAAGTTGATGAATTGGTAATGCTCTTCCGGCGTTAACGTGCCGCTGGAGGCGAGTTGGCCGCTCGAGGTGGCGTCGTCAGTGAAGTGCCGACGGGCCACGATGACGTCGTGTCCACCCGCAAAGTAGGCGGGTGCGCGCTTGAGAAGCTCGGCTTCCGGCGTGTCTTTGATTTCCGATTCAGGTGTTCCCGCGGAGCGTAGACGTGTCGCGATAATGTTCAGCACATGTTGCCTTCCTGCAGGTTCGCTGAGGTAATCGTTCATGTGGGTTGAGGTTTCCGGATCCATCGCGAACCCGTGGTTTGCGCGCCAATATTCGTATCCGAGAATCTCAAAGAGGTTGGGAACACGCCTGAACTCGGCGACTGAGTCATTCAGTTGACTCTCTTTTAACCGGTAGAGGGTCGCCCACTTGTTGTTGTCGACGACAACTCGTGCTTTCTCCGGAGGAGTCTCTCTATATCGTGCGGCACAAAATACACACTCATGGTCGCGATCGTGTGGAGTGACCGGGTGCTCTTCTGGGGTGGGGTGCGAGATTGGTCGGTTCCCCCGCCCAGGTACAGTCCACACTTCGGTTCCTGTAAAAGGGTTGACCTGCTTGATGGTTCCATCGGCAAGAGTTGTTAGAGGTGCGAGAGGCAGGGCGACAGGAGTACTCACGAGCGAAAACTTTAGCGGGTGGATGACATGATCGCGACCTTGGTTCCCGACGACATGACGGAGCCGTTTCGGCGCTCACGCGTGCGTCGGTGTTTAACTCGCGCTTATGTCGGTGTTAAATGAGCACGGTTGCTAAAACATTATTGGACCGTGTTGGTCATTTCTTGTTTTGTCGGAAAAAAGAAGAAAAGACAACGGCTATAGACATTAAAGGGCGATGAATAGTGGATACTGAAGGTCAGCAGCTTATTCCCCACGAGCGTGACCCCCGCATGGGGATCGATGCGGATGCTGTGTTACGCGTGGGGGAGATCTTGCTCTCTGCTGGGACCGACGTATATCGAGTTATTCGGGCGATGAAACGCACGGCCCGGTCCTTGGGCTTCGATCGGTTCGACGCGTCGATCACGATGTCGAGTATCCGCTTTACCGGGCGCAGAGGGAATAACTTCCGAACGGAAATCAGTACTTTAGAGAAGTACGGCGTCGATTCTTCTCTTATTGAAGCTGTCGAAGATCTGACTCACCATCTTCCCTCTGAAATTACCGCAGAGTGGGTCCACGAAAAGCTCGATAAAATAGAAAACAATCGACGAACCAGGTGGAATCGGGTTGCACTTGCCTGTGCTGCGGCGGTGGCATGTTCGGCGTTCGCAATTTTAAATCGGTTTAGTTTTGATTCGGCTGTAGCAGTTGCTATTAGCGCCTTATTTGGTCAAACCGTAAGGATGTATTTTGCGCGTAAGCATTTCAATCAATTAGGGACGACAGCGGTTTCCGGAATAGTGGCCTGTCTGGTGTATTTCGGTTTGAGTCAGCTCTTCTTCGTGACTCCCTGGGGGCGGTCGGAGCAGACGCTGGGCCAGGGCTATGTGGCGGCTATGTTGTTCTTGATTCCCGGTTTTCCGCTGTTTACTGCTTTGGTTGACCTGGCCAGATTAGATATTGCCGCGGGGTGGGAGCGTTTTGTTTACGCTTTTGAGATCATTGTCTCAGCAACCATGGCGGCGTGGATTGTCTCCGCATGCACGGGGCTTGAGCCGTCAGTGCCGGCTCAAAGTGGGACGACCGAGTGGTCATGGCTTATCGTTGCCGGAATAGCCAGTATTTGTGGTGTTGCCGGTTTCGCCATGCTTTTCAATTCATCACGACGAATGATTGCTATTGCAGCGGTAGTGGGTGCGATTGCGAACGTCGTTAAATTTACCTGTTTATTCATAGGGATTCCGACGCAGGTTGCGGGATTAATTGGGGGACTGTGCGTCGGATTAATAGCTAATCTAATTCGTGATCGCTCGTATATTCCACGTATCACGGTGACGATACCGGCAGTCGTCATCATGATTCCAGGGACGGAAATGTTCCGAGGAATTTATTACCTTAATGACGGCAATATTAACGACGCGCTCACTCACACGGTGACAGCATCGTTGCAGGTTTTTGCCATTGCGGCGGGTCTGGTTATTGCGCGGCTCGCTGCCGATGACTCTTGGGCTCGGCATCGGTATATCGATTTTGCGCGTCGTCCCGATCATTCGGCTGATTAAAAGGTGCGTAAGCATATCTAAGAGCGAAGCTACGACGGTTGCGAAAATGCTGGTAGCAGGGGAGGTGGCTACAACCGAATGGGGGATGAGTTGTGGCCGGTAAAAGCCGTGGTAGCGCAAGTTATGGAGCCGTTGTCACCCGCTACTGTTTAACGAGTTTAGCTGCAGATTCGCTGTGATTTCTGTTTGGCGTTGCTATCATTTTAGAATTAGTCGTCCCTTGGCACGCCTGGAAGAAGGAAAAATGAAATCTCCGAAGAAGATCGTCGGTTCGCTTGCTTTGGCTGTGTGTACAGCAGTGATGGGAGCTGTGGCATCTACACCAACTGCTAGCGCTCTTGAACAAGGTGACAAATACGTCGCATTGGGTGACTCGTACGCTTCGGTGGGTTCATTGACCACTCCGGAGCTCACCAAGAACCCGGGGTGTGTGGCATCCACTGATAACTACGCTCACAAATTGGCTCAGCAACGTGGACTCCAACTGGATGACGCAACATGCGCGTGGGCATTCACGTTCAACTACGACTTGCCTCAGAACCATGCCCTTCCATTCTCGGCGTTGACGGGACAACGCGAGCGTGTCACGCCCGATACAAAATTGGTGACTCTCACACTCGGTGGTAACGACGCCGGTACAGCGTTTGCCTTCCCTGCATGCTTCTTCCGGGCTGTGACCGGGCTAGGCGTGGACTGCCGGACGAACACCCAGGCAATCATGAAGCAGTCGATTTACGGACCCGGTCCCGACGGTCGTACCCTGCTGCAGCGCGAAGTAGACATCATTAACGACATCAAGCACCGTGCTCCGAATGCGGAGGTCGTGATCACTGGATACATGAACGCTGCGAAAGCCGACATCTGGTGCCTCAATGATGGTGTCGCTACCCGTGATGAACGTGCGTACATTGCAGAAACCATCGACGAAGTGAACAATGTCATGAAGGAAGCTGCTCAGCAAACTGGCGTGAAGTATGTTGCTCCTCCGAACGAGGAAAAGGGTTGGTGCGACGGTGGCATCGGCAGCCAGTCAAGCAGCTCGTTGCTTGGTCTGCCCGATAACACGCTCCCCATCCACCCAACCGCTGCTGGACAGCAACGTATGGCCGATGCGATTTCCGCACAGGTCTAAATCAGGTAGTAGTACAGTCCTTTAACTATTCGGGACTCAACTCGCGGTAGTACAGGGTGTGGAACTAGTTTGGTTAAAATTCCCACCCTGACCGGCCGATTTCTTTGTTGAAGTAGGGTCCCGTATACTTCTTCCCCGTGTTCGTCGGAGACGGTAAGCAATCGCATCCGCCGGACCCCAGCCCCGGTAGCCCAATTGGCAGAGGCAACGGATTCAAAACCCGTCCAGTGTGAGTTCGAGTCTCACCCGGGGCACTAGTCTTTTTAAGCGTTTTACCAGCGGTTTTTACTTCGGAAAATTGGTAGGCGTGGCTTGTGTCACACGGTGTTGGCCTTATCTTTTATATCTCACTCAGCTCTTTCAGAGCCAAAATAGAGCCACACGGGGATATCCAAAATTCTTATTATCCTCACCCCAGATCGATAGCGCACGGTTCTGTTGCATTTCGTACCATGGAATCATGAACAATGAGTTGCCTTGGGTCGTTTCCGTTCAGGAACTGCAAAAGCTCCAACACGACTCCGCGGCCCACGAACATCAGCGAAAAGCTCAACGAGAGGCCGCTCGTCGGAAATCAGAATGGATCGAGCGTGCTTTGGCCCATCCAGATGACCTCTCTGAAGCAGAGCGCCGTCGTCTCGAACAATACCTCCGCGAAGAGGAAGAGGGTAAGGATCTATATCGGTCACAACCCTTGGCCTCATGCCCCGTCGTTGTCGCTGATGTGAGGTGGTACCTGGATGGACGTTCAGGATATGACGCGTACAAAAAGGGACATATCCCAGGCGCGGTCTTCATCGATTTAGATAGCATGCTCGCCGGACCGGCTTCGAAAGAAGAAGGAAGGCATCCACTGCCCTTAGAGGAGAGCTTTGCTGCAGCCATGGAAGTCAGTGGAATCGCGGATGACACCATCGTTGTCGCTTACGACGATGCAGGCGGAGCATCTGCGTCGAGATTAGTCTGGCTCTTACGGGCGAGTGGACACCGAGCCGCGGTCTTGGATGGAGGGCTTAACGCATGGATCGAGTATTGTGAACAGGCGCATAAGACCGATGAGACCGGGCAGGGGAGTCGACAGTTGGCTGAGCACTTCCTTGATGATGGTGACGATGTGACTGAGCCAGAGGAAGCGGGAGCCTTTACCGCGGAGCCTTTCAATGCCGAATGGATTGTCTCTATCGATGACGCGGCAGCGTCCCCCGGCGAGGGAATCGTTATTGATGCTCGCGCACCAGAACGCTACCGAGGGGATAATGAACCGATGGATAGTCGCGCTGGGCATATTCCAGGAGCTCTCAACCTTTTCCACGGTGATCTCGTTGATGATAAAGGGTACTTCCTTGACTCAGACCATGTGGCGTCCCGTCTGAATGATGCTGGCGTCGAGAAGCGGGAGGGGCAATCGTTGGCGGAATCACCCATTGTGTACTGCGGATCTGGAGTCACCGCCACTCATGAAATCGTGGCGTTGGCTCATGCGGGAATTCAAGCTCGGTTGTATCCCGGATCGTGGTCGCAGTACTCGGCAACCGATCGGCCGATCTCCCAGGGGGCTGCGCGGTAAGGGTCTGTGCGTACGTCGTCGCATGTAAAACCGCCATGTTTCACGTCGTATTTTAAGAAGAATAACCACCGACCAGCCACAGAAAATAAGAGCGAAGGAGTCCTAGTACATGGTGTCTGCCAACGAGGTTGAGGATACGAAGAAGAAGTTGCTTCTTCTCGACGGCCACTCTCTGGCTTTCCGCGCCTTTTACGCGTTACCGGCCGACAAGTTTACTGATTCGTCAGGTCAGCATACGAACGCTGTATATGGTTTTATATCCATGCTGGTGACCCTTCTCGAACAAGAGAAGCCGACCCATATCGCCGCAGCTTTTGACCTGGCTGGTCCCACTTTTCGATCTGAAAAATTCGCTGATTATAAGGCCCAGCGTCCGGAAACACCTCCGGAATTTAAAGGACAAATTGAGCTCATTCGTCAGTCATTACAAACGTTTGGAATCACCACCGTCGATTACAAACGATACGAAGCTGATGACGTCATTGCGACGCTCGCTACCCAGGGCCACGAGCAGGGCTTTGACACCTATATCTGCACCGGTGACAGGGATTCACTGCAACTCGTTACCGATGACGTGACCGTGTTGTACACGCTCCGCGGAGTCAGCAACCTCGCTCGGTTCACTCCCGGCGCTGTGGAAGAAAAGTACGGGGTGACCCCGACACAATATCCGGACCTTGCAGCTTTACGGGGCGACACTTCTGACAATATGCCAGGAGTACCCGGGGTAGGGCCTAAAACCGCCCAGAAATGGATAAACAAGTACGGGTCACTTAATAACTTAATTGACAATATCGACGACATCGGCGGAAAAGTCGGTGATGCACTTCGGCGGGATATTGACACTGTGATTCAAGCCCGCGAGCTGACCGAAATGGTCCGTGACCTCCCCATCAAGTGCAGCCCCGAGGACTGCGAAATCCGCCCGTCAGCAAGAAATGACGTCAACGACTTCTTCGATGATGTTCAGTTCGGGACGAACCTCCGAGAGAGGGTTTTTTCCGTCATTCTGACACAAGGTGGATCAGCGGAGGGTGACAACCGCCATGAGCGAATGTCCTATGAACGTGTAGGTCTGAAAAAAGGGGAGATCCGTCAGTGGTTGGAGAAAGGTACCGATCACCAACCCGCAGGGGTCGCAGCGTGGGGAAGCAAGCTCCCATCTTCGCCAGACATGAAGGCCCTAGCTATTACACAGGGTAAACAAACGGCGATCATCAACATGAGTCGGATAACGGATGATGACCGCGACGCACTGAAGGAATGGCTTCAGGGTCCCGACCGTCCAATCGTGGTACACGATGGCAAGGGTCTTCTTCACATGTTAAGTAGCGAAGGGTTTACCGCTTCGAACATTGAACATGACACGAGGCTCGCCTCGTACTTAATTCGTCCTGACTTAGCGAGCTTCGATCTTCAGAGTGTTGTGCGACGCCATCTTGGACGAGACCTCTATGACAATGACGTCGTGTCATGGGAGGAAGAACACCGTTCCGGACGGCAAATGTCGTTAGAAGTGGAGGAACTGTCAGAGGGTGAGGATGACCGATCAGTTACCGGGATTTCGTGGCCTGAGTGGGCTAAGTTGGCCGATAATGCGGAAGCACCTCTTGAGCTTGCCGCTGAACTGGCGAAGAAGCTCGATGAGGCGGGTTTGTACTCAATTTACGAAAACCTTGAAATCCCGCTCGTCCCGATCTTGTTCGGCATGGAGCGCGCTGGAATCAAGGTCAACAGGGAGCGCATGACGGCGTTGAGGGATTCAACGGCCGAAAAATTGGCCAAAGAAGTTGAGGAAGCCCGTGCTCTTGTCGACATGCCTAAATTGAATCTAGGAAGTCCGAAACAATTACAAGAGGTCCTCTTCGATAAACTGGAACTTCCTAAGACAAAGAAAACAAAGACGGGATATTCGACTGCAGCTAAAGCCATCGAACGATTAGCTGAGAAGCATCCGCACCCGTTCCTCGACCATCTTTTGGCGCATAGGGAATATCAAAAAAGGGTCAGCACTCTTGATGGTTTAATTAAAGCGATCGCGTCAGACGGGCGTATTCACACGACTTTCAACCAAACTGCGACTGCCACGGGGCGTTTGTCCTCGACTGACCCTAATCTTCAGAATATTCCGGTCCGTACAGAGGAGGGACGTCAAATACGTGCGGCCTTTGTCCCAGGTAAAGGGTATGAAGCGTTATTAACTGCAGACTATTCGCAGATCGAAATGCGTGTTATGGCTCATCTCTCGCAGGATCGAGGCCTCATTGAGGCTTATCGCAGTGGTGAAGACCTGCACAATTTCGTCGGTTCTCAGGTTTTTGATGTGCCGGTGAGCGAGGTAACCCCTGAGTTACGACGGCGAGTCAAAGCGTTGAGCTATGGCCTTGTCTATGGACTGTCGGAATATGGTCTCTCGCAGCAGCTGGATATTTCTGTAAGAGAGGCGAAGAAAATTATGGTTAAGTATTTTGAACGGTTCGGCGGTGTGCGGCGCTATCTGAATGAAGTTGTCGATCGTGCACGGAAAGATGAGTATACGTCGACCATGCTCGGGAGAAGGCGCTATTTGCCAGACCTCGCCAGCATGAATCGGCAGGCGAGAGAGAATGCTGAACGCGCAGCTCTGAACGCTCCGATTCAAGGTACCGCGGCAGACATTATTAAGGTCGCGATGATCCGAGTCGATGCTGCGTTGGAAAAAGAAAAATTGGCATCACGGGTGCTACTTCAGGTTCACGATGAGCTCGACGTCGAGGTCGCGAATGGTGAGCTTGAGCAGGTGAGAGGCATTATTCAGAGAGAAATGGATGAGGCTATCGAACTTGCTGTCCCGCTCGAGGTTGGAATGGCAGTCGGTGCCGATTGGAATGAAGCAGGCCATTAGCAGCCTTCCACCAGCGGAAAGTTTGCCAGTGCAGGGAAAATGAGATAAATTTTAGGACGCGCGTGTGTCCGCCTCTTATTTCCCTTTTCTTATCGACGTTGACTCGGTTGTATATGGTCGCGGTATTCCAGCTGGCGGCCATGATACGGCCACGGGAACACACTGCCGGTAGGAGATCAAGAGGTTAATCATCTGAAGAGCCTTCGCGAAACGGAATGGCTCTTTGCATGTGTGACGCGCTCGTTCCTGTCCGTTTTTCGATTACAATCCGTTTCGGAGCACTTAACATATGCCCACTTCTACAACCCCTCAGGTAGCCGTCAATGACATTGGCTCCACTGAGGATTTCCTCGCTGCCATCGACTCCACCATCAAGTACTTCAACGATGGTGACATCGTCGAGGGTACTGTGGTCAAAATTGATCACGATGAGGTTCTTCTTGATATTGGATACAAGACGGAAGGTGTCATTCCTTCACGTGAGCTGTCCATCAAGCACGAAATCGACCCCAACGAAGTAGTTGAGGTCGGCGACGAGATCGACGCTCTCGTTCTCACCAAAGAGGATAAAGAAGGTCGTCTGATCCTGTCGAAGAAGCGTGCACAGTACGAGCGCGCTTGGGGCACCATCGAAGAACTTAAAGAGAAGGATGAGCCCGTCACCGGCACCGTTATTGAGGTTGTTAAGGGCGGCTTAATTCTCGATATCGGTCTTCGTGGGTTCCTCCCCGCTTCCTTGGTCGAGATGCGTCGCGTGCGTGATCTTCAGCCTTACATCGGCCAAGAGCTGGAAGCGAAGATCATCGAGCTCGACAAGCATCGCAACAACGTTGTGCTCTCCCGTCGTGCATGGCTTGAGCAGACCCAGTCCGAGGTTCGTTCCGAGTTCCTGCACCAGCTTCAGAAGGGCCAGGTCCGCAAGGGCGTCGTTTCCTCTATCGTCAACTTCGGCGCATTCGTCGACCTTGGTGGCGTAGACGGTCTGGTTCACGTTTCTGAGCTGTCCTGGAAGCACATCGACCACCCGTCAGAGGTTGTCGCTGTTGGCGACGAGGTCACCGTCGAGGTTCTCGATGTCGACATGGATCGCGAGCGTGTCTCCCTGTCGCTCAAGGCCACCCAGGAAGATCCGTGGCGAGTCTTCGCCCGGACCCACGCTATTGGCCAGATTGTTCCTGGCAAGGTCACCAAGCTGGTTCCGTTCGGTGCATTCGTTCGCGTTGAAGAGGGCATCGAGGGTCTGGTCCACATCTCCGAGCTGGCAGAACGCCACGTGGAAGTTCCGGATCAGGTCGTCAACGTCGGCGAAGAAGTCATGGTCAAGGTCATCGACATCGACCTCGAGCGTCGCCGTATTTCCCTCTCCCTCAAGCAGGCTGACGAGGACTACACCGAAGAGTTCGATCCGTCGAAGTACGGAATGGCCGATTCTTACGACGAGCAGGGGAACTACATCTTCCCCGAGGGCTTCGATCCCGAGACCAACGAATGGCTCGAAGGGTTCGAAGAGCAGCGCGCCGAGTGGGAAGCTCGGTACGCGGAGTCGGAGCGTCGTCACGAGATGCACACCGCCCAGATCGAGCGTCACCGTGCCGGTGCCGCAGAGGCAAAGGAAGCCGCAGCCTCGGGTTACTCCTCTGAGTCTGAGGGTGACTCCGCGCCAGCTGAGCAGAGCGCTGCAGATGACTCCGGTTCCTTGGCTTCTGATGAGCAGCTCGCTAAGTTGCGTGAGAAGCTCGCCGGTGGTGAAAACTAGATCCGGATTGATGACTCGTTCGGACTAAAAACAGGCTGTTAAACCCAGCCTCACAACTACAGACTCGTTACTGTGGTCCATCCCCCCTATCCGTGTGGGTAGGGGGATTTTTGTCGTCGGTGGTTATCATCAAGCCCGATAGTGTGGTTTGTAACTAATAGCCACAATTTGTGGCAAGCCTCACAAAGAATCGCTATTAAACCAAGCATATAGGGGGTACGATAATCTCGGACACAGTCCGAACAGACATAATCGGACATAAATGCGAAAGGATTGTGATGGCTTCGCAAACCGAAACCACCTCACGGTTCATCCTGGATAATATCGGTGGGGCGGATAACATAGCGTCAGTGACGCACTGTGCGACTCGCTTGCGGTTCCAGTTGAATGATCGGTCACAAGCGAATACAGAAGCCCTCGACGAGAATGGATCAGTACTAGGTGTTGTTCCTCAGGGGGACAACGGGCTGCAGGTCGTCATGGGGGGTGCAGTCGCCAATTATTACCAGGAGTTGATCAAGCTCCCGGGTGTTGCGGAAAGCGCTGAAGGCGGCGGCAATCGGCAAAAATCCTCCAAGAAAGAATACGGAGGAGTCCGCGGAAAGTTCGGCTGGGTCGATTACGCATTCGAGTTCCTGTCTGACACGTTCCGGCCAATCCTGTGGGCTCTCCTCGGTGCTTCACTGATCATCACGATCCTCGTCCTCCTCGACACGATGGGGATCCAGGATTTCCGTGCAGAGAATCAACCGCCGACGTACCAGTTCATGCACGCCATGTACCAGTCGGTGTTTTACTTCCTGCCGATCATGGTGGGCGCAACAGCTGCTCGGAAACTAGGCGCTAACGAATGGGTTGGCGCAGCTATTCCCGCTGCCCTCATGAGCCCAGAGTTCATGAGTCTAGGTAACCGTGAAGACGTCGTTCACGTCTTTGGCCTTCCGATGGTGTTGAATGAATACAGCGGTCAGGTTTTCCCGCCGTTGATCGCGGCCATCGCGTTGTACTGGGTTGAAAAAGGTCTGAAGAAGGTCATCCCTGAAGCGGTCCAAATGGTGTTCGTGCCGTTCTTTTCGCTGATCATTATGATCCCAGCCACAGCATTCTTGCTTGGCCCCTTCGGTATCGGCCTGGGTAACGGCATTTCAAACGCTCTTAAAGCCATTAATGACTTTTCGCCGTTTATTCTGTCCGTCGTCGTTCCGCTGTTGTACCCGTTCATTGTGCCCCTTGGATTGCACTGGCCGCTGAACGCCGTCATGATTCAGAACATCAACTCCCTCGGCTACGACTTCATCCAAGGCCCCATGGGTGCCTGGAACTTCGCGTGCTTCGGGTTGGTTGCGGGTGTTCTCTACCGTTCATTCCGTGAACGCAATAAGGCCATGAAACAGGTCTCGCTTGGTGCTTTGATGGCCGGTCTTCTTGGTGGAATTTCCGAACCGTCGTTGTACGGTATTGTTCTTCGATTCAAGAAGACGTATCCGCGGTTACTCGCTGGCTGTTTTACAGGTGGCGTGGTCATGGGCATCTTCAACATTAAAGCCAATGCCTTCGTCTTCACCTCGATCTTGACGATCCCGGCATTCCAACCTTGGCTCGGATACACCATTGGTATCGTCGTGGCGTTCTTTACCTCATTCTTCCTGGTCGTCTTCTTCGACTACCGCTCAAAGGAAGAGAAGGAAGAAGTCCGCGCAAAGATTGCCGCTGATGAAGAGGCAGACAATGTGGCGGCTGCTAATCAGACCGAGGGAGCTTCGGCTTCGTCTGCAGCATCTTCTGTTCCAGCCGGGGCCGTGGCAGGGGCCGAAACTCAGACTGAGTCATCGCAGGCCCAAGCGACGTCGACCGCCACGAAGAAGAAGCGCCCAGTTCTCACGGAAACCTCAGTACTGGTTGCTCCTCTCGACGGAACCATTGTCCCCTTGAAGGATGTACCCGATCCCGCTTTCGCAGCTGGAGCAGTAGGCCACGGGGTCGCTATTGAGCCAACAGGCGACACCATTTATAGCCCCGGCGATGGAAAGATCCTCGCTGTTCAAGGACACGCGATTGGCGTCAAACTCGACCTCGGTGTGGATCTCCTCGTTCACGTCGGAGTCGATACGGTCGAGATGAAAGGCGAAGGCTTCGAGTCATTCGTTAAGCGCGGCGACCGCGTATCGGCCGGACAAAAACTCATGACCTTTGACAAAGAAAAGATTGCGAAGGCCGGTCACCCAGATGTCACCCCGGTTCTCATCACGAACTGGAAGAGAATTGGCGGAATTGACACTATTGCCACTGGCGAGATTTCGCATGGGGAAGACCTCTTGAACCTGGTGCCAAAAGAAAGCACACAGGACAAGGAATCTCAGGAAAGTAAAAACCAAGACGTGAAAGCGTAAGCCGTCCTCGCGGACCACCACGTTTCGCGTATTGAGATAGATAACCCCCGGCTTAGGATGTCCACGATCTCGTCGATTGTGGAACCCTGCCGGGGTTCTTTGTGTGTCCCGCCATTACAAGACGGGCCGCTTAGATTTCTGCCAATTGAGCAGTCACATTGATCTTCGACGAATCCTTCGCACTGCAATAGCGCAAATCCCAGGAGAGCCCGTTTGAGTCATTCTGTGGGTGGCGGGAGGAATATGCCGCCAGGACTGCAGGGAGGATAATCGGCTTACCGAACTCCACGGTGTAGCGCGCTCGAGAGGGGATCTCGCCCTCGACGACGCTCAATAACGAAGCGGCGCTCCACATCCCATGAGCGATCGTCGCAGGGAAACCGAACGCCTTAGCCCCCAACCTGGAGACGTGAATCGGGTTTTTATCGCCCGAAACATTGGCGTAGTTCTTAATGTCCGAGGTCGACACTCGCATGATCGTCGTCGGGTCTTCCGGAAGATCAACGCTCATTCGTGAATAGTTATCATCGGGGAGTTGCCCCTCGGGAGCTTTGCCCTTCGACAGCATGGTTGATCGTTGCCGCCAGACCACGTCGTCGGGTGCCGACGAGCGACGCACCTCGGTGATGATGTCTATCAGTAAACCTTGACGGTGACGTCGCAACGATTCCGTGTACACCGCCACATCGATGCTGTCTGTCACCGCGATGGGGGAATACTGCTCGATGACATTGCGAATGTGAATAGTCCCGACTGTCAGGAAGGGAAAATCCGGCGAGTTCATCGCATTCATCACGAGGGGAAAAGTCACCGCATACGGATACGTCAGCGGCACGTCGTTGCTGATGCGAAGGCCACATGCGGCGCAGTATTCAGCAAGGTTCGTGGAATCGATCGTGACCCCATTGACGCGATACTCGCGAGAAGGGGCGGTGGTCACCGAGCCTTTGCCACTAGAAGAACGATTCGAAAAAAACGGGACGCCGGGAAGAAGTCCGTGCAATGCTCGTCGGTACTCATCCCCAAGCGATGGGATTCTGTCGAGCTCAACAATGGTTTTCTCTTTCAGAGAATCAGTGTCGATGCCGTCAGTGCTTGCAGCCGACTGGGGCGCGGTGCTGGGGGTCGTTCCGGTGGAGAGTCCGTTACTAGATGATGCGTTCACGTTATGCCCCCAAGACTGACTGTCCGCACACGCGGACAATGTTGCCGTTAATCGCCTCCGACGCGGGCGACGCGAAATATGCAATCGTCTCTGCAACGTCGATGGTCAGCCCACCTTGCTGCAAAGAATTCAGCCGACGCCCGACCTCGCGGGTAACGACCGGGATCGCCGCGGTCATCTGCGTTTCGATGAAACCGGGCGCGACCGCGTTAACAGTGATTCCGTGGCCGGCAGACTCTGAAAACGAGTCAACGAAACCGATGACTCCTGCCTTGCTGTAGGCATAGTTGGTTTGTCCTCTATTACCGGCAATACCTGCCATCGAGGAGACACCGATAACGCGACCGTTGTCGTTGATGGCCCCGAGCTCGAGAAGACGTTCGGTAATTGTCAGCGGGGCAGTGATATTGACGGCCATGACGGATTTCCATCGAGCGTCGTCCATGCCAGCCATCGTCTTGTCACGGGTAATTCCGGCATTGTGGACGATGATGTCGATACCGGTCTTATGCCGTTCTTTGACATGGCGCGCAAGGGCGTCGGCCGCGTCGGGCGCAGTCACGTCGAGGCCAAGGGACGTTCCGTTGACCTCATTTGCGGTTTCAGCCAGTGCTTCACCCGCAGCGGGAATATCGACGCAAATCACGTGGGCGCCATCGCGTGCGAGAGTTTGCGCGATCGTCTTTCCAATTCCGCGGGCCGCACCCGTGACGACAGAAATCTTCCCTTTGAGAGGCTGGTCCCAGTCAACCGAGGGAGATGGGGCTTCGTTCAGCCGGATCACCTGAGCATCGACGTAGGCAGATTTCCCGGATAGCAGGAACCGTAACGTGGATTCGAGGCTACTCAGTGGGGTGTTCGGCTCGGTGTAGACCAGTTGTACAGTTGCACCCCTCCGCATCTCTTTAGCCAGCGACCGAGTAAAACCTTCTAGTCCTCGCTGTGCGACGCGCGCCGACGCAGTTGTCGTGCTCTCTGGGGTATGTCCAATGACGACGAGGCGTGCGCACGGAGCTAGCTTTCGAATGACCGGGTTCACGGTTTCATACAACTCGAGCGAATCGGCAGGGGTGGCGAAGCCTGTGGCGTCGATAACGAGGCCAGCGATTTTTCCGTCGGTTGCAGGGGAGCCGTCGTCCCGAGTGTCAATGATGGTGTACGTCGGCTCGAGAAGCTCCCGGATAGAGGATGCCAGAGACCCGGATCCCGTGACAATGATGGGCCCGTTTAGAGGGGGTTGGCCAGGTTCAAACCGGCGGAGTTTTTCCGGTTTGGGTAATCCAAGCTTCGATGCGAGCAGCGATCCTGCCCCCGAATTGACGAACTGTGCGTAACTGTCAGACATGGAAAATCCCTTCGTGGATACGTTTTACGAGTTTCTGTTCAATTAGCCTACGGTGAACATACACAATATGAGAGAGTTTTAGTGATATGAATCTCAGAGAGGGGCAACCTATGACTCGTAAGGTAGCAATTATCGGCGGAAACCGTATTCCGTTCGCGCGTTCGAACGGGCGGTACGCGAATGCGTCCAACCAGGATATGCTGACGTCCACCATCGATGGATTGGTGAGCAGGTTCCACCTGCAGGATGAGCGTTTAGGAATGGTTGCCGCGGGAGCAGTACTTAAGCACTCGCGCGACTTCAATTTGACCAGGGAATGTGTCCTTGGGTCGCACTTGGCGTCGGATACGCCGGCTTTTGATATCCAGCAAGCGTGCGGCACGGGACTTGCTGCGGCGATTCAGGTGGCAGATGCGATATCGCTGGGACGCATCGATTCCGGCATAGCCGGTGGTGTTGATACAACTTCCGACGCGCCAATCGCGCTGAATGATGACCTCCGGAAGCTGTTGATTAAGGCCTCTACGGCCAAAACGACGGGCCAGCGGCTCAAGCTTCTGGGGAAGATTCGGCCGCAACTGCTTGTTCCTGAGCAGCCCCGCAATGGGGAGCCCCGCACGGGTCTGTCGATGGGGGATCATGCGGCCATTACTGCTCGTGAAATGGGGATTTCCCGCCAGCAGCAGGACGAGTTTGCTGCCTCAAGTCATCAGAAACTTGCTGCTGCCTATGACGAAGGTTTTTTTGATGACCTCATTACGCCGTACTTGGGGCTGAGCCGAGATAACAACTTGAGGCCGGATTCCACAGTGGAAAAACTGTCAAAGCTCAAGCCTGTGTTCGGTAAGAAGGATGCCGAACGTCACGGTGTGCGGGCAACTATGACTGCCGGGAACTCCACACCGCTTACCGATGGTGCCTCTGCGGTCTTGTTAGCGTCCGAGGACTGGGCGGAGCAGCACAATCTCCCTGTCAGGGCACATCTTGTTGACTCTGAAACTGCCGCCGTCGACTTTGTTCATGGACGCGGGCGGCTGACGCCCGACGGGCTGTTGATGGCCCCGACCTACGCGGTTCCGCGGTTACTGCGTCGTAATGGTCTGACGCTCCAGGACTTCGATTTCTACGAGATCCACGAAGCCTTCGCTTCCCAGGTGCTGGCGACGCTCGCGGCCTGGGAGTCTCCCGAATACTGCTCGCAGCGTTTGGGCTTGGACGAGCCGCTGGGCGCCATCGATCGTTCCAAGCTGAATGTTAAGGGGTCGTCTTTGGCGGCTGGTCATCCGTTTGCGGCGACCGGTGGCCGTCTCTTGGCGACGGCAGCCAAGCTGTTGGAGCAGAAGGGATCCGGCCGCGCATTGGTATCCATTTGTGCTGCGGGCGGTCAAGGCGTGACCGCGATTCTCGAACGGTAATCGCCGTTCCTGCTCGGTGTTTATCCACCAAGCAGGAAATCTATTTTCGGCCCTGAAGCGGTGCGCAGTCGTGGTAGACAAGGTCTTGGCCTTGACAGTCGAGAGGTAGTCAAGGTTCCGACGATGCCGGCCTTGGCGGTCGTGGATTAGAAAAGCATGAAAGAGTGAGAAAAAGTGGTTGTGGTCGGTCTGACGGGCGGTATTGGCTCAGGTAAATCCACTGTCGCAAAGAGGTTGTCTGATCACGGAGCGATCGTCGTCGACGGCGACAAAATAGCCCGTGAGATCGTGCAACCGGGAGAACCCGCTTTGCTGGAGCTCTCTGAAGAATTCGGTTCCGACATTCTCATGAGCGACGGGTCCCTGGACCGTAAAGAACTGGCCCGGCGCGCGTTTGTCTCCGAGGACCGCACGGAGGCGTTGAACGCTATCATGCATCCACGGATTCATGAGCGGGCATATGAACTCTTTCGTGCTTCTGCCGACGCGTCGATCGTCGTGTTTGATATGCCCTTGCTGATCGAGAACAACCTGGACCGAATGTGTGGTTTGGTTGTGGTCGTGACTGTCGACGAAGACACGCGAGTTGAACGGCTGGTGGCGCAACGGGGTTTCGATGAAGATGATGCACGGCAGCGAATCAGGGCACAGTTGTCGGACGCAGATCGAACTCCATCCGCCGACGTCATTGTGGATAACTCAGGCACACCTGATCATCTTCTGGAGTCGGTGGATAAATTATGGGATTCCCGTTTGGCTCAATGGGGGCGTGTGACTGAACACGATGAGAGTGCCAGCCGTGAGACGGATAGTCTCGTGCTGTTCCACCGTCAGGGTCGTCAGCAACGTTTCCGGCGGCGGGCCGAGTGGGTCTTCGGGCCGGAAGCAGACGTTGAGTTTGGTGGGGATCCTGATAAGCCACTGGTTGCTTCAGTGTCCCGGCACGCTTCCGGTGAAGGGGGCTCCGGTGGAGTGGATGGGAGTACTCGTGAAAAGCTTTCATGGCTGGGCTTTAGCCGCCAGTCGGGGAGCGAAGCCTTCCAGAGCGACGACCAACGTGTGCTCGATGACACCGAGTATCCCCTCGACGTGTGGAGGAGCGGAGACCCCATCGACCCAGCAACGATCCGCCTTTAACCACGATGGATGGGCTGATTTTGGGACTGTCTGCGCTATTTAGTTGGGATTGTTGGTGATCGTTTCCATGGTCTAGTGCGAAACCGCGTCATCGGGGAATGAGGGTTACACTCGCGGTTATGGCATTCGCTGCAGAACATCCCATCCTTTCGCAATCAGAGTTTCGCCCAGTCGGAGACATCGAGCGGACGAGCAAACCTTTTGAGGTTGTTAGCGATTATGAGCCTGCGGGAGACCAACCCCAGGCCATCAAGGAAATTGATGAAAGGCTTCGTCGCGGTGAGCGCGACGTTGTTTTGATGGGGGCGACGGGCACAGGGAAGTCTGCGACGGCCGCGTGGCTCATTGAGAAGCAACAGCGACCAACATTAGTTATGGCCCCGAATAAAACGTTGGCAGCTCAGCTAGCCAATGAGCTACGGCAACTGTTGCCGAATAACGCGGTCGAATACTTCGTCAGTTACTACGACTATTACCAACCAGAAGCCTATATCGCGCAAACTGACACCTATATCGAAAAGGATTCCTCGATTAACGAAGACGTTGAGCGCTTACGACATTCAGCCACGTCTAATCTTTTATCACGGCGCGATGTCGTTGTTGTGAGCTCGGTGTCGTGTATCTATGGGTTAGGGACTCCGCAGTCGTACTTAGATCGCTCTATCCCTCTTCGCGTCGGAGAGGAAGTCGACAGAGACCAATTCCTCCGACTGTTGGTCGACGTCCAATACACGCGTAATGATGTTGCATTTACACGCGGCACATTCAGGGTTAAAGGAGATGTCGTCGATATTATTCCTGCCTATGAAGAGGTGGGCGTTCGTGTCGAATTCTTTGGAGACGAGATCGATAGCCTTCATACGATCCATCCTTTGACTGGGGAAGTGATCGATAACCATGATCAATTACGAATCTTCCCGGCAACACACTATGTGGCTGGACCCGAGCGTATGGCGAAGGCTGAGGAAGCTATTAAAGCGGAATTGAAAGATCGATTAGCAGATCTTGAAAATCGAGGGAAGCTTGTCGAAGCTCAGCGGTTGCGAATGCGAACAGAGTTCGATCTGGAAATGATTGAACAAGTTGGGTTCTGCTCAGGAATCGAGAACTACTCACGCCATATCGATGGGCGTGAAGCGGGTAGCGCCCCGGCAACGCTGATCGACTACTTCCCAGAGGACTTCTTGACGATTATTGATGAGTCCCACGTCACGGTTCCTCAAATCGGTGGAATGTTTGAGGGAGATGCGTCGCGCAAGAGAAACCTCATCGACTTCGGCTTCCGCCTACCGAGCGCCATCGACAACCGGCCTCTCACATGGGACGAGTTCGACGCACGTAAAGGCCAATGCGTATATATGTCTGCTACCCCCGGCGACTATGAGTTGGAAGCCGCGGGTGGTGAATATGTCGAACAGGTCATTCGCCCCACAGGTCTCGTCGACCCCAAGATTGTGGTTAAACCCACAAAGGGCCAAATCGACGATCTCATGGAAGAAATCCGTCAACGAACAGACAAGAATGAACGAGTTCTGGTCACGACGTTGACCAAGAAGATGGCTGAAGATCTCACGGATTACCTGGCGGACGCCGGAATTCGCGTTCGTTATCTCCATTCGGACATCGATACCCTGCAGCGCGTCGAGCTTCTCCGGGACTTGCGGCTCGGAAAATACGATGTTCTCGTCGGCATCAACCTCTTGCGAGAGGGGCTCGATCTCCCCGAAGTTAGCCTTGTTTCCATTCTCGACGCCGATAAAGAAGGTTTCCTACGTTCCACGCGGTCGTTAATTCAGACCATCGGCCGTGCCGCCCGAAATGTCAGCGGCGAAGTCCACATGTACGCGGATACTGTCACCGATTCCATGGCTCAGGCAATTGACGAAACTGAGCGACGTCGGGAAAAACAGATCGCATTTAACAAAGAGCACAACATTGATCCTCAGCCTTTGCGGAAGAAGATTGCCGACATTCTCGATCAGGTCTATGACAATGAGAGCGAAGCCGACGACCACGAGTCCGCTGGTGCAACGACTGCCGGAGGCAGTGCACACACGTCTGCGAATGCGAATGGTCAGAAGGCTCAGTCAACCGCTTCATTGACCTCCGATGCTGCACTCGCCGGGGACCAAGAACCGGATTACACGGAAATGACCCGCGATGACCTTGTCCGTCTTCGCGATGATTTAACCCGACAAATGGGCGACGCCGCGAGAGACCTGAAATTCGAACTCGCCGCGCGGCTCCGTGACGAACTTGTTGGCGTCAAGAAAGAACTCAAGGAAATCACTGAAGCCGGAGTTGAATAGTGTCAACAGCCCAGTGGCTTCAGCCCGCGCAATGTCACTGAGTGAAGTACAACGAAGTGACGTACCATAAAAGCTAAGGTTACCGTCGACATCGTCGACATCGTCGACAAATGAGGTTGGGAAGGTAGAAATGAGCAAATACTCGACAATCGTTGTTGGTACAGACGGGTCTCAGTCGTCGCTTCTCGCGGTCGAGCGCGCAGCCGAAATCGCAGCGGCCTTGGACGCCACAGTAACCATCGGTTGCGCCTACTACGAAAACCAAGAAGAAGCCTCGAAGACCCTCCGCCAAGATTCTGTTACCGTCCTTGGCGACGACCCCGCACGTAAAAACCTAGAAAGCGCGGTAGAAGCGGCGCGCCGGGTCGGTGCAACCAACATTGAAACGGCAGTTCGGAAGGGAACACCGGTCGAAGCGCTCATGGCCATCGTAAAAGAGGTCGACGCCGATCTCCTGGTCGTGGGAAACCGAGGAATTAACTCTCTGACCGGACGATTGTTGGGATCGGTTCCAGCCGACGTGGCTCGTCAATCAAATTGCGATGTCATGATCGTGCACACGGTTGACTAAGACTTAGCTAAAACATGATGTAGACGAAGCCGGTACGTCATTTCCGGCCGGAATTGGCTCCTAGTTCGCTACACCTGATTGGGTGCCAAAATAAAGCATCCCCTTGCCGTGGGGTTACTCCGTTATAAGATCGACGCATGCTCCCCACTGGATTGTTTCGTAGTACCCGCCGACGCTTGTACGGTGCTGTTTTAGCAGCATCGATGGTGTGTGTGCCGGCTTTGCAAGCGCCACAATCGTCGCCCCATGCGTCGGCTGCTCCGGCGGGGCAAAGGTGTGCCCCCTTTGCGGACACGGCTGTGAAGTGCTCTGTTCATTCCGCCGCAATGAACCGAGACATTTCTGTAGTCATCCGGCCCTCGCATACTGCCAATAACCCACGTGTGGTCCAGTTTCTTGGCGGCATGGGTATTAAAAATGACACGAATGAGTGGCTGACCGATGGGCACGCTTTAGAGCACATGGACTCGGCGGATGCCACCTTGGTATTCCCCGCGGGGGATTCGGCAAGCCTCTATACTGACTGGGATCATCCCACTGCTGATGGCAGGGTATTCAAATATAAGACTTTTCTTTCTGAAGAATTACCCGCATATCTTGCCACCAATTTCGGGGTTCCAGGTGGGGGAGCAGGGCATACTCTAGTCACCGGCATCTCGGCGGGAGCCTGGGGTGCGATGAGCTTGGCAGCTCAACGCCCCGATTTTTACCGGAGCGTTCTCGCTATGTCCGGCCTCTACGATTCCAGGATGCCCGACCAGTGGTTAACCACCGATCTTCAGCCGTTTCTGATGGAGGGCGTGAACACGGTGCCCTGGTTCAATCTGGCTAATCGACGGGCGGCTAATCCCTCGGAGAATCTACAGAATTTGACGATGCCTATCATCGTGACGTCGGCTTCAGGTGTGATCAATCCTCTTGCCGATTACGGCGATAACCTGGTCGGCGCCGTCACTGAAGGTGTCCCCATGGAAGCTGGGGCGACCGTCCAAACAGCGGAGTTTGTCGCCCAAGCTCGCGCAGCAGGGGTCAACATTGATTACCGCCTGGATCCCATAGGTGTTCACGGCTGGGACACCTGGTCAAGGATGGCCTGGGATCAAGGTGTGATGAATCAAGCGCTTTCGAACATCGGCTGACCTGAGTACATAACGGTGAGACCCTGTGTGGCTCGCGTAGCAGCCACATAGAGATCTTGAAACCCTTGGACCGCCGTATGCGCAATATCTTCAGGTTCAATGATGATTACTTCGTCAAATTCCAGCCCTTTCGTTTCCGACGGATCCAAGATACTCACAGAGTGATCGAGGCCTAATTGCTGTACAGCCTGGTTGACGTAGGAATGAAGATCAGGGTTGTTTGCTGCAGTCACAATGGCGATGGTGCGCTCTGACGATATTGATCGTGCAACATCAGAAATGACGAGTCGCAGTTTGTCGACAACAGCGGCTTGCTCGCGGCCGTGATCCGAATCTGCTAACTCATGGCCCGCGCTTTCAGCGTTAGTGGCACGGCATGAGTCCAACTCGGGCACATAGACCATGGTGGGGTGTCGGCTATTGGAACGAATAGCAATGTCCGACGAAGTATCAGGCGCCACATGATGGCGTATGTGGTCAACGACGTCGGTGATCTCTTTGGGAGTCCGGTAGTTAATCGTCAGCCGATGATGATGCCACCGCGACTGGACGAACGGTTCCAGCGTATCCGACCATGATTCCACCCCAGCTGGGCTTCCTGTTTGCGCGGTGTCGCCGACCAAGGTCATCCAGTGGTTAGGGCACCGACGCATCACCATCCGCCACTCCATCGCGGAGAGCTCTTGCGCTTCATCGACGACGACATGCCCATAGGACCACAGTCGGTCTTCCTGAGCACGCTCGGCCGTCGTCCGATTATCCCGGACACGTTGGCGTTCCGCCAGCGCAGCAGCATCGAGGATGTCGTAGGCCATGAGTATTTCGGGATCGAATTGATCATCAACGTCTTGGGACGCCGACCCAGCCAAAATATCGAGGGCGTCCTGCGCCTCAGCTATGCGTTTGGACCGCTCGCGCTCTTCCTTCGCTCTCTGCTCGTCGATATCAGCAAGGCCAATAATCGTTGCGAGCTCATCCAGAAGTGCAGCATCTGAGGTGGAAAAACTCCGCCCGTCGGCTCTGCGGAGAGCCTCACGCGTGAGATCGTCATAATCATTGGTCGCGTGCTGCAGTGCACTCTCGTCACTGAAGAGCGTTGCGAGCACGTCGATCGGATCCAGCTCGGGCCACAGACTGTCCATCAATTCGATGACTGCAGGCTCCTCTTCCAGGTCTTCCCGCAGCGCAATCCGGTCGCCGGCATCGAGGAGATTGTTCCCGCCTAATGGGTCTTCGCCAATTTGATCGGCAAAGGCGTCGGCGAGAAGGTCCAGGAATTTGTCTTGAAAAATACCGCGCGCCTGGTTGTGTGCTTTTCGCGAACGACGAGCCCGCGTCCGCGCAGCTCGAACCATCGCGGGCGTGACGTCCAAGTGGTGTCCGTCCACACTTAACGACGTCGTTTCGTCGGGAACGAGCTGATAGTTCTTCACGGCATTAGTTAGGATCTCCACCATTTCAATGGATCCTTTGACTTCTCTGCTGAGTTCAGCGTCAATTCGCGACGACGTTACTCCGGGGTAGAGATCGCCGATAGTCGATAGGACAACGCCACCTTCGCCCAGCGTCGGAAGAACACGCGAAATGTAGTCAATAAACGTCCTATTAGGCCCGATGACTAACACGCCGGTGGGAGAGAGGACGTCTCGCCATGTGTACAGCAGATATGCGACACGGTGGAGGGCTACTGCCGTTTTCCCAGTTCCGGGGCCACCTTCCACAACAGTGACTCCGCGGTAAGGATCACGGATGATGGTATCTTGCTCACGCTGAATTGTTGCGACGATGTCAGTCATATGCCCGGTGCGGGCGGCGTTGAGCGCTGAGAGCAGCGGGGATTCGTCGCCTGCACCGCGTGGGGATGAGTCCGCGTTAACGCCATCCGCGTTGAGCGCTTCAGCGTCAAGGTATTCGTCGCTGACTCCCGTTACCGTGCGTCCGTTCGTCCGCAAGTGGCGTCGTAGGGCCACACCTTCCGGGTGTGCAGTCGTCGCCAAGTAATAAGGCCGTGCCCCCGGGGCGCGCCAATCCATGAGGAGAGTCCGATAATCGTCGTCTTTATCGGACAACCCGATCCGCCCGATGTAGCGTCGATCCAGCTCAGGGTTGTCCGGAGATGGGTTTTCCGGTTCCTCGCCATCGGTTTCGACAACATCGATACGGCCGAAACACAGGCCAATTTCGGCTGAGGACAGCATGGTAAGCCGGTCATGCAACGTGCTATATGCCGTTTCTCGTTCGACGAGACCACGAGGATCATGAGTACGCCGGCGTAGAACTGAACTCAGTTTCTCCTCAGAGAGTCGACGTTCACGATCGATGTAGGTGAAGAGTGAGTCGAGAACACGCTGCTCATAGGCGATGGCGGATTGTTCAGAATCGGTCGTGGGGGTTCCCACTTTTTCTCCAATAAACGTAGGGGTCTTTCGAAGCAATCATCCGTGACGGATCAACCCCGTGGGCGTGAGAACTGTTCGCCCACGGGGTAGGTTGCGTTGATCACCACCCACGCCCACGCCATTCGGCGAGATGAGGATATTCGGCACCCAGTGTCGTATCGTCCCCATGGCCCGGGTGGATACAGGTTGACCCATCATACACATCGAAGAGCTTGTGGGTAACGTCGTCTAATAAACGGTTGAAGGCCTCCGGTGACGACGTTTTTCCGACCCCGCCGGGGAAGAGTGAATCGCCAGTGAAAACGTGAACTGGTGCTTTAATACCGAGCGAAGATTGCGGGTCAAAGGCTATGGCCAGGCCCTCACGTGTGTGGCCGTGGAGAGTAATGCCGGACAAGTGAAGGCCAGCTAGCTTCTCACTGGCGAGGTCGAACCTTTCTCCATCTTTGGCGACGCGGTCAGCATCGGCAGGTAAATCAGGTGCATCCCCGGCGGACGCATGATGTCGTGCCCCAGTCTGCTGGAGAACCTCTTGGAGGGCTCCGACGTGATCATAGTGTGAATGCGTAGTGATAACGTCCATTATCTTCACACCCGCGGCATCGGCGAGATCAAGGAGAAAAGGCGCGTCAGTTGCCGCATCAATGAGGACCGCATCCTTATCCACTGCCAGGAGATAACAGGAATTGTCCATGGATCCCACGGAAGTTTTGATAATAGATATGACGCTTGCCTCGGATGAGGTGGGCTGTCCATCGCGGGATTGAGGTGGGGCCTCGTAGGCCAATCGTTGAGCCTGCCGAGGGCCGTCAATATGCCCTGTGTACGAGCCAAAAACTATATGTTCGTTGGTACGAGCTGCCGCGTTATCCGTGTTTGCGTGTGACGTTTCCGAGTTTTCTGGAGTGTTGCTGGAAGTACTCATGCGTCCACCCTAGGTCTTTTTCGTGACGCTGTGTGCGGGGTTGCCTGTACTGGTCGTAGAATAGCGCGGTATTCGTTTCACAAACCATTAATGAGCGGTATAAGAAGGGAAATCTGTGGCAGATCGACTGATCGTCCGGGGAGCCAGTGAACATAACTTAAAAGGTGTTGATATCGATTTACCTCGAGACGAACTCATCGTTTTCACGGGTTTATCCGGATCCGGTAAATCATCCCTTGCTTTCGATACGATTTTTGCTGAGGGGCAGCGTCGTTATGTCGAGTCATTGAGCTCTTACGCCCGTCAGTTCCTCGGCCAGATGGAGAAACCGGCGGTCGATTTTATTGAGGGACTCTCACCGGCTGTTTCCATTGACCAGAAGTCAACGAACCATAATCCGCGTTCAACGGTGGGGACGATCACCGAAGTTTATGATTACCTCCGGCTTCTCTATGCGCGCATTGGCATCCCGCACTGCCCGACCTGTGGTGCAGTTATTGAGCGTCAGACACCGCAACAAATTGTTGACCAGATTATGGATATGGAACAAGGACTCCGATTCCAAATCTTGGCTCCGGTTGTGCGGACACGAAAAGGGGAGTTTGTTGACTTATTCGAGAATCTTTCAGCACAGGGATATGTTCGCGTCCGCGTAGATGGAACGACTTATCACATTTCTGATGTCCCTAAATTGGAAAAACAGGTCAAACATAATATCGAAGTTGTTATTGACCGTCTGTCAGTAAAACCGACTCAGAAGCAGCGGTTAACTGATTCCGTCGAAACCGCATTGAATCTTGCTGATGGGGTAGTCATCTTTGATTTTGTCTCCTTAGATGACGATCATCCTTATCGTTTCCGACGTTTTAGCGAGAAGATGGCATGCCCGAATGGTCATCCACTAGCCATTGATGAACTAGAACCGAGAACGTTCTCGTTCAACTCGCCATACGGAGCGTGTCCCGAATGTGATGGGTTAGGGAGCAAGCTGACCGTTGATGAATCGTTAGTGATTCCTGACGATACAAAGCCCCTTGTCGAAGCCATCGCACCGTGGGTGAGTAACCATTCAACGTTTTATTCAAAAATGGTGGAGGCGATAGCCCAGCAGTTGGGAGTATCTCCGAGCACGCCGTGGAAAGACCTGACTGCGTCCCAGAAGCGGACGATCATGCATGGATCGAATCATCAGATTTCCATTCGTTATCGCAATGCTTATCGGAGGGTAAGGAAATATAGCGCGCCGTTTGAAGGGGTCATGCCATTTCTTCATCGGCGGATAGACCAGGCAGAGTCTGATTCGCAAAAACAGCGGTTCACGGCATATATGCGTGAGGTACCGTGCCCGAAGTGCCATGGAGCTCGTTTAAAGCCCGAGGTCCTCTCGGTCAAGATCGCTGGAGATTCTTCGGATGGCACCAATCAGGAGTTATCCATCGCGGAGCTTAGTGATTTATCTATCTCGGACGCTTCGGTGTTCTTAAATTCGTTAACGCTCTCCTCCCGTGAGGAAATGATTTCCGGCCGAGTGCTCAAGGAAGTCCAGGCGCGACTGACTTTCCTTCTCGACGTCGGACTGGAGTATCTCTCACTATCTCGTTCGGCTGGAACCCTTTCCGGTGGAGAAGCCCAACGTATTCGCCTAGCGACGCAGATCGGTTCAGGTCTGGCGGGCGTGCTCTACGTTCTTGACGAGCCTTCGATCGGACTCCATCAGCGCGATAATCAACGATTGATCGCCACTCTGGAACAGCTTCGCGATCTGGGAAATACTCTCATTGTTGTCGAGCACGATGAGGAAACGATTCGTACAGCGGATTGGCTGGTCGATATTGGCCCTCGTGCTGGTGAATATGGTGGGGAAGTGGTCTATCAGGGCCGACCGGATGGCATCGAGAAGTGTAAGAACTCGTTAACGGGTGACTATTTGTCCCGTCGACGGGTGTTGGCCGTTCCAGACAAGCGTCGAGAACTCGATAAAGACCGTCACATCACAGTCATTGAGGCTAAAGAAAATAATCTAAAAAATATCGATGTATCTTTCCCGCTCGGCGTTTTGACCGTTGTCACTGGAGTATCAGGGTCAGGTAAGTCGTCTTTGGTGAATGGTGTCCTCGCATCGACACTGCAGAGAGACTTGAATGGTGCCCGCGTCGTTCCCGGTCGTCACCGTCGGATTGAGGGGCTGGATCAGCTGGACAAGTTGGTGCAGGTTGATCAGAGTCCGATCGGTCGGACACCGCGATCAAATCCTGCGACATATACGGGAGTATTTGACAAGATTCGTAACCTTTTCGCCGAAACACAAGAGGCAAAAGTGCGCGGCTATAAAGCCGGTCGTTTTTCCTTCAATGTTAAAGGCGGACGGTGCGAAGCATGTCGAGGCGACGGGACAATTAAGATTGAAATGAATTTCCTCCCCGACGTGTATGTTCCGTGTGAAGTCTGTCATGGCGCGCGGTATAACCGGGAAACTCTTGAGGTCAAATATAAGGGCAAAAACATTGCCGAAGTCCTCGATATGCCCATTTCTGAGGCTGCCGACTTCTTTGAACCGATCACCTCTATCCACCGGTATCTCGCGACTCTTGTCGACGTCGGTCTGGGTTATGTCCGTTTGGGGCAGTCGGCAACGACGTTGTCCGGCGGTGAAGCTCAGCGCGTTAAATTAGCTTCCGAACTGCAAAAACGCTCTCGTGGGCGGACGGTTTATATCCTTGATGAGCCAACGACCGGGTTGCATTTTGAAGATATTCGGAAGCTCATGCTCGTGATTCAGGGCCTCGTCGACAAAGGGAACTCCGTCATCGTTATCGAGCACAACCTAGATGTCATCAAGATGGCAGATTGGGTCATCGATATGGGGCCAGAAGGCGGTGCCGGCGGTGGACGTGTCGTCGATCAAGGAACGCCCGAAGATCTCGTGGACCGTCGGGAAGAAACTGGTTCCTATACTGCGAAATATTTGGCGGATATGCTTCCCGGAAAGAGTAAGTAATTACAGCTACTTCCGATCTACAGACCGGTCGGTCTAACTGATTGGGATTGGGGTTTCTATACTCGATCCCATGAAACTGTTGAAACATATCACTGAGGCAGTTGGTGATACGCCTTTAGTGCAGCTGCAGTCTGTTGTTCCGGATGGAGCGGGCTTAGTTGCAGCCAAAATTGAATACCTTAACCCGGGCGGAAGTTCTAAGGACCGCATAGCGAAAAAGATTATCAATGCTGCGGAGAAAGAAGGAAAACTTAAGCCCGGCGGAACCATTATCGAACCGACGTCGGGAAATACCGGAGTCGGTTTAGCGATGGTTGCCCAAGAGCGAGGATACAAGTGCATTTTTGTCTGCCCTGACAAAGTGGGCAAAGACAAAATCGATGTTCTTCGCGCCTACGGTGCTGAAGTCGTTGTGTGCCCGACGGCCGTGGAGCCCGATAGTCCGGACTCTTATTATTCAGTGTCAGATCGCCTTGTTTCCGAAACACCCGGAGCCTTTAAACCCGATCAGTACTCCAACCCGAATGGGCCTGCTAGCCATTATGAATCCACCGGGCCAGAAATTTGGCGGGACACTGACGGGAAAATTACTCACTTCGTCGCAGGAGTGGGCACGGGCGGAACAATTACGGGCACCGGGCGTTTCCTCAAGGAGGTTTCGGACGGGGCAGTCAAAGTCATTGGTGCTGATCCCGAGGGCTCGGTCTATTCGGGTGGTTCCGGACGCCCGTATCTCATCGAAGGAGTCGGTGAGGATATGTGGCCCGACGCCTATGACCGTAACCTTCCTGATGAGATCATTTCTGTGACTGATGCTGAAGCCTTTGCGATGACGCGTCGCTTAGCAAGGGAGGAAGGTCTTTTAGTCGGTGGATCGTCGGGAATGGCCGTTGTTGCCGCAATAAAGGTTGCTCAACGCGATCCGGACGCCAAAATTGTTGTTCTTTTGCCTGATGGTGGCCGTGGATACTTAGGCAAGATTTTTAATGATGAGTGGATGCTTTCGTATGGTTTTGATACTGGACGCCCCCGTGAACAAGAAGAACCGACGATAGCCGACATCCTTCGTCGTAAGAATGATTCAGCCTCGTCGCTTCCCGTTTTCGTTCATACTCACCCGAATGAGACCATCCGTGATGCCATCAATATTTTGCGGGAATTCAACGTATCGCAGATGCCAGTCCTAGGGGCCGAACCTCCGATTGTCGTGGGGGAAATTCGTGGCGCTGTCACTGAAAGAGGCCTGCTACGAGCTGTGTACGAGGATGGTCATTCGTTGTCCGATTCGGTCTCGTCCGTGATGGAGGACGCCATGCCCCTCGTCGGCGATCAAGAGCGAGCATCTGAAGCGATCAAGCAACTGGAAAGTGTGGATTCACTGATGGTTCTCGCTGATGGTGTTCCGGTTGGAGTGGTAACTCGTCAAGATTTGCTTGGTTTCGCCAAAAAGTAAAGCATACAAAGAGCGAAGCCTAGTGGGAATAAAACCAATACGTTCTGAAGAAAGGGAAAACATGAGTGACATAGAAAAGGGAGACGCTCGAGACCGAGGATTGGAGACGTCTGCCGTTCACGCTGGGTGGACGCCGGAGGCCGCAACCGGAGCAGTTAACCCACCTATTTATGCAACGTCTACCTATGCCCAAGACGGAGTCGGTGGACTGCGCGGCGGTTATGAGTACTCCAGGACGGGAAACCCGACCCGTACTGCATTGGAAAAAGCAATCGCTGAGCTAGAGCGGGGCAAGTACGGACGTGCCTTTGGCTCTGGAATGGCGGCTAGTGACGCAGTTTTGCGGGCCATGCTCAAACCCGGCGACCACATCATCATCCCCAATGACGCATATGGCGGAACATTCCGCCTCATTGACAAGATTTTTGCGAAGTGGGGGATCGATTACACACCAGTGGCAATTAACGATCTCGACGAAGTGCAATCCGCGCTCACTGATCGGACGCGGCTGGTATGGGCTGAGTCCCCAACCAATCCACTTCTGACCATTGCGGATATCCCTGCTCTGGCTAAAGTCGCGCACAGCGTGAACGCTCGGTTAGTGGTTGACAACACGTTCGCTACCCCGGCTTTGCAGCAACCGTTATCGCTCGGCGCAGATATCGTCGTCCATTCGACCACGAAATACATTGGTGGGCACTCTGATGTGGTCGGCGGGGCAGTAGTGACATCTGATCAAGCCGTCGATGAGGAGGTCGCTTTCTTGCAGAATTCTGCTGGTGCGATTGCTGGGCCCTTCGATTCATTCCTTACCTTGCGTGGACTGAGAAGCTTGCCAGTCCGTATGGAGCGACACAGCGCAAATGCCCAGGCCATAGCTAACCGATTGGCCGATCACCCAGCGGTTAAAGAGGTCATTTATCCAGGGTTGGAGAGCCACCCTGGGCACGCGGTCGCCGCTGCTCAAATGTCTCACTTCGGCGGCATGGTCTCTCTTCGACTCGCTGACCACGATGCGGCACAGCGTCTATGCAAGAACACATCGGTCTTTACACTCGCCGAATCGCTTGGCGGCGTTGAATCACTGATCGAGCATCCGGCAGCCATGACCCATGCGTCGACAGCGGGATCGGTCCTGGAAGTTCCCGATGATCTAGTTCGACTTTCGGTTGGTCTAGAATCTGCCGAAGACCTTATCGCCGACCTATTGCAGGCACTTGACTAGTTACCACACCTGGCCGGTAGCACACCTTCAATCGACGCATCCCTGGAACGATTAGCTAAAGATTTGGTAGTAGTCCACGACCCTGCTATCCTGATTGACACGACCGTCCGACGTGGTGGAAATCCACGCGGGCTACAAGCGGAGGATGCTCCCACCACGTGACCGCCGAAAGGTTGGACTCTGGTAGAAGGTTACCGATAAGTTTTGGCTTACGCTCAGAATTTATGTGTTGAGCCTTGGTGGCATCCCCGTCTTACAGAGTCAATCTGTAAAGCGGGGATTCTTTTATGGCGCAGCAAAGGAACCTACTCCTCAGGTGTTGGCACTCGTGCATTATGCGCACTCGTGAAAATGCCTGTGAGTCCGGTTCAAAGGTTTATCCAGCGCTTGTAGCACGTCAGTGCGGCCAGACCAGTCAATGTTCATCCCTATTGAGGAGTCTCACATCAGCGCTGAAGCTCGCATTAATGAGCGAATTCGTGTCCCCGAAGTTCGACTCGTTGGCCCTAGTGGCGAACAGGTTGGAATCGTGCGTACCGACGATGCTCGCAAGCTCGCCTATGACGCCGATCTTGATCTTGTCGAGGTTGCTCCACGTGCAAAACCACCTGTGGCCAAGATCATGGATTACGGCAAGTACAAGTACGAGCAAGCACAAAAGGCTCGCGAATCTCGCCGCAACCAGCAGCAGACCGTCGTCAAGGAACAAAAGTTCCGGCCCAAGATCGACGATCATGATTATGAGACTAAGAAGGGCAATGTTGTCCGGTTCTTGGAGAAAGGCTCCAAGGTGAAGGTCACAATCATGTTCCGTGGTCGCGAGCAGTCTCGTCCGGAATTAGGTTTCCGGTTGCTCGAGCGCTTGGCTGATGACGTCGCCGATGCCGGCGTCGTTGAATCTCGGCCCAAGCAAGATGGTCGCAACATGACTATGGTTCTCGGTCCTGTGCGTCGCAAAGGTAAGAAGTAGTCCTTCTCACAACGACAGGGCAGTGCATGAACTGCTGAGGGATTCCCGTGCGTTTCTTTCGGCGAGTGCTCTGCCCAGTGTGGCGTGAGCCGAGAAGTCGTAGATCGATTCACGACGATCTCGGCAGCGTGCAAGACCAACTCATTCAATTTGTGCAAAGGAAAATCGGCAGTGAAGCAGAAGACCCACAGCGGAATTAAGAAGCGCATCAAGAAGACGGGCTCCGGCAAACTCCGCCGCGAGCAGGCTAATCGCCGTCACCTTCTCGAGGGCAAGCCATCGACCCGCACCCGTCGTTTGAAGGGCGATACTTCCGTTTCCCGTAACGACACCAAGCGCGTTAAGCGGCTCCTGGGCGAGGGCTAGAAATCACCCGCTCGATAACACCCCCGACTAGATAGAAGGAAGTAACACTGTGGCTCGTGTGAAGCGTTCAGTTAATGCTAAGAAGAAGCGTCGCGAGGTCCTGAAGTCCGCCAAGGGCTACCGCGGACAGCGTTCCCGCCTGTACCGTAAGGCTAAGGAGCAGATGCTCCACTCGAAGACTTACGAGTTCCGGGATCGTCGTGCGAAGAAGGGCGATTTCCGCAAACTGTGGATCACTCGTATTAATGCAGCGGCCCGCCAGAACGACATGACCTACAACCGCCTCATCCAGGGTCTCCGACTCGCTGGTGTAGACATTGACCGCAAGAACCTCGCTGAACTTGCAGTTTCGGATGAGCAGGCTTTCTCCGCATTGTGTGCGGCTGCTAAAGACGCTTTGCCTGAGGATGTTAACGCCCCGGCGAAGTAGTTCTAGCTTTCCTCGGCTCCACACCATCAGCGTGTGTCATCGCACTTTCCTGTGATGGTCACGGCTC
>OKFO01000048.1_pt1 | contig 89592 bp, 71 predicted proteins | sample 1610231 | NCBI WGS metagenome assembly OKFO01 (sample SAMN04436633, study PRJEB24849) | human gut metagenome | biome: human gut; feature: NICU; material: stool | host: Homo sapiens | place: USA: Saint Louis, MO | collected 2010-01-17 | reverse complement strand
TGGGTTCGCTCAAGAATCCGGTTGCTAAGGCCTAGGTAGGCTACACGGCCTTTGTTCGGTCGCGGCCTTAATTTTCGGCCGTGATTTTTCTGGTCGCGGCCCTAATTGTGGCGAATTTCCGAGGCCCCCATCGCGAGAAGCATTGTTTTCATCTTCCCGCATGTTTCCTCAACTTCCTCAGTGGAGTTGGATTGTTCGACGATCCCACCACCGGCCCAGGCTCGGGCGTGCTGGAGATCTTTGTCCAGTTCAGCGCACCGAATGCTAACCATGAACTCGCCGTCACCGTTGGCATGGCACCATCCGACAGCCCCACCGTAAAATCGGCGGTCTCCTTCGGCGGTGCGGATAATTTCCATGGCGGCGTTGGTGGGAACGCCAGCAAGAGCGGGCGTGGGGTAGAGGGCCTCCGCAAGGTGCAGGGCGCTCGGCCCATCGTCGTTGATAGTCGCCCTGATTGGCGTCGCTAAGTGCCACATTTCGGCAGTTTGCATGAGCTCTGGTGAACTCGGGATGTCAACCGTGTGGCAAAGCTGGCCGAGAACCCGTCGGTAATGATCGACGACATAGTGGTGCTCATCCAGATTCTTCGTGCTGTGCAACAATTGCTGGCCGCGCTGTTCGTCTTCCTGAGGGTCGTTGCTCCGCGGGAGCGAACCGGCCAGGGGATACGCCGACACAATGGGACCTTGGCGCCGGATCAGCATTTCGGGCGAGGAACCAACAAGCCAGTGGCCTGCGTATTCGTCCCCGGCGGGGGAGAGGTCCGCAAGAAAACCGTCCAGATTCGGAGCGTGGTCGATAAGCCGCGTGGCCAGCAGCTGGGGGTCGATCGGGTCATCGAAGAACAGATCAACATTGCGAGCAATAACGACCTTATCGACGCTGGTCCGCGCGATCGTTCGCGTGACGGCGTCGATAATCTCCGCGTGCTCGTCGAGGGTGGGGTTTTCGGCGATGATGTGTGCGTGGGCGCCTTTGCCCCTGTAGTAGGCGGGGGGTTCCAGGGGGCCCGTGTATCGCCACACGGAGCGGGGGCTAATGAGCGCCGCCGGGTGTGACGGATCGAAGGGCAGTGCGCCGACAATGTAGGAGGCGTTTCCGTTGTCTAAGGCGCTTTGAGCGTCGCTAATAGTGGTGAAAGTGGCATCCGAGCCTTGTGTGCGCAACGAGCCGTCAACACGTGAAAGAAGGAAGTCAGGGGCGTTTCGGGGTCGGGGTGCGGAGCTGTTGTCGGATGCTGAAGCCACGCTGAAACAGTACGTTCGTTCGCGCGAGGTGGCAAGCTTTTCCGGCGGATCCGTCGTCGATAATGAAGGTCAGTCGTGATCGCGTGATGCTCGGGCGGTGTCACTGTGTTGATCGTGTGCGACAAGGGCGGGGGTGGTGAGAAATACCGTGTCCACTACGCTTGATGGGCATGAGTGACGTTGTTGTCCGATTTAGTCCATCGCCGACGGGTACTCCCCATGTGGGAATGGTGCGTACCGCTTTGTTTAACTGGGCGTATGCGCGTCATACCGGCGGAAAGATGATCTTTCGTATTGAAGATACCGATGCTAAACGCGATTCTGAGGAATCCTATGCTGCGATTATTGATTCACTTCAATGGTTGGGCATTGACTGGGACGAAGGAATCGGCGAGGTCGGCGGGCCGAATGGTCCTTACCGACAGTCTCAGCGGTTAGATATTTATGCCGATGTTTTAAATAAACTTATTGAGGCTGGCTTTGTTTATCCCGCTTATTCGACGGCGGATGAAGTGAGAGCGCGCCACAAGGCTGCGGGCCGTGATCCGCAATTGGGTTATGACAATTACGACCGCAATTTAACTGATGAACAAATTGCGGAATATGAAAAAGAGGGCCGCAAACCGGTATGGCGTTTCCGCATGCCGGAGCAGGTGTGGGAATGGGATGACCTGGTCCGTGGCCATGTGACCTTCCAGCCTGAAACTCAGCCAGACTATGTTGTTGCCCGGTCTGACGGTTCTCCTTTATATCCGCTGGTCAACCCGGTTGATGACGCCATGATGGGTGTGACTCACGTGCTGCGCGGTGAGGACATTTTGGCTTCGACACCTCGCCAGTTGGCTTTGTACGAGGCCCTGAAGAAGTTGGGGATTGCGAAGCAGACTCCGCAGTTTGCGCACTTGCCGTTCGTGATGGGGCAGGGCAATAAGAAGCTGTCGAAGCGGGACCCGGAGTCGAATCTCTTTAATCACCGGGATGCGGGCATCATTCCGGAAGGAATGGTGAACTATCTGTCTCTCTTGGGATGGTCTTTGTCCGCCGATCAGGATATTTTCGGTCGGGATGAATTAGTCAAGAATTTCGACGTTGCCGATGTCTTGGGCAATCCCGCGCGATTTGATGAGAAGAAGCTGATCGCTATCAACGCCGAGCATATTCGTATGCTCGACAAAAATGATTTTGCTCAGCGTTTGCGGGCGTACTTGGAAGAGTACAAGGGGTTCCCCGAGGACTATCCGGACGACAAGTTCGCTATTGCTGCTGAGCTTGTCCAAACGCGCATTAAGACCTTGGGAGATGCGTGGGATCTCCTGAAGTTCCTCGTGGTGTCGGATGAGGACTTCGAGATCGACGAGAAGTCCGGCAGGAAGAACCTCAAAGAGGATGCTGTGCAGGCTCTTGATGTTGCGATGGAGGAACTGGATGCGATCGATGAATCCTCCTTTACGACGGACCGCATCGAAGCTGCCCTGCATGGCGCGTTGATCGATCGGCTTTGTCTGAAGCCTCGGAAGGCGTTTGGTGCGATTCGAGTAGCGACGTCGGGCGCTGCCGTATCGCCACCCTTGTTCGAGTCCCTGGAGCTGTTGGGGAAGCAGACGACGATGAAGCGCCTGAAGGATGCGCGGGCCGTCACTCCGTGGTCAGCCCAACAGTAATTGCTGCTGCAGTGATTGCCGTAGCGGATGGCATTCGTTGGCATTGTGCGGGGGCTGTGCTGCGTTGGGAATAGTGCTGACCTGAGGATTTGCTCCACCTGTGGCCCTATGGTTATATTATTCCCCGTTGCACAGCGCAGCCGGGCCTGGCGGTGCTTTGTGCTCATTGGCCTATGGTGTAATTGGCAACACAGCGGTTTCTGGTACCGCCATTCTAGGTTCGAGTCCTGGTAGGCCAGCAAGAAGCTTTTTAGTTTCTTATGCCCTGTTCGTCTAGCGGCCTAGGACACCGCCCTCTCACGGCGGCGGCACGGGTTCAAATCCCGTACAGGGTACAGCACCCCCTCACCTGTTAACGCAGGTCAGGGGGATTTTGCATTTGTGAAGTCCGATTTTTTCGGGGGATAAGTGGGGATAAGTAGCAAAAGGCGGTGGGGACATGCACAGAGGAGGAGCGACCACGCCTGTACCACAAACCTGAGGCGTTTCCTGATGTTCGAATAAAACTGTGCTCCAGCCAAGAAAAATGTCTCGACTCCCCGCTACTGTATATGGCACACTACAGCTAAAAGGAGACGGCCATGAGCATCACAATCAACCGGAGAACCACTAAAGAAACTCCACGAGCGGCGCAAAGCGATATACAACAGCTTTGAAGATGCCGGCATCATGCGCGAAGGCGCCCCGCTGACACAACAAGATCTCCGAGGCCTCGCCGTCATGGGGGTACTATCCGACCCCGAACGACGCCTCTACGACGAATTCGTAAGGATCGAGAGCCTACTCAACTCATGAACATCGACGAGCTTGGGAGGCCTCCGAAGGTTTCTTCAACCGCGTCCTAGAAACGATCAAGGACGCGCTCCCCTTCAATAGTGAAGATGACCTTGAAGTCAATATCGACTCAGGTGCAGATACAAACACAGTAAGCGGCAAGATAACTGCACCACTGGTCTACTCAGGCACTCCCACTCAAGACGGAGATTTTCCCTACAGTGATCTCTTTCGGATATCCGTTAACTACACGATGGGGGCAGATCGAACCGAAAGGCACCTAACGGTTTTAGAAAGTCGGTTTGAACTTACTGTCCACACCGCCCCAGGTATCCGTTTCGACTACGACCGACGAAAAACTAGTGTCCCCGCAGCCCATATTCATTATCACGGGATTGCAGGCCTTATAAGTCCGGCGCTGATGAAAAACTTCACCGGCAGAAAGAAAGGGAACAAGCGGCGAGGTGAGCAGGGGGATATACATTTGCCCGTCGGCGGGCACAGATTCCGTCCATCCTTGGAAGGCTTCCTGTACTTTGTAATCAAAGAGTGTGGATTCCAAGGCAACCGTGAGTGAAAGAGAAAGCTACTTGAGCGCCGCAGTCAATGGATGGATACCCAATGTGCAGCAGCTGTTCGTGATGCGCCCAACGTAGCCGCCCGCGTGCTTCGAGACCTCGGGTACACGGTCGAAGACCCGGAAGCTCAACCGCCTGAGCTGCCGCGAAGACATGACGGCTGGTAGACCGCTTCGGTAACCGGCTCGTCGTAGCACGAATATAAATCTGGCAACGAAAACGACGAAAGCATTTTAAAACTTACTCATCCCATTGTGTGATAATCCGCGCCTCGGGGTTTTTCTTGGCCGGAGAAGACGATTTTGGCATCGAGTCTGTCCAGGGGGTTAGCAGGCGATTGATGATTGTGCGCATTCAACTCGATCTTTTTCAGGTGTCGGAATTGCCCGGGGCATAAGCGTACGTTGTCTGCCGGGATGATAAATCCGCCAATGCCGAAGACTGGGTGGCCTTTGAGGCGTTGGTTCTGGCGAGATTAGTAGGCCCGCTGTGGCCGAACTCGTCGAAGTAACCGATATGCGTGGGATTCTTGGATACACGAAAGCTCGTACGGTGTACGCACGAGCCTCGGAACTGGAGCACCTAAGGGCGTCCGAGAGCGAAGTTAGTGCGGCTGGTGGGGTCTGTCAAAAGTTTTCTGTATGTCGAAATGATCGGGGCTGCAGGGGTGTTCCATGATTCCGCGAAAACCCCACTGTGCGTTCTTGCAGGCCTACACCTAGTTCCGTGGCGCGCCGTGCGCTATCCAGGTTGTTCAGCTGGGCCGTCTACTGAAATGTCACGGCGGTGCCGGAAGCAGTGACCATGATCATGTTCTGACCCACGGACTCATAGTCGATGTCTACGCCGAGAACCCCCTCTGCGTCGAGCTCGTGCGCGCGGTCGACCATCTCTGCGAGCGCATCCTCGCGTGCCTTGCGGATCTCACCCTCGTAGCTGTTAGAGCGCCCGCCGACGAGATTGCGGAACCCTGCGCTGATGTCCTTGAACGCGTTAATGCCTGCGACGGTCTCGCCTGCCACGACGCGCAGGTACTGGCCGACCTGCTTCCCTTCGATGGTGTTTGTGGTGGTTACGATCATATCCGTGGCTCCTTCTTTCCAGTCGTTGGTCATTGCTGGGGCGGCGACACTAGGCGCTAGCCATCCCACGATGCCCCGATGCTACCGGGGATTAGTGGGTTGCGGTGGTGTGGCTCCCTGAAAGAAGTGACGGAGGTTGGGTGACCGGGGTCACCAAAGAAGTGTTTTGACCAGTTCAATTGGCGCAATAGAGACACCGAATTTCATATTCTCGGGCTATTATGAAGTGGTGTGAATGCTAAAGGGAACCCCATGAAGATTCTTCTAAGCTGGAGATTCCTAGTGGTAGTACTGCTAGTAGTGATCTCGTTGATTATATCGGGAGCCGACGGCCGGAATTCTGATTACTGGGCCAGGGCCTTATCGTCTTTGGCATGGCTTGTAGCTTGCTCCATGTTTTTAAGTTCCGGCTCGAATCATCGCTTGAAGTTATTTGTCTTTTCTCTATCTTTTCTGCTTTTGGTCTGCATATGGATCCTCTGTTTCATATCTATCGCGCATTCAAGTGGGCATAATTATGACCCAGCAATATCCAAACTGAACATCGCACTAATAGTAACTTTTATAGTTCAGTCAGTTGTATCGTTCTTTGTGAACGATGTGACTTAAAAGGAGTTTCAACTCCTGCATAGAATACGATGCGTCGTAACCTGTGAGCACCCCGAGTAATGCGTTTTCTGGATCGTGCAATGGCCGTGTGTGTTTCGAGCCGAATTTGGTGGCCGGATTCCCTGTGATTGCTCTCGGTTACCTGGCATTTTACCGTGTACGCTCCACTGATTGACTAGGCTCGACATCACAGAAAATTCGCCAGGGGGAAGACTAGTTAAGAAAGGGGAGGCGATAGCAATGTCCGGACCACTTTTTAAGCCTCGGACCGTTGAAGAATTGCGCGCGGAACGAGACAAAGTGGAAAAACAAATGCCTTGCTCTGTTGGCATCCTTCGTAGGCTCCGCGACGCTTCGGCTATCGAATATGACGAAGACCGTTTGCTTCGCCGGTATGAACAATTGAAATGGGCTATAGGCGATTAAACCTACGCCAGGCCGATGATCTCACGTACGAAGAAGAAGCCTTACTCGATAATTACGAAATGGTGGACTGGGTTATCGGCGACAACGGCTAGCCGACCCACATCCACCACAATCACCGGGCGGAACAACCACCTTGGCGGAACAATCACCCAGCAGCAATCACGTTCTTTTCAGGGCCGGCCGGGAATCCGGTGATATTACGGGCACCGTCGTCGGTAATCACAAGAATGTCGTGTTCGCGGTATCCGCCGGCACCCGGTTCACCATCAGGAACGGTAATCATGGGTTCCATGGACACCACCATGTTCGGCTCTAGGACAGTATCGATATCTTCGCGGAGCTCCAGCCCGGCTTCCCGCCCGTAGTAGTGCGAGAGCACGCCGAACGAATGCCCGTAGCCGAAGGTGCGTAGCCCCAGCATCCCGTGCTTGGCGTAAATAAGGTTCAGCTCCTTAGCGATATCCCCACACACCGCACCTGGTCGGATAAGTTCAAGGCCCCGGTTGTACACCTCCATATTGACGTCCCAATAGCGGCGGGAGGCGTCGTCAATATCCCCGTAGAATAGCGTTCTTTCTAAGGCCGTGTAGTACCCGCTAATCATCGGGAAACAGTTCAAACTCAAAATGTCGTCTGCCTGAACCATGCGGGTCGTCGGCCAGTTGTGGGCACCGTCGGTATTAATGCCGGATTGGAACCACACCCATGTATCGCGGATCTCGCTGCCGGGATACCGGTGGGCGATCTCCTTCACCATGGCCTCGGTGCCAATGAGCGCAAGCTCGTATTCCGTCTTAGGCCCGGCCTCGAGAGCCTCGCGGATAGCGAAACCGCCAATATCCGCCACGTTGGCACCGTCGGTAATGACGGCGATTTCTTCCTCGGACTTGATCATGCGCAATCTCATTGTCGACGGAGCAATGTCGACGAATTCAACTTCAGGCCCAATGGTCGTCGTAATGGCGCTATAAAGATGAACGGAAAGACCGTCGAATTCCAAACCAACCCGTTGTGGTGTTACTCGCTCGCGAATGGCGGTGTTGATCGCGTGGGGATAGTTGTTGCGGCCCCAGTCGGTGTAAATCAGGTTATCGCCGTTGGAACGTCGCCAAGGCATACCTGCATCGATACCGGCACTGATGGTGCAGCAGTCGTCGGCGGTCACCACGACGGCGTAGAAACGTCCGAAATGGGTGTAGAGGAAATCGGAATAGTACTTGATGTTGTGCTGGGAGGTCAGCACCACGGCATCAAGATCTTGCTCGGCTATGACGCCGCGCAGAGCATCGAGGCGACGCTGCATCTCCTCCTCGCTGAAGGTCAAAGGCTGTTTCTCACCGTTGTAAAAAGTGCGCAGACGCTCATTCAGAAAATCCGTGGAATCAATAGTGGGGACGACCCCGGTGGGTAGAGATGGCATGGAAACCTATCCTCTCTTTAATTCGTGGTTACTGGTTTCGCGTGCGGCGAGTACCGCAAAAAACGTGACGACGGCGGCCGCCATGAGGTAAAAGCCAGGTGCAAGATCTGATCCCGTCCAGCCGATTAACAGCGTGGCAACCATCGCTGCGCTTCCACCGAAAACCGCATTAGCGGCGTTGAAGGTCAGGGCAAAACCACTCAGCCGAACCTTGGTGCTGAATTGCTCGGAAAGGAACGACGGCAAAACACCGTCGTTGAGAGCGAGGGCCATTCCCATGCACAACTGGATCACGATAACGAGTAACAATCCCGCGCCCTCGAGGAGCATGAATGCTGGAACAATGGTGATGACAAAGGCAATGGACGCGGTGAGCATAATCCTCTTACGGCCCACGCGGTCGGATAGCCAGCCGGTAAAGAGAACGCTGAAGATATATGCAAACAGGGTGACGGATGTGGCGATGAAGGAATCTGTGTGGTTCTGGCCCAATTCCTCGCTGAGATACGTCGGTAAGTATGACAGGATCACGTAAAAACCGATGGTATTCAGCAAGGACGCGGCAAGAGCGATCCCGAGAGCCTTGGGTTCCTTCCACACCATGGCCAGGGGAGATTTTTGGGGTTCATCAGTGCCGACGGCAACTTCCTTCGATTCCTGTGCGCGTTGGAATTCATTGGTCTCATCCATGTGGCGACGGATCCACAGCCCGATGATCCCGAGGGGAGCGGCGAGGAGGAAGGGGATCCGCCACCCCCACGAGTGCAGATACGTGTCGGAGAGAACTCCATTAAGCAGCGCAGCGAGTAAGGAGCCGAGGAGCAATCCCGAAGCGGTAGACGCCGGCACGATAGCGGCATAGAGCCCGCGACGACCGGATGGTGCGATTTCGGTAAGCATTGTTCCTGCACCGGCATATTCTCCGGCGGCGGAAAACCCCTGGACGAGGCGAAGTGCTAGGAGGAGGAGCGGGGCGAGGATACCGATGTGGTCGTAACCGGGAAGGAAAGCGATGCACATGGTGGCGCCGGACATCAGCAGAATTGACCACGACAGGGTTGTTTTGCGCCCCAGGCGATCGCCGATATGTCCCCAGAAAACTGCCCCGATGGGCCGGATGAGGAAGCTGATGGCGAAGAGTCCGAAAGTGAGAACTAGCCCGACATTGGAGTCCGATTCTGGGAAGAAAACCGAGGCTATGAGGACGGCGAGGTAGCCGTACATGGCGTAATCGAACCACTCGATAAAGTTACCGATGAAGCTAGAGGTGACAGAGCGACGAATGTTCGTACGGGAATGTTCCTCCGCACCTGCTAGGTCGACGATTGTGCTTTCTCCTTCTGGCGCGGTTTCTTCCACGGGGCAGAGTCCATGGGGGCTTGGGGTTGTTGTTACGACGGAATCTGAGGAATCCCTCGTTATTGGTGGAGCCTTCATGTGATTTCCGCTCCTTTCTTGCGCCGCGGGAGGGCGCGGTATGCGGGGCACCGGCGCGGAAGCGAACCAACCAGTAATTGAAATCTAAGTAGCCTTAGTTACTGATTTATTTCAGGTTAGTGATCTTTGAGTTTCTGTCTTGTCTTTTTGTTAAAACTATTGACGAAATTTAAGATTTCGATTCCATTGGAAATGGCTCGTGTCTGAGAATAAAGAGCATGACGAGCAATCACGGTTTTGATAAAGATGACGGTTTTGACGCGGACGTCATTGTTGTGGGTTTGGGTTCTATGGGGTCTGCTGCCGCGGATCGGCTGAGTGAACGAGGGCAGAAGGTCTTAGGCTTCGAGCAATTTCATCGCGGTCACGACAATGGATCCCACCATGGTGGATCGAGGATCATTCGGATGAGCTATTTTGAGCATCCGGATTATGTGCCACTGTTACGGCGGGCTTTTGAGCTGTGGGACGAGCTGGAAGAAGATAGCCAGCAGCGTGGGTGGGAGCAGCTTGTCCATTACACGGGAGGCCTGTACGCGGGACCGCCCGGTTGCACCACGGTGGAGGGGTCGCGGATCTCTGCGGTAGAGCATGGGCTTGACCATGAATTACTTCTTGCCGACGACATTCGCGCTCGTTTTCCCTACTTTTCGGTGCAGGACGATGAGGTGGCGGTGTTTGAAAAGCGTGCCGGTTTTGTTCGCCCGGAGTTAACAGTTGCCTTACAGCTGGCCCGAGCGGAAGAACGCGGCGCGGTACTACGTCATCGCCACAAGGTGTTGAACATTGAGCCAAGGGACGGTGGGGTTGCTGTGACGGTCGTTGGAGCCGTCGGCAAGGAAGGAAAGCCCGGCACACAAACGTACGGAGATCCGGAAGTCTTTACTGCCCGCTCAGTGGTGATCTGCCTAGGTGCCTGGGCGCCCGGTCTTTTTGAAGAGACGGGCATTCCGCAGCGCGCGGAGCGCCAGGTCATGCACTGGTTTAGCCCAGGGGAGGAGTTCCCAAAGTATGAACGGGGCCCGGTGTATATCCACGAGCGCGCCGATGAGCTCCAGATTTACGGTTTCCCGGCCGCGGATGGGGAAGAAGCAGGGGCGAAGGTGGCGTTTTTCCGTAATGGCCGGACGGTTGACCCGGACCAGTTGGATCGGGAGGTCACTGATGCTGAGATCGATAAGATGCGGGAGCGTCTGCTGACTTTTGTGCCGGCTCTGGGCCGTGGGGAGCATCGGAATAGTCGGGGCTGCATGTACACCACCACGCCTGATGAGCATTTTGTGATTGGCCGGCACCCCCGTTGGAATGATCAGAACATAATTATTGCGTGTGGGTTTTCAGGGCACGGGTTTAAATTTGTTCCCGTCATCGGCGAGATGCTTGCAGATCTTGCTACCGATGGTCGTACGGATCATCCCATTGAGCTCTTCGACCCATTGCGCTTCACGGAGGTTCGGGCTGCGGTGTCACAGGAAGTGTGAGTAGGGCGTCCGATACTTCTTTTCGCCTCAGTGCTTCCTCATATTCCTTGCCGACGTTTGTCGAGCGCTCTTGCCCTTAGTGCGTGAGCCGAATCTTTTTGTGTCGGTTGCGTGTGATGGCATTCTCACGTGGTGCGACGTATCAGCTGCGCGGATATAGGCTTTGAGCTGAGGCACCGACCCCAAGGGCATGGATAGCTCTCGTGCTTCCACGCCCTTTACCTTGGCTGACTAGAGTTTTTCCAGTGCAGGTTGGATTAGGTTGACGGCGTAAGGGATGGAAAGAATAGTGGGCACGCGGAAAGCCGTTACACCTGCGACATCTGGCTTAATGACCCGACCCGCTTTTACGGCTTTGAGGTTTTTCCATTGCGGGGAATTCTCTAGTGAATCCGTGGTTCCCATGGAGCTGACAATGATAATGTCGGCGTCCAACTTATCAATGTTTTCCATAGAGAGACGGCCCTGAACTCCGCCTTCTCCGCCACCAAGATTCTTTAGTTGATCTGGAATCTCTAAGCCAAGGTGGCTGAGCGCTTTCATCGTTACGTCGTTCGGGTCTGTCACAACCTGAATATTGTTTGGCCCACCGAATAAAGCGACGGCTACGGTAGCGCCCTTAGATTTGGGATACTTATCAGAAATAGCTTTCAGGTCTTTATCAACGTCGTTGATGGCCTGCTCCGCTTTATCGGTTTCACCGTAGATTTTGCCGACGAGTTTGGTTTGTTCTACCCAGTCGTCGAGTTTGGGCGGTTTATTCAAAGCCGCAACAGTTGGTGCAATCTCACTCAGTTGGTCGTATATTCCTTGGTCAGTTGCCATTGAACTGGCGAATACGGCATCCGGCTTATTTGACGCAATTTTTTCCAGAGGAACGTCGGAGGGATTCATCATCTTCATCTCTGCTGTTTCGCCCTCTGGCTTTAGCTTGAGTTTCCCCTCCTCCCAGGGAAGGACTGCGCTAGGGAAACCTGCGAAGGCCGTTATTGCCTTGGGCTGATGGCCTAGAGCAAGCAGGGCGTCGGTATAGCCGGGCGCTAGGGAAACAACCGATTTAGGATCCTTAGGGAGGTCAGAGCTTCCGTAGGCATGCTCGACTTTGACTTTTCCGTTACTTCCCGACGCGTCATTGTCTGAGTGGCTGGAACAGCCGCTAAGCGCGATGCAGAGCAAAGAAATGCTCGCGAGAGTCGCGAAAACTAAAACCAGGAACCTGCGATTACTTGTCGTATTCGTAGAGGAGCCGGTCATCAGTAGCACCCAATCCATGCGGCCTTAGCGAGGTTGCACACCGACGATTTCTGCAGCTTCCATGTTCCATCGACGTACTTAAACTCGGAATTCGGGTAGTCCCATTTTCCCCATCCACCAGGGAAAACTAGGGTGATCTTGGCCGTTGCGGTGTCTCCCTTGGTGACAATGTCGCTAACTTCGTAGCTCAATCCACCAATTACGTCTTCTGCTCCTGCGGGCGGTGCGGCTGAAGCTCGGATACGAGCGACCTCATCCAGAGTAGGACCAGCTGCTGCACCGTCAGTGGCATAGAAATAGCGCTCCGATGAACTCAAAGAATCATCCGACGCTGCTAGAACACTGTGCAATAACTCGTCCGCTGTGGGCTCAGGAATACTCTTGTCCTCAGCTGCAGGCGCTTCGTTCTGGTGATTATCAGACTTTTTCCCGTCGTGGTTGTTGCTATTTCCGTGGTTGTTGGAGCCACCCCGCGAAGCAGCGCCGTCTGCGGCCTTAGCGTTCTGGGCTTTATTTTGGCCCTTGGCAGTATCAGCAGCTTTGGCTTTGTTACCACCCTTGGCGGTATCCGCGGCCTTGGCCTTATCTCCACCTTTAGGTGTAGCGCTGGTTTTCTTTTTATTCGTCTTTTTCGACGAACTACGGGCAGTATTGCTGGTACTGGGGTCCACGCTCGAATCGCCACCATATTCAATGGCATCGACGAGTTCAGCGACGCGTTCGTCGGATCGTTGGGCTTGTCGGTTTGAGTGAACCGCCATTGTCACAGCCGCTACGGCAGTAACGAGGCATGCCAGCGCCACGATGAAGGCTGCAATAGTTATGGCAGGGGAGAAGCGAAGTCTTTGGTCAGAGGATCTGTGAGGTACCTCGGGATCCTGGTCTGCAGGTAACTCGTGATCATGAGGAGAGGAGGGTTCTGATGTCATGGGATTCTCCAATGGGACAGTCAGTGCACCTTGTGGTGCAGCAGAAGTACGGTAGTTATGAGCGCAGCGGCAATTCCACAGGCGATGAGGGTTACACGTGTCTTGGGGAGCGAGTTCGGTTGGTTCACCTCGAGGGTGGTGGAATCATTAGACTGAGAAGTGCCTGTGGCATCGGTCGTAGGTGAGCCAACGCCTTCGAATTGGTTTTGCGGGTGGCTGTGGCTCAGATCCGTGTTGTGAAGAGGGTCGTGTGATGGAGCCGACGCGCTATCGGTTTCGGGAGCAGCCGAGACGCGAGCATTTGGCGTCGTTACTCGGCTCTCCGATGAAGGGTTTTCTTCCGAAGGAACGTCTAGTTTCCTACCCATGGCTCGGCCACGGACCCAGTACGCTGTGGCGTGCATGGTGGAACGATTTTGATCGTGCAAACTGCGCAGATTCGAACGGACTAGCCGGGTGGCTTTCATTTCAGCCGCGACCCAAGTGTGCCATCCGCGATAATCATGGTTTTGTAGCGCATTGAGCAACGCGCGATCATCTGCTCTGCTGGGTACCCATGTGATCCTCATCTGAGGTCGCGAGGGAAAGGGAAGTTCACGGTCAGAGTCACGGTGCATTTCCATGACAACTTCAACTGGAACTTCATCGGGAAGCGATGAAACAATCGAAGAAATTGCGGGCCAGGAAGCCGCGTCACCTAGAAAGAGGTAACCTTCGGGATTTGGCTCGCTGGGGGTGTAGCCTCCCCCCCATTCGTTGAATCGTTAATTCATCGCCGATTTGTGCTTGCTGAGCCCATATTGCGGCTGGTCCGGCGGGGTCGTGGATCAAGAAGGCAAGGGAAAATTTCCCCTGCTCGGGGTAAGTATTAATAAGCGTGTAGGCGCGCTGGAAGAGTCTATTTCCGCCATCTGGATCGGGGAACCATGCTCGTACCCAGGAGGAAGGCGCTTCGCCACCCTCTTCGAGCAGGTTTGGGCATACGAAATCGATTTGCAACATAGAGTCCGTTATCGGACTCTTCCCGATTACGTGTGCATAGTGTTCTTCCACGCCCATCAGACGAAGTATGGCGCCCTGAAACCCCTTACCCATGATTAGGTCTTTCTATCTTATGAGGCATCGCTGTGAGTCCTCCGGGAGTTTTACTGCCGTAGTGGGAATAGTGCGGGGTGGCCCTAGTGTTTAACGGCCGATGTCAGGATGGATAAGGTTGAACCGGTATTGCTAATAAGTTAGGTTTAACAAAACAGATTCAAGTTAGACAGTAACCTAACATGGGAGCGACTGCAAGCGATTGTGCTAAGTTAAATAATATTAATCTGTTAACCCGGGTAGGACCTCTTTGGTGACCAAATTACCTTTGGGCTTAGCTTAAAACTTTAAAAATGGTTAGGGTTACCCTCATTGATCGCTGTTGTGAAGTGCATCGGCCTGAATCGATACCTCTTCGCGGAGGGGTTTCCTGTACAGTTCGCCCGCTCTTATGCTGCTCGAGCAGCGTCGGGGGATTAGGCTGTAAGGAAACCGGTCTTTTCGACGGTATTGGCAGGTAGTGGGCATGCATCGACCGGTAGTGAGTGCGCATTGACATGCATCCACGCGCGAGAAAGGTCCCTATGAACGATAAAGATAACCTTTCCGACGAAACTCACGTCGACCAGCTCGGTCATGCATCTAGTCGTCTGGGCGATACCTTTTATGCCGACGATGATTCCAGTGAAGCCTCGCCTTTACTGTTTTCCTCCGACTATGAAACATTCGCCAGGCAGGGACAGGATGACGAATCGCCTGATGAATCACGCACTGCGCTGGATATTGTTTCTTATCTCGCTGCCATGGAAGGGTCCCTTCGCGGCGTAGTTGACCGCTATCGTGATGCGCCGACGTACATCAACGAAGCCGTTGACAACGCTTTGTCTTCTTCTGTCGGGATGTCTCATTCGTGGGCCATCGGCATCCCACCTGCGGAACGCGCTGCCCGCCTGCTGGAAACCATCTTCGTACAGTTTTCTGACCGAGAGCAGGAAATACTGTATCGACGCTACGGGGATGGCCATGGAGAAACGCTAGAGAACATTGGCCACGCGGTCGGCGTAACCCGGGAGCGTATTCGTCAAATTTTGGCGGGACTGGATTCGACGATCAGTGAATCCATATCGCGAGGTCCCGTCGCCAACCTCCTTGCCGCAATGCGGTATCATGCGTATCCCGTCGGCACAGTGAAGGCGCTTTCCCAGAAATACCCAGAACTCGAACGAACTTTGCACGGTTGGGAAGCGCCCTTGTGGAAAATACTCGATGTTTTGGACGATCGTTTTACTGTCGAACAAGGGTGGGTATGTTTTCCTAGCTTCGGCGAATGCCAAAAGAAGACGACAGAGTTACTCGATGATATGACCGACAAATACGGTGTCGTCGCTTTTAAAGATATTCAGCGCATCAGCCATGTTCCGGAGGACGACCTGATCAAGTGGCTCGAGGGCTGTGGTGCCGCCATTATTGGCGACCACGTGGTGGCGAATCCGACAACCGCGGTAAACCGCATTCAATCTGCCCTCGATGTTGCCGGCCATCCTCTTTCCCTTGATGAGATTGCGCATATGTGGGGCATCGGCCAGGCCCGTAGTTTGGCAAATGCTGCTTATTCTGAAGACTCAATTATCCGGATTAGCAAAACCAAGATCGCTTTACGGGAGTGGGGGCTGGAAGAGTTCATTTCCATCCGTGACTTTATTGGTTCCCGTGTAGGCGATGCGTCGGCGGATCTTGATGATCTCATCTCTGAAGGAACAACAAAGTTCGGGGTATCAGCGTCGTCGATTCGTTCATATGCCAGTTCTGGTGAATTCCGTCTGGATGATGGAATTGTGAGCCGACGGAACGACGATGTAGAACCCCACCGGCAGCCCGAGGATTCTCGGGGACTTTATTGGCGCAATGGCCGGTGGCAATACCTCGTCATCGTGAACCATGACCACATGCGGGGCAGCGGAACCGGAGTCCCCGCCGGTATCGCCCTGCTACTCAAATTGCGCCTGGGGCAACCTCGGCACATTCCCAGCGACGACGGCGATCAATCCGTCACCTGGAACGCGACAGGCACCACAACGGGATCGATCCGACGGCTTCTTCTCGCGCAAGGAATCACAGAGGGCGAACGCATTTGGATGGACTTCGGGAACGGCACGTATTTCCGCATTGAACCGGCAGCACCGCGCGCTCCGTTCCTCCTTGAGGATGAAGTCTCTGCCGAACGCGAAGAACCAGGAGATACACCCAATCCACTTCATGCCGGTGGGGTAGGGCTGGGCCCAGAGAGCCGGTCTATCACCATGGTCAATCTGGCCAATTACATGGGAATTTCCCATGATGAGATTGCTCACCGCATCGACGACCTCGGCGGTGAGACTGGAAACACGATTGATAAAGCGTGTGAAAGCTTGGTTGCGGAATACCTCGGGCTAGCACCCGATGCACCGCGCCGCAGGATCGTTGCTCGGCTACGCCACCGCCATGACAAAGATGCCATCGCGATGGTCGAAGAGCTGTGGCTTTAGCGATCCTCTTTATGCAGTGTTGCATCGGGATCTAATTTCCGACGTTCCTCTTGGGCAACCGTTGCGAAAAGTTTCTCACTATTAGCGTCGGAACCCTCGAGCTCGTGATTCAGTTCCATCGTGCTATCCACAGCGATATTGGGGTGGATATACAGGTGGGTGAGCTGTCGAATTCGGTTACGGCGTTCCTTTTCGCCGCGGATCAATCGGCTCCAGCGAATACGCCATGCAATAAACACGATTCCGACGAACGTTCCCAAGTATCCCAGAATGGGGAAAACAACCTGAATCAACGGGCCGAAACCGAACAAACTAATTGCCCAGCACACAGTCAGAATAACGGCGAGGTTAATCTTCGGATGGGTGGGAAGGGCAACGTCGATACGCCGTGAGAAGGCGTAAAAATCGCCTAACGCGGTATTAAAAATCATGATCAGAATAATGATCTGAAGGATAATACCGGCGGCAGGGTTAATAGCGTGGGTAACCGACGCCATCGGAATATCTTTTCCGCCGGCATCTTTAACGTTGATGAAGAGCGTGACCGTCTCCATCAACATCATGATTCCGATAATCGAGCCACCGATAAGGCCACCGATACCAACGTCGCGAAGCTTAGTGTGAGTACCGCCGATGACAAGTGACATTCCGATCGCGCACATCAAGGTCATGCCGGCACAGTTGATAGCTGACCACCACCACGGTGACACAGGTGCGGCTTCTTTTTTACCGAGTTCGCTCGCTGCGCTAAAGGAAAAGTCGTCAGGAACGTGAACGAGTGACCATATGAAAAGAATGATGACGGCAACGATCATTAGTGGGGTCACAATACCGATGATGTTGGATACCTTTTCGGCGTCAAGGAAACAGACGAAATACACGATGATCGCTAACCCAGCAGAACCCAGCCATGTGGGTAAACCGAAGGTTTGCTTCACGCTGGAGCCTGCTCCAGCCAGCATCATCATGCCCATGGTCACCATGGTTGCGGAGACACAGAGGTCCAAAATTCGTGATACTCGTGGGTGTGCAATGTTTTTAAAAACATGCCCGTGTTCGTCGGCAAGGAAATAACTTCCGACCTGCAGAACAACCCACCCGAAAATAGCCATGAGTGTTCCAGTGATCACCACTCCTACCAGGCCAATTGACCCGAAGGCGATGAAGTACTGGAGCATTTCTTTACCAGTGGCGAAACCGGCACCAACCAGGAGGCCTACAAATGCCATGGCGACAGCCATACTCTGTCTCATGAAAAGTCCTATTCGATCATGGGGCAACAGTTCTGTTAAGCCTACCTATGGGTTGTTGTTCTCGCCCACTCTTTGGGAGGATCTACTATTGGTGAAGCCTCACGCCGGCAGGATGAATGACCGAAATAATCTCCAAACGACGACGACAGAAAAGATATGACACCAGTAACAATCCTCTTTAATCCCCACTCGACAGGTGACAGCGAAACACGCGCACGACGGTTGGCTGATCAGCTGGAGGGACTCTTTGAGGTCACTGTCGTAGCCACGAAATATCCGGGTCATGCCGAGAAGTTAGCCGCTCAGATCACCAAAGAATCCGAGAACATTCATGTTATCGCTTGCTCCAGCGGTGACGGAACGTATAACGAAGTAGTCAATGGCGTTATGCGTTATCCCCACGACCACATTCGCACTGCTATCTTGCCGAGCGGTAATGCAAACGATCATTATCACGCGCTGAGTAATGGTAAGACATTAGCGCATCGCATTATTACCAGTGATTATACGGATATCGATGTCCTTAAATTGGTTAGTACTGGAAAAGATAATCTTGAGCGTTATGCGCATTCCTATATCGGGTTCGGTCTGACTCCTCATATCGGAGAAAAACTCACTGAGGCGCATTTGACCAAGTGGAATCAGGGTTGGATTGTCCTCAGGAACCTCTTCTCAGTGAAGCCTGTGAAAATCATTCACGAAGGCCACCAGGAAAAATTCGATAATTTGGTGTTTGCCAATGTCCCCAGGATGAGCAAAGTTATCAAAATTAGTGACCACACTTCGCTAACAAACGGGAAATTCGATGTCGTTAAGCACAAAAGCCTGACACTCGCCATGCTTGTCGGCTACCTGTTCCGCGCAAGCACATTGGGTCTCCACAACACCGACCGAGAAAAACGGTGGCATTTCATCTTGGAAAAAGACTCCCACGTCCAACTGGATGGCGAGGTCATGCGCCTGTCTAAGTACGACGAGATCACCATCTCTGTTGTTCCCCACACATTGGCATGTGCCGCGTGAGATCACGCACGTGAGGCCACGCGAGAGAGTGTGACATTACGACGGCGCACTGCCGAACCGATAAGCTGAAACTCTCACGGAAGGAGTAGGTTACGTCAGATTCAGAGCAGGCTGTGCCGACGAAATCACTCGATTCTCACAGCGGACGGCGACCATCCGGAAAACCAGCCTCAGGTTCGTCCGACCCCGTGTCACAGCCACCGGCATCTCCTTCATCGAAGCGGCTTATCGGCCTGCTGGGCCCAGCCTTCATCGCTGCTATTGCCTACGTGGACCCTGGTAACGTTGCAGCGAATATCTCCTCGGGGGCGACCTACGGATATCTACTGGTGTGGGTGCTCGCGGCCGCGAACCTGATGGCCATGATCATCCAGTATCAGGCCGCCAAGCTCGGAATCGTCACCGGGAAGAGCCTTCCCCAGCTGCTAGGCCAACGGCTTTCCCGACCGTGGCGAATCGCATATTGGCTACAAGCGGAAATTGTGGCGGCGGCTACTGACCTCGCAGAGATCATCGGTGGTGCCGTCGCCCTGCATCTATTGTTCGGGGTATCCCCGCTGACGGGCGGGATCATTGTCGGGGCAGTCTCGATGGCTCTGCTGTTAACGCAGGGAACCGCTCAAAAGGTATTCGAGCGGGTCATCATAGTAATGCTGGTCATTATCACCTTTGGTTTCCTTGCAGGTTTGTTTCTTGCTCCACCCAATCTTCGAGGAATCGCGGGGGGATTAGTTCCCCGCTTTGAAGGAAGCAATAGCGTGATACTCGCTGCCTCGATGCTGGGGGCAACGGTGATGCCCCACGTTATTTACTTACATTCGTCATTAGTTATCCATCGGCATGGTGCGGGCCATGAAGATCCCCACGTTATTCGTCGTTTATTAAAAGCGACCCGTATCGACATTATTATCGCGCTCGGAATCGCGGGGCTCGTGAATATCGGGCTCCTCTTGCTGGCCGCATCCGCCTTAAGTGGCCGACACGGGACCGACACCATCGAAGGTGCCCATGCTGCTCTGAGCAGCGCATTAGGGCCCGCAATAGGCGTCATCTTCGCCATCGGGCTGCTATTTTCCGGACTCGCCTCGACGTCGGTCGGGGCATATGCCGGCTCCGAAGTGATGAAGGGAATGCTTCATTTCCAAGTGAAGCTGTGGATACGGCGCGCAATTACGCTCATTCCGGCGCTCCTCATTATTGGGCTGAATATAGATGCCACCTATGCACTTGTTATTTCACAAGTCGTCTTGAGTTTTGGTATTCCGTTTGCTCTCATCCCGTTGCAAATGGTGACGGGCGGGAAAGTCATGGGGCAGTACCGGGATAAAGCGCTGAAATGGATAGGTGTTGTCATCTCAGCGCTCATTATCGGGCTGAATATCGTACTTATTGTGATGACTCTTCGCGGTCAAGCCTGACTAACTTGAGAAATTTCACTGCAATGACTGGTTAATCCTTTCGGCCGCCTCGCGGATAAGATTTCCATACAGTTGTTGTGGCGAGGGTCGTAAGCGTTCCACAGGGCCTGAAATAGACAAGGCTGCAACGACGCCTTGACTCGCGCGGATCGGCGTCGAGACGCTGGCTAAACTCGGGTCACGTTCACCGATTGATTCAGCGACGCCCGTCGCGCGTGTCTCCGCAAGATCCTCCTCCGTGAAGGCGGCGTCGGGAATAATGGATTGAATCATTTCCTCCGGTGCCCAGGCCATTAACACTCGAGCAGCTGAGCCGCGAAGCAGCGACATGCGTGCGCCGACGGGGACCGTATTCTGTAGTCCGCTCGCCGGTTCGATGGACGCGATGCATGTGCGGACATTGCCCGTGAGGCGGTAAATCTGGACGGATTCGTTGGTTTTTTCCATGAGGCTGCGCATGACCGTCATTCCGGCCTGGATAATTCGGTCCGAGCTGGCGGGGGATAGTTCGGAGAGCCCTGGGCCTGCACTCCAGCGGCCATCTTTATCGCGTTCGAGCAATCGGTGAACATGGAGCGCGGTAAGTAATCGGTGTGCCGTTGCGCGTGGCAGCCCGGTTGCGGAGCATATTTCGCTCAGGTTCATGGGGCGGGTGGTCGCTGTGCGCAGGATGAGTAAAGATCGATCAAGAACTTTGATCCCACTATCGGGGTTGAAGGTCGCGTGATTGTCGTCGAGTTCGTTGTCAAAGTCGCTTAATTTTCCCATATTTTGATACTATCATTTTGCATAGTGAGACGCTCGGACGTCGGAACGGCAGCCGACACGACGGAAGGATTGGAGAATGACGAACTCCACCGCAGACAAAACCTCCGCAACCACCGGAGCCTCTACCACTCGCACACCATCGACGACGCTCTCGGACTCTGCTGAGGACGACCACAAGGACCGCCCGCGCACGATGGCGGAGAAAGTATGGGAAAACCATATTGTCTCACGCGGGGATAATGGGGACCCTGACCTCATCTACATTGACCTGCACCTGGTCCACGAAGTGACCTCGCCCCAGGCGTTCGACGGCCTCCGCATGGCGGGCCGACCGGTTCGCCGGCCTGACCTCACCATCGCCACCGAGGATCACAATGTCCCCACCATTGGGGTCAAGACCGGCGACGTAGCAGAGATTAAAGACATCACGTCGCGCACACAGGTCTCGACGCTACGGAAAAACGCCGAAGAATTCGGCGTCAAGCTCTTCCCAATGGGGAACCGCGAACAAGGCATTGTTCACGTCGTCGGGCCACAATTGGGGCTGACTCAACCGGGGATGACGGTGGTGTGCGGGGATTCCCACACCGCAACCCACGGAGCTTTCGGCGCTATCGCGTTTGGAATCGGAACCTCCGAAGTAGAGCATGTGATGGCGACGCAGACGCTGCCCCTCAAGCCATTCAAAACAATGGCGGTTAATGTCGACGGGACCCTCCCTGAAGGAACGACGGGCAAGGACATCATCTTGGCTGTTATTGCGAAGATCGGAACCGGCGGCGGTCAAGGACACATCATTGAGTACCGCGGCGAAGCGATCCGCCAATTGTCGATGGAAGCCCGGATGACGGTGTGCAATATGTCGATTGAAGCGGGCGCGAGGGCCGGAATGATTGCCCCCGACGAGACGACGTTCAACTACATCAAGGGCCGCCCGCACGCTCCGAAGGATTGGGACGGTGCCGTCGAATATTGGAAATCGCTGAGGACCGACGACGACGCTGAATTCGACACCGTCGTTAACCTCGATGCCAGCGACATCACGCCGTTCGTTACGTGGGGAACAAACCCCGGCCAGGGCATTGCACTCGGGGAACCCGTTCCGGGGCCCGAAGATTTTACCGACGCAGAAGAAGCGTCGGCGTGTGAGAAAGCCCTGAAGTACATGGATCTCACCCCTGGGATTTCCATGCGCGACGTTCCCATTGACGTCGTTTTCGTTGGATCGTGTACGAACGGCCGCATTGAAGACATGCGCGCGGCAGCGTCCGTCGTGAAGGGTCGGAGAGTTGCCGACGGGGTCCGCATGCTGGTGGTGCCGGGATCCGCGCGCGTGAAGCAGCAAGCTGAGGAAGAAGGCCTGGACGCCATTTTCACCGAAGCCGGTGCCGAGTGGCGTCTGCCCGGGTGCTCGATGTGCCTGGGGATGAACCCTGACCAGCTTTCGCCAGGTCAGCGTTGTGCGTCGACGTCGAACCGTAACTTTGAAGGCCGCCAAGGGCGGGGTGGACGGACGCACCTCGTGAGCCCCTATGTAGCCGCAGCTACTGCTGTCCAAGGTCGTTTTGCGTCGCCAGCAGATCTCAGTCCAGTAGGTAGCGCACACAGTGAGACGGCGTCACCGCAGAGCACTGCAACGAGTGCATAGAGCGGAGTAGCTGAAAGAACGCCGCGCACGCGCGCATAGAAAAACGCGCATAGGAAAACGCACACACCACGAACAACGCCACACAGAAAGGGTCGGTTATGGAGCAATTCATTAGCCACACTGGGGTGGGAGTTCCACTCCGGCGCTCCAACGTCGATACAGATCAGATAATTCCCGCCGTGTACCTGAAGCGGGTCACGCGGACCGGATTCGAGGATGGATTATTCGCGCGATGGCGGGAAGATCCCGATTTCGTCCTCAACCAGGACACGTACAAGAACGGGTCGATTCTTGTTGCCGGGCCAGATTTCGGTACCGGATCCTCCCGCGAACACGCGGCCTGGGCCCTGATGGACTATGGATTCCGCGTCGTTATATCTGCGCGGTTTGCCGATATTTTCCGCGGCAACGCAGGCAAGAACGGGCTTGTTGCCGCGCAAATGACTGAAGAAGATATCGAGTTGATCTGGAAACTTCTGGATGAACAACCGGGCCGTACCATGACCGTCGACCTCGAAGAACGCACAGTCACGGTCGGCGATGCGGTGTTTGGGTTCGATATCGATGACCACACGCGGTGGCGGTTGATGGAGGGCCTCGACGACATTGCGCTGACGCTGCGCAATGAAGACGCCATCACGCAATACGAAAAGTCGCGCTCGCCGTTTATGCCGACGACGATTTAAGTGCCCAGCGTCCGGGGGCCGGCAACCAGCGTCCGTCGCCGCTATTTAATCGGCAGCGGGCTGGCGAGATAGTCCGCGCCGGATAGCTTCCCGTCGACAAACGTCAGCACCCATGCGCTGCCTTTCTTACACGGTATGTCATCGATCGACGCGTTCCCTTGTGACGACAACCAGGCAATGATCTCCGGAATCGCTTCTCCTTGGCTGACGATTGCGGAAACTCCGCCATGCGTAATGATGTCCGAAATCCGACGCTTCGCATCGGCCGTGTGCGCGGCCCAGCCCTTGTCGCCGAACAGCTCGTCGATAGTAATGTGCAGCCCCGAACTCTGAGATAGTGGCTCGGCCGTGGTCTGACAGCGGATCGGATCTGCCGAATACAACCGGGTGATTCCAAACCCCGCCAACTCGCGGGGCAACATGTCGGCCTGACGGCGGCCTTTCCGGTCAAGAGGCCGGAGATTATCATTACCGCCCCACCCCTCGCGCGGATGGGCATGAGCATGACGGATAAGAATGATCCGGGACGTGGGGGAGAGGACAATGTCGCGGGCCGCCTTCTCAAGGATCTCCGCATCCACCTTATAGGTCGTGCGCTTCTTCGCTTCCTCTAACGGCAACCACACCAGCTGGTCAACCTCGTTATTGTCCTCAAAGGAACCACCAACGCTCTCGGCCGTCCAGTAATACACCACCTTGGTCCTACTCTTCACCGGATACGTCACCCGGCCCAGAAGTTTCCCCAACGTGACGTCGTAACCGGTCTCCTCTTTGATCTCCCGAATAGCCGTCATGGGGAGGGTCTCACCGGGATCCAGTTTCCCCTTCGCCAGCGACCAATCGTCGTACCGTGGACGGTGAATCAGGAGGACCTCGATGTCATCCACGGTCACAGTACTTGCCGACGAATCACGCGACGACTCATCAGCGGCCGGTGTAGAAGAATCCGCTCCCTGCCGACGTCGCCACACGACCGCACCGGCGGCCAGCGTAATTTTGTCCAGTTCCCGGGCGGGGTGACGGGCGATACCCTGCACGCGACCCTCCGCGTCGGACCGGTGCTTCGTGTTTTTGCCACTTTCCTGTGATCCGGGCAGAGGAGCGTCGGCAAGAGTGGCTTGGTGTGACTGGGATGAACGTTTCTTCGACATAGTGATGTGTATCCTCCCGGGGATTCTGTGGAGTGAATCTATGTCAACGATAAGCGAGGAACTCAAACAATGGTGAGAGGTTAATCCGCGCGAGCCCGAATAGGGGCGGTTAGGCTGGATCCAAAAGACGAGCCGACGCACACGGTGGGGAAGGGCCGCACACGGTGGGGAAGGGCGCGGCACCCACGCGATAGTGCGCATGACAAAGGGTGCGCATGACGAAGGGAAGGATGGTCCGCAATGGTTGCAGTAGCGGTGATGGGGGCAGGATCGTGGGGAACCACGATGGCGAAAGTGTTTGCCGACGCTGGAAACACGGTCAGACTGTGGGCCCGGCGCGACGAGGTGGCCGATGAGATCCAATCGACACGGCGCAACCAGCGCTACCTCCCGGGCGTCGTTATCCCCGATGCTGTGACTGCGACGAGTGATCCTCGCGTGGCCTTGACGGATGCGGACACTGTTGTGCTGGGTGTTCCGTCCCATGTGGTTCGGGACAGTCTGACCCACTGGAAAGAATTGCTTCCCGACGACGCGTTGATTGTGTCGCTGCCGAAGGGGCTTGAACGTGACACGGCCCGCCGAATGAGTGAGGTCATCGCGGAGGCGTCTGGGCGGCCGTCGGAGAAGATCGCAGTGCTGTCCGGGCCTAATCTGGCTAAGGAGGTAGCGGACGAGCAACCGGCGGCGACGGTGGTGGCCTGCACCGATCATGACAGCGCCAAACGGGTTCAGGAAGCGTGTACGACGGCCTATTTCCGGCCGTACACCAACACGGATGTTATTGGCTGTGAGATCGGGGGAGTCGCGAAGAATGTGATTGCTCTAGCTGCGGGGATGGCGGCTGGCCAGAACCTGGGTTTTAACACCGCAGCGACGATCATAACGCGCGGGCTTGCTGAAACAGTGCGTCTCGGGACGGCTCTCGGCGCTAACCCTGCAACATTTTCCGGGCTCGCCGGGCTCGGCGACTTAGTAGCAACCTGTAATTCACCTCTGTCGCGGAACAGAACATTCGGGGAGCACCTCAGTCAGGGAATGAGCCTCGAGGAAGCGCAAGAAGCTTGCCACGGACAAGTCGCGGAGGGCGTTAACGCGTGCCGGGCAATTCAGTCGTTGGCCCGGGCTCATAGTGTCGACGTTCCTATCGCGGATGCGGTGGTCTCGGTGTGCTTTGACGGCGCCACCGTGAAAGAGAGCATTATGAACCTGATGGAGCGCGATACCAAAGCGGAGTAGTACCGCGACATCGCATAGTGCCGCTACACTTAGTCCCCGTGACTAGATCTGAACCTTCATCTGACTCGTCGGCGGACATCACATCGCAGTCGGCATCGCCCCTAGTTGCTACGACTCAATCAGGTCCGGGTGCTGGTGGGGAGCGCGACGAGAACAGCGGCCATAACGAGCACAGTCGCATCCGCGTCGCCGTCGTTTATGGTGGGCGTAGTTCTGAGCATTCCATTTCTTGTGTGTCTGCGGGCGCTGTGATTTCTCACCTCGACCCCGACCGTTACAAGGTGGTTCCGATCGGTATCACGAGAGATGGGCGTTGGGTAGTAGGGTCCTCGGATCCGAAGGAGCTATCCATTCGTGAGCGGCAGCTGCCGGAAGTGAAGGCCGGCACCAGCTTGTCATTGTCACTCGACCCGCAGCACGCTGGCCGTTTTGTCTATGCGGACGGCCCTGACGTTGGTCAGGTATTTGCCGACGTCGACGTCATTTTCCCTGTTCTCCACGGGCGATTCGGTGAAGACGGTACCGTCCAAGGGCTCTTTGATATGGCCTCCGTCCCCTACGTCGGCGCAGGTGTATTGGCGTCAGCGGCGTCGATGGACAAGGAGTTCACGAAGAAACTGGCCGCGGCGGAAGGGCTTCCCATCGGGCGTGACGTCGTCCTTCGTGAGACGCGTTCTTTGACCGAGGAAGAAAAGAATCTTCTGGGCCTGCCAGTGTTTGTGAAGCCTGCGCGTGGTGGGTCCTCCATCGGCATTTCCAAGGTTGACCAGTGGGATGAACTTGACGACGCTCTCGCTCTGGCGCGTCAGCATGATTCCAAGGTCATTGTGGAGTCCATGATTGTGGGCACGGAAGTGGAGTGCGGCGTTCTTCAGCGGCCAGATGGCACTGTTGAGGCTTCCCTTCCCGCGCAGCTCGAGGACACCGAATCGGGCGACGAAGGGTTCTACGGTTTCGACACAAAGTACCTGGATAACGTCATTACGGCACAAATCCCACCGCACTTTGACGACGCCACCATCCGCCACATCCGCGAACTCGCTGTGGAAACCTTCCACGCCTTGGATTGTGAAGGCCTGGCACGCGTTGATTTCTTCGTGACGGACCGTGGCCCGGTGCTGAACGAGATCAACACCATGCCTGGGTTCACGCCGATCTCGATGTATCCACAAATGTTCGGTGCGATGGGGATTGACTATCCCGACCTCTTGGATCTCCTGATCCAACGTGCGATGGTGGCCCACCCCGGGGCCTAACGATTTTTGGCTTAGCCTTCTGGCTTAGTCCCTCGTTTAATCCCCGGACTTTTCCATATTCTTGCTGATTGCGTTGGACAGCGTTGTAATGACGCTATTTCCCGACGACGCCGGCATCGAAAGAGCGACGATATCGCTGTATCCCAGTGCGTACCAGGTGTTATCCGTCGCCGATGTGGAAGTGTTCTCGGGCGCGTTCTGCGTTGAGCTCTCCGCCGAATCCCCCGAGGAATCCTCCGCCTCGGGCTGGTTACCGGGCGTTCCGTCGTTAAACCACGGAACATCATTAATCTGTTGGAGCTGAGCCCCAGGGTGGTAACTCTCGGGCTGCTGCACTCCGCACCTCACGACGACGGGGTCGCGCCGGGGTGCCGTCCACGCTGCCATTCCGTCGGGAAGATCGTTACCCAGCGCGTCCTTTGTCGTACGTTGTAACGCACCGAAGTGACCGGGGAGCGTATCAAGGACACTACGACATTGCTTGCCACGAGCCGCCTCATCCGTGACGGGGAGCGTAGATAACGGTGTCTGAGTTGGATGCGCTGTCGCCGATGCGTCCGACACCGGGTTGTGGTGCAGCGCACCAGAAAGATCGCTCAAATCATCTGCCACATCCTCGGGTCCAGTGACGGCAACCTCTTGCGCGCGCCCCAGCGTGTACCAGGTCACGGAATCCGTGACGGGCTTATCGCCACCGCGGGCGTCGGCAATGCCTAACCAGCGAATACCCTCTGACTGGCCGCCGGATTCGTCCTTGCCGTGCTCTTCCGTCGTCGATAATGCTGTGTAGGAATCGGGTGGCTGAACCCCGCAGCGCAGCGTTATGCGATTGTCGCCATCGATCCAGACAGCGGCACCATCAGGGGCTGGGTCTGACAGCGACACCCGATCATAAGAACCGAGGTGGTTGGGGAGGTTGTCGATAAGACTGCTGCATTCCTCCGACGACGCACCAGGCGCATCGATGGTGTTGAGAGTGACGGGCTGGTGCTCAGCGTGGTCGTACGCAATTCGGGCAGCAATGATGACACCGACGACTAACCCGACGGCCAAGACGAGGGAAATGATCGTTCCTGGGCCGGTGAGTCGTTGGATTTCGTCTGTAGTCGGCTGGTCATCAGACATAATTTCTCAGTGTACTGGTGGTCGCTTGCTGCTCGGGTGCCAGTGGCGGTTCTGTAGCTGCCCCGGAGCGCGCTCGGTGTGTCCCGGTGTGTCTCGGTGCGTCAACGGCCGATTGTTACGGAATCAATTATCATCATGTCGATAGTCGCGCTGAGATGAGAGAATAATGGGACAACCTATACGTAGCCTAGGTGAGCGGGGCGTGATCGACGCCATCCGCTCAGCCGCTCCTTCCGACATGAATGGTGATGACGCCGCCGTTCTCTCTCCGTCATCGTTTGCGTCGAAAACGGTGTGTAGCACGGATCTTTTGGTGGAGGGCCAGCATTTTCGGAGTGACTGGTCGACGCCCTATGACGTGGGTCGCCGTGCTGTGGTGCAAAATTTCGCGGATATAGAAGCGATGGGGGCGCGTCCGGTTGCACTTCTTTTAGGAGTTGCGGCCCCGCCAGAGCTGGATAGTGACGTTCTCACCGGGATTGCACGGGGCATTGCCGACGAGGCCGGCCGGTGGCCCGCGGAACTGGTTGGGGGAGACGTGGTGACTAGCGAGCGGTTGACGCTCAGCATCACCGCGATCGGCGAGCTGGCAGGACCAGCCCCGGCCTTGTCGCTATCAGGCGCTCATCCGGGGCAAACGCTGATAGCCAGTGGACGGCTGGGGTACTCGGCAGCGGGTTGGGCGTTGCTCGAGCATTTCGGTTCGCCCGACGCCATTCCCGATTCAGAGCACCTTCAGACGCTGGTGGACGCTTTTCGCGTCCCCTCTTTGGCTCGGGCGCGCGGCACGGTGGCACGGTCCACCGGGGCCACAGCGATGACGGATAACTCGGATGGGCTCGTTGTTGACCTCTCGACGATGGCTCGGACCAGTCACGTCACGATTGACCTCGATAAGGACGCGATCGCGCCGGATCCGGCTGTGCGTGAAGCGGCTCGCTTGCTGGGCCGCGACCCCATGGAATGGATATGCCAGGGCGGTGAGGACCACGCTCTTCTCGCCACCACCGGAGCGGATATTCCCTCGGGCTTCCGCTTCCTCGGCCGCGTCCACAAACAGGGTACCGAGCCGTTAACTATCGACGGGCAGCCGCCGACGTTCACATTAGGGTGGGATCCTTTCGGCGGTGAGTCGTCCGGTAGAGAGTAATGCCGAAGAGTGTGGAGCCTGCTGGGCCAGCGTCGCTAAAGTGTGAACCATGACCCTGCAGACACCGTTACCGATCCACGACAGCTGGAAAGAGCCACTGGATCCTGTTACCGACCGGATCCACGAGCTCGGCGATTTTTTGCGAGAGGAAAACGCAGCCGGCCGTGGATACTTACCAGCAGGGACCGACGTGTTGCGGGCATTCACTTACCCATTCGACCAGGTCAAGGTCTTGATTGTGGGGCAAGATCCATATCCGACACCTGGCCATCCGATGGGGTTGAGCTTTTCAGTTCACCCGGATGTCACACCGATTCCCCGCAGTTTGGCGAACATTTTCCGAGAATTACAGGAGGATATCGGATGCCCGGCCCCCTCCACTGGGGACTTAACCTCGTGGTCGGAACATGGTGTGGCGTTATTTAACCGGGTTCTCACTGTGCAGCCCGGCCATTCGGGATCACACCGTGGCAAAGGGTGGGAGGAAGTAACCGAGTGCGCCATCAAAGCGCTGGCTGAGAGGGATCTCCCGCTGGTGGCTATTTTGTGGGGACGAGACGCGCAAAGTACCGCGAAGTGGTTGGGGAACACCCCGACCGTATGCTCCCCGCATCCATCGCCATTATCGGCGAGCCGGGGATTCTTCGGTTCACGCCCGTTTAGCAGGGCCAATGAGCTATTGGTCAGCCAAGGTGCGGAACCCGTCGAATGGGCACTTCCATGACCAAATCACTGCCGGATGCCATTGACTCCACGACGCTTCAGCGGTGGGCGCGTGCCTGCGCCCATACCCTGGCCCGGCAGAAGGAAGAGATTAACCGCCTGAACGTTTTTCCGGTGCCGGATTCCGACACCGGATCAAATATGGCATTCACGATGGCGTCGGCTGTGTCTGCCTTGGACCATGCTCTTCGCGAGCGTGAGATGAAAAAGAGCAGGTTGCGGACTAGAAACGGTACTGGGGTTGGTTCTAGTCCGCACCGCGACGACACGACGGAATTAACGACCTCCGAAGCAGCCATAGCACTAGCTATTGGAGCGACGAAGGGGTCGCGCGGAAATTCAGGTGTTGTTCTTTCTCAACTTCTTCGAGGGCTCGCCGAGTCTGCGCAAGCCGGGCCTTTGAACGGTGCTTCGGTATGTGACGCGTTATCGAATAGTTTGCGTTTCGTGCAGGCTGCCATCGTGAATCCGGTCGAGGGAACGGTTATCACCGTGTTGCGGTCCGCAGCTGCTGCGGCGACGTCGGCTGCTCACTCGACCGACAGTGCGGGTGCAGTGGCACACGCTGCCAGGCTTGCCGCGAGCCGAGCTCTTGAACGCACTCCGTCGCAGCTTCCCGTGTTACGACGCGCGGGTGTCGTTGATGCCGGCGGGCGTGGTCTCGTCGTCCTGTTAGAAGAGCTGGAACGAGTACTAAGCACGCGGGCCGGTCATGTTGACGCTTTCAACCCCGCGGACATTGATGGAAAAACAACGTGGACCAGCGGTGATAGTTTACTGACGGGGAGCGGGTGGTCGGCGCAGGGGCTCTCTGCCAGTGCTGCAATAAACGCTATGAGGGCTTCCGCGCCGGGCACGGGAAACGATGAAACCGGCGCCGGACACACTAGCGGCGGAAGCGCCAGTGGTGAAAGCACAGCAGCGGATGCGTCGGCGTCACAGCTCGAAGTCATGTTTTTTATCGAGGACACGGATCTTGAGGATCTGCGGACGTTCTTGGTTCCCCTGGGCGACAGCCTGATTGTGGGCGCACTGACGGACCATTCCGCCCGCATCCACATTCACACTAACCGGGCTGGCGAGGTCATTTCTGGGGCGTATGAGCGCGGTGACGTGTCCGAACTCACGGTTGAGACTCTGCACCAGGTTTCTGCGGATCGTCCGTCCGCCTTGCAGACTGCTCGGCCGCGGCTACGGTCCGTCTTAGCCGTGGTGCCGAGTGAGGATGCAGCAGCATTCTTTGGTCGTGCCGGGGCGGACACCGTCGTCATAGAAGCAGATGAAAAAGCCGCTGAACAGCATCAATTTGACGTTTTACGTGAGGCCATCGCGAAAGAAGATGTTGATGAAGTAGTGCTCCTCACGAACGGCATTGTTGATCCCCACGACGTGGATGGGCACATGCCGAATGTTGTCGTCGTTCCGGCATCATCATTGTGCGCAGGTTTGGCTGCCATGGCGGTTCATGATCCCTCACAATCTCTCGACGCGGACGCCGCGGCCATGGTTGACGCAGCACGGGGGACAACAACGATGGCCCTGAGCTATGACGACATGGGCGGCCGTAACGATACCGGCCACCATGACGACGGCCCCACCAGCGGCGAACTCACACCGCCCCCTGCAGCGATCCGCGCTTGGGAAACTGTCACCAAATTACTTGCCAAAGGCGGCGAACTCGTCACCGTCATTTCTGCCGACGATCATTGGTCCCGGGTGGTGCAATCGCTTCCACAGTCGGATAACGCGGAGTATTCGTTCTTCACCATCCCGAAGTGCGGTGCAGCTGTCATGATCGGTGTGGAGTAATGGTGATGTACACGAAGCGTGCCCTCGCAGCGTCGGCAGTAGGGAGGTGGAACACGTGCGCCCAATGATGGGGTGGGAGCCGCTCGTCGTTCCCCTGCCTGATTCCCTTCCTGACTCGACGCGTTCGCACTTAGCTGCCGTCGGGGTATCGACGGTTGCTGAGCTGGTGGAATGGTTCCCGCGCCGGTATGTCGAGCCCGGGTCGACGTCGGATATGGGGTCTGTTGACGTGGGGACCACCGTGACTTTCGTGGGGGAGATTCTCCGCGGGAACAAGATCACGACCCGCACCCGAAAGCGCCTGTACACGGTGGTCATTACCGACGGCTGCCAGACTATCAACGCCACATTTTTTAACGCGTTTGCTCCGGCTCGAGATTTGATCGTCGGAACCCGAGCTATCTTCGTGGGCACAGTCTCGGAGTATCGAGGGGCGCTGCAACTAGCGCATCCCGACTACAAGGTGATTGACTTCGCGCACGAGTGGACATTAGATGCTCAACCCCCAGATGAGCCGGCCAAACATGGTTCTCAACGAGGTTCATCCCGAAACATCATTGATCGTGACACCGCAGCGCTGGTCACCAAGCTTCCGCTTTTGCCTATCTACCCGCTGAAGAGTGAATCATCGCGGTTCTCGTCGGCTACTGGTAGTGAGACGGGCAGTTCAAAGACGGGCAAACAATCAACCAAGCGTCCAGCGAAGCGCTCAAAACGGGGTTCGAAGCGCCCGGTCCGCGTGGATTCGTGGACCACGTTGGACGCGATTACCACCGTCCTCACCCATAGCGATCACATCCCGGACCCCCTGCCGCGCGTGCCTACTGTGCAGGGCAAACCCCTGCCGTCGCTGGATCACGCCATCCGGGCAATGCACATGCCGTCCTCGTGGGCAGATCAAGCCATGGCCCGCAAGCGTCTTGCTTTTAATGAGGCCTTGGGTTTGCAGTTGATTCTTGCTTTACGACGCCACGCTGCAGCGGACCGTCGCGCCCCGCAATGTCCTCCTCGCGAGGACGGATACCGCGCCGAGTTATTAGCCGGCCTGCCTTTCGCCCTGACGGACCAACAACGCGCGGTCACGGACGAGATTGGCGACGATCTCGCCGCCACCACACCGATGTGTCGGCTACTCCAAGGGGACGTAGGGTCGGGAAAAACGATCGTTGCTCTCATCGCCATGCTTCAGGCAGTGGACGCCGGATATCAGGCGGTGCTCTTAGCCCCTACTGAGGTGTTGGCCGCGCAGCACGCACACTCGCTGATGACGATGATGGCTAACGCTGGCGTCGCCGCCACGATTCGCCTGGTGACAGGGTCGATGTCGGCGTCCTCGCGCCAAGAGACCCTCCTCTCGCTCATGACCGGGGAGACGGATATCGTCGTCGGCACCCATGCGTTACTCAGCGATAATGTCGAATTCTTCAACCTCGGGCTGGTCGTCGTCGATGAGCAACATCGGTTCGGTGTTGAGCAGCGCGATCGCCTGCGCGGTCGAGGGCGTGACACGGAGGACGGGCCGCTCACTCCGCACCAGCTGGTGATGACTGCCACGCCCATTCCGCGTACGGTCGCGATGACTACGTTTGGGGATCTCGACGTGTCGACGATCACTGAGCTCCCCGGGGGCAGGAAACCCATCCAGAGTTCCGTCGTTCCGGAGTGGAAGAAGGGGTGGCTTGACCGCGCTTACCAGCGGATTCGGGAGGAAGTAGCGTCGGGCCGGCAGGCCTACATCGTATGTCCGCGGATCCAGGGCGAGGGCGGCGTGAATGACATGTACGAGCAATTGACGGCTGGTCCTCTCCACGGGTTACGGGTTGGGATGCTGCACGGGCAACTGCCCAATCCTGACAAAGAACGCATCATGGGGAAGTTTTCGCGCGGCGACTGTGACGTGTTGATCTCGACGACCGTGATCGAGGTGGGCGTTGATGTCCCTAACGCAACGCTCATGTTGATCCGCGAAGCCGAGAGCTTTGGCATCTCGCAGCTTCACCAGCTCCGTGGGCGGATTGGCCGGGGGAGTCATGCATCGTGGTGCCTGTTCCACACGGCCCAGCCGGAAGATAGTGACTCGTACCGACGTCTCCAGGGGGTTGCGGCCACCACTGACGGTTTCGCTCTTGCGGAATTAGATTTGGCCACTCGCAGTGAGGGAGACCTCGTCGGAGCTGATCAGTCCGGCAGATCCACGCATATTCGCCTTCTCGACGTCGTCCATGATGAACCGCTGATTGAGGCGGCGAAAACCGAAGCTGAGCACATCGTGCAGACGGATCCTGGTCTCGCCCGACGGCTTAGCGAAGGGTATAGCAGTACTGAACGCGAGTTCTTGGGCAAAGGGTGAGTGTTTCGCGGGGGATTAGCCGGGGTAAGTTTTCCCCAGGTGAGGTGAACAAAGAGCAGGCCAACATGGACGGTAAAGTGAACCGCATGGACATTTGTGCGCCTTTCGCGGGAGTTGTTCACTACCACGTCACCCCGGGCCAGCGGGTAGAGCCTGGGGAAACCCTCGCAGTTGTCGAAGCTGTGAAGCTAGAAGCTCCCGTGGTATCGCCCGTCGCCGGTACAGTAGGTTCACTTGATCGTGACGATTTTTCCAATGTCGACGGTGGCGACAGGATTGTAGCCATAACGGATTAGTTAGAAGTTCTTGCGTGGCGGTACAACGCAGTAGCGCACGCGGTAATACACACGGCCATACACACGTCGGCGCATACGGCAGCGCAGTCCAGGCATAAAGAGGGGAATTGAGATGCGAATTATTTCAGGATACGCACGCGGGCGGACCATTAAAGCCCCCGCCGAAGGCACGCGTCCCACATCTGACCGGGCCAAAGAGGGAGTGTTCTCCTCGCTCAGTGTCCGGTTCGGTTTCGATGGGGCCCGCGTTCTTGACCTCTTCGCCGGGTCCGGCGCGTTGGGGTTGGAAGCAGCATCGCGCGGGGCAGATAGCGTCGTTTTCGTCGATACGGATTCGGCTGCGATCGAGACCATCAAGGACAACATTCGTCGCGTCGGCGATGTCGATGCCGACGTCGTCCAGCTCAAAGTATCCAGTTACTTATCGGGCGCGCCGGAGAATTACTTCGACATCGTGCTGATCGATCCTCCTTATGCGCTCATCGACGAAGCTGTCCACGACATGTTGGTAGCGTTGGCTCCCCATCTGAGGGACGGGGCTGCTGTGGTGGTGGAGCGTTCATCTGCCAGCCCTGAGACACAGTGGCCAGAGGGATATGAGCCGACCGGGCAGAAGTTAAAAAAGCGGACATATGGGGCTGCGCGCATGGATATGGCCTCTTTTACTCGTTCTGAGTAGATCCAGCTTCTGAGTAGATCCAGCGTTAGCCCGCATTGCGCTCGATATTATGTGCACAGAATGATGCGCACGGACGCGGAGCGCTAGAGAGAGGAACACAAGGATGCATGTTGTCTGCCCGGGGTCATTTGACCCCATCACCAACGGACACGTGGACATTATCGAGCGGGCAGCTGCTCAGTTTGACCAGGTCACGGTGCTGGTGACGTTTAATCCGAATAAGCACGGCCTTTTCTCCGTCGAGGAGCGCTGTGACCTGATCCGGACAGCAGTCGAGCACTTGCCCAACGTCGATGTTGATTCGTGGAACAAACTGCTGGTGGATTACACCACGGAACATCACATCAGCGCCCTCGTGAAAGGTTTGCGCAGCTCACTTGATTACGCCTATGAGCTGCCGATGGCACAGATGAACAGGTCGCTTTCTGGAATCGATACCCTTTTCTTGTTGACGACGCCGAAGTTCGGGCATATTTCGTCGACACTATGTAAGGAGGTGGCTCGCTACGGCGGCGACGTGTCGGGACTCATGCCTGATCACGTCATCGCGGCGATGCAACAGAAGTTTTCAGAGTAATTCCGGTCTAAGCCCTCGTGATGAGCAGGAATGTTAAAGGGTCTCGTCGGCTAGTTGGCGTGGCTTCCTGCAAAACTACGAAAATTCTGCCAAGCTAGTGGTTATGTACAGAACTTTCGAAGGCATCGACGAACTACTCCAAATGGTCGATCAGGCCTACGGCGTACCCATGACTAGTAACTGTATGGTTCCCCGCCGGGAAGTCCTGGATCTTTTAGACGAAATCCGCAACGCCATACCTACTGAGATGGACGATGCGCAGGATGTTCTGGATAAGCGCGACGGCATCATAAACGAAGCCACTGAACGCTCGCACTCCATGGTGGCTGATGCCGAGGCTGAAGCCCAGCGTTTAGTAGCCGAAGCACAAGAAAAGTGCGACGCGATGATGAATGACGCGGAAGATCGCGCCCATGGCATGGTCGCCCACGCCGAGGACGAGGCAGACTCCATTGTCCAAGATGCCCAGCGTGAATACGACGACGTCACAGGTCGCGCGGCTGCTGAAGCAGAGCGCTTGGTCGCGTCGGGTAATGAATCCTACGACCGCAGCGTGAACGAAGGCCTGAAAGAGCAGGCACGCCTGGTTAGCGAATCAGAAGTCGTACGGATGGCGAATGAGGAAGCGACGCGCGTTCGCGATTCCGCCCATGCTGATTCGGATAAGCTCCGTAGCGATTGCGACCGGTACGTCGACCAGAAGTTGGCCGAGTTTGAGGAGTCCTTGACCTCAGTGCTGCGTACGGTGGGGAAGGATCGCGCTGCCTTGCGTGGCGGGGCAGGGATTTCCGGCGGACGTTCCCGGTCCGCTTCCCGTGAACCTCGCGACGATTACCGCGGCCGAGACTCCCGTCGGAACTAAAACCATCTACCTTTGTGGTTGAGTCTGAGGCCGATTTCAAGACTCAGCGAAAGCCGCTTTGTCGTGCAGTTTTGCCCTGCTGCGGTGGTGGCCGAGTTGGTACAGGAGGACGTAGTGTCCGCGGTGCATTACCATGGGCGGTGTTATGGGAATTTCACATTCTGACCGCAAAGAATCAGTGACACCGACGGCACATAACCCGCTGTCCCTGGATGTCTCAACGGTATCGCAGCAATCGGGCGCTGTAGAGACCATCGACACCGAAGGTCCATCGCCAGTACGCATCGGCCTAGAAATGATCGCGTTTGGCGTCGGCACCCCTCTTGATGTGCACGCAACGGTCACCAATGTCGGCGAGGGGCTTGTGGTTGATGCTGAGATTTCGGGCTCCGGTGAAGCCGAGTGCGTTCGGTGCCTTAAACCGTTAACCCCGCACCTCTCCTTCCATATCAACGGGGTATGGGCGCTGACAGAGGGTTTTATCACCTCGGAGGATTCCGACGATGCGGACGACGATGATCCGACCCCGATGGTGAAAGACAATCGGTTGGATCTCACCCAGGCCGTTATCGACGAAGCAGGAGTGTCACTGCCTTTCTCTCCCACGTGCGAAGAGTTTGGTGAGGAGTGTGACTCCCAAACTCCCGAGCCCGACGGAGTATCCGGGGAGACAGAGACGGTCGATCCGCGGTGGGCAGGATTGCAGGACAAGCTGAAAGATCTACGTGATGTCTAAACAAAAGAATTCGAAGCACGAGCGGCTGACGGGCGAAGAAGCCTGGGTCGCTGCTTTTGGTGATGTTGATCATCAGCCTTTACTCGATGGGTTCGGAGTCTCTCTTCCTGCCGACGCTTTACGCCTGGCGCTGACCCACCGTTCGTTCGCTAACGAAAACGGGATGCTGCCGAATAACGAGCGCCTCGAGTTCCTGGGCGACGCAGTGTTAGGGCTCTCCGTTGCGGAGCGCCTGTACCGGGATTATCCCGACCGCACTGAGTCGGAGATTTCTAAGATGCGAGCCGGCGTCGTCAATATGTACGCATTGGCCGATGTGGCACGAGAGATTGGCCTGGGCGAACACGTGCTGCTGGGCCGTGGTGAGCAGCTGACTAACGGCAAAGATAAAAATTCCATTCTGGCTGACACCACAGAGGCCATGCTGGGTGCGATTTATCTGGAGCATGGTTTCCAGACTGCGAAGGACGTTATTCTGCGTTTGTTTAAGTCCAGGATTGAATCTGCGCCGACCGTCGGACTGCATATGGACTGGAAGACGGAGTTGCTGGAGAAGATTGCTGGCCGTGGTTTAGGAGAACCGGAATACAACACGACGATTTCCGGGCCGGCCCACGATCCGCATTTCACCTCGACAGTGTCCTTGCAGGGCAAAGTGTGGGGTCACGGGGAGGGGCACACCAAGAAAGAAGCGGAGCACCAGGCGGCCCGCGAAGCCCACGACGCATTGTGACGGAGATTCTTTAGAGATTCTCTGCCCATTTATTTCAAACATGTTAAATGTTTGCCGATAGCGCCGAGCGGGCCACCAGAAATTCTGGATCTCCTGTCGTTGGTCGTAGGGTAGTTCACTATGACAGCTATTGAGAACGCGGTGACTGGCTCGAGTGACGGGTTATGGACCGTCATCACGTGGGTGCTGTTAGCGGCAGGTGTGTGGTTCTGTTTCCGTACGGTCGTCGTCCAGATCCGTATGGTTCCGGAAATGTTTCGGTCGCTGACAGAAAAACCCAGTGACATTTCGAAAGATAAAAAAGGAATCTCCGCGTTCAAAGCGTTTACCATTTCGGCGGCATCGCGGGTGGGGACAGGCAATATCGCCGGTGTCGCAGTGGCCATCACCATCGGTGGGCCCGGCGCCGTGTTCTGGATGTGGTTGGTCGCCATCGTCGGTGGCGCCACCGCATTCGTCGAGTCCACACTGGCACAGCTGTACAAGGTGAAGGACACCGATTCCTACCGAGGCGGCCCGGCCTACTACATCACCAAGGGGCTGAATCTTAAGTGGTTGGCCGCTGTGTTCGTGGTCGCCATTACCGTGACCTACGGATTTGTCTATAACGCGGTTCAGTCCAACTCCATTGTCGACGCCATTACCGAGTCGACGGGCTCCGACGCGATGTGGTGGAAGGCGTTGTTGGGCGTCGCGCTGGCCATCCTGACGGCACTCATCGTGTTCGGTGGCGTGCAGCGTATTGCGTCGGTCACCAACTGGCTGGTTCCCATCATGGCTGTGTTGTACATCGTCACCGGTTTCATCGTCGTTGCGGTGAATATTGAGCAGGTTCCTCACATGTTTGCGGAGATCGTGACGTCGGCCCTGGGTATTCGCGAGGTCGCGGGGGCAACCTTCGGACAGGCGTTCATGTACGGCATTCGTCGTGGCTTGTTCTCGAATGAGGCCGGTGAGGGGTCGATTCCTAACGCTGCCGCGACTGCCTCCGTGAGCCACCCGGTCAAGCAGGGACTTATTCAGACCCTCGGCGTGTATTTCGACACGATCATCGTGTGCTCAATCACGGCATTCATCATTTTGCTCAACAACCCGTCCTTTGGTGAAGGCGTTGAGTCGACATCGTTAACCCAGAACTCTGTTGCGGCCGCCGTGGGCCACTGGGGAGTCCACTTGGTGACGGTGATTATCTTCTTCCTCGCTTTCTCGTCGGTCATCGGAAACTACTACTACGGTGAATCCAACATTGAGTTCTTCACCAGGAATAACAAAGTGATGACCGCATACCGGTTCCTCGTGTGCCTCTGTGTGCTGGGTGGTTCGCTGGGTAAGGTCGGCATCGTCTGGGCACTCGCGGACCTGTTCGCCGGCATCATGGTGGCCATCAACCTCACCGCCATTCTCCCGTTGGGCGGGGCTGCGATCGCGCTTCTCAAGAATTACCGACAGCAGCGCAACCAAGGATTGTCGCCGGTCTTCCACCGCGACGATCTGCCGAATCTGCCTGGACACGACAGAATCGAGTGCTGGGACGGGAGTGATCCCCTCACCATCCGCGGCGACGGTCAGGAAGTCTATGGACGTCGTCCGGGAACGCCCGCCCCGCAAGTCATTCGGCGCAGTGCTAACGGTTCTGTCCGCGCTGAGTGAGAATTCGTAGGCCGCCCATTAACCGGTGCAGCCGAGTAGGATACTGCGCAGTAGACGCTCGTAGGGAAGGGACCAAAGCTTATGGCTACAGCTGAATCCGGTCAGTCGCATGACCCTGTTCGCCTGACCGCGTGGGTTCATGGATACGTTCAAGGCGTCGGATTCCGCTGGTGGACACGAAGCCAAGCCCTCGAACTCGGATTAGTGGGCTCCGCGACTAACTACTCCGACGGCCGAGTCCTCGTGTGCGCTGAAGGTGAGCGGGCGCCCGTTACCGAGCTCTTGGCGCGGTTGCGTGAAGAGCCGACGTCGACCAATCGCCCCGGTTCCGTCGATAATGTGGTGGAGTCGTGGGAAGAACCACGGGGCGGGTACCAAACGTTCGAAACGCGGTAACCATTACATGGTAACCGCTAATTTGATCAACGGAATAGATTTACTGGCATGTACCTGAAGTCGCTGACCCTTAAAGGATTCAAGTCCTTTGCTTCGTCGACGACCTTAAAACTCGAACCCGGAATCTGCGCGGTCGTCGGGCCGAATGGGTCAGGAAAATCCAACGTTGTCGACGCCCTCGCATGGGTCATGGGGGAGCAAGGCGCCAAGTCTTTGCGCGGCGGAAGCATGGACGACGTCATCTTCGCAGGCACAGGCGCACGCAAACCCCTTGGTCGTGCCGAAGTCACCCTCACGATCGACAATTCCGACGGTGCCCTGCCCATCGACTATTCGGAAGTCTCCATCACCCGACGGGTGTTTCGCGACGGGGGTGGCGAATACGAAATAAATGGCGCCAGAGCCCGCTTGATGGATATCCAGGAGTTGCTCTCTGACTCGGGAATCGGCCGGGAGATGCACGTCATCGTGGGGCAGGGGCGGCTGTCTACCATCTTGGAATCCAAGCCGGAGGACCGGCGAGCCTATATCGAAGAAGCGGCCGGAGTTTTGAAGCATCGCCGCCGCAAAGACAAGGCCCAGCGCAAGCTCGTATCTATGCAGGCCAATGTGGACCGGCTGCGCGACCTCACCGCAGAACTTGAACGACAACTTAAACCCCTGGCCAGGCAGGCGGAAGCAGCCCAAAAAGCCGCGACAGTGCAGTCGGACCTTCGCGAGGCTCGACTCAACCTCGCCGCGCACTCGCTGGTCACCGCGTGGGACGATGCCGACGAATTGACGCGCCGGGCCAATGAGGCGCGGGAGAAAGAAGAAGCCCTCGTCGAGAAGCTCGAGGAATTGCGCGAACATGTCGATGAACTGGAACATCGCGTTGCCGAGCTCGGGCCGCGGAGTGAAGAGGCCCAGCAGCTGTGGTTCCGGTTGTCGTCCTTGTCGGAGCGTGTCACGGCGACCGAACGTATTGCCGCCGATCGGGCATCGGCGGATGATCAATCCGAGGACTACCGCGGCCCGGACCCGGAGGATCTTGAAGCGCGGGCCCGCGAGGCCGCAGAGCGCGAAGAAGAGACCACTGCCGCGGTGGAAGAAGCAGCCGAGCGGTTAGAGACCATCCGCGAGCAGGTTGATGAAAAAGAGGAGAAAGCCCAGCAGGTTGAGAAAGAGCACCTCGCTGCTCTGCGGGCTATTGCGGATCGCCGGGAGGGAGTCGCCCGTTTAGATGCTGCGGAAGATTCCGCACGCCAGCGGTTGGAGGCTGCTAATGATGACCTTCAGCGTGCAACGAAGGCCGTCGATGCGGTTGTTCCGGCCCTAGCCCAGGCGAAGAGTGATGTTGATTCAGCTCATGCTGCTCTTCAGGACCACGATTCCCAGGCCAGGGCGATACTCGATCGGGTCAGTGAGGCCGAGCGCGATGTGGCGAGCGCGGATGATCGCCTCCGTGAACTCCGCGACACCGATCGAAACTACGAACGGTCCATTTCTGCACTTCAATCGCGCATTGACACCTTAGAAGCCACGGTTCGCCCCACCAATGGGGTTTCCTGGCTCCGCACAAATTCGTCGGTGGAGTGGGGATCATTCGTCGATTCGGTCAGCGTGGAACGAGGATGGGAAGCGGCCTTGTCCTCGACGTTGGGGGAGGCGGCTGATGCGATTACCGCACCGGGGGATGCGTCGGGAAGTGTGGGTGATGCCCTCGAATCGCTCGTTGCTGCCGATGCTGGCCGGGCGTGGATTATGGGCCAATCGCAGGAATCCACCTGGCGGCTGGATGCGGATCTTCCCGCTGGTTGCGAGTGGTTCTTAGACAAAGTGTCAGTGGATAGCGAATTCACCCACGCGGTGACTGGTCTGCTTGTCGACGTCGTTGCGGTCCCGTCGGTGGCCGCCGGGGTTGCGCTGGTGCGCGACGATGCCAGGCTGCGTGCTGTGACGCAGAGCGGTATCGTCATTGGCCCTGGTTGGATGAGTGGCGGTTCCGGTGAAGCCACAACCCTTGACATCAAGTCCTCCGTCGACCAAGCACAAGAAGAATTGGCGGACTACACGGCCAAGGCAAGGGAACTCGCGGGCACCATTGCCGGCGCGGAAACGACCGTGCAGGAACGACGAGACGCCTTGGGTGCCGCCCGTGCTGCGCACACTGAGTTCACCGCCGTGGCATCGAACCTCAAAGAGCGCGTGAGCACCGCGGAAGCAGCCGTCGAACGCCTGAAAAAGGAACTCCACGAGGTCCAGGAAAACCGCGCCCACGCCGAAGGGCGCATCGATAATATCCACGCCGAACTTGCCGACTTGGCTGATCGACGCTCACGCATCGACGCGGAAATCAGTGACGCCGATGATTCCTCCGAGGAGTCGTCGGCAATCGCCCGGGACCAGGCTCACGAGGAACTGACTCAGGTGCGGGCGATGGAAACCGAGGCCCGGTTGGCGCTGCGTAGTGCCGAGGAACGAGCCTCGGCGATCAAAGGCCAGGCGGAGAGGCTTCGCCGCCAAGCCGAGCACGAGCGGGCCCACCGACGTCGGCACGAAGAAGCACAGCGGGCTCGTCGGCGTGCACGGCAACGAGCAGCACACATCGCGCAGTGGTGCGACAGCCTGGCGAAACGGGTGGACACCGCAGTCCACAAAGCGGCCGAGGAGCGCGACACACTCCACGCGCGCATGTCGGAAGCGACGGCACAGCGGGGGCGCGCGCGGGACGCATTGAGTGCCATCACGACGCAGCGCGAACATGCGCTGAAAACGACGCACGACGCGGATGTTAAACGTGAAGCAGCGTTGGTGCGGGTGGAACAGGCTGAGAAGCACATCGTCGAGCAGCTTGGTCTCAATCCCGAGGACGTTGTGGCAAACCAGGATCTGACAGATTTCGATCCCGCGTCGGAAAAGAAACGGCTGGCGTCCGCGGAGCGTGCATTGAAGCAGCTCGGCAAAGTTAACCCTTTGGCGCTGGAGGAATATAAGGCGCTGGAGGAGCGCTATTCATTCCTTTCCACCCAGCTCATGGACGTTGAGCAGGCACGCGAGGACCTCCGCGGGGTGATTAAAGATGTCGACGCCACCATCTTGCAGCTCTTTACCGACGCCTGGGAGGACGTCCAAGACGAATTCCCCCGGGTGTTCGAGACACTGTTCCCCGGCGGCGAAGGTCGGCTGTCCCTGACCGATCCCGATGACATGTTGACCACCGGTATCGAGGTCCACGCGCGCCCGCCGGGGAAGAGAGTGACGAGGCTATCGCTGCTTTCTGGGGGTGAAAAGTCTCTGACAGCACTAGCCTTATTGGTAGCGATCTTCCGCGCTCGGCCATCCCCGTTCTACGTCATGGATGAGGTAGAAGCAGCCCTGGATGATGTCAATCTCCGACGGTTGATTGCGCTCTTTGAAGAGCTCCGGGAAGACTCACAGTTGATTGTGATTACACACCAGAAACCGACGATGGACATTGCGAATGTGCTGTATGGCGTGACAATGCGCGGCGACGGGATGACACGTGTAATCTCTCAACGAATGAGCCCTCACTCCCAGCCAGTGAGCGACCCTGCTGTGGCTGGTTCAGCCGCCGGGTCGCCTGCTGGCTCATCGGAAGTGTCGTGAGCTCAGATGATCGGTGTACGTCGAATAATCGTGTAGCCACAATTGCGTCTTGGAAAGGATTACTCAGTTGTCAGGCGTTGACGCCCCCACGAGTTTTATTGCAGATTCCGCTGACCCCTTGTTGGGTTGGGCATCGACGACGGAGCTTGAACTGTCTCGGCAGCTGTCAGATCTTGATTTCGCCGTCGAGGTCAACCTCAGTGGCGACGAGTTAGAGCGCCTGGACCGTTTCTGGGGTCGGTTTGTCACTCGACAAATTTCTGCCGGGGCAGAGCTTTCCGCGGTTCTGGAGGCGTGCCCGGCCATTGTGGCGACGACGTTGGTGGGCCGCGCTGGCCGCATCGCCGATTTAAGCAATTTTGATTCTGAATATTGGGCTGGCCTTGGCGTACCCCACGATCTGGCCGAGCAGTTTTACGGGTGTTTTGACGGTCACGTGGCCGAGATTCTCTCTCGTGCTGGCCTCGATCCGATGGACATTGCTGCGTCGGGGTCCGATGGCGAGTTGGGCCGGCTTTTAGTGCATGCAACCATTCCCGCGGGGTGGATTCCAAGCCTCATCGCGCTCATCGACGAGGACCCCGACAATGTCACCGGCGCATCGCTGACTGAGCATTTTGTGGAGACATCGCCTACTCGCCAGCTGGGTCCCCTCTGCACGGTTGCACCAGAGCGTGCCACCCGCCTGTTCGACGACATCATCGAGTTTTATCGGTGGGCCGCCCAGCACCCGTATGAGGTCGATCAGTGGGCCGAATGGGGAGTGGGCAAGGACGGCTCCTATCGCGTCCCGCTACTGATTCTTGAAGATCTTGTCGACGAATTACGCGAACGCCCCGCGGGCACAGTAGATCGCTTATCGACGGTGGGGACGGCGTCGTGGGAGACGTCGCCGCGCTTGGTCTACGACGTCAACAGGGAGCGCGTGGTACTGCGTTTGCCGCAAATGCCCTTGGACGAAACCGTCGTTGAGCTGCGGTGGCGCGTCTCTATTGACGGTGAGGTCGTCGAGTACCGCACGGGCTATGACAATGACACGGAAGGCTTCTCGGAGATCCTCGACGTCCCCGTGCGCAAAGCCGCCCGGGAAATCGTCGTCAAGGAAATTGTTCGTCGGGTCTCGTGGACAATCCCTGTGCTCTCGGAGCCGTTCTTGGCGTTCACGATGCGCGGCCACAACGTGACGAGCAAGGTATCGCTCCACCACACGGACCTCATTGTGGTTTCGCCCGATGACGCGGAAATCGTCGACCCTGTCCGTGAAACCCCGTTGCCCGCCGACGATGGAGTGGAGCTTCGGGGCTGGAATGGCTGGATTGCTCGGACCGTCGACGTTAATGATGCTGCGTCCTTCCAGGTGCGTCGCCCGGGGGAGCCTGCCGGCACGGCCTTGCGCAGTGTTGATCCTCGTCAGAGAGTGATTTTCACCGAGGGCGAGTTGTGCTCACACGTTCGGTCGGTCTCTGGGCTACCTGTTCATTCTGAAAGTCTGTTGGCGGAATTCCCGGCGACGCTGTCCGGTGCCGATGAGGTCTGGTATTTATCGATTTCTTCCTACGCTGGCCCTGGTCAGGCTGGTGTTGAGGTCACCCCTGCGGAACCTGTCGAGGTGCCTGCCGATGGTGGCGCCGTCTACGTGTTTGACCCCGATCTGTATGAATCACCGTGGACGGGTGAATACATTGTCCGCCTGCGTGGTCCGCGGAATGAGTCCTTCCGCCACCGGTACGCGATTGTCCAAGGCCTGGTGACGTCGCTCGAGGACAACCACGGTTTCCGTATCCCGGTTGCCGGTGGGCTCTCACCGATGTCAGTCGAATTGGCGACGGAAAAGCCCGCCTCGATTGAACCGAACCCGGTTGAGGTCGGCGCGGATTCGGCGCGTGGCTCGGCGACGGTGAGCACCGATGACGGTGATCTGCTTCCTATCGTGGTGACGCCTCCTCGGCTGCGCTTCCAAGTTCCCCTCAAAGGCGAGGAAGCTCGATGGCGGTCGACGCCGTTGGTGTGCGCGGGGTCCGAGTTGAACGGCGAGATGTTCTTGCGTGTCCGCACGGGCAGTGAGCTTCACAAACCGGTGATTACCGCGAGGAATCATCACGGGTCCCCGGTGCGCACGAAGAAGATGATCACGTGGGACGGCATGACCTGGCGCATCCCCTTGAAGGACTTTGCGCACGCGCTTGCCTCGCAGTCTGGCGGAAGTATCGAACTGAGCTGGGTAGATGAGGAGACCCGGAAGAGCACATCGGTCCGCCTTGTGACGTTAGCTCCCACGCCGGAATGGCAGATCGAGCTGAAAGACGACACCGTGGTCGTCTCGGCGGACAAGGCTCCGGGGGATGAGACCTCGGTCGCGGTGGTCAAGGGCTCGCCCGATGGCCGTCCGCTGGGTTTGTGGATGTGGCCGACGACGGCTCCGTGGCGCCGCGCCTTGAGCGTTCGTGTCGTCGAAGGTGAAGCGACCTTGCCCGAGGAGCTTCGCAACGTCGGGCCCCTGGTTGTTCAGGTTTATTGCGCGGATGTCAGCGAAAACTTGCGCGCGCCGGCGCGTCCAGGCCTCCAAGCTGTCATGGTGGATCAGCCAGGATATGCGACGGGCCACGGGCTCGATTCGTTGAGCGCCTTCTTGGCCGGCGAATCGAAAGAAATCGAAGGCGGCGCCGAAACCTTCAGTTTGCTGTGGGACTTGCAAGCGGGCTGGATGTCAGATTCGCGAGCGTTCACGTCATTGCCTCGCGGTGCTGAAGTGGTCCGTGACGCCTTCCTGTCTAAGCCGAGTGTTGCGTTGGTGGGCTTGGCTCAATCGCTTGTCGACGCATCGAAGCGTCCGAGTGTGTTGATCTCGAGCGGGCTCGTTCGGTCGGCGTTCGATCCCACTGCGATTGATTCAGAGTCGTTGACCTCCCAAGGGTCGGCAGCTCCGTGGATCGGCGCTTTGGGAGCCTTAGCTGAGGTTGAGCGTTGGGATGCGGCGATGGTTGCTGCGGAGGAAGCTGCGGAGCAATCGTCCGAATCGTCCGACGGCGACGATGGTGATGGCGGCGACAATGGCGACGACACGAATGCGGCAAGCGACCTGGCTCCTGACCCTGACGTCACTCCTGCTCAAGGGCGGAACAATGCGTTGGAGAAACTCCGTTCCTTGGTTGGGGACCGCGCTGTTGAAGCGTTTACCACTGGGCGGGATCAGAGTTTGGACAACGCGTGCTTGGACCCCACGACTGTTCATATTGCTCGCATGCCCGAGGCTCAGCAGAAGGTTATTCTGCAGCAGTTCTTGGATAGTGCTGGGATCATGCCAGGCCCGATCAGCGAGGATAACTCCCGCTTGTTGGCCGTGTTGGAGACCTTCTCCCACCGGGAGGAGCTAACTCAGCTTTTGGGCGAAGAAGACCTCATGGTCACGGCTGCGAAACTGCTGAAGAGGATTCGACACAGCAATCGCCAGTTGTACGCTGCGGCGCGCGTCCGGTTCGATCGCCTAGAGGGAGTGGACACGGAATCCGTCGACAATCGGTGGGCGTTGGCTCCCATCGTGTCTCTCGTTTTTGCCTTGGCCGCGCGCTTGGAAGCCCACGGTGCAGGCAAAATGGGCGCTTTGTCCCCACAAGCAGTAGCAGGGTGGGCTCGTGTCGCCGAGATGCTGCCGGACCTCGTCGCCGGGGATATTGTCTCTGCCGATGCCATGGTGCTGGGTGTTGTCGGCCACAAAAGGAAGTAAATAGGCAGCAAATAGTACGACATCCTGTGGCTCCTTCTTCACAGTGCGACGGTTGCTGACATAATGGCCACTATGTCTCCTGTTGTGTTGTGGACCATTGTTGGCGTTGTTGTTGTCCTGGTGCTCCTTGCGCTCCTCATTATTTTTGGGCTGCACAGGCGTAAAAAGAACACGGTGTCATTCGAAAGTAAGGCGAGTGACACCGAGGAGAAGAAGCGTCCCGATTCGGGCAATTACCAGGCAAAAGGTGGATTTAATTTCGCAGCTGGGCCTGCGACGGGGCACAAGCCGTCACAGGCCGACGTCGTCGCCGGTGAATTTGGGCAAACGAAACAGGCTAAAAAAGAACCGGAACCAGTTTCTGCCGAGAATAGCGCCTCGACGAGCAAACAGGCTGCTGCGTCAGAAACTAGTGCGCACGCAGAAAAACCTGCACCTCAATCGACTGAGCCTGCCGACGACTCCCGTGCCGACGAAGCACCGAAGAGTCCCGATGATCACGTTGCTGGGGTGACGGAATCCCCGGAAACCGTTGATCGCGAACAGGATGAGCCGGTTGTTCCTCCTGCTGATGAAGCAGTCGACGATTCGGCTGACAAGGCTGATGAAGCTGATAAGGCCGATAAGGCCAGCAAGGCTAAGGCGGCCGACCAGACATTCGAAAACGAAACACAAAAAACGAAGACATCGGCCACCAGCGAGAACGCCGTTGAAGACGACAAGACGGAGCCGTCAGCACAGCCGGTAGAGACTGAATCGTCCTCGCAGCCCGTGGAGACAGAGTCTCCCGCGGAACCAGTCGTCGCTGCATCGTCAGCGCAGCCAGATGACGCCGAAGCTGAGGACTCGTCGGCACAACAGGAACCGGCGTCGGATAGCAGTGGGCTCTCAGAGAGCGCCCTCACTGAGAAAGAAAAGACCGAGGCCGAAGAGGCGGCGGCTGCAGCACAGTCGGTTGCTGTCGGTGTGGAAGCAGCAGCTGATCTCGCGCGCGAGAGCAGCACCGCTGAGGAACGCCCGTCGTCCACGGAATCCACCGATGAAGGCACCGCGGCTGTAGCTGAGGCGGAGCTGGAGGAACCCGCAGAAACTCCCGAGCCCGTCGATGGTCGTATCCACCGGCTGCGCGGCCGGCTGTCACGTTCTCAGAACGCCATCGGTAAAGGCGTTTTAGGAATTCTGGGCGGCGGCGATCTTGACGAGGATGCGTGGGAAGACGTCGAAGACACGCTCGTCATGGCGGACCTGGGTACTGCGGCCACGATGAAAGTGGTCGATTCCCTGCGGGAGAAAATCGCTTCTCAGGGTGTTTCGTCAGAGCAGGAGGCTCGAGCTTTGCTCCGCCAGGCTTTGATCGAGTCGTGCCACCCGGAGATGGATCGCTCTATCCGCGCGATGCCTTATGAGGGCAAGCCGGCTGTGATTCTTGTTGTCGGTGTGAACGGCACGGGTAAGACGACGACGGCCGGAAAGCTGGCACGCGTGTTGACCGCTATGGGACACAGCGTGCTCTTGGGTGCTGCGGATACCTTCCGTGCCGCGGCGGCCGATCAGCTTGAAGCGTGGGGGAGTCGCGTTAATGCCCGCACTGTGCGTGGTCCCGAAGGTGCCGATCCCGCATCGGTGGCATTCGATGCGGTAGCCGCCGGCGTCGCCGATCACGCGGATGTCGTTGTGTTGGATACCGCAGGCCGGCTCCACACGAAGAACAACTTGATGGATCAGCTGGGCAAAGTGAAGCGCGTCGTCGAAAAGAAGGCTGTCGTGGACGAAGTCCTTCTGGTTCTCGACGCGACCGTCGGCCAGAATGGTCTGGTCCAGGCCCGCATCTTTGCGGAAACAGTGGACATCACTGGTGTGGTCTTGACGAAGTTGGATGGCACGGCCAAGGGCGGAATTGTCTTCCAGGTGCAGGAAGAGCTCGGTGTTCCAGTGAAGATGGTTGGCCTGGGGGAGGGCGTCGACGATTTAGCCCCGTTTGAGGTTGAGGGATTCGTTGACGCACTGCTCGGGTAAGAATATGGCCGTGGCCGGTGATGATTGTGCGTCTACCGGTCGCGTCAGCACCCGAATAGGCAGCGTGAAAAGCTCATTCTGCAACCTATGCTTTTCAGATGAAATAATATATCGTGTTCCAACGAAACACGTTGTAGGCCGTTGTGTAGTGGGCCGTGCGGACTAGTGCGGCACCTTAACCAGGGCGCCTTTCTGTGTGTTAGGCCAGTTCCACCGCCGTTTAGCGAACTGCGTTGGCACATGGAAACTCCCCCCCCGTAAAAAGAAGAGAAGTGAAATGTCCTTAGCTAAAAAGCTCTCTGCCCTCGTCGGTGTTCTTGCTGTTGGTGCCGGTGTAGCCGTAGCTGCTCACCCAGCCGAAGCTGAGGGAGACTCCAATATTGTGCTGTTGGGTGATTCGTACATGGCCACCCCAAACCAGCTGGCTCTCCTCAATGACCACATTCAAGCTGCCATTCCCGTCGCTCCCCGGTTTGCTCCTGTCACGGGTTCAGCTGCTTCCGGCTGCCCCATCGACCAGCACGATGTCGGCTCTGTTCTGCAGTCTATTTCGGGCCGAAAAGTTGAGAACTACGCATGTTCAGGCGCGACGTTGGCCGCTGCACCGACTCAAACTAACTTGAACCCCAACCGTCTTGATACCTTGGTGACCAAGGCAATCGATAGCGGAGCATTGAACCCGAATACCCAGGCTGTTCCGATTCTGATCGGTATCAATGACTTCTATAAGACCGGGTACGCCTGGAGCTTCACCCCTGAGGATCCTGCTCATGAGGCTGAAGCTGGCGCAGAGCTGGACAAGGCTGCGCATCGCATCCGTGAAGCTGCCCCGAACGCCAAGCTGATCTTCTTGTCCTACCCCCAGCTCACTGCGCCTGACGATCCGAATATGATGTGCTGGATTCAGGCTGGCGATGCTCGCCCGTTCAACACTCCTGGCTTCGGGTTCCAGAACGCTTTCAACATTATTAAGCGCCAGCAGTCGTCGGCTGCAGAGCGTAACGGTGGCACTTACCTTGATATGGCCGAATCAACTGTGGGACACAGTACGTGTGCCCCCGGCCGGGAAAACTGGGTTTCAGGTCTGATTGAGACCAACGGCAACAACGCTGCAATGTCCATGCACATGACCTACCAAGGTGTAGACAACATGGCGCAGCAAATTACGGCCAGGCTCTAAGCTATAGCCCTAACAAGCTGTCGCACTAAAGGTAACCCCGGGTTCATCACCTGGGGTTTTCGCGTATGTCATCACGTAACCCCGAAATCACGCTGCGCAGTTATTCCGTCCCGCTGTTCTAACGCGTCCCTGTCGTATTGCGTGAAAAATCCCCACTGCATACTCCAGCGAACATCTCCCTCGTAACAAAAGCGAAACAATATGGGTTTTATTTCACACGAATGAAACGTCATACTGCGACGTCGGAAACACGAGATAACCATGCTTTTTCTGTAGGCATCACCTCCTTGCCCGTGGAGTGAAAACTCACAATCACTGTCGACGTGCCGAGCGTGAATGCCCCGAATAATTATCTGCCCACAATCAGGCTTTCCGCTTGAGGTGCCGACGCGCGTGAATATCGTCCCATTTGCGCTGCTAGCCTCTTGCGTGGAGTCCTGCGAGAGGAGTCTCGTGTGCTCGTCGACCAAGTAGTTCTTGCCGCTTCGGCAACGGAGAGTGGTGTGACGGCTGGCAATTCCGCGTGGATGCTCATTAGTGCATCCCTGGTGTTGTTAATGACGCCAGCTGTCGCCTTTTTCTATGGCGGAATGTCACGTCAAAAATCCACCCTCAACATGATGATGATGTCATTCGGGGCTCTCGGGGCAATCGGAGTTATTTACGTGCTGTGGGGATACTCGATGTCGTATTCCAGCGGCGACATCGGCGGCATCTTCGCCAACCCGTTCACCAACTTCGGGCTGCGAGGAATTCTCCCGTCCGACGACGGAACATTCCTCACGGGTAGCAATGGTTACCCTGAAATTATCGACGTCGCGTTCCAGCTGACATTCGCGGTGATCACGGTAGCGCTCATCTCTGGTTCGCTTGCCAACCGTGTGAAATTCTCCACCTGGCTCGTGTTTTCGGTGCTGTGGGTCACTTTCGCGTTCTTCCCCTTGGCCCACATGGTGTGGGGCGGCGGCTTGCTGTCCGATTCCGAACACAGCATTGCTGCATGGCTATTCGGGACGACGATGGACGACGGCGAAAAAGTCGCGAAAATCGCCCCTATCGACTTCGCCGGCGGAACAGTGGTCCACATCAACGCCGGTGTTGCAGGCCTCGTCTTGGCCCTCATCGTGGGCAAGTCGCGTGATTTCTTGAAAGCCCCTCAGCGCCCCCACAACCTTCCCCTCACCATGATCGGCACGACGTTCCTGTGGTTCGGCTGGTTCGGCTTTAACGCCGGTTCCGCCTTCGCCGCCGACGGCAATGCTGCTCTGGCCTGGGTCAACACGACGGTCGCAGCCTGCGCTGCCATGATGGCCTGGCTTGCCGTCGAGCGCATACGAGACGGACACGCCACCTCCTTAGGCGCGGCTTCCGGCGTCGTTGCTGGTCTGGTTGCTATCACCCCGGCCTGTGGAGACTTGACACCTGTGACATCGATCATCCTCGGTGCTGTCGCTGGCGTGGTGTCAGCTTACGGAGTCGGCCTCAAGTACAAACTCAAGTTTGACGACTCCTTAGACGTCGTCGGTGTTCACCTCTTATCCGGTATTTGGGGAACGATCGGCGTCGGTCTGCTAGCGAAAGACCACGCCGGGCTGTTGACCGGCGGCGGTGCAGATGGCTTCCGACTATTCATCATTCAGGTGGTTATCGCGGTTGTCGCGATGGTGTTCACGGCCATCATCACCACAATCATCGGAACGATTCTCTCTGCTGCGATGGGCTGGCGTATCGACGATTCCGCTGAACGAGGCGGAATTGACTTCGCCATGCATAGCGAGACCGCGTATGACTTCGTCGGGATGGACATTCGATAGGCGTTGTTGATCCGGCGAATGGCGTACGGTGTATGGGCACAAGAAACAGATTTAACCCAGAGCTACAGAGAGACCGAGCAGGAATAAGGAGGAGATGATCGTGAAGCTTGTCACCGCTATTGTGAAGCCTTTTACGCTCACCGATATTAAGGAGTCCTTGGAAAGTATCGGCGTGCGCGGCATGACGGTTACCGAGGTTCAAGGATTTGGGCAGCAAAAAGGGCATACCGAGGTTTATCGCGGGGCTGAATATGCCGTCGACTTCGTGTCAAAAATAAAGATCGAAGTTGTTGTGTCGGATGATTTGTACTCCGACGTCATTGAAGCAATTATTTCCGCATCTCGTACCGGGAAGATTGGTGACGGGAAGATTTGGGTGACACCGGTCGACGATGTTGCGCGAGTCCGTACGGCGGAACGCGGTGAGGACGCTGTATAACAAGTGGGCGTAACAAGTAGAGGACAGCGATTGGCCGGGGTGCGGCACGAGCCAAGTGCGCCTTCAGGGCAGCTGACTGGGAGTAATTCAGCGGCGCGTAATTCAGACGGCCTTTCGTCGTCGCCGGCGTTGGTACGCGAGGCAGTCACGGCCTCGTATGAGGAGATGCTCAGCCAGTGCGACTTGCCGGATGGTTTCGCGCTGTGTGGAACGGGGTCTTTTGCCCGTCGCGAAATGACTCATTATTCCGATCTCGATGTGACGCTCCTGCACGCGGATGGCATCAAATCGGATGTGGTGGCGTCGGTCGCAGAATCGGTGTGGTATCCGCTGTGGGATCGCAACATTCCGCTCGATCATTCCGTGCGGACTGTGTCGGGCATGATCTCGACGGCATCGGCGGACATGACCGCCGCGCTATCGTTGGTGGACCTTCGTTTTGTCACCGGCGACGAAGAACTCGCTAGCTCCGCCAGGGCCAAAATCATGGCGGATTGGCGGACCTCCATTCCTCAACGCTTTGACTCTTTGGTTGCCTCCGCAGCATCGCGGTGGCACCGTTCCGGGTCCGTGGTCGCGATGACCCGGCCAGATCTCAAGCACGGCCGCGGTGGACTTCGTGACGCACAGCTATTGCGTGCGCTCGCCCTCGCGCAGGTGGCCAATGCCACCGTGTCTGATACGGACTACCAGCTGTTATTAGACGTACGCGCACTCTTGCATGATTCCATCCGTCGTGCCCGCGACATCCTGGATCCCGAGTTTGCCGCCGATATCGCCGTCGCCATGGGGCGCGGTGACCGCTACGCGTTATCCGAAGAAGTCGCCGCCGCGGCACGAAACATCGACGCCGCTTTGACTATTGGCTTTTCGACGGCACGCGCGGCGCTACCGTCACGTACGGCCCTTCGTCGCCCCATCCGTCGTCCTCTCGACGAAGGCGTGGTTGATCACAATGGGCAGATCGCTTTAGCTCGCTCGGTGAAGATGGATGATCCCGGCCTTCCTCTACGCGTAGCAGCTACCGCTGCGAGAACAGGTCTCCCCGTCGGTGAAGCCGTATGGGCGCGCCTGGAGTCATGCCCTCGGTTGCCTGAGCCCTGGCCGTCGTCGGCACTCTCTGATTTTTGTGCGGTCCTTGCGGGCGGGGATCGAACGAACGACGTCGTCGAAGCCATGGATCGGCATGACCTCTGGGAGCCCATCGTGCCAGGTTGGCGCCGTATTCGCGGAGTCATGCCGCGCGAACGAACCCACGTGTTGACCTTGGATAAGCACGCGCTCGCTGTGGTGAAGCAAGCGGCGGAGAACACGATTCATGTGCCGCGCCCCGATCTGCTCCTGCTTGCTGCTTTGTATCACGATCTGGGCAAGCAAACGGGGGATGAGGATAATCCCGAGGACCACAGTGTGGTCGGTGCTCGGATGGTCAAAGATGCTGCCCGGCGTATGGGCCTCAATCCCGCTGATGCTCGCGTGCTGGAAGTGTTGGTTGCTCACCATACGGATCTCATGCGGCTGGCCCTGAACCGGGATCCCAATGATCCAGAGACCGCGCGTGAGCTGGTCGATTGCGTCGATAGCATCCCCTTGGCTCTCGATCTTCTCGAGGTACTCACCGCGTGCGATGCTCAGGGGACTGGTCCCACCGTCTGGACTCCGCGAGCTGCCGCTTCTGTCCGACGCCTCGCCCGCGTGGCTCGGTCGCAGATGCGGATTGCACCCGTGCAGCACCCTGACTTCGCGGCCGACGTCGTTGACCTGAAGGAGACTTCTGCGCCGGTCGAAATGCAGGATGACAAGCACTTTTGGCGCTTAATCCTTGACGACGACGACCCCTCCGCGCTTCAGCGTGTCATCAACCTGATGCTCGACCGCAAGTGGCACATCCTACAAGCCCGCATCATGTGTGATGAGCCCACCGACAAGGGGTTGACCCAGACCGTTGCGATGTTTGCCCTGCATCCGGTGCATGAGGGTAAGCCCGATAACTCCGTTCTTCAGTCGCTTTACGCGCAACAGAAGTCCCGACAAACGCGTCTTCCGTTCACCAAAGATGATGCTGAACTGGTGTGGAATGGCGATATTCTCGAGGTTCGCGCACGGGATCGTTTAGGGGTTTTGGCTGCGGTGATTGGTGTTCTTCCGGAGCTTCGTTGGGCAACGGTCTCGACGTTTGCCGATACGGTCGTCGATCAGTTTGGTGTGAAGCCGGGGCTGACTCGTAAAGAGAAGGACGCTGCGGTGATGCGGATTCGGCACGCCCTCGGTGATTAAAGCATCGGAACCCGGGGGCGGGGTAGTGGTTGCCCGCGACGGTAAAGGGCGTTATCGGTGAGCCCGGTAGAGCACCGTTATCAATAAGCGCCGTGCAGCCGGGTCTGTGCCGCCGTCCGATCGCGGGATTGTTCCGATTTCAGTGTCATCGCCATTGCTAGTCAGGTACGTTATTTACCTAAAGTAATTAGTTTTAGTGATGGACACGCGATAGGTTTCACGCTTTGTCAGCATTTCTCCAGTAAAGTTTTATTTCCGCAATGCTTTGTGTGGAGATTTTCCAGAAAGGTGGTTTTTGTGGCACACCACCGTCGTAATAGCCGACAGCCGGGGCGCGAGGCCCGTGTCACATGGTCGCCCTCCGATGGTCGCCATGACCGCCGTATCAGCCAGGATCCGGAGAGCGTTTCGACGAACCACTATCGTCACTCTCGTGAGCAACAAGCACGACTTCCCCACACTGCGCAGCCCCGTCAGTCATATCCCCGTCAGAAACGGGGGACAGAGTACCCGCAGCGATACACGCGGGGACGCTTAGACCGCAACGGGCGCCGCTTACCCAGTGACAATTTTTATTCCATACGGGCAGGAGCACTAGCAGAGGCCCGCAGACGCCGCCCCGAAGCAGATTTCCTCAAACGAGAATCATCGTCTGTCACCCGAGACTCATCGGCGGATCGCGGTGCGGGTGCCACTCGCCAGACTCATCACAACCGCCTCGACAGGGCTTCCACCTCGGCCGGTCATCGTGTCCGGCCAGCGTCGCAGGCACCTGAACGGTCCCGCACATCGCGCTCACGCCAGGGCACCCGCCGTCGCACGAAAGCCCAGCCCACTCGAGTATCGCCTACCCTTCCCGGTGGGCGGATCTTGGGATTGGATGGTCTCCGCGCTATCGCGATTCTCTCGGTCCTCCTCTTCCACCTTGATCCCGATCTGCTGCCCGGCGGGTTCATGGGTGTCGACGTCTTCTTCGTCGTCTCGGGGTTCTTGATTACCACGCTGCTGATCCGCGAACGCCACAAAACGGGTCACTCGAATTTGGCGAATTTCTGGATCCGACGTGCGCGCAGGCTCATCCCGGCGCTGGTCAGCCTCATCATCGTCGTCGTCCCGCTGACCTGGCTGTGCACGCGCTGGGCCGAACAAGCCCAGGACCTGTTGGTACGCATTGCTCCACAGATAGTCGGGGTCCTGACCTTCTCCTACAACTGGGTTGAGATCGCCGCCGGGTCGTCCTACTTCACCCGCAACGTTCCCCAGCTATTCATGAATTTCTGGTCACTGGCGGTGGAAGAGCAGTTCTACCTGTTGTGGCCCTGGGTATTCGTCTGGATAGCTCGACGACAGTTCGTCCGGCGTCGGGTGTCTTTCTCCCTGCTTATCGTCGCTGCGGCGTCTGCCGTCGGCATGGCAGTTCTCTTTAGCCCGGATTCGTCGACGCGCGTGTATTACGGAACGGACACTCACCTCTTCGGGCTCATGATCGGCGCCGCCCTAGCCTTCGAGGCCTCGCGCTCCGACGGCGGTTTCATCACAACCCGGTTCTGGTCCGCGGTGGGGCCGGTCCTCGGCTGGCTCTCCTGCGCCGGATTAATCGTTCTCATGATCATCATTGGCGACGGCTCAGCCGAAGCTTTCCACGGCGGCATTGCCGTGGCAAATGTCCTGACCGCGATCATGATCGCCAGCTTCCTGGTGAAACGTGGTGGCTTAGTCCGGCTGATGTCATCCCGCCCCGCGTCGTGGCTCGGCGATCGGTCCTACGCGGTCTATCTTTGGCACTGGCCGCTGATCATCCTCGCACAAATCGTCATCCCGACACCTGACAATAGTGCAGCATCGTGGGCAGTGCGGTTGGGCGCTGTCGTCGTTACGTTCATCGTGTGTGAGATTTCCCTGCGGTATCTGGAAACTCCTATCAGGCGCTTAGGGTTCCGTGGCGCGTGGGCCGCCTTTTGTGGGCTCTTCGTTTCACGTCCGGATACTCAGCTCGGTCACGGTCGTCGGACGTCGGCACGTCGGAGTTCCACAACAGCACGGCGTGTTCGGTTAACTCCGACCGCTGTGGCAACTCTAATTGTTCCCGTCGCGCTGGCGGCATGCACGGTATCTGTTGCCGCGACCGCGCCAGATAAAACACTCGTCGAACAGAAAATCACCGAAAATGAACACCTCGTCAATACTGGCGACGGCACGTCTGCGGGAGGTGGCGCTGGCGCGACGGGCGGGCAGGGGACAGACCGCTCGGACACCGTGGACTACACTCCGCCGGAGGGCAAGGACACGACCATGTTCGGTGATTCCATGCTTGTCACGACGGCCCCTGAGATCGTCAAAGACTATCCCGGCGTGGATATTGTTGCTCAGTCGGAGCGTGCGTGGGAGCAAGCTATTCCGATCATGCAAGATATGGAGCGCCAAGGGAAGATCCGTCGTGCCGTCGTTATTGCGCTGGGGACAAACTGGGGTGTCCGCGATCCTCAAGCTGTTGAGCAAGAAATCGATGAGATTCAGCGTGGGCGGACCGTCGTTCTGGTCAATACATACGGCGCTGGCTGGGAACCACAAGTAACGGACGAGTACCAAAAGATAGCAGCGAAATATCCGAATGTGACTGTGGCGGACTGGTCCGATGTGGCAGAAAAACACACCGGTGACTTGCAGTCTGATGGCATTCACCCGGACTACGGGGCGATGCCGATTTTCGTTGATTGCATTAAACAGGCTTTTGCCACGCTTGCTCATAATAAGAAATAGGGCCTAAGCCTTGGTGGGTCGCACCGATTTGTGCTCATCCGATACGAGCGGGCTCAGTACTGCAAGCCTTGAGCTTGTATGCTAGGGGAGTTCATGAACCATCATCGGTGGACACCGGATTGCGTGGCAGGCGCGCTCGACGCCCACTGATATTGACCGACAACCCAACAGGGGAGAATCTGTGTTTGAGTCACTGTCTGACCGATTGACCGGAGCGCTCAAAGGTTTGCGCGGTAAAGGCCGGCTGACTGAATCAGATATTAATGCCACGGCGCGTGAAATCCGCTTAGCTTTACTGGAAGCAGATGTGTCGCTTCCCGTTGTCCGCGCCTTCATTAAGAACATCAAGGCACGTGCTACGGGTGCTGAGGTATCAGAGGCTCTTAACCCTGCTCAACAGGTTGTCAAGATCGTCAACGAAGAGCTCATCGGCATTTTGGGCGGTGAGACCCGGCGCCTTCAGTTAGCCAAGAATCCCCCGACGGTGATCATGCTTGCCGGTCTGCAGGGTGCAGGTAAAACTACGCTGGCTGGGAAATTAGCTCACCACTTGAAGAAGCAGGGGCACACGCCGATGTTGGTGGCCTGTGACCTCCAGCGCCCGGGAGCTGTCCAGCAGCTGGAAATCGTCGGTCAACGTGCGGACGTCCCAACTTTCGCGCCAGATCCTGGTACCCGGACGGACACCGTCGAGCATGAGATGGGCCAGTCACACGGTGACCCTGTGGGTGTTGCGACCGCGGGTATTGAGGAAGCGCAGCGCACCAAACATGACGTGGTCATCATCGATACAGCCGGTCGGCTCGGTATTGATGAAGTCCTTATGCAGCAGGCGCGAGACATTCGTGATGCCACGAACCCCGACGAAGTCCTCTTCGTGATCGACTCGATGATCGGTCAGGACGCGGTTCATACTGCCGACGCGTTCCGGGAAGGCGTTGATTTCACCGGCGTTGTCCTTACCAAGCTCGATGGCGATGCTCGAGGCGGTGCGGCCCTCTCCATCCGTGAGGTGACAGGGAAGCCGATTCTCTACGTCTCCACGGGTGAAAAGCTTGACGACTTCGACGTCTTCCACCCGGACCGGATGGCCAACCGGATCCTGGGCATGGGCGATGTCCTGACGCTCATCGAGCAGGCTGAGCAGAAGATCAATCAGCAAGAAGCTGAGCGGTCGGCGTCGAAAATGTTTTCTGGGGAACTCACCCTGGATGACTTCCTTGAGCAGATGCTGATGGTGCGTCGCATGGGACCGATGGGCGCCATTTTGAAGATGCTTCCGGGCGGCTCCGAGATGTCCAAAATGGCCGATATGGTCGACGAAAAGCAGCTCGACCGCATCCAGGCCATTATTCGCGGTATGACTCCCGCTGAGCGTAATGATCCGAAAATATTGAATGCGTCGCGACGCCGTCGTATTGCTGCTGGCTCGGGTGTGACCGTTCAGGATGTTAATCGGCTGGTTGAGCGCTTCTTCGAGGCGAAGAAGATGATGAGCAAAATGACCAGCCGTTTCGGCATGGGCGGGGGGAGCGCAACAAAGAAGCAGAAGAAAGGCCGCAAGGGCAAGAAGGGGAAGAAGGGCAAGAACAAGAATAAGAACCGTGCCGCGGCGCAGCGTGGTGGCGGGATGCCGAACATGGATCAGCTGCAGCAGCTCCAGCAGCAGATGGGTATGGGCGGTGGAATGCCCGGTATGCCTGGGATGGGGCAGCAGAACCTGCCCAAGGGAATGGAAAATATCGACCTCAACAACCTCGACTTCGGGCAAGGCTCTCAGGGCCGACGGAAGAAGTAGCGCTGATAAGTCACGCCGATGAGTAACGCAGATAAGTAACGCTGTGCGGTGTTTCGGCAATTCGGGTGTGATCTGCTAGCATTCGGAAAGTTGTCTGTTTCGGCGTACTCGTCCGCGAGTAGTGCCGATGGGACAGCGCGTAGCGTTCCTGCGTAACACCGTCCTCGGCCACGGCCGACCGGTGGTCACGCGCAGGTTAAATCCAAGGGCTGAACCGGCTCCCTCCTGGTAGGGAGTGTCTGCACTGCCCGGTGACCACAGAAAGAAGAATATGGCTGTCAAAATTAAGTTGCAGCGGCTCGGTAAAATCCGTACCCCGCACTACCGTGTCATCGTTGCCGATTCCCGCACCCGCCGTTCGGGTCGCGCTATCGAAAACCTGGGCATCTACGAGCCCAAGGCAGATCCTTCAGTGATCCGCATCGATTCGGAGCGCGTCCAGTACTGGTTGGGCGTTGGCGCTCAGCCGACCGAACCCGTGCTCGCTCTGCTCAAGGTGACGGGTGACTGGCAGAAGTTCAAGGGCCTCCCCGGTGCTGAGGGCACCCTGAAGGCTCAGCCTGAGAAGAAGTCCAAGCTGGACCTCTTCAACGAGGCTCTTGCTGAGGCGAACAATGGCCCGACCTTGGAGGCCATCACCGAAAAGCGCAAGGCTGCGAAGAAGGCTGCTGAAGAAGCAGCGGCTAAAGAAGCCGAAGCTGAGGAAGCTGCTGAAGAGAAGACTGAGGAAGAATCAGCTGAGTAGTTTCACGTACTGTGGGGCTGTGCCTCATAACGTCTAGCTTGTGCTTACCCGGTGTGCAGAGTGACTCTGCGCACCGGTTTTTGTTTTGCTCCAGTTCCTCGGGGCCGTAGGAACTATAGTGGCAGCTATGACGAATGCATCTCCCTCCGATCTCCGCCGCACCACATCAGAGGTGACGTCGTCGGAAGAAAAAATTGTTCTCCACCTTGTTCGGGGCATTGTTCCTCACCCCGACGACGTGACCGTACGGACGACTTACCGGGGCCGGCAGCACGTTCTTATCGTTTACGTTCACCCCGACGATCGCGCAATGGTGATCGGGCGCAAAGGACGCCACGCCGAGGCACTGCGCACTATTCTGCGCAGCCTCGATCGCGATACTCGGATAGAGATTCGTTGACGTATTCGCTCCGCGGCAATGATTTTGTGATAATGACGTCGTGACCAAGCATGATAATTCCGCGGACGATCTCAATTACGTACAGATCGGTCGCGTCGTCAAGCCACACGGGGTCCGGGGAGAATTCGTCGTCGAACCAACCACTGATGATCCCGATGGGCGCTTCGCGGTGGGAAGCGTCGTCAAGGCTATGCCCGTGGGTGGGCGTCAGCGTCGGAATGGGGGATCTCAGGAGCCTTTTACTCTGACCGTGGCGTCGGTTCGGGGGCACCAAGGCAGAATCATCATGAAAACCGAGGAAATCCGGGATCGGAATGCCGCCGAGTCTTTACGGGGAGTGCGTTTCGTTGCGGAGCCGGTTATCGACCACTCCGACGACGAGTTTTATGACTTTGAGTTGGAAGGGCTCCACGTTCTCACAGTGGGCCCAGTGAGTGCGGAGGAAGCGCACGCGCGGGCCTATGAGGGAGCTCAACCAGAGCCCGAGGACATCGGAATTGTCAAGAATGTGTTGCGTGGCCCGGCTCAGCGTTTACTGGAAGTGGAGATAGCGTCCGACAATGCAGAGTCTGCTGATGCAGAATCCGGCGATGCGCCACGGACGGTCCTCATTCCATTTGTCCAGGCGATTGTACCGATCGTCGATATCGACAATGAGGCCATTGTTGTGGCCCCGCCCGAGGGATTGTTGGACCTACCGTAGGAGGACAGGATGGATAAGGAAGCGACCGTGCCTCACCACCTGCGGCTTGATGTCATCACCATCTTTCCCGCCTATATGGAACCCTTGCGGCACGCCCTGCTCGGTAAAGCAATCGAGCAGGGAATCATTAGCGTCGGTGTTCACGACCTGCGGCAGTGGGCCTCGGGTGTCCACAAGTCCGTCGACGATTCACCCTATGGTGGCGGCCCGGGCATGGTGATGAAGCCCGACGTGTGGGGAAACGCGCTTGACGACGTCGCCCAGGGGACTGGTCCCGCCGCTGAGTCCGCGGACCTTGTCACAGCCGAGGCTCACCGGCGCCAACCCAGGCACGACGACCTCCATCATTCATCTGACGGCATCAGTGGTTCGTCGGGGCAGGTCGTCGAGAGTGATCGCTCCGGCCACGCTGGCCACTCGGGGCACACCTCGTCAACGCCGGTACTCGTCGTACCAACCCCGACAGGTACTCCATTTACCCAGGAGCTCGCGCATGAGTTAGCGCAGGAAGACCACCTCGTTTTCGCCTGCGGTCGTTATGAAGGCATTGACCAGCGGGTTTTTGATGAAGCCCGCGGTCATTATCGCGTTCAGGAAGTGTCGATCGGCGACTACGTTTTGGTCGGCGGTGAAGTTGCTGTGTTAGTGATGGCTGAAGCGATCGTTCGTCTAATCCCGGGGGTCCTTGGTAATCGGCGCAGCCACGAGGAGGATTCGTTCTCTGAGGGGTTGCTGGAGGGGCCGAGGTACACGAAGCCCCGGTCGTGGCGCGGTCGGGACGTCCCCGATATTTTGCTGTCGGGTGATCACGCGAAGGTCGATCAGTGGAATCGCGAGCGCGCCTTGGAAATCACGGCCCAACGTCGGCCAGATTTGATTGAGCGCTGCCGGGCTGCGGGGCTTCTGAACCATGCTGACGATGAGTGGCTGGAGCACAACGGCTACCATCGGTCGGGTGATTATTCAGACCCTCGCTCATGAATTAGGTGTAACTGAACAACAAGTCCGCACGACTGTTGACTTATTGGACCAAGGTAATACGGTTCCCTTTATTGCTCGCTACCGCAAGCAAATGACCGGCGGTCTCGATGACGCCCAGCTTCGTACCCTGTCGGAGCGTTTGACCTATCTGCGGGAGCTTGAGGATCGCAAGCACACGATTCTCGAAGCGATTGATAATCAGGGCAAGCTGACCGATGAGTTGCGTGATCTCATTCAACAGTGCGACACGAAGGCTCGCTTAGAGGATCTGTATCTGCCGTATAAAAAGCGCCGCAGGACGAAGGCAGATAAGGCACGTGAAGCTGGTCTTGAGCCACTGCTTGACTCTCTACTTGACGACGCCACCCTGGAGCCGGAATCGGCCGCGCAAACCTATACAACCGAGGGGTTTGAAGATGCGAAAGCGGCGCTGGAGGGTGCCCGCGCTATTTTCGTCGACCGCTTAGCAACGAACGCCGATCTCGTCGGCCATATTCGCGATAGAGTATGGGATTCTGGTGCCCTCGAGGCTCACGTTGTGGAGGGCAAAGAACAAGAGGGGGCCACTTATCGGGATTATTTCGACTTCGCAGAGCAGCTCTCGGATGTGCCGTCGCACCGGGTGTTAGCCCTGTTGCGTGGTGAGCGTGAGGGGATCATCTCCCTGTCGGTCGATCCAGGCGACGATGATCCCTATATTGGCCTTATTGCCGACGATGCGGACTTGGGGAGCACTATTGACAGTGATGGCCCCGCGGCAGACTGGATTGAGAAAGCGATCCAGTGGGGTTGGAGAACGAAACTAAGCGTTTCCGCGAGCTTGGATGCCCGGATGCGGGCGAAAGAAAAAGCGGAAGCAACGGCGGTAGAGGTCTTTGCGAAGAATCTTCACGACGTCTTACTTGCTGCTCCGGCGGGCCCGAAGGTGACGATCGGCCTCGACCCCGGTTACCGCAATGGCGTGAAAGTGGCGGTCGTTGATAATACGGGGAAAGTATTGGATACGACGATCGTGTACCCCCATCAGCCACAGAACAGGTGGTCGGCGGCTATCGAAGAATTGGCGACGATGTGCGCACGCCACCATGTTGCCTTGATGGCTATCGGCAACGGAACAGCTAGCCGCGAGACAGAAAAACTCTCCCGCGAGGTGGCGGCCAAGGTGAAAGAGCTGGGGGGCGACGCTCCGACTCCAGTGGTGGTGTCAGAGTCGGGAGCCTCCGTGTATTCGGCGTCGGAACTGGCGAGTAAAGAGTGCCCTGATCTCGATGTTTCGTTGCGTGGGGCGGTGTCGATTGCTCGCCGTTTGCAAGACCCTTTGGCCGAGTTGGTCAAGGTCGATCCAAAATCGATTGGTGTTGGGCAGTACCAGCATGACGTCAACCAGTCATCCCTGACCGATGCTCTCAACGCTGTGGTGGAAGACGCGGTTAATGCGGTGGGGGTTGATTTGAACACCGCGTCGGCTCCGCTGCTGACCCGTGTGGCGGGCGTGACGCCGACCATCGCCGAGAACATTGTGGCGTACCGGGAGGACAATGGTGCTTTCGATTCGCGCACAACGTTGACAAAGGTTCCGCGCCTGGGGCCGAAAGCATTTGAACAGTGTGCTGGTTTCTTGCGTATCCGTGGGGGTTCGCAGCCCCTCGACGCGTCGGCAGTACACCCTGAGTCGTATGGTGTTGTCTCGACCATTGCGGATGCGACTGGTTTAGATGTGGACCACTTGATGGGCAATTCTCGAGTACTCAGTGGGCTCGACCCCGCTCAGTTTGCCCAAGGGGCTGTCGGGATTCCGACGGTAACCGATATCATCGCTGAGCTCGATAAACCGGGTCGCGATCCGCGTCCGGAGTTCCGGACCGCAACGTTCAAAGAGGGCATAGAAAAGGTTTCTGATTTAACTCCGGGAATGGTGCTTGAAGGAACGGTCACGAATGTTGCCGCCTTCGGAGCCTTCGTCGATATCGGAGTCCATCAGGACGGGCTCGTCCATGTGTCGGCGATGAGTGATCGTTTTGTGTCGGATCCGCACGATGTTGTGAAGTCAGGCCAGGTGGTTCGCGTCAAAGTTATGGACGTTGATACAGACCGGCAGCGGATTGGGTTGTCTCTGCGGTTGAATGACGAGCCGGGAGAGAAACGTCAGCGTTCTAGCTCGGGGGGCTCTAGCTCTCGGGGTCAACGTCGACAAGGCGATGATCGCGAGGACCGCCGAGATCGTCGCGGTCACTCGTCTCATCGACGTGCCCAGGGTTCGCGTAAGTCCAATCAGAGTGGCCGCAAGGCTCATCAGGGTGGTCGGCGAGGAGCGGGTACCCGACGTGAGCAGGGTGGCTCCATGGCTGATGCCCTTCGTCGCGCCGGGTTTGGCAAGTGACGGGCGGCAATGAGGTGACCATTGCTGATTAACGGGAAGTATAGGCCGAGATCCGGTGCTCAAGCTTCGGTAGACACACCGATTACGTCGGTTGAGTTGAAGAAAATACTGCTGTAGTGCAATAATTTCGGGGTTGTCTGTTTCGCCGAGTGCAAGCGAAAGTCATCGTTGCAATAAAAGCCATCGTCGTAACAATCGACGTTGGTCCTGGGATGCTGCACGGCACTATCCCATAACACTCTGCGTAACTCGACAGTGAAATATGTACTGGGTACGAACCGGCCGAGCGCCCTCCAGGGAAGTGCCGCTAGGTTCCTCTGCTCCGACTACGAAGGATCGTATTCATGAACATTCTTGACAAGGTTGATGCTGCGTCATTGCGCGACGATATTCCGGAGTTCCGCTCCGGCGATACCGTTGATGTCCACGTGAAGGTCATCGAGGGGCAGAAGTCCCGTATTCAGGTGTTCCGCGGCGTTGTTATCCGTCGCCAAGGCTCCGGTATCCGTGAGACCTTCACCGTCCGCAAGGTGTCGTTCGGCATCGGTGTGGAGCGTACTTTCCCGGTTCACACACCGAATATCGACCACATCGAGGTTTTGACCCGCGGAGACGTTCGCCGGGCCAAGCTGTACTACCTGCGTAACCTGCGGGGTAAGGCAGCCAAGATTAAGGAACGTCGTTAATCGGCTGTCCATCGTTGACCACCTCGGTGGTGTGACAATGAAGACCAATGTGAGTGCTCAGGCACATCGCATTGGTCTTTTTTGATGCCAATTGTGTCGTATGACCCTTTACTCATTGTGCGGTTGGCCTGAAAGGGGTCGGGTGTAGGTCAGTGTAGGGGAGGTAGAGGCAGTGATTGACCCATCAATCCCCGGGCCTGACATAACGATGCTCACGAATATGTGGGCGTAAAAAACGTCGTTTACGTAGAAACCATCGGCGTAAAGCGGGGAACCTCACCTTAAACGGGGGTAATTTTCGTCGGATGAGCCTTTTTCTACGGTTGCGTAGGTAGTTTGAATGTTGGTTCTTCAGTTTCCCCTCTCGTACGCTGTGAGCTACTACCGCAGTGCTGCCCGCGAAACCGGTATGACAACCGGTGACGTTCACAAAGCGTTGCAGTCGTGTTCCTGTCATCGAGAACTGTTGAAACTTTCTTATTACTGGATCGAATACACGTTGCACTCAGTCGCAGTGAATTAACTCTGATCACGTCGAGTCGAGTGCAAGGTTGTGCGAAAGGCTCATAATGCTCTCATCGCTTCACTCGTCGACGAAGAAAGTGGCCGCGTGTGTCCTTGCTGCCGCTACTGCTATCGCCGGAATGACAGGTGTGGTCGGCACTAACCCACAGGCTTCAGCTAAACCCATAACGACACAGGTTGATGTTCCTGCGGCGACGAATGTCTCATGGGCTGAAACCGTCGGCCACGGACCAAAAGAGGATAGCTTTGTTCAGGCGACATTGCTGGGCATGGCGAATCCGGCTTTGGCTCCTCAAGGTGCAAATGTGGAATGTACTCCTCGCCCCGGTGAAAATCCCATTGTTTTGCTTCACGGTTTGAACTCGAATTTCTATTCGACATATGCACGGATGGCTCCGGAACTCGCAGCTGCAGGGTTCTGTGTCTATGGATTCAATTACGGTGACCCGCGGCCGATGACGGCAGATAACGCGACGGCACCCGGGTTGATCCCTGGCCTGAATGGCCTTAACCCGATGGCGGATAGCGTGGATGAAGTTACCGCCAAGATTGATGCGATTCGTGAGAACCTAGGGGGTAGCGATGTTGACATCATCGGGTACTCCGAGGGTGGCTCGATGGCTGCCGCGTACACCAAGCGTAAAGAGGGTAAGGGCGTCGGTAAGGTCATCACCCTTGGTGGTGTTCTCAAAGGCACCACGTTGGTCGGAGTGAACCACCTCTATCAGGAGTTGGACGCTGCTGGATTGCCGATCAGCACTGTCGTTGGTGCGCTGGGTGGCCCGGCGTCGAATGACCTCTTAACTGGATCAGATTTCATGACTCATGAGATGAGCGACGTTGAGGTTCCTGGGGTCAAGTACGTATCCATTTCGTCTCATGCTGATTTGGTTGTCACGCCGACAAGTCATGCGCAGTTTACGACGGCTGCCGAATCGGGCAAAGACGTTGATGTCAGCAACATTGTGACGCAAGACGGATGCAATAAGGATTATGGCGATCACCTTTCGTACACGACTAATCCGCGTGTTATTGCTTATGCGATGAACGCGTTGGGCCGGGATGTCGCAGTTCCGTGTGTTCCCGCCGTTTTGTTCGCGACGTCATAGGCGGTGGACTCGGCAAAGTTGTTGCCCCACTGCGATCCGCCATCGCAGTGGAAACATCATGTTTTGCTGAATTCTGCTGGTACTATGACGGCCTGTGACCGAAACTAACCCACCGGGCTGGCGCCCCCGTACGAGCCCCGAGCGTTTACGTGCGTCGAGGACGAGCATCGATCGCTCGTCATCCGATGGGCGACGCGGTCGGCACCAGCCGTCACACACCTCGGTCAGGCAAGACAGCAGGCGACTACGGGCGCAACGGCATCCTCGCGGTAGCAACAGGCCTCAAAGCTATTCGGCACGACGTCGTGTCGCTGCTCCGTCGAAAGCCGAGCGCGCGAGAAAACAGTCGCCTCGTTCTGAGCGTCCATGGTATATCGATGTCCCCATTATTATCGCGATTGCGCTCATAGCGACCATTGCTTTTCAAGCAGTGGTGGGGCGGGTCTATGTCATTCCTTCTGAATCCATGGAGCCCACGCTGCATGGATGTACAGACTGCAATAATGACCGAATTTTTGTCAATAAAATGGTGTATGACTTCAAGGACCCCAAGCCCGGTGATGTGGTTGTTTTTAAGGGGCCTGACTCCTGGGATAATGCGTACACAACGAGTAGATCGAGTAATCGAATTGTCCGTGGTTTTCAAAACCTAGGGTCGTATATCGGACTCGTGGCCCCAGACGAAAATGATCTTGTTAAGCGTGTCATAGCAACCGGTGGGCAGACAGTGGAATGCTTACCTGGTGATAAAGGGGTCAAAGTTAACGGGAAGGACATTGATAATTCGTATATCATGAACCCGCCTTCCCGGAGCGTCGATACTAAAGGTGGATCGATTGCTTGTGGGGGCGAGTATTTCGGGCCCGTGAAAGTTCCCGAGGATCATCTCTGGGTCATGGGGGATAACCGCACCAATTCGAGAGATTCGCGGTTCCATATGGGGGATCAATACCAAGGAACTGTTCCGGTGGATAATGTGATTGGTCGCGTTGATGCTCGCATTTTGCCGTTCAATCGGATAGGTACTGTGAAACATCCTCAGACTCAGTCGTAGGGGATCGGTTGTGCTGACAACGTCGGGGCGTGCTCTGCTGGTCGACGGGCATTCGCGTACTTTTAACCAGGTGAGAGCGTGTGTAGAAACGAGTAAACATGCTGGTACCAAGCATGCTGGTGCGCGGTTGACCATTCATGCCACGCGAATTCGTCGTATGCCACAAGCTCGGACATATGAGCATGCGTTGGTCAAAGCGGGTTTAGGTCCCGTCGCTGGTGTGGATGAGGCAGGTCGGGGAGCGTGTTGTGGTCCGATGGCCATAGCCGCGTGCATATTACCGGCAAAGCCCATTCATCCCCTGGATAAGCTGACTGATTCTAAGAAACTTTCTCCCACAATGAGAGAAAAACTGTTCCCGATTATTAAGGATTCCGCTGAATCATGGTCAGTCATTCTTATCCCAGCTGCAGATATCGATAAATATGGGATCCAAGCCATGAATATCGCTGGAATGCGCCGTGCCGTAGGGGTATTAGACGAACGCCCTCACTATGTTCTTACTGACGCCATGCGAGTCGATGGGTTAACGCAACCGCATCTTCCGATCATCGGTGGGGATTCGGCCGCCCGGTGTATCGCGGCTGCAAGCGTCTTGGCGAAAGTTACTCGTGACCGCTACATGTGTGACCTTGCGGAGCGCTACCCCGAGTACGGTCTGGAGAAGCACAAGGGCTACGGGACTGCTCAACATATTGACGCGGTGCGCCTCCACGGCGGGACGCCCGAACATCGTTACACTTATCGGAACGTGGCCGAGGCGGTAGGTGCGTACCGTGCTCATCATTCGATCTGATCGTCTGACCTTTATTGAATTGACGTACATTATGTCGTATATCCGGATCTGCTGTGGAGGATTGAGTTTCAGTGAGTGCTGAGGATCTTGAAAATTTCGAGGCCGACGTAGAATTATCCATGTATCGCGAATACCGCGACGTGGTAAGCCAGTTTTCGTATGTCGTGGAAACGGAACGTCGGTTTTATTTAGCTAATGCGGTGGAGCTCATACCTAATAATTCGAACGGGGAAGTCTATTTCGAAGTTCGGATGTCGGATGCCTGGGTGTGGGACATGTACCGGCCCGCTCGATTTGTTAAGTACGTGCGAGTTATCACCTTTAAAGACGTCAATATTGAGGAGCTAGACAAGCCGGATATCCAGCTTCCGGATTAGGTCGATTCGCGCTAGCGAGAATTGAGAGAGTGCTTTCAGAGCGCTCTCGTTCGAGCGCCTTTTTAGAGTTCTTTTAGTGCTCTTGTGCCCACGTGCTCAGAGTACGTATAGGGGCGGTAGCACGTTGTGTGCTCTACATAGTGTGTTTGTTACCTAGTTATCCCCAGGCCGGAAGTTATCCCCAGCGACGCATGGTGTTCACACCGAATACCGACGTCGCTGGGGATTTTTTATGAGAAGCTATCTCCCACACGGATATGACTGGCATCAGTAGTAGGGGGTCGCGGTGGGGACTGACGGTAGTGCACAGACACAGCTTTGTCTTGACGACGATTACGTGTCGGCGTTTGTAGGGAGTTGTTCCACTCAGCTTTTAGGCCGGTGGGGCGAAGATCGCGCAGCCGAATGGTTTGTCCGTCAAGGGTTCGTCATCGTCGACAGGAATTGGCGCTTTCACGGTGGCGAGTTGGACATCGTCGCCACGATGAACAGCAGCGCGGGCAACTCACCGACGGTATGCGCCGTCGTCGAGGTCAAAACGCGTCGAACCCAGTTTTTCGGTGGAGGAGTTGAGGCCATAACGCGGAAGAAGCAGCAGACTCTTCGGCGGGGAATGAGCCAGTGGCTAACCGCCCACCCTGACATCCATCCCCAGTTCATTCGTATCGATTTGATTGACATTGCAGTTCATCCCCCTAGCGACGGTATGCCATGGCGTTGTTCGCTCGAGCACTTTGAAGAGGTGGCGTGATGACAGTCGGGCGGACCTACTCAGTGGCCCTTCAAGGGGTATCCGGAATTCCTATCTCTATTGAGGCGGATTCTGGTCCGGGCTTACCCGGAATGAACGTCGTCGGTTTGGGGGATACGGCGGTATCGGAGGCGCGCGACCGCATCCGATCAGCGGCGAGAAACTCCGGCCTCGAGTGGCCCAAAACGAAGATCGTGGTCAGTCTCTCGCCTGCGTCGTTACCGAAGAACGGATCCGGCTATGACCTTGCTCTGGTGATCGCGGTTTTAGCCTCGAATGCCAGCAGGTCTGCGAATGGATCGAGTGGCTCGAAGACACGTGACCGAGATATAAAAGCTCGGCTTGACTCGACGGTTTTTATCGGCGAACTGGGACTGAACGGTGATGTCCGTTCTGTTGCTGGTGTGCTCCCCGCCGTGATCGCAGCGCGTGACCAGGGAATGACGGCCGCCATTGTTCCCGCGGCGAACGCAGCGGAGGCCTCCTTAGTTGCGGGTATTTCGGTGTGGGCTGTGACCTCATTGCGCGCGGCATGGGCGTGGGTATGCACGGGACAACCGATGACGAGTGATCAATCGGCCTTGATTTCAGAAGCTGTGCAGCACGCGTGTATTCGCTGCGAGCATCACCGCGTATCGTCTGCGCCCGGCCAAGGCGACGAGACGCTGGACATGTCGGAAGTTTTCGGTCAAGAACTAGCCCGGCGCGGTATCGAAATCGCTGCCGCTGGTGGCCACCACATGCTTCTCATCGGGCCTCCTGGGTCGGGGAAATCAATGTTGGCCGCGCGTGTGCCCACAATCCTCCCGCCGTTGAGTGAACAAGAATGCCTTGAAGTGACGGCGATTCATTCGTTGTCGTCAGAGACGATGACCGATGTGGTCACTCGTCCTCCGTTTGTGGATCCGCATTATTCGATCTCAGTCGCTGGCCTTATTGGTGGGGGTTCGGGGCGTCCGCGGCCAGGCGCGATCAGTCGGGCACATCACGGTGTCTTGTTTCTCGACGAGGTGGGGGAGATGAAAGCTCGCGTCCTCGATGCTCTGCGCACGCCACTTGAGCAGGGCTATGTGCGGATTTCGCGCAATCGTTTTTCCGTCGTGTATCCATCGAATTTTCAACTGATTATGGCAGCTAACCCGTGTCCCTGTGGTGCAGCAACGCCTCAGGAATGTCGGTGTACAGGTCGTGTTCGCTCGATGTATTTGTCCGGATTATCGGGCCCACTCCTAGACAGAATTGATCTTGCTGTGACGACGGCTCCGAAGGGATCCGTGGTGTCGTCGGTGCGTCGTGGTGAATCGTCAGAATCGATACGACGGCGAGTATGTCAGGCCCACATGCGTGCGAGGCGACGATGGGAGTCCGCCGGTTTGGGGTCGATCACGAACTCCCGCGTCCCAGGAAAATGGATCCGCGAGTGGTTAAGCACCGTCCCGATGGTGGCCAGTTACGTCGACTATTTATTACGAACGGATGCGGTAACCCAGCGAGGGGTTGATCGGTTGTGTCGGGTGGCGTTCACCATTGCGGATCTTGAGGCAGGGGCGTTTGGCGCTGGTGATGTGGGTTCGTCGGGGATGGACGAGGGGCTCGAGCTGTCTCACGTGACGCTCGACCATTTTGATGAAGCACAGTCTTTACATGAGGGGGTAGACAACATTGGGCGATAACAGTAGTTGTCAGGCGGTTCAGGCAGATGACTATGAGAGCGGGCGGGTGACACAGGGAAGCGGGTCGAATAAAGCAATGCCTTCTTTGGTTCATTCGGCCATTTTTAAGGACACACCCGAGTTCGCGGCACGGCATCAAGCGTGGGCTTATCTCAACCGAGTTGTGGAGGGGCCGAATGCGCATCTTTTGGCTCTGATTTGGGAAAGCGGGGAATCGGATCCGGTTTCTGCTGCTGTACGGATTATTCGTCGTGATCCGAGTCTTTCGCCCAAGGTGTTGAGTGCCACCGAGTCGCGATATGAATGGTTCCAACCGCTGGCCGACCTTCATTCCGCAGCCTCCGTCGGAGCACGTTTTATCACACCCGATGACGACGCATGGCCTGGCCCAGTACTTGCCGAATCTTTTCACGTTTCCCGCATCGCCGATGGGGCGAAATCCCATCACGATGATGCGATCCCGCCACATGGGTTATGGGTGAAAGGTGGGAATGCTCGGGCCTTGACGGAGAAAGCGATCACCGTTGTCGGCACACGTGCTGCCACAAGGTACGGGAATGCGGTCGCTGCAGATATCGGCGCTGAATGCGCCACTCATGGGTGGACAGTGGTCTCGGGAGGCGCCTTCGGTATCGACATCAGCGCGCACCGTGCAGCCCTCCGCGTCGGTCATTCCACTGTTGCCATCGTGGCCCACGGTATCGACGTCACCTATCCCGCAGCCCATAGAACTGAGTTCAACGACATCGCTCGAGAAGGAGCGGTGATCACGGAGTATCCCCCGGGCACGCGTCCGGCTCGGCATCGATTCTTGACCAGGAACCGCCTATCAGCGGCCTTGGGGCAAGGGGTCGTGGTTATCGAGGCTGGTTATCGCTCTGGTGCGCTCAATACCGTGAGCTGGGCCGAAACGATGGGCAAGCAGGTGTTCGCAGTACCCGGGGCAGTGACGTCACGATCATCTCACGGCTGTCACCGACTCATCCGCGAAGGTCGCGCCGAATTGATTGAAAGCGGGGCGGACCTCATCGAATCACTGAGTCCCTTGGGAACAGTGGATAGCGATGCCCAGCTGGAAATGGATTATCCCGCGACGGACGTCCAGCGCCTTGATCGACCGTCATTACGCGTGTTTGATGCAGTAAGCGGTAAGAGATCTGACGCAGCCACCATCGCCGCGTCGTCCGGGCTGCCCTTGGTACAGACCATGACGATCTTGTGTGAACTCAGAGACAAGGGACTGATTAGCCGGACCGGAAATCTCTGGCAACGTGACACTGCTGCATCCTCGGTGTAAACGCGTACTCGGTCTAATTCCAGGTCCTCGGCGGGATCGTGTCTCGGCACCTATACTCGATATACATGGCCGGAACACCGAATTCATCCGATACTGGTTGCAGTAAAGAACGGAATGATGCTGCGCCGGATAACGAACCGGCCGTATCGGCGCAGTGGGACGGCATTATCGAGGACTATCTAGACTTCCTCACATTCACCAAGGGACGTAGCGAAAACACTGTCAAGGCTTATCGCAACGATCTTCACTCGCTTGTCGACGGGCTAACGACGGTCGATCAGCTCACCTTGCACCACATTCGACGCTGGCAGGCGGATGCTTTGCGCGCCGGGCATGCGCGATCGAGTCTTTCGCGTCGAGCTTCAGCGGTGAGGAATTTCGGCCGATGGCTTGAACACCGAGGAATCGTGCAAAGCGATCCAGCATCCCGTTTGTCGTCGCCACGACCGGATAAAACGCTTCCGCGTGTCTTAGCTGCTGATCAAACTGCAGAGATACTTCACAACTTGGAAGTTGGTGCGGAAGAAGAGGACCCCATTGCGCTCCGCGATCTCGCGATGGTCGAGTTTATGTACGGCACCGGCGTGCGAGTATCTGAACTGTGTCGGCTCAACATTGGCGACCTAGATTTCGCGAGACAGACGGTCACCATTCTGGGAAAAGGCAATAAACAACGTGTCGTCCCCTTCGGGGAGTCTGCTGTGCGAGCACTGAAGCGGTGGATGGATGTCGGACGGCCCGTGATCGCTGATCACGGGCATCATAAGGACGCCGATCAGGCTGTTTTCCTAGGAAAACGGGGTGGCCGGATCGACCCGCGTCAAGTCAGAACGGTTGTTCATCAAGCGACCTCCACCGTGACGGGCGGGGATGTTTCCCCACACGCACTCAGGCACAGCGCGGCCACTGATGTTCTTGAAGGGGGAGCGGATCTTCGAGTGGTCCAAGAAATGCTGGGACACGCCTCGCTAGCAACGACGCAGATTTACACCCATGTTGATTCAGAGCGCTTGAAAGCGGTGTTTAACCAGGCCCACCCTCGGGCGTGACCGGACGTTGTCAGGCCGGCCGTCGCGTGGCCGTACATTGCTTGTCGGAACGTCGTTTGCACCGCACAGGTCGCGTCGAGACTGATTCTGGTGTTGGCCTCGCTCATTGAGGCTTCAACCTCACTTCTGATCGGCCAAGGAGAGTTAGAGGGTCGATGTAACTCTCGCCGATTTTTGCTCCCCAACCAAGCCCTGGGCCGTGAGTCGCTTCATTCTCGTTGGCAAGGACACCAATAATGTCACCCCTGCGGACAACGTCGCCACGGGAGCGTCGAGAAATTACAGGGTCATACGTGGTCCGGATACCGTCTGCGTGCTGGATCGATACCACCGGCCGGCCACCAACCTGCCCAGCGAATGCAATGGTCCCCGACATAGACGCTCGAATAGGTGTGCCAGGAGCGGCTTCAAGATCAACACCGCGATGGCCCGACAACCAGGGCTCTGGTGGAGCTTTGAAGGGAAGAATCACCTTTGATGCCACGGGTAGTCGATGTCGGTGGATATGGTGGTGCGCTGTGAGTGGGGCGCGGTCGAGCGATGTCTCGTCGGTAGTACCCTCCGCGTGAGCTACAGTCGTGTGGCGCGTGCCCGCTGATGCCATCAAAACAGGGCTATGAGCAGGACAAAGACTGAGCGCCGTGACCCACAGAATGGTCACCACCGTGAACAACACGGTCAGCGAACTGCGTGTACGAATCTTGGAAACAAATGGTGTTGACAAAGCCATGACATAAGAGTCCGCTTATTCACACAAATCGGGGTGTGATCGACCGCCGGTCACCACTCATTCTGTGGATAACTGGAGGCTCGTGGATAACCCAGAATCGAGGAGCGACGACTTAACTGTTCCCGTTCGATTCTCATTCGAGTCGCGCCAGAGTGCGTCGTTTTTTAGGACTTGGGGAAAAGCGTTCTAAGCAGTACAATTACCCGTTGCAATGTGCCTACGTGGGCCGCGTAGAGCTAATAACGGACACCGTGGCGGTGAGCTTAGAGTCTCACAGCCGCATGACACCGTTGACGCCTCGACGTGGTTTCGCCGTATGACCATTGACTTCGCGTGACCATCACGCCCACTTCTTTAACGCGTTAAAGCCTTATTTTTTGTCTACGTGGCAGCAGCTACGTCGGCGAAAGCCAAGGACTTGTTCTGCGTTAAAAATGAAGGGTAAGGGAGAGAATGTGGTCTCGGGAATCGCAGTATCGCCGGTAGGGAAGCAGTTTTCCTGCTTTCTGGCGTTGTTGTGATTCGCGAGTATTCGAACCCGATGGCACCAGGGTGTGGAGGAAACCCACACAACCACGTCAGCTGGTCAAGCTGACATGTAAGAAATAACCACTACGTCCGAGCAGAAAGCGAGGAGGGAAGCCGGACCGCTGTGTTCCGCGCCGGGAATCGGTACAAACCACCTGGCACAACGAGCACCTAAGCGTCCCCAATGTGCTTCCCAATAAATATATGGCTGTTGTAACCATGCGTCAGCTCCTTGACGCCGGTGTCCACTTTGGCCACCAGACCCGTCGTTGGAATCCGAAGATGAAGCGCTACATCATCACGGAACGCAACGGCATCTACATCATTGATCTTCAGCAGACACTGACCTACATCGATTCTGCCTACGAGTTCGTTAAAGAGACTGTTGCTCATGGCGGCAACATCCTCTTCGTCGGTACCAAGAAGCAGGCCCAGGAAGCAGTTGCAACCGAGGCCGAGCGCGTTGGTATGCCGTACGTCAACCACCGCTGGTTGGGCGGCATGCTCACCAACTTCCAAACCGTCCACAAGCGCCTGGGTCGTCTGAAGGAACTTCAGGCCATGGACGCAGCGGAAAACGGCTACGAAGGTCGCACCAAGAAGGAAGTCTTGATGCTGACCCGCGAGCGTCAGAAGCTCGAGCGCGTTCTTGGCGGTATCTCCGACATGAACAAGGTTCCGTCTGCGATCTGGATCGTCGACACCAACAAGGAACACATCGCTGTCTCCGAGGCTCAAAAGCTGAACATCCCTGTCGTGGCCATTCTGGACACGAACTGCGATCCTGACGTCGTTGACTACCCGATTCCGGGTAACGACGACGCTATCCGTTCGGCTGCGCTGCTGACTGGCGTCATTGCCTCCGCCGTTGAGGACGGCAAGAAGGCTCGCGCTGAGCGCGCCCAGGCTGAGGCCAAGGCTGCTGCTGGCGATAACGATGCGCCTGTTTCTTCCGAAGGTGAGAGCGCAGAAGCGGCTTCCGACGCTGCTTCAACGGCATCTGAGACGACGGCGACCTCCAGTGATGAGTCCGCAGCCGAATCCTCTGAAGCTGAGTCAAAGTAAGACCCGTTTTCACATACTGAAGGAGAATCGCTGATGGCGAATTACACTGCAGCTGATGTCAAGAAGCTCCGTGAGATCACCGGTGCAGGCATGATGTCCTGTAAGAAAGCTTTAGAGGAGGCTGACGGCGACTTCGACAAAGCCGTGGAATTCCTCCGCATCAAGGGTGCGAAAGACGTCGGTAAGCGCGCAGAGCGCACCGCTGCCGAAGGGCTCATCGCCGTGTCCGGCAACACCATGATCGAGGTCAACTCCGAGACCGACTTCGTTGCTAAGAACGCCGAGTTCAAAGAATTCGCGGACAAGGTTGCTAAGGCCGCTGATGAGGCCAAGGCTAACTCGCCCGAGGACCTGGCTGCTGTCAACGTCGACGGCACCCCGGCAGAGGAAGCCCTGCAGGCTTTCTCGGCCAAGATCGGTGAGAAGCTGGCTCTTCGTCGTGCTACCACCATCGACGGCGACAACGTTGCTGTTTACCTGCACCACCGTTCCGCTGACCTCCCGCCGGCAGTCGGCGTGTTGGTCGCGTACGAAGGTGAAGGCGACGCAGCGAAAGAAGCAGCCCACAACGCTGCTATGCAGGTTGCCGCGTTGAAGGCAAAGTACCTGAAGCGCGAGGACGTTCCCTCCGACATCGTCGAGAAAGAGCGTTCCATTGCAGAGGCAACCTCCCGTGAGGAAGGCAAGCCCGAAAAGGCTCTTCCGAAGATCGTCGAAGGCCGTCTCAACGGTTTCTTCAAGGACGTTGTGCTTCTGGAGCAGCCTTCCGTCGCTGATCACAAGAAGACTGTTAAGCAGTTGATGGATGAGGCTGGCGTCACCTTGACCGGCTTCCGTCGCTACGAAGTTGGCCAGCAGTAATCTGCTGAGCCTCACCTAGTGAGCGAAACGACCTCGGTTTCTTTTCCCTATACGGGGAAGAGGGGCCGAGGTTTTTGCTTTTTACCGGCAGAAATGATGCCCAAATAGTGGACGATTGGCCGGATCCTCGTCTCCTCCCACTACCTCCAAGTGTCAAGTTGTGTTCTTGTCCAGAGAGCCAGGTAGGATGTCACGAGGAAAACCCAACGGGTTACCCACTGGCCCCTTCGTTGCCGATGGCAGCGTTCACGTTGGTCGGTTCAGGTAGGGTCGCACACTCAACTTCATGAGGAGACATCCAGAATGGCGCAGAATGACGCCCCCAATTCACCTGCACACGGTCCTCACCGATCACCATATAAGAGGGTCATGCTGAAGCTGGGCGGTGAAATGTTCGGCGGCGGCAAAGTCGGAGTTGATCCCGACGTCGTCGACAATGTTGCTCGTCAGATCGCCGAAGTTGCCCGCAACGGAGTTGAAATTTGTGTGGTCATCGGGGGTGGCAACTTCTTCCGCGGAGCGCAGTTGTCCCAGCGGGGAATGGATCGATCGCGTTCCGACTACATGGGCATGCTCGGCACCGTGATGAATTGCCTGGCCCTTCAGGACTTCCTTGAAAAACAGGGCGTCGAGACCCGCGTTCAGACAGCGATCAACATGGCGCAAGTCGCGGAACCCTATCTTCCGCTCCGTGCGACCCGGCACCTCGAGAAAGGTCGCGTCGTCATTTTCGGTGCGGGCATGGGAATGCCTTACTTCTCGACGGATACCACCGCGGCCCAGAGAGCGCTGGAGATCGGTTGTGAAGTCCTGTTGATGGCGAAGGCCGTCGACGGAGTGTACGACGACGATCCCCGTAAAAACCCTGACGCCACCATGTACACGGAAGTCACTCCGCGTGAATGCCTTGATAAGAAACTGAAGGTGGCTGACGCCACGGCCTTCAGCCTGTGCATGGATAACAACATGCCGATCCTCGTCTTCAATTTGCTCGTTGAAGGAAATATTGCGAGGGCGGTCAATGGCGAAAATATCGGCACGCTGGTCCGTTCGTCTGATAATGATTAATACAGCCATCGTTTGCTAGGCGACATGGCCAATGAGGCGACGGCATGAGCCCCGCGTGCCCATGACGTCGCGCTTATTACAACACACTGTGAGGTACACACCATGATTGATGACACACTGCTAGAGAGCGAAGAACGTATGACCCAGTCGGTGGAATACGCTCGTGAAGACCTCACGACGATTCGCACCGGCCGCGCGAACCCGTCGATGTTTAACGGAGTTCAAGCCGAATATTACGGAGTCATGACGCCGATTACGCAGATGGCAACGATCAGCGTCCCAGAACCACGAATGCTGCTGATCAAGCCATATGAGCCCAGCATTATGAACGCCATCGAAAACGCTATTCGCAATTCGGATTTGGGCGTCAACCCGACCAACGACGGTCAAGTTTTGCGTGTCACCGTGCCGCAGCTGACCGAGGAGCGTCGTAAAGAGATGGTCCGGCTCGCGAAGAGCAAGGGGGAGGACGCGCGCATCGCTATCCGTAACATCCGCCGGAAGGGAATGGACGAGCTCAAGCGAATCCAAAAAGACGGCGAAGCCGGCGAAGATGAGGTCCAGGCCGCGGAGAAGGAACTGGATAAAACCACCCACGAGTATGTGTCCCAGGTGGACAAGCTCATCGAAGCCAAAGAAAAAGAATTAATGGAAGTCTAGCGTGGCTTACAGCAGAAAACTCGGGGAAAGCTGATGAAGGTAAGCGAGCGCGGTTCCGACGGCAGATCTCTGCCGCACCCACGCAACAAGGCGGGGCGTAACGTCCCCGTCGCCATCATTGTTGGCGTTCTACTTGGGGCCTTAATTATCGGATGCCTCATTATTCCGCACGCGTGGTACCCGCTGTTAGCCGTCATCATTCCGCTAGCGACCCTCGAGGTGTCCCGTCGGCTGAAGGAGCATGACTACGATGTCCCAGTTCTGTCCATGCTGGCTGGTGGGCAGTTGATGCTGTGGTTGTCGTTGCCGTGGGGGGCGAAGGGCATGCTGATGGGCTACATCGTGTCCGTCGGCGCGATCATGATCACCCGGCTATTCCACCGGGGAACCCATCAAGCACCCACGAATTACCTTCGCGATATGTCAGTGGCGGTCTTTGTTCTGACGTGGATTTCGCTATGCGGAACGGCCGCCGCACATCTCACCCTGTTTAATGAGGGAAGTCTTCGTGGCTGGGCCCTCATTGCGACATTCATCTTGTGCGTCGTTGCCAATGATGTTGGTGGTTTTACAGCCGGCGTTTTTTTCGGGAAACATCCTCTTGCACCGGCCGTTAGCCCCAAGAAATCGTGGGAAGGATTCGCAGGCTCCCTCGTATTTGCGGCCATTGTCGGGGTCATAGCCACCTGGCTTTTGCTCCACCGAGCCCCCTGGGAGGGCATCCTCGTCGGCCTGTTCCTTGCGTGTGCCGCCACGCTCGGTGATCTCGTCGAGTCCCAATTCAAACGAGACCTGGGAATTAAAGATATGGGCACGCTTCTCCCCGAACATGGTGGGCTCATGGACCGATTGGATAGCCTGCTCCCTGCGGCCGCGATGACCTGGATCATCGCGACTGTTCTTCAGATGTAACCGGTCCGCGTCGTGCTTCCTTATTTCCGTAGTTGGTGGATTTGCCGTCGCAACTGAATCATCCGAACGGAGCCAACAGAGAGCATAATGACAGCTCCAATAATGGCGGCGAGGAGGAACCCAACACCTGCCGGGAACGAGACCGTCCAGAAAAAGACTGTTAGCGTAACAGACTCCATGTTCTGAATAATGAAAATTAGGAGAAGCACTAACAGAGCAATTCCGACACTCAGTGCCACCCACGTGCTTCCCGCGACGGAGCCCTGTACGTCAGTCTTATTCTTCATCGGACCAGCATTGGTGTCGGTTCCCTCACGGTTCACGCGACGGCGCTCGGTACGTGGCTCATCATCGGAGGAGCTAACGGGGGAGGAGCTGCCCGTAGACCGGTTTTGTTGCGCATCCTGGTTTTGCGCAGCTTCTTCATTCTGTTGGCGCTCGGCCTTCTTCCGCTCACCTTCAGGGGTTGGTCTAACGACGCTCGGTGTGCGTGCCTCGGTGTCGCTTTTTCCGTCCATGCGTGGGCGACCCACCGCATTATTGGCCCGAGTCGATTTGTTGTCCTTAGATTTTGGTGATGTACTCATTGCTCCGTAACAATACCTCAACATCCACCAGCACGTCGGTTCGCGGACATCCCGTCGCACTCACCGGTGGGCTGTGATTGGATTATCCTCTCGCATCGTAGGCAGAATATAAGTAATGACGGAAACACATACAGAAACACACAACGACTTGGGTCTTAAGCCCGTCGAGTCCCTCAATCGAGCTGACAACAAAGCACAGCTGAAGTTCGCCGCTCCGCGTCGCGGGAAACCTCCAACACATTTCGCGGATCTGACGGTGGATGAGCAAAAGCAGGCCGTGAAGGACTTAGGGCTTCCGGCTTTTCGGGCGAACCAATTGGCCCGCCACTATTACGGCCGATTTGAGGCTTCCACTGAGACCATGACGGACTTACCGGCTGCTGCGCGTGAGCCGGTTCAGAAAGCTCTTTTCCCCGAGCTCATGACTGAGGTCCGCAATATTTCGTGTGATCAGGGCATGACGCGGAAGACATTGTGGAAGTTGCACGATGGCACCTTGCTCGAGTCAGTCTTGATGCGGTACCCGGGCCGAGCCACGTTGTGTATTTCCTCCCAAGCGGGGTGTGGCATGGCCTGCCCGTTCTGCGCAACTGGCCAAGGCGGTTTGCATCGTAACCTGTCGACGGGGGAGATCGTGGACCAGGTTCGCGCCGCCGCAGCTGCGATGAACAGTGGTGACGTTGCTGGTGGCAAAGGCCGCCTGTCCAACGTCGTCTTTATGGGGATGGGCGAGCCGCTGGCGAACTACAAGCGCGTCGTTAGCGCTGTTCGGCAGATTACTGACCCTTCGCCGCGGGGATTCGGTTTGTCTCAACGTAACGTGACGGTGTCGTCGGTAGGACTTGCGCCAGCAATTCGCCGGTTTGCCGACGAAGGTCTCTCCGTCACGCTGGCGGTATCGTTGCACACTCCCGACGATGAGCTCCGCGATAGCCTCGTTCCTGTGAACAATAGGTGGTCCGTGGAGGAGGTTTTGGATGCTGCTGCGTACTATGCGGATCGGTCAGGGCGCCGAGTCTCTATCGAGTACGCGTTGATCCGTGACGTCAATGACCAGGGGTGGCGTGCGGACCTCTTAGGTAAGAAGTTGAAGAAAGCACTTCATTCGAAGGTCCATGTGAATGTGATTCCGTTGAACCCGACGCCTGGGTCTATTTGGGATGCCTCGACGAAGCAGCAACAGGAAGAATTTGTCCGCCGAGTGAAAGCACAAGGTGTCGAGTGCACCGTTCGTGATACCCGCGGACAAGAAATAGCCGCAGCCTGCGGTCAGCTAGCTGCGGAAGAAAAGACTGCATAAGGCTGGGCCAGGGGCCGGGGGTAAGGCCCGGACAGCCAGGGGATTATCCCAGCAACTGATTTTGTATTAGTTAGTTCCCCTGGACGGCGCGCTGCCCCTTCAACGTCGCCGGATCAATGTTGAAGGAACGCAACTGAGAGTCGGAAAGGTCAGAATATGCTCCATGGAGGTTGAGCTGATCAGCAGCCCAGTCGCGCTCAACGTAATCCGCTGGCTTATTGCGAGCGGTCACGGTCCGAACCTGGTTGAGCTTAGGACGCAAAGCGATCAGCAATGCTCCGACGAAGCACAGGGCAGCAGTTGCGATGAGGAAAATATCTTCGACATGGCCCTTGTGGTTACCGACAAGCATGAACAATAGGAAAAGGCCACCAACGACGCCAGAGATAATAACCGGACGCCGGCCTAGATCATGCCAACCCCAGAATGCGGATGGCTCGTCCTTTGTTGATACGCCGTCGTATACTTTGTCTTTCGTCTCAGACACGAGAACCTCTCCTCTATCTCCGCCGGAACAGTGACGATCCACGTCTGATATATGTGTCCGGTGCGATTCCGCGGGACCAGTGGGGTATTTATTGTCGACGTTTCAGTCACACTGCTGTCGTTTACATTACCCCAAATTAATTCTCAGCCATAGTAGGGTAGCGCGTCGACCATGACCAATACACCCTGTTGGTGGTAATTCTGTGAAAAAACGGTGTGGTCTGCACGTAGCAGCGTTCTCTCGTGGAACGCGGTAGGGTTGGCCCTCATGAGTTTCATCGTGGGGCTTGTTTTATTCGCCTTGGGGATCGTTCTGACCATCGCGCTGCATGAATGTGGCCACATGGTTTCTGCACGCGCCTGCGGAATGCGTGTCCGTCGTTACTTTATTGGCTTTGGCCCGACGCTTTTCTCTTTCCGACGGAGGGAAAAGAAAACGTCGGCAGCGGCCGGGCGTCCCCTCATGACGGAATATGGCCTCAAAGCTGTCCCCTTCGGTGGGTTTTGCGATATCGCCGGGATGACAGCGATCGATGAGGTTGCTCCAGAAGACGAGCCATTTTCCATGGTCAAACGGCCCGTGTGGCAGCGCCTCATCGTCCTGCTGGGGGGCATCATGATGAACCTGCTGATCGGCGTCGTCGTGATGTACTTCGTGGCCGTCGCGTGGGGGCTCCCCAATCCCGACGTCGATTTGTCGGCAAAAGTCGGCTCGACGCAGTGTGTTCCGCAATCGGCTTCCGTGAATAGTTCGTCCCAGGATTCGTCGACGACTGACTGTAGTGGTCCCGGGCCCGCGGGGAAGGCTGGAATCCGCCAGGGTGATACGATCGTCAAGGTTGATGGTCACGACACCCCGGACTTCACGACGATGGGCGACGTCGTCCAAAAGATCGGACGTGACCACGCGGATGACGACCACGACCCCACAGTCCCCGTCGTTGTCGAGCGAAACGGTGAAACACGAACGGTTGATGTCACGATCCAGCGTGTCCAGCGGGAGACCACTCAGGGCAAGACGGTGACGGTTGGCGCTATTGGGATGACCTGGGAGCGCCCCAACAATATGTATTCGCACTACAACGCGCTATCCGCTATCCCGGGTTCCTTGCACTATTCCGGTTACATGATCGGCCAGTCGGTCGTCGGCTTGGCCAAGCTGCCGGCATCGGTTCCAGGAGTCGTCCGGTCGATCGGCGGTGGTGAGCGCAGCGAGAGCTCGCCGATGAGCGTTGTCGGAGCCTCGGTGGCCGGTGGCGACTTGGTTAAACACGATCAGTGGTCGTCCTTCTTCCTCCTCCTGGCTAGCCTGAACTTTTTCCTCGCATTGTTTAACCTCGTTCCCTTGCCCCCGCTCGATGGTGGGCACGTGGCCGTCACGATCTGGGAGAAGCTCCGTGATATGGTGCGACGGCTCCGCGGCTTATCGCCACTTGGGCCCGCCGACTACACCAAGTTGATGCCGCTGACCGTTGTCGTCTTTGTCCTCTTATTCGGTTTCGGTGCGTTGGTCATTGTTGCTGACGTTGTGAACCCCATCAGACTCTTCGGCTAAGACCCAGCGGAGGAACGTCGGCGGGTCGGAGCCTAGAGAACGTTGAACGCTGCTAGGTTTCGTACCATGCAGCGCGTGAGGCTTCGTCGGTACGGGCATGGCGGAAAGAAGATCCTGGCAGTGGCTTCGGTCACCGTTTTAGCGACGTTGAGCGCGTGTACACCAAAACCAGCTGGAGCGCGCGAAGCGGCAACTGACTTCGCCAAGCAGCTCAGCGCGATGGCCTCGTCGCAAGATAAAAACGGCGATGCCAATGACGATGAGCCTATTGACCACGCCGACAAAGCGGCCGATGCAACAGACAATAAGTCGGCAGCAGAGGCAAGCATCACGGACTCGTGGAAGGGACTGCAGGCGCAAAACCTTAAAGTTAGCCTGAAAGATTTTTCCTCGTCCGGTGATGTGTCCGTAGCCACCTACCATTACGACTGGACCTTGCCGAAGGATCGTTCGCTCTCATACGACGCCAAGGCCACGTTCGCTAAGACGAATCAGGCGTGGAAAGTGCGGTGGAAGCCAGCGGTCATTCATCCCGATCTGGGCTCCGACCAGCATTTAGAGCTTCGATCGCTCCAGGCGGATCGGGCACCCGTTATCGGGTCGGACGGCCAGGTCTTGCTCGAACCGGGAACCCAATTCCGCGTGCTTCTCAATAAGCATGACTCGGCGACCATCAATCATGTTGCATCCATCCTCAACGACGGCCATGCGGGGGACGCAGGGGTTCCGACGATTGACGCCTCCGCCGTCCACCAATCCGTGAAAAACGTCAACGGAGATTACTCCGTCGCGATGGTGCCTTCACGTGCGCACGACGTCGTTGATGCACTCAAAGGGGTCGATGGAGTCACTCTCAACGAGGAACCGGCTCTGGTCCGCCCTGACCCGAACTTCGCGCCTGACATTCTGAGCAGGGTGTCGTCGATAGTGAATGACGAACTCGATGGGAAAAATGGGTGGCAGGTGGCCTCTGTGAACCCCAATGGGGCTGTCATTAAGAGCCTGGAAGAGCAGCAACCAACTCCTGCTCAGTCGGTGAAGATCAGTTTGAGCAAGAAGGTGCAGGACGCTGCCCAAAAAGCAGTGGACACCCGTGCAGATACCGAAGCGATGATGGTCGTGATTCGCCCGTCGACGGGTGAGGTCCTGGCTGTTGCTCAGACAGCTAATGCCGATAAAAAGGGCGATCTGGCGCTGACGGGGTTGTTCCCTCCCGGATCGACGTTCAAGATGGTGACGGCAACGGCGGGGATGCAGCACGGGTTGGTCACTCCCGATTCCACCGTGCCGTGCCCGGGCACCATGGAAATCGGAAGCCGCGTTGTACACAATTACAACGACTTCAGTTTGGGCAATGTCTCCTTGACCAAAGCGTTCGCTCAATCGTGCAACACCACCTTTGCGGACGTGTCTAGCAAGCTGAAGCCGGGGGAGCTGAAATCTACTGCCCAGCAGTTCGGCATCGGGCAGGACTACAAGATTGACGGGTTGGACACGCTGACAGGTCAGGTGCCACAGGCCGATGAACTGGTTGATCGTGTAGAAGGTGGCTTCGGCCAGGGTAAAGACTTGGCTAGCCCGTTCGGTATGGCTCTTGTTGCTGCCACAGCTGCAGCGGGGAAAACTCCGACTCCTACCTTGATCGAATCCCACCAAACGACAGTCAAGAACACCAATGTGCCGACGATTGATCCCCCCACCATCGACAAACTGCGCGGGATGATGCGAGCTGTCGTGACGTCGGGTACGGCTCGTGCTATCGCAGGTGAGGGCGATGTTTTCGGTAAGACCGGTGAAGCTGAAGTCTCCGATGGGTCACACGCGTGGTTCGCTGGATATCGGGGAGACCTCGCCTTCGCCACTCTGATCCCCATGGGCGGCGGGTCGGAACACTCGGTTGCCATCACCCAATCCTTTTTCCAGAACTTGGGTGGCGACGACTAATACGCTGGCCGGCTCGCACCTAAACTGCCGACGACGAGCGCACGCAGTCGGCGTCACTGAGCGCAAGTGGTCGCCCGCATCGGCGTCGTTAATGGACCGCGCTACCATGTGGTCATGATTAACGGTTCAGCAAAGAAATCTCACACATCGGAGTCACAGCGTCACGGCGGTGATCGTGCGCCACTCAAGCCCGGGCATGCCACTCCTATCCGCCATGTCCCGGCCCATATCCCGCGTCCTGAATACGTTAACAGTGGCAAAGAGCCTCAAGAGGGGATTGGGGAACCCCTTGTTCAGACTCCCGAAAACATTGAGCGGATGCGCGAAGTGAGCGTCATCGCGGCAAATGCCTTGCAGAAGGCGGGGGAAGCAGTTCAACCGGGAGTGACGACGGACGAGCTGGATCGGATCGTTCACGATTACTTCATTGAGCACGATGCCTATCCGTCCTGCTTGCATTACCGCGGCTACCCCAAAGCTAGTTGCATCAGCCTCAATGAGATCGTGTGCCATGGGATTCCGGACACCACCGTCGTGAAGGACGGTGACATTGTGAATATCGATGTCACGGCATTCAAAAATGGGGTCCATGGTGACACCAATGCAACGTTCCTGGCTGGGAATGTCTCTGAAGAGCATAAAAAGCTGGTCAAGGTCACAGAAGAAAGCATGTACCGGGCTATCAAAGCGTGTAAGCCGGGCCGGCCTGTGAACATGATTGGCCGTGTGATTGAGTCCTATGCTCGCCGTTTCGGGTACGGAGTAGTGCGTGATTTCACGGGTCACGGCATTGGAACCACATTCCACAATGGACTTGTCATTTTGCATTACGACGCTTCATGGCCGGATGACATCATGGAACCGGGCATGACCTTCACCATCGAACCCATGATCACACAAACGGAGAACCTCGATTACCGCGTGTGGGATGACGATTGGACCGTCCAACTGACGCAACCAGGAAACTGGACTGCACAGTTTGAGCACACCCTCGTCGTGACCGAGGACGGCGTTGAGATTTTGACCCAGCCAGACTTCTCCATCGACGAAGCGTGAGAATCGAACGTGCGTGGTTCGAGTTAAATACCCATGAATGCTGACTATGAAAAGGCCGGGTACAACAAGGCTGATTCTTCGCCTTCCTTAGCCCCGGCACTGTTGGTGACCGGATGTACGTCAGACGCTGGCAAATCGGTTGTCGTTGCTGGCATGTGCCGGTCATTGGCACGTCGGGGTTACCGTGTCGCGCCTTTCAAGGCTCAGAATATGTCGAATAATTCGGCCGTCGTGTTGGCGACTGATTATTCAGTAGGTGCGGGCAACTCAGACAGTGGGGAGGCGGCCTCGTATCCAGCTTCCACTCACGGCGATGGCCGACGTCTCGTCGCTGGGGAAATCGGACGAGCCCAGGCATTGCAGGCTTTCGCTGCCGGGGTGACTCCCAGTGTCGACATGAACCCGGTCCTGCTGAAACCGGAGGCAGACCGTCGAAGCCAACTAGTGCTCCGCGGAGTCGCAACCGGCACCGTCGGCGCACGGGACTACATCGAACACCGCACGCACTTGCGTGAGGTCAGCGCTTACGCGTTGGAGTCGCTCCGCCGCGAATACGATGTGGTCATCTGTGAAGGGGCTGGGTCACCAGCGGAAACCAACCTCCGGCACACCGACATCGCGAACATGGGGTTGGCGGAAGCTGCGGATCTTCCCGTCGTCCTTGTCGGCGATATCGACCGCGGCGGTGTGCTCGCGCACTTTTTTGGCACGTACTTCATTCTCGACCAGGCTGATCGCGACCGATTCCAAGGTTTCATTGTCAACAAGTTCCGCGGTGACGTCGGCCTCCTTCAGCCGGGGTTGGACGAGGTCACGCGCCGAACCGGTGTTCCGACGCTCGGCGTCATCCCATTCATCGACGGTCTCTGGATAGATGCTGAAGACTCATTATCGGGTGCCAGTGGGCGAGTGGGCCCCGGCCTTCCGCCTATCGGGACCAACACCATACGGGTAGCCGCTGTTCGCCTGCCTCGGGTGTCGAACAGCACCGATATCGAGGCCTTGTCGTGCGAGCCTGGCGTTGATGTGGAATGGACCACCTCGCCCGCGGCTATTGCCTCGGCGGATTTAGTGGTCATTCCGGGGTCGAAGTCGACGATCCACGACTTAGAGTGGCTGAAGAAAACAGCTGGCCCGCAGCTTCAGGAACGCTACCGCGCCGGCCGGCCGATCTTGGGAATATGTGGGGGATTCCAGATGCTCTGCCACTCGATTACGGACCCCGTCGAGTCCGGCCACTCCGAACCCGTCGCCGGCTTGAATTTCTTGGACATCGATATCGAGTTTTTCCCCGAAAAAACACTGGCCAATCACGGTACAGCCTTTGAGATCCACCACGGTCGAGTTGTCCGTCAAAACTGCCCAGGGTGGATCGGGCCACTTACCGACGACGGGGACTTAGGCGACCATGCAGGTCTCGACAGTCATGTGAGCGGTGCAGCCCGGGCAGCACGCTACGAAGGAGCACATGATAAAGCCGTGTGGGGCACACACCGGCACGGACAGCTCGAGGTCGATTCTTTCCGACGCCATTTCCTCCGCGATGTTGCCCAGACATGTGGCTTATCCGGATTCGTCCCCGGACACATCAGTTTCCATGACGCTCGCGCTGAACAGGTCGACCGGTTAGCCGACGCCGTGGACGCAGCGTTGGGCGCAGACTGGGCCGAACGATTGGGAATCGTGACGACCTAGCCGGCGTTACTGACGCTATTTCGTGCTTCGTCATCAATATGTCCACATCTGCGTGCGATGAGTGCGATGAATAGAGGTGAAAGAACGGCGACCATGTACACCACGCCGAAGGATCCGCCCGTAGACAGAGGCACAAGGGTGTGAACAAGAGTCGCGGCCGCGACAGACACCGTCATCCCGGTCATGCCTGCTACCTGCAGTGCAGATCCCATAAAGCCGGCCTTATCGGCCGGGGACAAGCTCATCGCTGCCGTGTTAATCCGGGGGTAGCTGTATCCCACACCAAATCCGGTCAATGTCCAAAACGCTGTTATCCACGCCCAATGTGCGCCTGATGCACTGCTGATACCGACACCAGCAGCGCCGATCCCCAAGACCGCAGCAGAGATCCACAACGTCACCGGGAGTGACCGCGGTTTGGCGCTCGACTGCACTTGCGATCCGATAAACCAGGTAATCCCCGTTCCCGTCAGCGCGAGCCCGGTCAGTGTTGGTGGCAATCCGTCACGGCGTGCCAGAAGCAGAGGGATGAGCGCCTCGAGCCCGAAGAAAGCGTCGAAAAGGAATCGCAAAAGAACCATCGACGGCACATCACCCGCAGCGCGGAAAGTGCCGACGGGTACCAGCGGGCGAATCGCGACGGCGGTCACGCCTGTGGCGAGGAGGAAGATCAGAACTCCCCATGCCGCGAAATCACCGGAAATTGAGAGCGGATAGGAAGCTATCGCGATAACGAACGCCGCGATCAGCATCTTCATTGCGTTCCGATGATCGGTCTCACGCGTTAATGGCGTCGTCGCGCGGGGGAGGAGAGGGAACACAATGATCGACGCCACAGCTGAGATGCCGAAAAGCCAATGCCAGCTGAGACTCTCTGTAATAATCCCCGCAACCCCGGGCCCAATGAGTGTGGGTATCACCCAGGCACCCGCTAAGGCCGCGAACATTTTGGTCTGCAGCTGCGAGGGGTAAATGACGGCGATAATCGCATAGATCGCCACCACGATGGCGCC
>OKFO01000047.1_pt1 | contig 90724 bp, 78 predicted proteins | sample 1610231 | NCBI WGS metagenome assembly OKFO01 (sample SAMN04436633, study PRJEB24849) | human gut metagenome | biome: human gut; feature: NICU; material: stool | host: Homo sapiens | place: USA: Saint Louis, MO | collected 2010-01-17 | reverse complement strand
TCATCGGAACGACGGCGACGCGGACGATCCTCGTAGTCATCCTCGAAATCGTCGGAACGACGGCGACGCGGACGATCCTCATCGCGGGAATCGCGGTCGTCACGGTCGAAGTCGCGATCATCGGAACGACGGCGACGCGGACGATCCTCGTAGTCATCCTCGAAATCGTCGGAGCGACGGCGACGCGGACGGTCGTCGCGATCGTCGAAGTCGCGATCGTCACGGTCGGAGCGGCGGCCACGGCCACCGCCACGGCGATCATCACGGCCACGGCTACCACGGCGATCATCACGATCGCCACGGCCACCACGGGAACCGGCGTTGTTCTCCTGATCCTCGAAACCGGGGATAGCCAGGGAAATCTTGCCGCGATCGTCAACGCCCTGCACGACGACCTCAACGGTGTCGCCTTCCTTCAGCACGTCCTCAACGGCGTCGATACGCTCGCCGTTGGCCAGGTTGCGAATCTGGGAGATGTGCAGCAGACCGTCGGTGCCAGGAGTGAGGTTCACGAAAGCACCGAAGCTCGTGGTCTTGACGACCTTGCCGTTGTAGGTCTCGCCGGCCTCAGGCACGTGTGGGTTGGCGATGGAGTCGATGATGGACTTGGCCTTCTCGGCTGCCTCGCCACCTTCGGAGGAGATGAAGACGGTACCGTCATCCTCGATAGCGATCTCAGCACCGGTGTCTTCCTGAATCTGGTTGATCATCTTGCCCTTCGGGCCGATGACCTCGCCGATCTTCTCGACCGGAACGGTGGTGGTGATGATGCGCGGAGCGAACTCGCTCATCTCAGCCGGGCCGTCGATGCACTCGTTAATGACCTCGAGAATCGTGGCGCGAGCTTCCTTGGCCTGCTGCAGAGCGGCGGCCAGGATATCGGCGGGGATGCCGTCGAGCTTGGTGTCGAGCTGCAGGGCAGTGATGAACTCAGAGGTACCCGCCACCTTGAAGTCCATGTCGCCGAAGGCATCCTCGGCGCCCAGGATATCGGTGAGGGTCTTGAAGATGTGCTTGCCATCAACATCGCCGGACACGAGACCCATGGCGATGCCGGCAACCGGAGCCTTCAACGGCACACCGGCAGCGAGCAGGGACAGCGTGGAGGCGCACACGGAACCCATGGAAGTGGAACCGTTGGAACCGATGGCCTCGGAGACCTGGCGGATGGCGTAGGGGAACTCTTCGCGGCTCGGCAGCACCGGCACGAGAGCCTTCTCGGCGAGGGCACCATGGCCGATTTCGCGGCGCTTCGGGGAGCCGACGCGACCGGTCTCACCAGTGGAGTACGGCGGCATCTCGTAGTTGTGCATGTAGCGCTTGGACTGCGGACCGGACAGAGCGTCGATCTGCTGCTCCATCTTGAGCATGTTCAGGGTGGTGACGCCCAGAATCTGGGTCTCGCCACGCTGGAACAGGGCGGAACCGTGCACGCGAGGCACAATGTCCACCTCGGCGGACAAGGTGCGGATGTCTCGCAGGCCACGGCCGTCGATGCGGTAGTCCTCGGTCAGGATGCGGCGACGCACGATCTGGCGCTGCAGCTCCTTGAAGGCGTTACCGAGTTCCTTGTCCTTCTCGGCATCGTCCATATCGGTGAACTCGTCCGCGAGCACCTCGCGCACGTGCTCCTTGATCTCGTGGATGCGGTCCTGGCGCGGCAGCTTCTCGGCGATGGAGAGGGCCTCGTCCAGATCCTTGTGAGCGATCTCGTCGATGCGGGCGTACAGCTCGTCGGTGTACTCCGGGAAGAGCTGGAATTCCTTGGTCTCCTTGGCGGCGATCTTCTTGAGCTCGTCCTGAGCCTCGCAAATCACCTTGATGAACGGCTTGGCGGCCTCAAGACCGGCGGCCACGACTTCCTCATCAGGCTTGGTCTGGCCCTCGTCGTAGATGAGGTGCCAGGCGTTCTTGCCGGCGCCGGCCTCGATCATGGCGATGGCGACGTCACCGTTCTCGACAACGCGGCCGGCGACCGCAATCTCGAACACGGCGCGCTCACGCTCGCTCCAGCGCGGGAAGGCGACCCACTGGCCGTCGATCAGGGCCAGACGCACACCGGAGACCGGGCCTTCGAACGGCAGACCGGAAATCATGGTGGAGGCGGAGGCGGCGTTCAGGGCGATGACGTCGTAGGCGTCATCAGGGTTCACGGCGAGCACGGTCTCGACGACCTGCACCTCGTTGCGCAGCGTGTGCGGAAACAGCGGGCGCAGCGGACGATCGATGATGCGGCAGGCGAGGATGGCCTCGGAGCTCGGACGGCCTTCACGGCGGAAGAACGAGCCCGGGATCTTGCCGGCGGCGTACATCTTCTCTTCAACGTCGACGGTCAGCGGGAAGAAGTCGTAGTTCTCCTTCGGGCTGGAGCCGGCGGTGGTGGTGGACAGAATCATGGAATCGTCATCGAGGTAGGCGGCCACAGCACCATCAGCCTGCTGTGCCAGGCGGCCGGTCTCGAAGCGCAGCGTGCGCTTGCCAAACGTTCCATTGTCGATTACGGCCTCAACGGCCTTGATTTCGGGACCCTCCATTAGGGTTCCTCCTTCTTTAATTTTCTTATTCCTACAAACTGTGCCGCGGTCTACCGCACCGCGACTGTCCTCTTCAGCGGACGTCACATACCTTGTTTCGGCTGGCCCCTTGGCCGCCGTTCCTCGTGTCAACCCCTTCATTCGGGTTCTCTTGTTGGCCGCACCTTACCGTGGTGCCTTCGGCCTATCCTCTAACCCTCTTGCCGTTGTTGCCGTTGGCTGGCGTATGTAAAACGCCCGAGCACCAATCCTAGGTACTCGGGCGGAAGTCTTCAATTATCGACGCAGACCCAGACGCTCGATGAGAGAGCGGTAACGGTTGATGTCAACGCGCTTGAGGTAATCAAGCAGACGACGACGATCACCAATCATCAGCTGCATACCACGACGGGAGTGGTGGTCGTGCTTGTGCTCCTTGAGGTGGTCGGTCAGGTCGGCGATGCGCTTGGACAGCAGAGCAACCTGAACCTCGGGGGAACCGGTGTCACCTTCGTGCGTCGCGTACTCGTTGATAATCTGGGTCTTCTCTTCAGCCGTCAGTGCCACGGCATCCTCCTTAATTGTGTCGTTGCGCGGTGTTCCGGGCGGTGCGCTCGAAACGCTCTCTATCCGCGGGCGAAATCACGCCAAATGAAAACTATACGGCAATGCACAGACAGCCGACCAGCCGATTGGTCATACCGCGGTAAGCAGTCCGCCAAACAGCACCACGAACAGTGCGACACCTTCGATAACAAAGTACAGAATAAAGCTGGCCCAGCTTTTGGTCAGCACGTTCAGCGGCGAGGTTTTCTTAATGACCACCAGCAAACCCACGAATATCACGGCGTACACGGCAACGCCGATTGCCGCTGCCAGTATGCCAAGATTCGCCGCATTCGCGATGTTGGATTGTTCGCCGTAAACCACATACGTCGAATACCAGAAATGGAGATTGAGCATGCTCAGGCCAGCAATGAACTGTTCGGCCGCAAGGCCCACCACGAACACAATCAGCCATGGCCACGAGGGGGAAACGACGATGGCCATCACCAGGCCCACGTAAGCAATCACTACTACAGTCCAACCGACCAGTGCGATACCCTGCGCAGATACGTCGCCCAGCGCGGCGACCACAGCTTCGGTGTTGTTCACGGCGAACGAACGACCGAGCCAATAAGGGGCGATGATAGCGGCGAGCACGGCCAGAATGGTCACCGCCCAGCGCACGGGGTGCGAGCGACGACGTTCGATATCCGCCAAAGACGAGTCGGTTTCGGGAATGGATGCTTCAGGATGCTTGGAAACCTCGACAGTCTCCACCTTGCTGCCCACGATTTCCGTTGCCTCGTTAGGTTCTTGCTCGTTGGGTTCCTGCTCCATGCACCGCCTCGCCGATTACCTGCTTATTGCCGATTATTGCGATGCCTATCTTAGCGTGTGTGTTAGGCAAGTTTCGATGCGATCGATTACTCGCCATGACCCTCACCGTGGTCCTCGTTACGATTCTCCCTATCCGAATCCGTGGGAGCAACGTCATTATTGCCCGCAGACGAGCCCCGCTCGCCCGATTCGCGTTTCGGAAGCGAGGAAGATGATGCTCTGCTCCCCCGCCGCCCGCTATGCAGCAAAGCCTCAAGCATATCGACCTGCCGCTCCAGCTCATCGATACGCCGTACTTGCTGAGCAATCAGCAGGTCACGCAAATCATTGTTCTGCTCTTTGCGGGAGATGGGGAAGATGACGGCGCGGCGTTCAGGAGATACGTGGAAATCGGATTCGCTGCCGGCTTTCGCCGCAATCGCGGCGCCCTCCGTCTCACGCCACTCGTTCGCAGTATCTGACGTTCCAGAGGTTCCCGATCGATAAAACTTCGAATGCGATACCCCCCCCCCAGGCTGTTTTTCTCGGCGGGTTCCGGCGCTTCGGCACCCAGGATTTCATCCTGTGCCTCGCGCCAGCGGGCAAGGCAACGTTCGATGCGCTTGTACCCGATCAGGGCGGAATCGAGCCCGGCCTCACGGAACAAACGCACCGGCGAGGCACCTTCGTTATAACGGGTCACGCAATACCGTTTGAAGTCGTCTGTGTAGGTAATGCGTCTCGAAGTGGCTTCCGCCACCGCCGGCAACGACTTCAGGTACTTGACCTCTTCGGGGCTAAAGGCCCCTCCACCGACAGTCATTTTCACCCCTTACATCTCTGGAAAGTTCGTTCGCATCCCCTGAATATGGGGGCATGTCATAGTTTGGGATGATAGCAGTTGTTATACGGACTTTTCTAACCCCTAGTAGGGTAGGTTTCATCCCCGATATTGAGATGAGGGAAACGATAGGGAAGCATGATGGAGGGCCATCAGTGTCCAGGACTGATGGCCCTCCATATCTCGCAAAACGGCCTATGACGGCCTATGTATGCTTGAGTGTCGAATCCTCAGGCAATGATTATGGAAAATAGACGCTATTAAGCGTCACCATCCCCATCATCATTACCAGCATCAGCATCAGCAGTACCGCCAGCAGCACTATTATCACTAACAGCGCTAGCGGCTTGGACACTAATCGCCAACAGATTATGAATCAGTTGGCGGAGCTCCTCATCCGAAGCCTGTTCCTTTTCTTTCGCGGTTCGTTCATCCTCCGCAATGAGAATAGCCAAAGCTTCGCGAAGCCTGTCACGCCGATTGTCCCGCCTGGATAGATAAATTACTTCACCCATAAGAATGGCAAACAGCACGATGAGTCCAATAAGCAGTATCAAGTTAGCAGGCATTATCTCCTGAGAGATATTCATATCCTTGTACGTAGAAATTACTGACGCCAATACGGCAAAACCGGACAATGCTAGCACCGCAATATCAACAATACCTATACTGGACGCGTGCCGATTATCTTGCGCGTCACACAGCAAGCGCGCCTTCTCCAACACCGATAACGTGAAGGGTGCCGAAGCTTTTCATTGACGCTCGACCTGCAACTCTCCTGAACGTCATAGGCAGAGGTCAGCGCATCACGCAGCCAATGCAAGTCATAGCCACTCTTGTCAAAATCCTTACCGATACGATCGAATATGGTTGGACCACACAAATGTCTGTTCCATACATCTTGGCTTGAATATCTCTTCGCCGGCTGTCCCATAAACAACTCCTTTTTCTCAAAAAAGAGGCCCGTCCTGAAGCAACCTTCGGAACGAGCCTCACTTGAACATCTACAGATAATCAAACGGCAGATTATTTGCTCTCGATTCACGCGTCGAGGGCGCGCTTGGTGAAGCGGGACTTGGCGAACACGGTCGCGGCAACACCGGCGAGGAGCACGGCGACCACGGTGAACAGCATGGTTCCGGCGGCACCGGTGAGCGGCAACTGGGTGATCTTCTTGACGTTCTTCACCACGATGTTGGCGTAGCCGTTCTCGAAGGTCACGAGGCCGGCGCCGACACCCGTCGGGGTGACGTTGGTGACCTTGCCGTTCTCGACGGTAACTGTGAACGAAGGCAGGGCGGTGGTCAGGTAGCCATCGGCCGGGGTCTTCTCGGTGATGGTGTACGTGCCGTTCGGCAGACCGGAGAACGTGACCACACCTTTGTCGCCTGAGGTGGCCTCGGTTGTGGTACCGTCCGGCAGCGGGGTTGCGTTGTTCGTATCAGCCACGATCTGGAACACGACGCCCTTCAGAGCATTCGTGTCGGCATCCACACCCTTCTTGGTGAAGGTCACGGTGTTCAGCTGCGGGGTGATGGTGGTGGTAGTGGTCTGGTTGGAGTTGTCGAACCTGACATCGTTGTTGGTGCCGTTGACGTTGGCTTTCTTGTTGACCAGCGCGTTGTACTTGACGACGATGTGCTTGCCCTGGTACTTGGTAGCGTTGTTCAGCGCGATGGTGAAGGACGGCTTAGCAGCGGAGGTGTTAAAGTCGCCGGAGGCGGGGTCGACCGTGTACTCGGTGTTGGCGAGCGGGTCAGTTTCGCCCTGAACGTTCACCTTGAGGGTATCCAGCTTGACAGTCAGACCAGCGCTCGGGGTATCGACGAACTTGAAGGAATTGGCCTTGGCCGGCACGGTGCCCTCAAGCGTGTAAGTGATGGTGGCGCCCACGTACGGGTTCAGGTCACTCGCGGACTTGCTCGGCTTCTGTGGGGTGGACGGCTTGACCACGGCCTTGCCCAGCGTCTGATTGTTCGCACCCAACTTCGTGTACGCGGTGCCGTTGACGGTCACCTGGGTGCCGACGATAGCCAGCGGGGAGCCGGCGTCCGTGGCGGGTTCAGTATCCGTCTTGGAAACAATCAGGTACAGACCCTCGTCAAGGCCGGAGAAGACGACTTTGTCGTTATCATTGGCAACCGTCTGGGACGGGTCCACGGCCGTCTTGCCATCCAGCTTGCCGGCCAGGCTCTGGACGAACGATTCCATGGTCGCGGAGGCGTTCGGCAGCGTTGCCGGGGTGTTGGTGTAGTAGCCGGTGGTGCCCGCCACATAGGCCAGCGGATCACCGTAGCCCTTGTACTCCGGAGTATTAGTCACTGTGGCGCCCAGCACGTTCTCGGCATCCGTCTTCCAAGCCTGGTCCGTCGTCACGCCGACGGACGCGAGCTTGTCGTTCTCGACCTTCGCACTGACAGTGTCATAGGAACCGATCTTGTACGCAGTATACACGGTACCCTTCACGGTCTTGCCGCTCAGGGTGATGGACGCGGTATCCGCCGCGTTGGCGGCGGTGGCGCCGAACGCCATGCCGCCCAACAGGGTCGCCGCCGCAGCGACGCCCGCGAAAAGCTTCCTCAACTTCATGAGAAGCCCTCTCTTCCTTTACTTTGTACTTGTTTTCTGCAATCACGGAGACTCCGGTCCTTCTGCCAAGGGACTTCGCAATCTCCGTACACCTTTAATGTGTTTTCTCCGGGGAGAGGAGCCTTTGTCGACTCCCCTCAGTCCGCCTTCGGCGGCCAGCTCCCCTCCCTGAGGGGAGCCAGGGGCGGCCGCCTCAGGCTGTTCGGGTCAGACGAGCTGACGCTTGCGCCAGACGGTGTAGCCGGCACCGGCCAACAAGGCCAACAGGCCAAGGCCACCGCCGTAGATCAGCCAGTCACGGGCCGAGCGGCCACCGGTCACCGGCAAGCTAGACACGGCGACAAAGACGTTCGTGAAGTCAGCCGACTTTGGATTATCCGTCTTATCGGAATCGCCGTCGGCGTACACGTACTCGACATTGGTCTTGTAGCCGGAGCCGTCAGTCTTCTTGCTCACCGTGACTTTGACGGTCACCGTATCGGTGTCGTACTTCCAGCCCGCGGGATTGCCCGACTGATCCTCGGAAACTGTGAACTCGTAGACGGCCGAAGTCGTACCGGTCGGGGCCTTGAGCTGCAACGTCGAACCGTCCGGGAACTTGGCATCCGCCGGGGTGCCAATGGTCTGTAAGTCGGACTTGGACGCGGTCGCGGTCAACGAGCCGTTGCTATCCTTCGGCCAGGTCACGCCATCCTTGCACGCGGCGTTACTTTTGGCGCAGGTCAGGTTGAATGTGAAGTCCTTGGACGCGGCGGCACCCTGCACGGTCTTGCTCACCTTGACGTTTGCATTGACATCAAGATCAACACGGTTCAACGTGTTCGTGATAGTCACGTCATATGTCTTAACGTTGTCGAACTTCGTCATGTTCGGCTCAGCCTTCCACAGATCGTCGGCAGTGATGGTCACCGTCTGGCTCTGGCTGTAGGACGCCGTGTAACCGTCTACATTGGTTTCTTCCACAAAGTAGGTGCCTGGGGCCAAGTTCCCCAAGGAACCAGTCCAGCCACCATCCTTGGCCAGGGTGAGGGTATCGACCTTCTGGCCGTCGTCGGCATGGTCACCCTTGTAGATGTTGACCGTCACCTTCGAGCCATCCTTTGGCTCGGAATCGGTCGGATCCCATTTCTTGGTCACCTGAATCTTGCCGGTCTTCACCTGCAGGACAGGCTTCTGATATGTCACGTTATCCTTCGACACGCAATCCTTCGCGACATTGTTGACTGCGGTGCACTCGGAATACGCTAAATGGGCCTCCGCGTTGGAATAGAAACCGTCCTTGTTTTCCGAATCTGTACCGGTACCAGTTTCACCCTGATGCACGGTGTTATCCGTATCCGTGTAGCCGCCCTTTTCGGACTGCTTGTTCGACGCATACGTCTCATACGCCTTATCGGAAGGCTTGACCTTGAACTGCACCGAATAGGTCACGTCCTTGGCCAGCGTGAAGCCGTCCCTGAACGTCACTGTCACCGTACGGGTAGCGACATCATAGGTCTTGGACGCCACTTCGGCATCAACATTCGACCTGTCACTCGTAACCACCGTAACGCCAGACGTAATCTCACCAGACTGCTTGTCATACTCAAACAACGGGTCGGCGTAGTCGGACAGGGTATCGACGATACTCACCTTGCCATACGACTTCGTCGTGGTCGTGGTGATGATCTGGCCGAGGTCCTTGAACACCTGAGCCAACTCACTGGAAGTGGTCTTCGGGTAAGCCTTAATCAGCTGGTCCTTGACCGTGGTGGACTTGTTGTCATTTTCACGCGCGGTCAGCGCTTCCAAAGGAGAGACCCAACCAGCAGTTGGGCTGAACGAATGATTGTGCAATCTATGATTGCTTCCGCTAACCGAGTCAGCCTCCGGATTCACGTACACCGTCGTCGGCATGTCGACGCCAACATTAAGTATGTTCCAGCCAGCTTTCGCCAACTGTTTACCAGCGATCACCGAAGCGTTATATACGGAACGGGCGGAATCGTTATCGTCACATGTCTGCAAGCCAAGCACACCGCAGCTGTAGACGTTAGTCTCTTCCCAACCTTTATTACCGGGGTCGCCATCGGTAAGGAACACGACATACTTGGTCGCGCCAGGCCTTGTGCTGATATTGCTTACCCGCTCAAGACCTTTCTCCCAATGGGTAGCACCGTTAGCGGTCAGCCCGTTAACGACCTCATCGAGGTCGGCCTTCGTAGACAGCACTGACGTACCATCCAATCCAAGACCGCTCGCGAACGTAATCACATGCGCCTGCGCATCAATCTTGTTGGGCGAGTTGAACAGCACAGACGACAAACCACCGTTACCGGTAATCGCATTCTGCATGTTCTTCAGACGCGTGGAATTGCCAACCTTGTCGTTCATGCTTCCGGAAGTATCCAGCACGAACGCCACATCGATCTTGGCCTTTTCACCGGAAGTCGTGGTACCGGAGACTGTGTTGCCCTTGACATTCAGGCTCAGGGTGTAGGAATCCTTCTGACCAGTAGCCGCAGAATCCACCTCATCCTTCGAAATCGACTTCTGAATCTTCGGGGTGTCCAGCTTGACCTTCTTGGTCACGACCCACTTACCATGCGCGGACTTCTCTGACGCGACGCTGACGGTCACATACCGGTTGCCGGTCGCAGTATCAATCTGAGGAGTTGCATCGTATTCACCGCAATCGCCATCACAGGTGAACGAGACATTGTAATCATTCCAATTAGTGTTTTCGCTGGCGGACAGAGTGAACTTCACCTGTTCGGACGTGTCCGTATCCGACAGCATGTTCACCACTTTGCTGGTAGCGGAATTAGAACCGGTTACGCCACCGGTCTGCTCGGAACCATAGGTCTGCGACTCGACCTTGCCAGCAGTATCAGAAGCGTTGTTCGTGGTCACAGTGGTCTCCGCATTGGAGAACAGCACGCCGAAGATCGCCGCCTGAATCTCGCGCCCATAATGGACCCCCATCGTCACCGATACGGTATCCGGTGACTTGGTCTTGTACAGGTATATGCCTGGATTGGCACCAGTCCTCACACCACCACCGGTCACGGTCTTGTGGTCAGCGGAGAACGTCTGATCACCGAACGCATAATTCTTGTAGTTGGCATCACCCTGTTGCGGGAACTGGGCCACTTGCTCGATCTCGTTTGAAGAAGTGAACGAGATGCTCTCATCGTTGTTCGTGCTCTCGGCATCCGCCATCATAAACGAATAATTGCCGGTGATTTCACTGCCATCAGCATTTACGATCTTGATGTCCGTCAGCTCTACCGTGGACTCGGTATTGTAAGATCCGGTTATCTGATACAGAGCAGGCTTGGTTCCTTCAGGGAAACCGGCATAACCGTAATGGCCGAACGCCGCTTTATTCCAAGTAGGCACGGCGGCCGAACGCAACTTACGACCACCCGTATACTTGATGTTGAACTTCATCGTCAACGAGTCCGAAAGCTTCACGCTCATGGGCTGAAGCTGGTCCTTGTCCGCGGTGAAGTTCGTCATATCCAGCCAGCACACGTTATTCAGTCCAGAGGCAACGTTACCTGCATACACACAGCTGCCATTCGTGGCTTCGGCTGCCTGCGTGTTCAACGTCGAAGTCGGAGCAGGAGCCGTCTGCTTGGTGAGTTCCGAGGCGGCAGCATCGGTATCGGCACTTGCGGCGTCATCAGACTTGGTCGCATCGGCCTTGGTCGAATCATCCTTGCTACCGGTATCCGTACCGGCGTCCTTACTGTCGGCGTTTGCCGGAGTTTCGGTTTGGGCGGTGGGCTGCTGGGTATCGGCCGCAGACTGGTCGTCGGCCATAGCGGTCGCGCTCACGCCGGCGACGCCGCCAAGCATCGCTACGGCGGCCACGACGGCCACTAGCCGTTTGCCACTCTTGCTCGCTGCGGCCCCTACCGCAGCGAACCATTCTGCAATTCTCTTCATAGCCTTGCCTGTCTCTTACGATCGCGTACGCCAAAGCCTGGCGTCACACCTACAAGGCGTTACGTTATTAAGCAAAAAGCACGAATGCGTCCACCCGGATAGAGGGAAATTCTTACCCGATATTGAAAAGAACCTTGGAATTTCTGAAAAGTGGCACCCTCGTCATCCACCCTACGATAACGGACTTTTTCGCCCCTGTGGGGCGTGCTGCTCCCACAATTCGGGAATAGGGGCAGATTTGCTGCCGCTACGTGGGGCGCGGAGTTACCGTCGGCCGTCAGCATGCCACCGTTCTGTGTGTGCAATGCCACATGGTCACACGTCGTTACGCATATGCGAAGACATGCTACATGCAATTTCTGTGAACGCAAACATACGACTCACCAAGGCCGTGTTCTGTTGCGGGCGGTGGCGTTACGGGCAATGTTGTGGGTAGCACCTTAGCCACAAACCTATATATAAGGTCCATAAGATACGAATCTGCGTTACGTCGTGGGTGAAGAGGACCTCATTCCTCGGCATACCGCTGTTTGCAGATTCTGTTCTACCGCGCTATATCCTGATTTTCAGTGTTTTCAGGGTATAGAGAGTTCCATAGAGCATGCTGCGCCCTGATTCCGACGATTATCGAGGTATAGAACGCGCTTCGGCCCAACAACCATATACCCCCAAAGGCGGCAACAATTACAAGTTATCCCGCACCATCGCAACGACATCATGATTGATTTTGTTGATGACAGGGTCGGCAAGCATCTCATCAAGAGTCATCCAGCGGCAGTCCTTGGCACCAACATGGAACTCAGTGGAACGCCAGGCGTCAGGCATTACCGTTACGCTAGCGCGGTATAGCGTGTATTCGTAATAACGAACCTCTCCATCATGCTCCGTGGATGGCTTCTCAGAATCCTTCACACAAATGTGAGACAGAGTAAAGTCTTTAGCAGGAATTCCGAATTCATCGGCAAAATACGTCGTCAGCTGACGAACATCCTCATCAGTACTGCTTGCGGTTGCATGATTAGGGAAAAAGTCGCATCCCCAACCTAAATCACGATACAGAAGATATCGGTTAGCGTCTTTCACCGCAATGATCGAGCTTCTTCGTTCGGTTCTATCCATGTTGGCGATATCCTCATACAGTGTTATGGCATCATACTTATTTCTGCAAGCAGTAATCAAACTCCATACTCCATAGAATATGAAGATAATGCTCAATGCAAGGAGCAATCCTTGAAAAATTTGGTCGAGTCCAGATGTGAGAGCAGCAGGAATGTAAAACAATCCTTCGATGATGATGACAACCCCATTGGCAATCGGGCCGAAACCAATCTGCTCTTTGTGCTCAAAGAGTTTGGCACGCAGTTCAGCTTCGTCGATTCTCAACACCATGAGTACTAATACTACTCGGGGTAGCTCACCCTTCCGGTATTCCCAATTAGATACACCAACATATAAATAGTGGAGCGGATGACGGGAATCGAACCCGCGTAATCAGTTTGGAAGACTGAGGCTCTACCATTGAGCTACATCCGCGCAAACGTCGCTTTTGGCGACTTGGGTTATTATACATATTTCTGTGGGGATGGCAACCGCGCCTGTCGCAGGGTTGTCACACGGCAAGACTACATGACCGCTTCGAGACAACGGGACGAACTACACTGCCGAAACGTATTCAAGAAAACGGAGAGGATTAGATCAGACCATGACCTATGATCTCGTCTCGCTATCCATCATCATGATGATTGCAGTGGCGTGTCCTATCATCACGCAGCTTATTCCCGGCAAACCCATGCCGCAGACCGTGCTGCTGCTGGTGTTCGGGGCGATATTCGGACCATTCATCCTAGATAAAATCTGGGTGACCAAAGCCGTTGAACTGCTCAGCGAACTGGGTCTGGCGTTCCTGTTCCTGCTTGATGTGGTGCTGGGCGCGTTCGCGGCCGGCTTCATCCTGCGATTCGTCACGCCGAACGGCAACCATACATTGAACCTGAAGCTCGAAGGCGTGGGCTATGGCTTCCTTATTCCCGTGTTTTTCGTGGTTTCCGGCGCATCCATTGACGTGAAAGCGGTCGTGGCCAATCCTGCACTGCTCATCACCTTCATCATCATGCTGCTGCTGGTGCGCGCGGTGCCAATTTTTGTGGCCACGACGCTCGACCATCGAGTCAACCCACTCGACCCGCAGGATAAGCTCACCGTTTCGCTGTATTTTACAACGGCTCTGCCGCTGATTGTGGCCGTGACTTCTCCTGCGGTGCAGGGCGGCACCATGCACCAAACCACCGCGTCAACGCTGGTGGCCGCCGGCGCCGTGACCGTATTCCTCATGCCGCTCCTCGGCGGATTGACATCCAAATTGATGAAAGGTGAGACCCGACTCATCGCGCCGACGGCCTGAACGACGCGCACGGGGGGAGGAAAAACGATAACTCACTGAGTCGATGCACAGGCTAATACCGGCGCGGCGCAGCTTCTTGGCGAGCGCGGCGAGGTCCTCGTTGGTGCCGAGCTTCGGGTCTACAGCGTCGAAGTCCTGGACCGCATAGCCACCGTCATTGTTCGGGTGGGGCATGTCGAGCAGCGGCATGAGGTGCAGTTGGGTGAGCTTCTGCTCCTTGAGGTACGGGATCTTATCGGCAAGCTTCTTGAGATCCCCGGCAAACAGGTCGGTGTACATGGTCATGCCGAACATGTTGCCGCGCTTGTACCAATCCGGGTCTTGTTCGCGGGACTTGTCGAGACGCTTCAGGTCGGCGGGGCGATCGGCGTAGGCCTCAGCCATGCTGTCGATGAGCGATTCGAAGGCGGCATGGTTGTTGTACAGACTCATGAAGAGCCGCTCAAGTTCATCCTTATGAGCTGCGAAGCGGGTATTGAAAACAGTGCCGGTATGCCTTTTCTTTGCCTTATTCTGCGCGATTGACTTCTCTGCCTGTGCCGACTTGGTTGCTCTTAGCCACCGGAAACTCCTTCGTCTCTGCCCGCCGCTCGCGTCAATCGTTTGACGCGTTGCGCCAACTATATCAAACCGGTTCGATGCATGTAACCGAGGATGCGCCGAAGAGAAGCTGAAATTTCGCACCGTTCAGCGGATTTCGCGCGAATTATTACCGGATTGAATCATCACCACGGCGGACGCAACCGGGCCATCATGGCTCAGGGAGATGCGGACGTCGGGGATCGAACCCAAGTAATCAGTCTGGAACGCCGGCGATGCGTCACCACTCAGCGACACATGCGGCACACCGCGCGAATCATCGAGAATCTCAATCTCGCGCCACGGGAAATTATCCAGCGTGGACGGGAACGGCGCACTCCCCAGAAAATCACACCACGCTTTAAGGAACGCCTCTTTGCCGGCCCATTTGGCGGCCAGATGGACAGCTTCGCCATCGTTTTTTTGGCGTGCACGGTCCGCCGCCTGCCGTACCTCGCGCACGGAAAACAGAGCACGCATATGCGAGCCCGGCTGTCCCAACTGTTCAGCGAATGCGGCCACATCCACCACGTCATGCCCCAAACCAAATGTGTTCATGGTTCCCATTGTCCACCGCTTCGCGCGCAAGTTCCACGTTCCATCAAAATTGAGTTCTAATTCCATTTCAAGGGGCTGATTTGAGCTTTTCCGAATATCTATCTCCGTTTCGAGGGGCCGGTCATCCTTTGCACCACAAGTATCCACAGCATAATACCAACGCCATTCCGCCGTTTTTGCGCCTCGTCTACTTGGACACCAGCCCCTTGAAACGGAAGTAGACCTCCGAAGAAACGTAAATCAGCCCCTTGAAAGGCAGAAAGACACGCGAACACGCCATAATGGTCGCATGGCACAACGGCAATTGATGCGAACCATCGTGGAGACACCCATCGGCCGGATGATGATGGCTTCAGACGGTGAGGCGCTCACCGAGCTATGCCTCGAGGACTGGTGGTGGGCCGCCAAGAACCGGCAGAAAGACAACTGTACGCCAGATTCCGAACTCGAGGTGTTCCGCATAACCCGCGACTGGCTGCAGGCCTACTTTGCAGACGAACGCCCAAGCCTCAGCCAGGCCCCACCAATGAATCCGGCGGGCACTCCGTTTCAGCACGAAGTATGGCAACTCGTTGCAGAAATTCCTTACGGCATGACGGCCAGCTACGGAGAGATAGCCGCCGAGCTGTCCGAACGCCGCGGTGGAGGGCGTATGGCTGCGCAAGCGGTTGGAGGCGCGGTCAAGCACAATCCAATCACCATCATCGTGCCTTGCCACCGCGTGGTCGGATCAGGCCGCGCGTTTGGCGGCTATGGCGGCCGGCTCGACATCAAGGCCGAACTGCTCGAGCACGAGGGCGTGGATATGACGCGATTTGATCTGCTCGATATCCGGCCGGTATAAATCGGCACTCAACGCCCACGGCAAACGACAACCGGCACTCAGCACAGGGCTCCGCCCCGACCACCCAACAATTTCCCGAGTCATGCCGAGAAACCCATACGGAATTGTTCACCATCAGTGCGCCATCGGCACCCATACAATCCCTACAATGGAAAGCACATGGCAGCAGGCAAACTGCGGCCGTGCATGAACTTGGGCCGTAGGGCCATGAACAAGATCGGGAGGCGTGTATGACAGGCATCATCGACTATGCACGCACCGAGTTGCGCCCGTTCTCCGAATTGCCGTTCAATGAAATCGACGCCCTGATTATCGCCACACTCATCTATGAAGACGTGGCCAACATCTGCCCCACGCTGATGCTTGATGAGCAGCAGCAATCCGGCTCATTCGCCACGCGCATCCGCGCATTTGAGCCCGAACATCCGTTGATATGGCTCAAAGGGCTCTGGCATCCGGCAATGGAATCAATCAGCCTCAAAGAGGCCAACCAAGAATTGCATCGTTCAATCGATACATCGGAGGATGACAAACCCCACGAAGCCCAAATGGTCTCGGTGATCGACCCACATCTCACCCATACCCTGTTCGAGGAGGCCGGCAATAATCCACGCTTTGCTGGCATACGGCTGGGAGCCGTCGTAGAGCATGTCAACCGCGGCGAGCAAACCCAATTTGCCGCGGCGACGTTCCAACTGCCCGACGGGCACAACCGTCGCAATCCTACGCATAAAGGCACCATGGTCCTCTCCTTCCGCGGAACCGATGATTCGCTAATCGGCTGGAAAGAGGATTTCAACATGGCTTTCCAGTATCCAGTACCGGCCCAACGCGCAGCCAGTGCATATCTGGATACGGTGGCCCGCCTATGGGACGGTCCGATTGTTCTGGTAGGCCACTCCAAAGGCGGCAATCTGGCGATTTATGCGGCGATGAACGCCGACGCCAAAGTCCAAAACCGCATTCGGCATATCTATTCGCTGGACGGCCCCGGCTTCCCCTCGGAAATCGTGACCAGCCCCGCCTACCGCAGGATTCAGCCAAAGGTGACGAAAATCGTGCCGAGCTCATCGATTGTGGGCATGATTTTCGAGACTCCTGAACCATGCCGTGTGGTGTCTTCCGATTCGGATGGCATTATGCAGCATTCCGCATTCACCTGGCTGGTGGACGGCGATCAGTTCGTCACCGAGCCCGATCTCAGCTCCAGCTCCCAACTGTTCAACGAAGAGTTGAATCATTGGGTTGGCGCGCTTACGCCGGAACAGCGCGAGCGTGCAGTGGACGCCCTGTTCACCGTGCTGCACTCCAATGGCGCCACGACGTTCAGCGAAGTGATGAGCAATTTCCCCGCTTCAATCCCCTCCATGCTTGGCGCGTTCGTGGGACTTACCCCCGAGGATCGGCGGCATTTAGCCGAAGCAGTGCCCATTCTGATCAAGGCCGCCACTGCCAAACACAAGACAGATTCCGCCAACGCCAAGGCAGCGGCAGACGCCGACGAACCAAACGGCACACCCGCTACCGAGCAGAAGAACGAACCCAACGATAAACCCACAAATGTCTAGAGATACCAGTTATAGTGTCCAATAACTTATTAGACAGCGTGACTATTAGCGCAATGCGTCAGGAGGAAGAGATGCCGCGTCCACGTCATGATTCCGAGGTGCTGCCAGCCAAAGAGCGCCTCGAAAACGCTTTCTGGGAACTACTCGCCGACCGCGACTACCGCAAAATCACCGTTACCGATGTGGTAAGCGAGGCCGGAGTCAACCGCAATTCGTTCTATTACCACTTCTCCGGACTGTCGGAACTGGCCGATTCCGCCATTCTGCATCAGGTCGAATCCATCCCGATCAACCGCACCCCCGACCCGAACGGCAACCCCGAGGAGCAGTGGCGCGAACGTATCACCGCCACGCTCGCCAACCCGGAACAGCGCCAGCGCCTCGACCGATTGGCTCTGCTGGCCGGCCCGCACAGCACGCTGGAACTGACTGAATCCCTGCGCGATTTCTGCCGACTGCAGATGATCAGCATGCTGCAACGAGACCCCGAACATCTTGACCTCACAACCGATCTCATGATTGAATTCACCGTAGGCGGCATGCTTGCAGTGCTTCAGCGCTGGCCCAAGCTGAGCGGTACCATCGAGATCAAGGATCTGCTCAAGGAAGACGTGGCCGTGCTGGCCATGGGCATCTATCTGGCCATGAGCCGCGAAGACATGCTCGATTACTGGAACCGCATCTTTGCACACGGCCCACAGAACAGCAACAATACTGCTGCCGGCCATCACAACTAGGGCGTGTTTACACTAGTCGGGTTTTTGGCCGTGTTCTCCATGGAAACCAGGGACAAGGCGTTGGAGAAGGCGGAATCCGCCGCCAAGGACATGGAATCAAGGAAACTCAAGGAGGCCGCCAGATGCCTCAGGGAGGGCATCGGCGAGACGACGACCCACCTGCTCGACGACTACCCGCGCGAGCATCGCCGCCGCATCCGCGCCAACAACATGATCGAACGCCTCAGCCGCGAGATCGGAAGGCGCACGCGCGTGGTCGGCGGCTTCCCCGACGGGCGCTGCGCCCTGATGCCCATATGCGCGAGAGTCCGCTACGTGACCTCCAGCGAGTGGTCGACGCGACGCTACCTCGACATGTCAGGGCTCGGTGAGAACGTACCAGCAGCGAACTGATCATCGCCACAGGGGCGGGCGAAGACCAACGTGCGCAAAAACTCGGGCACCACCAACAGTGGCAGCGCCGCTCAAACAGTAACGGAACCCTGATATCACAGCATCCGCCAGCCGACAGCGACGGACGACACCCACCACACGATTTCGAGTACACTATAGAATCATTACTCCAGAATGCATAATTTCAAGTATACTGAAAATCAACGTCGATTTAACGACTGTTTTGCAATACACTAGAAATCGGAGGCGTGGAGATGACGGGGTATATCGCACGAGACAAGCTCACCGACACGCTGCGCAGCCACCGGAACACCCCGGAGATCAAGGTGCTTACCGGCGTCCGACGGTGCGGGAAAAGCACGCTGCTGGAACATTATGCGCAATCACTGCTCGACGACGGCGTTCCCGCGAGCAATATCTTCACCCGTCGCTTCGATTCCTTCGACACGCCCATCGGATATTCAGCGACCGACCTGCACGCCGACCTGATGCAAGCCACGCAAGAATCCCGACCCGGCCCCTTCTACGTTTTCCTCGATGAGATACAGGACGTTCCCGGATGGGAGGAAGTGGTTCGCCGGCTGCATTCCCGTGACGACACCGACGTGTATATCACCGGATCGAACGCACGGCTGCTATCCGGCGAACTGGCGACCCATCTGACGGGTCGCTACATCACCATCCCCGTATATCCGCTCTCCTTCGACGAATACCAACGCCATCATCGGGCTCAGGGAACCACGGATTCCACGGACCAGCTGTTCTCCAAATACATGATGTTCGGCGGCATGCCCGGCCTGTTCGCCACCGGCCAGCCGGACCAGGACAAGGCGACCGAAATACTCACCTCAATATACGAATCCATTGTGATGAAGGACGTGGCGGGAAGGTACGGCATCCGCGACATCGCCACATTGGAAAAACTCAGCCGATATCTGTTCTCAACGTCGGGAAACCTGTTCTCCGTCAACAAGGTCGCCAACACGCTCACAAGCGCCGGCGCGAACGCCTCCTACGCCACCGTCGACAACCAGATCAGCGCGCTCGAACGCTCGTTCATCGTCTACAGCGCGCAACAGGAACGCATGCGAGGCAAGGAACTGCTGCGCCCGCAACGCAAGTTCTACCCCGTCGACAACGGTTTTCGCAATCTCGCCACGGGTTTCAACGGCTCGGATCGCGGAGCCCAGCTCGAAGGCATCGTCTTCATGGAACTGCAGCGACGCGGTTACGATGTCACCATCGGATCGCTGCCCGACGGCGAAATCGATTTCATCGTGAAGCGCGGAAACAACAAGCAGTACATTCAGGTCACGTTGAACATGACCGAGGAGCAGACCCGGGAGCGGGAATTAGACCCGCTGCGGCGATTGGGCGACGCATTCCCCCGCACGGTGCTCACCCTCGACTGGCATAGCGAGGGCATGACCGACGAAGGCATCCATATCACCAACGTCATGGATTGGCTCTGCTCGTAGGAACGCGCCGGATACGACGACACGCCGAAGGGGTGCTCACGGAACGGCGGATAGGTTTCGCACAATGGCGGAATTCCAATGGTTGCTTTTCGGCAACAACGGTTCTGTGAGCACCCCTTCGGCGTGTCGCGGAGTCGGAAGAGCAAGCAAGCAGTTCCGACGTCACTGCTTGACGGCACCGGCCGCTAAACCGGACTGCCAGTACCGTTGCAGGAACAGGAACGATATCGCCAGCGGGACGACGGCAAGCAACGACCCGGTCAGAATAAGATTGTTCGGCACCTGCTGAGCCGAAGGATCGGAGGCCATCTTGAGCCATACGTTCAAACCGACGGTAAGCGGATAGTCATCCGTGTTGGACAACATGATCAGCGGCAGGAAATAATTGTTCCATACGCTGACCAACGCGAAGAGCAGCACGGTCACAAACCCCGGCGACAACAGCGGGAAAGCCACTTTCCAGAAAATCGTCCACGTATTGGCACCGTCAAGACGCGCCGCCTCGACCAGAGATTGCGGAATGGATGTCTGTGCGTAGATGATCATCAGGTATAAGCCGAACGGATTCGACAGCTGCGGTATGATGACCGCCAACGGCGTGTTCACCAATCCGATCTTCGCATACATCAGAAACAGCGGAACGGTGATGACCGTGGATGGAATCGACATGAAAATCAGGGTGATCCACAGCAGCATATTGCGGCCGGGAAATCTCATGGTCGCGATGGCGTACCCGGCGAAAGCGGCAAGAATGGTGGAGCCCAAGCCGGCGACGACCGCATAAAGAATCGAGTTCAGCAGCCATCGCGTATACACGCCCTCCTGAAAGGTAAATGTGTCCACGATGTTCTGGAAGAACACGTTTTCGTCATCGAACCATAAGCCGAACGACGCGTATAGGCCTTCATTGGTTTTCGTGGAGGAAAACACCAGCCAGATCAGCGGAATAACGCAATACAGCACCATCAGCAGCATGATGAGATGGAGGAGTACGTTCATGCCTTTTTGTTGGGGCGTCAGCTTGATGAGAGGACCATCCGTTTGACGGTTCTTCAGTTTGCGCTCATACTCCTTGCGCCTCCATCGGTTGACCAGGTGCGTCCCCCATGACGCAGCAGAGGCATTCGTCGTTGCCATATTACCGTTCCTCCCAACGTGAACCGAACAGCTTCACTGCCGCCACGATCAGCATCGTGATGGATCCGACGACAAGCGACACAGCTGCGGCATAATTGATATCCTGCCCGGTGAACGCCAAATTATAGGTGTACATATTGGGCGTGTAATAACTATTGATGACTTCGGGAACCAGCGTCTTCAAAATGTTCGGTTCGTTGAACAGCTGGTATGAGCCGATGATGGAAAACAGCAATGTCATGATCACGGTGCTGCGAATCATCGGAATCTTCACCGACCATGCGATGCGGAATTCGGACGCACCGTCGATGCGCGCCGATTCGTATAACTCGCCGGGAATGACGCGGAGCGAAGCATAGAAAATCAGCATGTTATATCCCATAAAGCACCACCGTGCAATATTGGAGATGGAAAACAGCATGGCGTCGGCGGACAGCAGGTTCGGCGCCTGCGCTCCGAACATTTGGAAAAACTGACCGATCAGGCCATTGCGCTGACCGTAAATGTATCCCCACATCAATGCCGCAATCACACCGGGCACCGCATATGGGAGGAACAACAGCATACGGGGAATGGCGATGTGACGGATCCTGCCGGAGTCGAGAATCAGGGCCGCCAGCAATGCCAGCGCCAGCATCAGCGGCACCTGAATAAGGAAGTAGAGGCTCACCCGCCCGAAACTCTCCCACAGTTTCGCGTCGCTCACAGCGCGGACGAAATTCTTGAGACCGACGAATCGTGAGCCGCCGACCATCCGTTCCTTGAAGAAACTGAGGTATAAGGCGTACAGGATGGGAAGAATCGTTCCCATCAGAAATACGACCACGTATGGCAAACAGTAGAGCATACCGACATACTGCTGCTTTTCTTTCCTGAGTGGCATCCGCGCGTCTCCATCGGCTGCGTGAGTCATGCTCATTCTCCTTCATTGCCGTGCCCTCGGATGGCGGCCGTCATCGCGACCGCCGCCCGAGAATCACGAATCCTACTTATCAACGACGTTGAATCCTTGGTCTTCGGCATACGTCTCCAGATTCGACTGCCACTTGCCCAAGGCGTTGTACAGGTCACCGTCCTCAGTGAGTTCTGGCACCACCGTGTCCACGAATTCCTGAGCGTATTGGGAGTTGAAAGGAAGCACGTCCCAATCGTCGTTGATCTTCGACGCGGATTCGAAGTACACGGCCTTGACCTTCTCCCCTCGGAAGAAGTCGTCCGTGATATTGGCCTGTTCGGAGTCGGTCTGGAAGGACTTCGCCGCATTGAAATAGCTGCCGCCGTAGGACTGCCACGCTTCGATGGCGTCCGGATCGGAGCTGACCCAGTTCATATACGCTATCGCCGCGGCCCGTTTCTCCTTCGGGCATGCTGAGGTCATGGCCAGCATGCTTCCGCCGATGGTGGCCGTTTTCAGGTCGGCGGAGGAGTCGCCGTATGCCGGCGGCAGTTCCACGGTCATCTTGCCTTCAAGCGAGGGCATGTTGCTAGCGATCAGCGCGCCGCGCCAGCAACCGTCGATCCATGTGGCGTAGCGTCCGTCGAGGAAATCCCGGGTGAACTGATCGGTGCCGGTCGCCGTCGCTTCGATGACGCCTTCGTCGATCATGCGCTGGATGCGTTCCATGACCTCCTTGGTCTCGTCGTTCTGCATGTCGAAGGACACGTTTTCCGTACCGTCAACGGAATAGGTTTTGACGCCTGCCGCGCGGAAGAAGTAGTCCATGAAATGTGCATTGCTGGTGTCGAAGACTCCCATGTATTTTGTCGGGTCCGCCTCGTGCAGCTTCTTGCCGGCTTCCTCGAACTCGTCCCATGTGGTCGGGACGTCGATGCCATATTCCTCCAGGATGTCCGCACGCACATACATCGCGACAGGAGCCTGATCGGAGGGAATGCCATAGAGTCCGTCGCCCATGTGGACCGCATTCCAGGCCGCATCGGCGTAGAGCGAGCCGAATTCCTTCTCTATCGACTCTTCGGAGATATTGGCGAGGGATCCGGTCGCGGCATATTGCGGCATTGAGTCATAATCGGTCTGCACGATGTCGGGAATGCCCGATCCGGCTTTGACGACGTTCTGGAATTTGGTGTAATGATCCGACGACGTGCCGGTCGAGACCAGATCGATTTTGATGTGGGGATACTTTTTCATAAAGGCGTCAGTGCTCTTTTTGCGGATGTCATAGGCCCACGTCCACACGGTGAGCGTGATATCCTCGTCGCTGTCCAACGCCGCTTGGACATCATCGGCGGTAATGCCGCTGGCACCCGTATCTCCGCCGCCACTGCCGCACGCGGCAAGGGGGAACGCAAGCGCAGCGGCCGCCACAGCGCATACCGCCCTATATAAACCCTTGTTCACATGAACCTCTTTCGTCAGCTTCTTTACTGGACCGATACGAATGCAGTGTCATCGCATCTCCATATCGTATCGTTAAGATAACGTAACACAGTATTCTCCGAAATCAAAACCCAGCCCCCTCCGGCGCGCCACACGGCGATTGCGTCAATATGCATGGAAGAATACGGAACCATAGGGTACGCATTTCGTGATTCACGGATGATTTCCGAGTAATATCACCTTTCATAAAGCCCAGAGATATGCCATTTCTAGGCATCTCATCGAAATACGTGAATCTGTCGTTGCCAACTGTGGACACCAAGCGACCCCCTTGCCGCCATAGCGCTGTTCCTCATCGCCACCCCCGCCACATTTGCAGTAGAAGACGACACTCACGATGGTTTAACGTTAAGATTTATGCTATAGTACGAAGGAGCTGAAATCGGCACCGCGGGGGCGTCATCACACCGGATTCCCAACCCGCGAACCTATGGAAAAGGAGCTATCGTGTCATCAGACATGACCCACGATTCGCGCAGCGACACGGAAACCGGCACGTCGCGCCCCAACTTCCTCGTCGTCATGACCGACGATCAAGGCCCCTGGGCGCTGACCCGAACCATGCCCGAACTGGTCACGCCCACCGTCGATGAGCTGGTAGAGACGGGCACGATCTTCGATAATTTCTATTGCGCCTCGCCCGTCTGTTCACCTGCCCGGGCATCATTGCTGACCGGGCGCATGCCATCCGCACACGGCGTGCACGACTGGCTCATTCCGGGCGAAGAGCAGCCCGACCCGCACGAGGAGGAGTATCTCGGCGGATTGCTTACCCTGCCGGAAGTACTGCACGAAGCCGGATACGTTTGCGCAATGAGCGGCAAATGGTATGTGGGGACGTCACGTCGACCGGCACCGGGATTTGATTTCTGGTATGCGCATCGCAAAGGCGGCGGCCCGTATCTCGACGCGCCCATCTGGGACGACCACGGCAACAAACGCGACGAACCGCGATATTTCACCGATGCAGTGGCCGATGAGGCCTGTCGCTTCCTCGACGACTATGCGTCAGGCAATGTCGCGGGAAGAACGACATCGAACTCCCCGTTCTATATGCAGGTGAATTTCACGGCTCCGCACCACCCATGGGTGGGAAGCCATCCTCAGGAACTCTGCGACCTGTACAGCGGATGCGATTTCGCATCGGTTCCCCGGGAGCCGCCGCATCCTTGGTCCAAACCTCGCACGGAATTCTATGAGGCGTTCGACGATCCCGTACCACAACTGCGCGGATACGCGGCGTCCCTTTCCGGCGTAGACCGTGCACTGCGTCTGCTACTCGACAAACTCGACGAGCATGATCTCGCCTCCGACACGGTTATCGTGTATATGGCGGATAACGGTTTCAGTTGCGGACATCACGGCATCTGGGGCAAGGGAAACGGCACCTATCCGTTGAATTTCTGGGAGAATTCCGTGAGGGTTCCCTTCATCATCCGCCTTCCCGGCCAAACCGAAGCACACGAGGTGAGCGATCATGTATCGGCGACCGGGTTCATGTCCACTATCTGCGAACTCGCCGGAGTCGATCCGGCCGACGATCCGTTACGCGCCGGTTCGTCATTCGCGAATCTGGCGAGAAGCGGAGTCGATGACGCCAAACGCGAATCGGTGATGGTGTTCGATGAGTACGGCGGCGGACGCATGGTACGCAGCGGCGATTACAAGCTGATCGAACGCTATGATGGCCCCGGCGAGCTTTATCATCTCGGCAACGATCCTGAGGAACGGGAGAACCTGTACGGCACCGCCACCCATGCGCATATGCAAAACGAATTGCACGACCGTCTGCGAGAGTGGTTCGCCCATCATGAAACCGCGGCGGACAGCGCCTGGGCGCATGACGTCCAGGGATGGGGACAACTCGTGCCCTTACGTCGCGGCTACGATGACAAGCACATGTACGTCCATGGTCTACATTTGAGATAGCGGTTCGTTCAGCATCCGAGGCGGACTTGGCGGAAAGAAAGGGATGATATGGCAACGACGCTCAAAGACGTGGCACGTCAGGCGGGCGTGTCCCACACCACATGCTCAGCGGCGCTGCGCGGGCTTCCGAACGTTTCTCCACGCACCAGGAAAAAGGTTCTGGCCGCAGCACAGGCATTGCATTACAACACGAATCTCTCCGCGCGAATGCTCCGGTCAAACCACAGCGGTCTTATCTCATTCGTCGTGCCGGATCTTTCCCCCACCTATTATTCGATGCTTTCCGTGGAGTTGGCCCGGGAAGCCACTTCGGCCGGCATGCAACTGGTGGTGCAGCAGTCCCAGCATTCGGCGTCCGAGGAGAACAGCATCATCGGTTCCGCGCTCTCCTCGTTGGCCGATGGGTTTTTCGTCGCGCCGGTCGCGCATTACGCCGATGAAGACCTATCCATGCTGATCGGGGATAAACCTGCTGTGATTCTCGGCGATTTCACACAAACCACGCGATATGACAGGGTGAAATCCCCGAATTCCGAAGGTGTGAACAGCGCGATCCAACACTTACGCCAGCAGGGCTGCACGTCCATCGGCATCGTCGGCGGCATGACCGACGACAAGGAGGCCGATATCCCGGAAGGCTCTTCCGTACTGACACTCCAAGGATTGCGTATGCATGCCGCGATGGATGCCTTGGCCGACCTGTATCACGAAAACCGCGAATCCATCGTGAATGAACGGTTGATCGATGTCGGGTGGAATTCCGACGAAGGCATTCGCGCAGCGAACCTCTTCATGGAAGCCGGAATGCCATATGACGGCTTGTTCTGCTTGGACGACGAAATCGCATTAGGCATGCTTCACGGATTGCATGAAGCCGGAGTCCGGGTGCCGGAGCAGGTGAAAATCATCGGCTTCAACGGTATTCGCCACAGTGCCATCAGCACCCCTACTCTAAGCACCGTCGAAGTCGACCTGCCCGGCATGGCGTCCGCCGTCGTTTCCTTGTTGCGCAGACGCATCGAACATCCCGACGTGGAAACGCTTCCGCAAAAAGTGACCGTCGGCACGATTCTGCGTGCACGGGAATCCACGGCGGCAGGCAATGTCTGACGGCGCTGAAGACAAGTGCCATCAGGAGCATTCGGAGACTCTTTGTGCAACCACTACATAAGGCGCGTTTTGATGAACGATACGATGAGGCGGCCTCGCCTCCCCTTTACCGTGATAGCCAAGCCGACAGGCGCGGCCTGCAATCTTGACTGCCAATACTGTTTTTTCCTCTCGAAGGAATTGCTCTACGATTCGGCCCGTCAGATGATGAGCGAAGAGGTGCTGGAATCGTACATTCGCCAGTTCCTGGCGGCAAGTCCCGATGGCGAGGTGACGATGCTGTGGCAGGGCGGAGAACCCACCTTGCGTGGCATCGATTTCTTCAGAACCGCCGTCAGCCTATGCGAACGATACCGGCGCAAGAAACAACTCGTGAAACATGCCTTGCAGACCAACGGCACCCTGATCGACGACGAATGGGTCGCCTTTCTTCGTGAACATGATGTGCTGGTGGGCGTATCAATCGACGGCCCGCAGGACTGCCATGACGCCTATCGATTGAATCGTGGTGGCAAAGGCACGCACGCAATGGCTGTGCGAGGTTGGCGATTACTGCACGACGCGGGAGTGCGCTGCAATATCCTCTGCACGGTGCATCATGCGAACGAAACACGGGGCTCGGAGGTATACCGATATTTTCGCGACGAATTGGGCGCCGATTTCATGCAGTTCATTCCGATCGTCGAACGGGTGGATTCCTCGCAACTGGAACGGGCGGAGCGCAACGGCTGGCGAATCACCGGGACGCGAGGCGAACGCGCCGGTCTGCTGTACCGTCAAACCGGCGAACAGGTCACATCCCGTTCCACGTCGCCGAAAGCATACGGACGGTTTTTATGCGATGTATTCGACGAATGGATAGCGCATGATGTCGGTCGGGTATTTGTCCAGGATTTCGACGGCGCGCTGGGCTCGCTATTCGGACAATACGCCGTATGCGTACACGCCCCGGAATGCGGATACAATTTCGCGTTGGAATTCAATGGCGATGTATATGCGTGCGATCATTGGGTGGAACCCGATTGGCTGATCGGCAATGTGGCCAACACCGATTTCTTCACCTTGTCGCAATCAGCGCGCATGCAACGTTTTGGATTGAAAAAACATGCGGAACTGACCGATCAGTGTCGCCGATGCCCGTATGTGCGCATGTGCAACGGCGGCTGCCCGAAAGACCGTTTCCTGAAATCCAAGGATGGGCAAAACGGACAGAACTACCTCTGCGCGGGCTATTCACTGTTCTATGAGCACATCCGCCCGGACATCATAGGCATGGCCCGCCTGATTCGTTCCGGCCATGCCGCATCCGAAATCATGGATCCGCGCATTCGCAGTCGTGTGAGGGTCGGCGGAGCCCTGCCGTAATACTCCTCCATTCGGCTTGCCGCTGCCGGCTGCCCCCCCTATTGCACATGCCGTTTTATTCCTCGGAAGGTTGGTATCGATGGCTCATCTCTTTCTGGCATTGATAGTCGGCTTCGGTGTCGGCATCGTCGTGGGGGCGCTAGGCGCCGGCGGCGGCATTCTATCCGTGCCGGTGCTGGTGTATCTGCTGGGACAGGAGCCTCATGCCGCGTCGGCCGGCTCCTTGGTGATCGTCGGATTGACCGCGGTGGTATCGCTGATGCCTCGCGCCCGCGAAGGGCATGTGCGTTGGCGAGACGGTTTGGTGTTCGGCGTGGTGTCTTCGGTCGGCAACGTGTTGGGGTCGCGCGCATCCCTGATGGTGGACGCGCATATGCTGATGATACTGTTCAGCGTGCTGTTGATGGCGGTTGGCGTGTTTATGGTGCGTAAATCCTGCCGTATGAGTCAAGTCGGTGACGCCGGAACCGTCGCGCACGCCGATTCCGGTTCCCCCAACCCGCATCGGTCCGTTTGGCTGCTGGTGGCATGCGCGACGGCGACCGGCGCATTAACCGGGTTTTTCGGCGTCGGCGGAGGTTTTGCCGTAGTGCCGATGCTGGTGCTGGCTTTGGGGTTCACCATGCGCGAGGCCTCCTCGACATCGCTGCTGGTGATGATTATCGCATCGGCGGCCGGCCTGATGTCGCGCATTGGGACCAGCGTCAGCATCGACTGGGGAATCGTGATCGTCTTCGCATTGGCCTCAATGATTGGAGGACTGGTCGGAGCTCCGGCGTCACGCAGGATGCGGGAAGTCGTATTGACGCGATTGTTCGCAGGATTGCTGTTCATCGTGGCGACGTACACGATGATTTCCACACTTATCGAAATGCTCGCCTAACGACACGCCGAAGGAGTGCTCGCAGAACGGCGGATAGGTTTCGCACAATGGCGGAATTCCAATGGCTGCCTTTCAGCAACCATGGTTCTGTGAGCACCCCTTCGGCGTGTCGACGCGGTTTCAACCGCCCTCGAAGATGAATACAGCCATCGTTCGGTTTATGGAATCATGATTTAGTAAATTACGATTCCATAAATGGGGAACAGTGGGACAACGCCCGAAATTATGTGTACTTTGGTCTGGGCTTGAGATAGGGGCATGGCCCGTGTCCTGTGTGCGATTTTCTGTCGCCAAACAAAACAGATCGCGACTGGAAACGAAGGCACGAAGCCATGCCGCAGCAGATTCCACAGGTCCACCGGCACGCGGCCGGGGCGCCGAAAAAGAGGGCTCCCGGTCCGTCGGCGTCTCCCGGGGAGGGCGGAACATGGTCGAACGCGTCTTCAACCGCATGAAGCACCACCGCCAGGCCGCCACCCACCACGACAGGCTCGACGAGACCTTCCTCGCCAACCTCCAGCTCATCCTCATCGCCGTCTACCTGAAAAAACACAGCCAAAACCCAACTAGTGTAAACACACCCTAATCCAATCCTCCAACGAAGAGCTCCGCCGCAACAGGCGGGGCTCTTTGCATAAACCCGCGTGAGGTTTCTCACAAGGCGCAATCGCCGCACAATGCTGGCGTTTCCACCTCACGCACAGGAAGATAGAAAACATGAGCGAAACTTCGAACAACACCCGTTTGGAACACGATTGCATCGGCAAGATGGAAGTGCCGGCAAACGCCTACTGGGGCATTCACACCCAGCGCGCCATCAGCAACTTCCCGGTCTCCGGCATCACCGACAGCCAGCATCCGGAGCTGGTTCGCGCCTACGCCACAGTCAAGCGCGCTTGCGCCATCGCCAACGAGGAACTGGGACTCATCGACGCTTCCAAGGCCGAGGCCATCCGTGCTGCCTGCCTGGAAATCGAGGCCGGCAAGCTGGCCGATCAGTTCCCGGTCGATGTTATGCAGGGCGGCGCCGGTACTTCGTCGAACATGAACATGAACGAGGTAATCGCCAACCGCGCGCTAGAAATCGCCGGCCATCAGCGTGGCGACTACTCATACATTCACCCGAACGACGATGTCAACGAATCGCAATCCACCAACGACACCTATCCGGCCGCCTGCAAGCTCGCACTGATTGACGCGCTGGGACCGCTTGCCGAGTCCACCAAGAAACTCGCCAAGGCCTTCCATGATTTGGCCGACAAGCACATCAATGATGTGACAATCGGCCGCACCCAGCTACAAGACGCCGTGCCAATGACCTACGGCCAGGAATTCCACGCATTCGCCACACTGCTGAAGTCCGATTTGGCCGCGTTCGACCGCGTAGTGCCATTGTTGGCCCAGCTCAACCTCGGCGCCACCGCTATCGGCACCGGTATTTGCGCCGATTTGCGCTTCCGCCAGTCCGCCACCAAGCATCTGGCGCAAATCACGGGTCTGCCGGTTACCGCCGCCCCTGATCCGGTGGCTGCCATGACCGATATGGGCGCGTATGTGTCTACATCCGCAGCCGTAAAGAACCTCGCCGTGCATCTGAAGAAGGCCGCCGATGATCTGCGACTACTGAACTCCGGCCCTCGCTGCGGGTTCAACGATCTCAATGTGCCGGCACGCCAGGCAGGGTCCTCGATTATGCCAGCCAAGGTGAACCCGGTTATTCCCGAATGCGTCAACCAATGCTGCTTCATGATTTTCGGCATGGACGTGACCGTGAACTGGGCCGTGGCCGAAGGTCAGCTGCAGCTCAATGCCTTTGACCCGGTGATGGTGCATGAGCTGCTCACCGGCATGGCGCTGCTGACCAACGCGATGACGACGTTCCGCGTCAACTGCGTGGAAGGCATTGAAATCAACGCAGATAACGAGCGCGCCTACGCTCAGTCCTCGCCGTCGATTTCCGCCGCGCTCAATCACTATATTGGCTATGAGCATGCAGCCGACATCGCCGCCGAAGCCGTGCATACCGGCCGCACCGTGCGCGAAGTGGCCGGCGAGCGCACCGACTTGCCCGCCGAACAGCTGGATGAGATTCTCGACCCGATTCGCCTGGCACGCGGCCTCGGGCAAACCTGCCGCGAGCATCAGGAATAGAGGAATTGGACCATGACCGGCGTGACGCTGCTGGCAGCATAACTGATCTTCCGCACTGGTCTCCCCCTCCGACCGCCTCCGGCAGCCACATTCCTCGTCAGAGGGAGGCAATCCGTATATACTTCCTCTGCTGAGGAGTCTCTCACAACTTCTTCAGAGATGGCCGATACAGTAAGGCATATGGATGAATATGCAGGAAATATCGATCGCTGGTTCCAAGCGAACGTCGGCAAACTCACGTGGTTGGCCATTGTATTGGTCCTCGTGCTGGTGACCGACCGGCTTGTCAGTCGCGTTCTGCGCAAGGTATTGGATAATTCGCAGATTCCCAGTGCCTCGATTTTCGTGAACCTCGCGCGTGTAACGATTTGGGTCACCGGCGCGGCAATGGTACTGCAACCAGTATTCGGCATTAATCCCACCACACTGATCACCGCCCTCGGCGTTGGAGGCGTGGCGATTTCACTGGGTCTGAAAGATACCGTTGCCAACATCATCGGCGGATTCGGATTGATGCTAGGACACGTGATCCAGCCCGGAGATTTGGTGACCGTTCAAGGCGTCACCGGCACTGTGCATGACATCACCTGGCGGCAGACCGCGGTGCGCACCCGCAACGGTGATTTGATGATCATTCCCAACTCGGTGCTGAATACCGCAGCGCTGACCAAGTTGACGCCGGTGAGTGAGGGCATGTCGACGCTGGAATTCACCGCCAAAGCGTCCAGCGATCCGGCCGCTGTCAGTCAGGACATCCTCGACCGCGTGACCAAGGCGACCGCCAATGTGTCTTTGGAAGGGCAGCCGCCTCTGGTCAAATTCACCGGCTTCTCGCCTTATGGCATGACCGGCCAAGTACTGGTATTCGCACACGAAGGCGTGCTGCTGTCCACTGTGACGGATGCCGCCGCGCGCGCCATCGCCGGAGCCGATTATCTTGTCGAAGACGGCGGCTCAGCAGACAACATCTAACCATCTTGGCTTCCCTCTCTGAGGGGAGCTGCCAGACGAAGTGAGACTGAGGGGAGTACCGTGATACCGCGGAGACTCCCCTCAGTCGGCTTTGCTGACAGCTCCCCTCAAAGAGGGGCGCCAAAAAAATGCTTACGCCAATAGCATCCAGATAGTCAGGCCAACGGTCAGCAGTATATAGATGACCACACCTGGATTGCCGTAGGTCGTGCGCACTTTCAAACCGGTAGGCAACTCTTCGGGAGCCAGATAGAATTCCCAGTTCCTGCGCTTGACAATCAGCAGCACGATACCGGCAATCAGGAGACCCAGCATCACCATGCCGTACAGCATCATGATGCTCAATCCGCGCATACCGCTGCCACCTTGCACCATGCTCATGATTTCGGCTTCACTGATGGTGCCGCTGAGGATTCTGGGATCAATCTGCTTGAGCATCAGCGGCGCCAGCACGGAGCCATTGAGGTTGATCAGCATGTGCATCAGCACCGAGTAACGCAGGCGAGAGGTGCGCGTGTACACATAGCCGAAAATCAGGCCTAGACCGAAGGCATAGAAGAACTGGAACAGATTCATGTGGAACAGCGCGAATGCCAGTGCGGAGAACACGATAGCCGTCTTTTCCCCGTACCTGCGCAGACGGGAGATGATCTGCTTGCGGAAAAGCCATTCCTCGCAAATCGGCGCCAGCAGTCCCACAAACAGTGCATTCACCCACTCATTGCCGCCGAGCACCAGATCATTGATGCGATTCGTGGCCTGGCCGTCGGTAACACCAGCAGACAGCACCATGCCGATGATATTGCCGAGGTACATCACAGGAATGCATATGATGAAAAGCGGGATGAATTCGCCCGGCTTCATGGCAAATTGGCGGGTGCTGATGGCGGGCACGCGCGTGAACACCAGCATGCTGAGCGGCATGGCCACCAGATACAGCGGGCCCGAGGAGGCCAGCAACACCGCCCACGTAGGCACATCGTTACCGGCAAACTGATGTAATGCACCGGTGGCCAGCATGTTGAGCCCAATCCAAAACGCCACCATAATCGCGAGCGCCACGCCCACTATCGAAAAGCGTCGATATGCCACAAACCACCAGTTACCCGACTGCTGCGGCAACGTTGTTTGAGTTCCCTGCTCGGTTTGCGACGTCTGCGGTTTGCTCATGGATTTCCCCCCCCCTATTACCGGTCCGAGGACCGCCTATGCACACGCTTCAAGAATACGGCAGTATGTTCAAAACCGCGCTAAAACCGAGAGGCATACCAGTCGGGAATTGTGCGGCAATAGCCATTTCGCGTGGGACAACATGCAAAAATAGGCTGTTTTTGCGTATCGTCCCACGCTCCTCAAACCGCACCATGTGGCCGCGGTGGTGGAATGGCGTCATTGCAACGATTTTCTAAGAAGCACAATGGGACAACACACATGTATAACGTTTGACATGCATGTTGTCCCAAATTCAGTGGGACAACATGCAAAAAACAGCGATTATTTTATGTTGTCCCACACCATCACACATCGGCGACTACGGTCGACAGTGAATTTTCGCTATCATACGCTGCCGGCTGATTCCCCCATCGAGGCTCAGCAAGCAAGCGCTGCGACCGCGCGAGGAGCCACGACTACCTCATCGCCGACGGCGAGCCCAGCCGGCAACTCGCTGGCCGGCAACTGCACCGTGACTTTGAGCTGCTCGCCCTTGTTCCAGCGCTGGTATTCGCCGGAGACGATCACCGTATCCACGCGCACCAAGGAGCCGAGGAAGTGGATGACCTCAACGCGCGCACGCTCACCCACGTGGGAGTCATGCTGTGCGGCCGCGGTCAGAGTCAGATTCTCCGGGCGCACCAGCACGGCCACGGAATCACCCTTGGCCGACCCTTCGAGCAGCGGCACACGCTGGCCGAAGACCACGGCCTCGTCGCCATTGGACGCTCCGGGCAGGCGGTTGGTCAAACCAATGAACGTGGCCACATACTCAGTGGCAGGGCGCTGGTAGAGATCCTGCGGAGCGGCGATCTGCTCGATCTTGCCCTTGTTCATCACGCCGATACGATCAGCCACGGCCAACGCTTCCTCCTGATCGTGGGTCACGAACACGGTGGTGGTGCCGGTGTTGAGCTGAATGCGGCGAATCTGATCACGCAGCTGCACACGAACCTTGGCGTCGAGGGCGGAAAGTGGCTCGTCGAGCAGCAGCACGCGCGGCTTGACTGCCAATGCACGAGCCAAGGCCACACGCTGCTGCTGGCCGCCGGACATCTGCTGTGTGTACTTCTTGGCCTGATCGGCAAGCCCCACGAGCTCAAGCTGCTCCATGGCAATCTTGCGACGCTCGGCCTTGCCCATGCCACGCACTTCAAGACCGAATTCCACGTTTTCGAGAGCGGTCATGTGAGGGAAGAGGGAGTAAGCCTGGAACACCATGGCCATCTCTCGCTTGTTGACCGGCACGCCGGTGACATCCTGGCCGCCGACCATGATGCGGCCGCCCTGAATATCCTCGAGGCCGGCAAGCGAGCGCAGCGCGGTGGACTTGCCGCAGCCTGAGCCGCCGAGCAGCACGACCATTTCGCCGGGCTTGATGTCCAGATTGAAATCGTCAAGCGCATGCACAGTAGAGCCGGGGTAGATCTTGATGACGTTCTGCATCTGAATGGAGCCACCGCCGCGCTTGACGGTGTCCTTGAGCAGAGCCTTGGCGGCCTTGGTCACGTCCTTGCCGCGCACGCCCTCGAGGGTAGCGGTGGGATCGTTCTTGAACGCATCCTCGGCGGCAGTCTGCGCGGAAGTCGCGGGGGCGACGGGCTGCACATCGGAGCCGGTGCCGACAGTCGGAGCCACATCGGCAACGGCCTCATGCGAAGCCTCATGGCCAAACATCGAACGGAAAGACATAATCATTTACCTTCTTTGGACTTGCGCATCGCATCAGAAATCAAGTCGAGCGCAACGAGCAGCACCACGCCGAAGAGCAGAGCCAGCAGCGACATGGCAGTGGAGATTTGTGAATTGGACTGGCCGAGCTGGTAGAGCGCGACCTGCAGGTTCATGCGGCCGAGCAGCGAGGCGACGGTGTATTCGCCCAGCACCACGGCGATGGAGATGAAGGATGCCGACAGAATCGACTGCCACAGGTTCGGGATGATCACCTTGAAGAACACCTTGGGCCAGGAGGCGCCGAGCGAACGGGAGGCCTCGACCAGGGTCTTGACATCGATGGAGTTGAGCCCCACGGCGATGGCGCGGAACGCGAACGGCATGACGAGGATCACGTAGGCGAAGCACAGCCAGATCGGGTTGGTGCTCAGCACGTCGGCCGAGAGCCAGCGGTAGATCGGACCAAGGCCGACGACCAGCACGATGGCCGGGATGGTCAGCGGCAAGGTGGCCACCCATTCAATCGCGCGCTCCAGGGCTTTGGAGCGAATATGCACGATAACCATGGTGGGCACCAGCAGCAACAGCATGATCACCACAGTGACCGCGCTCAGCGCCAGCGACGTGCCAACGCCCTGCCACAGCACTGTCAGGTCGGCACCCAACGATTCGCCGTTGCCGGTGAAGATCGCAATCCAGGGAGCCGCCGACCAACGGCCGGAGAGCGGATGACGCAGGGTGAAGATGAGCATGGCCAGCAACGGCACGAACAGGAACGCCAGCGTGACGAACAAAATCACGAATTTGATGACGCTTTGCTTGGCTCGGCGTGCGGCGCGCAGCTGCGGGGGCTTGGGGAACATTACGGTGGACGCGACGACAGCACCGGCGATGCCGTCAGCATTGAACGCGCGAGTATCTTCTGAATTCACTGCCAACGTCCGGCCCTCTTTTCCACAGCGTGGCTCAGCAGCATGACGATGGCCACGACGATGATCATTGCGAATGCCAGCACTTGGGCAAAGCCCTGCTGGTTAGGATCCATCTCATTGCGCATGGCACCCTGAATCATCAACGGCACCAGAATCGAGCGCTGCGAGAACAAGGCTGCGGCAGTGGCGTATGCGGAGAACGCGGAAGCGAACAGCAGCAGGAACGCGGAGATGAAGCGGGGAGCCAGAATCGGACAGGCCACGCGAGTCCAGTACTGGAACGTATTGCCGCCCAATGATTCGCAGGCCTCACGCCACTGCGGGCGAATCGAATCGACCGCAGGCAGGAAGATGATAATCATCAGCGGAATCTGGAAGTAGCAGTAGACGGTGATCAGACCGGGCAGCGAGCTCAGCCAGTTCGGGTTCACGGTGTAGCCGGTCAGAGTCTTGATGAGCATGGTGCCGATGCCGTTAATGCCGATGGTGGCGATGAACGCGAACGCAAGCATCACACCGCCAAACTGGGCGAGCACCGAGGAGATGGCGGAGATCATGCGACGCAGCAGACCGTTCGGTTTGGCGCCGATGACCAGCGCGTAGGAGGCGAGCGCACCCACCACCGCACCGATCACGGAAGATGCCACGGACACCAGAATCGAGGTGCCGAATGCCGCGACGGTGTTGGCTTCGAACATCTTATTGAAATTCGAGAGCGTGAAACCGCCGCTGCGATCCTGGAAAGCACCCACCACCACAATCACGGTGGGAGCCAGCAGGAAGCAGGCGGTGTAGGCAAAGAACGGGAGCGTGGAGGCAAGCGTGCCCAGCTCCTGACGATGCTTCGCCAGCACGGACGAAGCGGCGGAGGGAGTAGCGGACGGACCCGCGGCCTTGGCGGCAGCAGGTCCGTTCTGTGCGATTGCGGCAGTCATGCGAGGTAACCTCAGTTGCCGATCGTCTTGTCCCAGTTGTTCTGGAGCCACTCGGTGATGCGGGTGGAGTCATCGTTGGTGTAGGAGACCGGGTCGCCTTCGATGGTGATGGCGTCCTTCAGGGTGTCCTGATCAACGGTGCCGTCTTCCTTCATGGAGTCGAGCAGCACCGGGTTGGCGCCGCCCTTGAACCACAGGTTCTGGGCATCGGCGGTGTACAGGTACTCCTCCCACAGGCGGGCGGCGGCCGGGTGCGGCGCGTCCTTGTTGATGGCCTGGTTGTAGTAGCTCACGACCTGGGCCTTCGGGAAGGTCTTGTACTTCCAGTTCACACCTTTGCCCTTGAGCTCCTTCTTGTAAGAAGCCTGGTTGTAGGTCCAATCGAACACCACACCAGTCTGTCCGGAGTCGATGGTGCCGTTGGTCACGTCCACGGTGGTCAGGTTGCCGGCTTCCTGCAGCTTCTTGAAGAAGTCAAGACCAGGCTGCAGGTTATTGATGTCGCCGCCTGCGAGCTGGTTGACCATCAGGTAGCCGTTGAAGGCGGCACCGGCTTCGGCGGGCTTGCCGTTCAAGGACACCGTGCCGGCGAACTTGGAATCGAGCAAATCGTCCAGAGAGTTGATCTCACCGTACTTATCGGCATTCCAGCCCACGGACATGATGCCGGTGTAGTCGGCGTAGTACGCGCCGTCGGCATCCTTGGCGGTGTCCGGAATCTTGTCCCAGGCCTGCACCTTGTACGGAGCGAAGCTATCGGTGGAAGTGGCGGCGATGGCCTGGCCGACATCGAACACGTCGGGGGCGGCGTCGGTGCCCTTGTTGGTCTTGGCGGCGTCAAGCTCTTCCTTGGAGGAAGCGTTCGGGTTGAGCTCGGTGACCTTGATCTCCGGGTACTTCTTCTTGAAGCCCTCGATGACCTCGCCGTAGTTGGACCAGTCGTGCGGCAGCGCGATGACGTTCAGCGCACCCTCTTCCTTGGCGGCCTTTTCGAGGTCTTCCATAGTACCGAAGTCGGCGAGGGAAGTGGCCTTGGCGGACTTCCCGTTCACGGTGACGGCCTTGCCGGCGCTTTCGCCGGCGCCATCGGAGGAGGCGCTGCTGGAGCCGCAGGCGGCCATGGAGAATGCAAGCACGGCGGCAAGGGAGCCGGCCGCGATCTTACTCAGGTTGTTCATAATGTTCCTTTTCTCAACATCATCCAGACGGAAAAGTCTGGGGGAACCGGGCTCGTTGCGCGGCATGCGCGCAGCCCGTAATCCCAAGAAAAGAAACTATGCGTCCAATCTGTCCGGACACTGGCGTGAAAGTGAATTGCATTCGCCATTTGCCATACGTTGGCTGAACTCAGGAAAACTCGGCATGAACTGTTGACGCTCGACGGCCATACGTCAAAAAAAATGGCTTCCCAAGGAGGGAAGCCACGCAGTAGCTGTTGCGAGATTACTTCAACACGCCTTCGATCAGACGGGTGATGAGTTCGGTGTATCCCACACCCGTGGCGTCCCACGCCTTGGGATACATGGAAATCGGCGTGAAGCCAGGCATGGTGTTGATCTCGTTGACCATCACGGTGCCGTCCGGAGTCACGAAGGTATCCACGCGGCTCAGACCCGCTCCATCTACGGCCTTGAACGCACGGCGAGCCACGTCGCGTACATCCTCAAGCACGCTGACGGGCAGGTTGGCCGGCACTTCCACATGGCTGGCGGAAGCATCCATGTACTTGGAATCGAAATCATAGAACTGGTCGTCATTCTGGTGGTCAAGCACGATTTCGCCGGGCCAGCTGGCCTCGGGCTCATCGCCCGCCTTCGGGCACAGCACGGCGCATTCGATCTCGCGGCCGTCGATGCCCTGCTCGATGAGCACCTTCCAGTCATGCTCACCGGCCGTGGCGATGGCAGCGGCCACACGGTCCTGCTGGGTTTCCAGATCCTCGGCTTTATCCACCTTGGTGACGCCAAAGCTGGATCCAGCACGGGAAGGCTTGACGAACAGCGGATAAGCCAATCCGGCGACCTCGATCTGGGCGACCACATCGGCTGCAGTGAACGCGCGCGCATCCACCATAATGCCGGGAGCTGTCGGAATACCGGCAGCATTGAGCACCACTTTGGTGTAGTGCTTATCCATGCAGGCGGCAGAGGCGAACACGCCACAGCCCACATACGGCACACCCATCATCTCAAGAAGACCCTGCACCGTGCCGTCCTCGCCGTAAGGGCCATGCAGCACAGGCAGCACCGCATCGACATGCCCCAGCGAGGTCAGCACGTGATGTATCTCAGGATCGGACAAGCTCACAAAGCTGGTGCCAAAACCGGAGTCGGCATTGCTGAGATGATCCGGCTCACCGGCAAAGAAACCGTCCTTGCCTCGCGAGGGGTCGAGAATCACCGGACGGGATTTCGGCGTGATCTTCACGGTCGGCAGCTCGTCGCCGTCCAGATTCCAGCCGCGCGGATCCTCACCGTCGATAATCCACTTGCCATCCTTGGTGATGCCCACCGGAATCGGCTCAAAACGTTCGGTATCCATAGCCGCCAGCACGCCGGCCGTGGAGATGCAGGAAATCGAATGTTCATCCGCACGCCCACCATAGAGCACCACAATACGTTTCTTGGCCATAACCATCCTTTGACTGCTGAACGAAACTTCTAATCTGCTATGAGTCTACTCGACAGTGATTTCACGCCCGAAAAGCCCGGCAAGCATTTCCGCACAGGGAATGCCCTCATTGAGCACACGGCTCATCTGATAAGCCAACGGAGTGGGCACGTCAAGCTGATTGCCCAAAGCCACCACCGCATCCGTGGTAGGCACACCCTCCGCCACGCCATTGCTGACCTTAGTGGCTTCTTCCACGCTCAGCCCCTTGCCGAGGTTGGAGCCAAACGTGTAGTTGCGGGAAAGCGGCGAGCCACAGGTGGCGATGAGATCGCCCACACCCGCCAGCCCAAAGAAGGTCTTGGGATCGGCGCCTGCCGCAGCACCCAGAGCAGTGAGCTCGGCAAGTCCGCGGGTCTCGATCATGGCGGCGGTGTTCTCACCGTAACCGGCACCACGAGCCATACCCACGGCGAGCGCGGTCACGTTCTTCAGGCTGCCGCACATTTCCAGACCAATGACATCAGTGGTCACGAACGCCTTGAAGTATTTGGTGGTGCAGGCCTCGGCCACGATGGTGGCGTTGTCGATGTTCTCGCAGGCCACCACGGTGGCTGCGGGATGACGATCGGCGATTTCCTTGGACAGGTTCGGGCCGGAGATGGCGGCAAAGCGGTCAGCCGGCAAATCAAGGGTCTCACGAACCACTTCATCCATGCGCTTGTTGGTGTTACGCTCGATGCCCTTCATCAGGCTGACCACGATGGCATGCTCGGGAATCAATCCCCTGAACTCAACGAGTGCCACACGGGCGAACTGGGCGGCGATGGCCACGACCACAATATCGGCATCCTTGACGGCTTCGGCGCGATTGCCAGTGGCGGTGATGGCATCCGGCAGCTTCTTGACAGACGGCAGGCGAACACCATTGCGCCGATTGTCCCGGATATCCTCGACGATTTCCGGCTCACGGGCCCACATGGTCACGTCATTGCCGGCATCCGCCAGCACCTGGCCGAAAGCAGTACCCCATGCTCCTGCACCGAGAACCGTTATTTTCCTACCCATATCAAATTCCTACCTTCGCTTGTCGCATGGAGTGCTGTTTTTTCCACCTCACGGCTATCGTCGTTCGGCGTCACCTACCGACAGCCCACCGGGCTGTCGCCTTTACGGCTCCGTCCATACTCCTGCACCGAGAACCGTTATTTTCCTACCCATATCAAATTCCTATTTTCGCTGCGCGCAACTGCGCGTTATGCTACTCCACCGCCGGGAACTGGCCACCAGCCTCGGGCCACGGCTTACGGCTCATGGAACGGTAATCCCAATAGCCTTCTGCCGGGAATCGCTCGCCGCGAATCTCCTCCAACACCGTGTTCATGCGCTTGAATACGCGCCACATCAATTCGTCCACGGCCTCGGCGGGCGGTTCATCGCCCCAGGAATCCATGTCAACAAGCAGATCGGAATAATCGAGCGCCTCGTCGTAGCACATCACCACATTCTTGCGAGGCCACGGCCACCAGTGGTTGATGGAAGCCGCGCCCCACGTCACTGCAGGGTAGAGCGGCACTTGATGGCCAAGTCTGCGGGAGGCTTCAAGCGCAATGTATCCTACACCCTCCTTGATGCTCATCACCCATTTCTTCGGGTCGCGGGTCACCGTGCCTTCCGGCCAAACGGTGAGGGGGCGGCCGGAAGTAAGAATATCGATTGAGGTCTCCTCGATCTGCTTGGCCTTGCCGGAGCGACGCTGCACCGGCTGCATGCCGACCAATTGGAACCATTTGCCGATTAGCGGCCACTTGGCCATCTCGGCCTTGGCCATGTAACGCGGGCGACGGCCCATGTGGAACAGGCTCATCATCGGCACGAACACATCGAACATGGTGATGTGGCTGGCCGCGGTAATGAACGGGCCGGTTTCCGGCACATGGTCAAGACCCCATGCCTTGGTCTTGCAACTAGCGCGGAATACCACGGAAACACCGGCCAGCAGTCGCTTGGTGGCCTTGGGGTTCTGGGCGTTGATCTCCGGCTGGTTCGGCGTACGCGGACCAGCCGGATAGTAATTGGTGGGGTCCACAAGTGTATGGCTGCCTGCCAGACGCTTGACCTGTTCGTCGCTCAGCGGGCTCACAGCCGAACGCGGCGACGGTTTTCCTTTGGATGCCATGGTCACTATTGTGGCACGAACCGACGCCCAAACCATGCATTACCAGCCCCGCTGGTGGATGCCGTCAGCACATCTGACTGGGGGTGGTCTCAGCTCACGGCCAAAACCACCCCCTCCGTCCGACTATTGCCGGGCAGCCCCCGCCAGCGGGGGCAAATACGTCACTCCACGGCGATGGCGTCGATCTCCACCAGTGCACCCTTGGGAATCATGTTGTTGCCAAAGGCCACACGTGCGGGCTTCACGGAACCGATGAACACCTCGGCGTAGCGAGCGTCCACTTCCTTGAAATCCTCAACGTTCTTCAGGTAAATGGTGGCACGACACACATGCTCAATGCCAGTACCGGCGGTGTCGAGAATATGCTTGATGTTCTTCAGCGCCTGCGCGGCCTGCTCGCCCGCGGTATCCCCTGCCAGCTCACCGGTGGTCGGATCAATACCCAGCTGACCGGACACGAACACGAAACCATTGGCCTTCACCGCCTGGCTGTACGCGCCCAGCGCGGCCGGGGCCTCCGAAGTAGCTACGGCTTCCATCTTCTCGCTCATTATGTGCTCCTCTTGTTGGATTAGTGAACCCGATTACGTAGCAGTTTACCGAGCGCAGGCACGCTTACGGATGCCACTGCCCGCCATGCGGCCATATTCCGCCTCACCGCCCGGGCGATATGCAGCAGAGCGCTTCCGGGATGCTTCACCACATATGCCAGAACGGCTGTTCCTTGCGACGCACACGCAGGCCCGCCGTAACCGCGAATCCCGTCACCAGAGACAGCGCCAGTACCATAGCGAGCAAGTGAACCGACCAATGCCGCTGCGACCCGTTCCGGATCATCGCACACCTCCTCATGGGGTGAGTTCCACGACCTCAATCCACTTCATTATGCGCTCTTAAAACCCAACCTAACAGCATTCCATGGGGTATTCATGGATGCCCTCAGGGAAAACTCAGGGAACCCTGAGCGAGCATGAAAAAGGGCTTTCGACATATGCCGAAAGCCCCACTGGTGGGCTTGATGGGGATCGAACCCACGACCTTCTGTTCCGGAGACAGACGCTCTATCCACTGAGCTACAAACCCGAGCAACTTCTTTACTGTACACCAACCATCACCCGCGCCAAGCCACTATCATCGAACAGCGCAGCCCAGCCGGCATCATGACCATATTGTGAGGCCAATCACCGGCAAAACCTAGGGAAACGCCGTAAACGGCTCTACAATGGGGTTATGTCGGAACCTACAGATGACTTCGAATACGAACGCCGCTTCTTCTGCCGCGAGCTGCCAGACGAATACAACGACGGCGACATCCCGGCCCTCATCATCCAGAGCTACTACGTGCATGCCGACAACTATGCGCTGCGCGTCAGGTTGGTCTCACACAAGGTGAGCGTCAATATGACCCCTGACATCGACCCGATTGCCGTGCTGGATGAGCACCGCGAGCAGTTCTCGGAGGCCTTCGTTACCGTTAAGGGACCGTCCGTGGGCGGCACCCGATATGAAGTGGAGCGTGAGATTGACGCCCGCATTGCCGCGGAACTCATCAAGCGCGGCGGCGAAGTGGTTATCAAGAACCGCTATTCCGTATGGATTGCGGAGGACGGCTGGAGTGTGGATGTGTTTGGCGGGCTCAATGCGCCTCTTATCGTGGCCGAGGCCGAACGATCGGGACCAGTAACCAATCTGACGATTCCGAAGTTCTGCGTTACCGAAATCACCGATCAGGCGCGATTCAACAATGACGGACTGGCTGCCAAGCCGTTCAGCACATGGGCCGACGACTTTGAAGAGGAGCTGGCTTTGGACGGGCCACGGTTCCAGCAGTATTTCGGGAAAAACCGGATGGCGTAACAGCCAGCTCAGCCGCAATTAAGGACGGGCTTTGCCCCGCAGCTTTCTGGCTCGACTATCGTCTCGCCCTCGCCTACAAACAGCCCACTGGGCTGTTTGCTTCACGGCTCGGCCTCACCCGAGGGAAGCCAAGGAAAATCAGTACATCAGGGTTGCGAGACGGCGACGGGCACGAGCTAGGCGTGGGTCGGTCGGCTCGGGGATGGTGAAGTACTCGAGCAGGCGCTGACGCACCGCCTCGAGATCGCCCTTATGGCCTGCGGCCAAGAAGTCAAGCAGACGGTCAAAAGCATCCTGGATCTGGCCGCCAATCATATCGATATCAGCCACGGCCAGTTGCGCTTCCACATCGTCGGGCGCAGCGGCTGCGGCGGCACGCACCTCGCGCACATCCGCGGAACCGGAACGGGCCAGCAAAAGCGCCTTGGCATGTTCGCGGGCGGCCAGTGCATCAGACGGATCGGATTCCATAACACGTGCATATTCAGCGGCGGCACCGGCGTAGTCGCCTTCCTCGGCTAAGCGATGAGCCTCAGCGTGCTCGGGAGGCACCTGCTCCGTATCAGCACCAGTCGCACCGGTACTCGCGGCAGCATCGGAATCAGGATCGCCGGAATACGGCGCAGTGCCGTTGACGCCGGACTGGGCAGCGGCCTGAATAATCTTGGGAATCACTTCGTCGGTGAGCTGCTTCAGCTCATCATCACCCGGCAGACCCTGTAGCAACGGCATCGGGCGACCGGAAATCAGCGCAAACAAGGCCGGCGCACCTTGCACTTGCAATGCCTGTGCGATCGAAGGATTAGTCGCGATGTCAATGCGGGAGAGCTGAATCTGGCCATTGAGACCATTCACCGCATCGCCCAGCGCGCGAGCCATCGAGAAAAGACGGTCGTCAGTGGGCACCCACAGCAACAGCAGAATCGGGAACGTGGCGGAGGTCTGCACCATCGCCTGGAAGGTGTTCTCGGTGGTGTCGATCACATAGCCACCAGCTGCCGGTGCGCCGCCAGCCTGTCCTGGCTCAGCCTTGACCTGATGCTTCAGCGCTTCCAAATCGACAGCACCCGCCAACGATACTCCTGGATTGAACTGCTGCTGATCAGCCATATATGCCTCCACATGTACGCGCACGATTCGCACGCCCGACAATCAAACAATGCTGGAATCGATTGTAGTGCCGATTCCCGCCGCGTAGCCATTCTTCCACTACGCGGTGAAATTCCCACCACGTAGTGAATCACCACCACGTGGTTACCCAAAACAGTGTTATTCTGCGAAAGACAAAATTCGTCTGACATCGCGGTGGGGAAATTACTACGTGGTGGGAACTTACAGCGCCTCGACCTTGACCGGGGTGCGATCGGCTCCCACGGCGGTGATCTGCTGACCGGAGTTGGCCGAAGGAATGTACAACGCCACCACGTTCACGTATGTGACCTTCATGGTGCTGGTGTACTTGTCGCTGTTGAACAGAATCTTCTCATCATCGGAGGCGGGCTGGGATTCGCGCCCGTCACCGGCCTGACGTGTCCATACGGAATCGACACGGCCCACGACCAGATCGCCACCGTCCGCCGTGCGCATCACCCACATCTGGTCGGGCGCGGCGGTGAAGGTCTGCTCCTGCGTGCCGTTGTTGCGGGCGATGCCTTCCTGCACGGTGTTGGTCAGTTCGGCGATCTTCTGGCGCAGCTGGTCATCCGCGAATTGCGAGGCGAACTTGCTATTCGCACCGTTCTGCAGCACATCGGCATACTGGGTCAACGCATCGGCAGGCGTGGCCACCAGATTCTCATCCTTATCGGTACCCATTCTCGAACCGATGGTCGGCACCTCGAACTTCGGCAGCTGCGCTCCCTCAAACAGACGCGCCATGGCCATCAGCTTGTAATTCTGACGGGCTGATTCCTGATTCAGCACCAATAAACGCTTGGACTGCTGATCTTCAGTAGTGGTGGTGATGGTGAATACCGAGCGCGGCCAGCCGTCATCCGTGGGAATCACCACCTGGGCGATGTCCTTAGGAATGGTCGCATACTTGGACATCGAGCCGCTTTTCTGGGCAATGGTGGCCTGGCTGGTGCGAATCTCCAGTTGAGGCCCGCCCATCACGGCCTTATAGCCGTCCGCGGATCGAGCCGCGTCGGCCTGATCGATCGTTTCCAAAATCTTGGCACGAATCTTCTTCTCCTGCGCCTCAGTCAAATCCGGCTGAGCCTTGGTGGATGAGTCAGCGGCCGGGGTGGGCAGCTGACCTTCGCAAGCGGCCAACGGCATAATCAGCGCGGCAACGGAGAGGGCGGCGACGCACAGTTTGTTCCAACGCATGCTCATCAGTTCTCCTCCTGGTTGTCCACATCATCGGCCGCAGCACTATCCGAGGCTTCACTGTCATTGACTTCCTGAGCCAAACGGGAGAAGTATGCCTGCAACTCATCAGGAGAAATCACTGATGTCGACTCGGTATCCGGCATCGTCTCGGTCTCCCCCGCTTCGCCGGACTGCTGATCGGCGACCAAATTGCGGGACGCGGGATCGATAATCGTGGGAGATTCGGCCGACTCGGCGGGCACGGTCTTCTTGGAACCGCGACGGTGTGCGGCATGGCGGCGACGCTTATGGCCGGTCGGCGGCACTTCAGCCGGAATCGAGCCGTTGCCAATAATTCCCTGTTCAACCTGTTCCGCGAACGACGGCCCCGTTGACGCAGTGGCCTTGCCCTCCACAATGCGCTTACGGCGCTTATGCGGAGGCATGGCGAACACGGACGCACACAACACCGCGATTACCGCCAGCAGACCGCCGGACAGGTAGAACGGCATGGCGAAATCGGGAACTTCAGAGCGCACCCAGTGCATGCTGATAGTGGCGGACGCCTTATGTGAGCCGAGATCCATGATGGCCACGGTCGAAGCGGCAGGATCTTTGCTATCCAAGGTCACCGAACCATTGCCGCACTTCACGGAAGTCCACATATCGGAGTCTTTGAATGCCACCTCGTTGGCGTCATCCGACGAGCCCGATTGGTTCTTGGTGGGCTCACCCTTCTGAACGCCGAGCTCGGTCCAAGAAGTCAAACCGCTGATGCGCTGATAGGACTTCTCGCTTGCTACCCAACCGGCTGCATCCTTGGTGGAGGCCAAGGCTACGCATGTCTCATCCTTGGACGAGGAGGACTTCACGGTCATCGTCGTGTTCTTATCCAACAAGGTGAGCACGCCGGGATCGGTAACCACATAGCGAGAACCGGTCACGTTGGCAGATGCGGTGATCTCGCTGGAAGGCTTCCATATCGTGGCGTTCAGCACTCCGAGCACAATCGCCGCCACAGCTAGCAGACCGAAAATAGGCGTTACCACGCCGCGCATGATCATGGCATGACGAGTCGGGCGCTCGGACTTTTGCGTCTCGGCGTCTTCCGCACTCTCGGTGCTCTCAGCATCGACACCTTCGGCACTCTCAGTATCAGTACCATCGGCGGCATCGGCAACGTCATTGGCATTGATGACATCGGTCGAGTCGGTCACGTCACTGACTACGTCAGACTCCGTGGCCTCCTGATCTGGGCCCATTGCTTGTTCTTCAACACTCATAACGGTACTATTCTACAATCTTCACCTGTCTATTACCTAGAAAGGCTGAAAATCAGGGTTTACCGGTAGTGTGGTGTGCCATGCGTACTTTGTCTACCCTGACCAAAACCATAGCCGTTGCCTGCTCGCTGATCATGTGCATCTCGCTGGCTGGCTGCTCGAACTCGTCCGATTCCAAGAGCGACTCCTCGAAGTCGTCCTCTTCCAAGACGGCGAATCAGATTGCCGGCGTAACCGCCAAGGGCAAGCTGGGCGAGAAGCCGACCATCTCCTTCAAAGCCCCGATGACCGTGTCCGACGGCTCCTACGTGGTGCTGCAGAAGGGTGACGGCGACACAATCGAAGAAGGTGACCGCGTCTGCGCCCAGGGTATCGCCCTGAATGTCAAGGACGGCACCGAGCTGATGGATACGTGGACCAAAAATACGCCGGATTGCTCGCTCCTGGTCGATTCCTCCACCCTGTCTTCGACCTATTACGACCAGATCAAGGGCGCCAAGCTCAACACCACTATCGGTTTCGGTGTGAACGCCGAGGATTCTTCCGGCTACTCCTACATTCTGGCGATGACGTTCGTTTCCAAGTCCAAGGATCTGAAGAAGGCCACCGGCGAAGAGGTCAAGGACGTGCCGTCCAATCTGCCGAAGGTGACGCGTGCCAAGAACGGCAAGCCGTCGATCGACATGAACGGTCAAGGTGCGGTCGATTCGCTGGTTTCGCAGACACTGGTCAAGGGTACCGGCAAGGAAGTGACCGACAAAAACACTGTGGTGGTCAAGTACACCGGTTGGCTGACCGATGGCACCCAGTTCGACTCCTCTTGGGATAAGAACACCACACTTGAGGCTGACATGTATTCCGGCGGCCAGCACGGTGTGATCGAAGGCTGGCAGAAGGGTCTGATTGGTCAGACCGTCGGATCCCAGGTGCTGCTGGTGGTTCCGCCGGATCAGGCTTACGGCGACAAGAAGCAAGGCTCGATTCCCGCGAACTCCACGCTGGTATTCGTAGTGGATATTCTCGCCGCGTATTAAACACTCAGCAAATAGCGTTGCCCCCGCTGGCGGGGGCTGTCAGCAAAAGCTGACTGGGGGTGGTTTACGTTGGGGACCATCCCCAGTCGACTCACGGCGACAGCCCCCGCCAGCGGGGGCAACTTTGCATTCAGAACAGCCTGAGGCTATCGTCCTCGGTGCCTTTCATATCGTCGTAGTCGAGGATGAGGCAGGTGAAGCCGCGATCCTTGGCCAACACCTGGGCCTGCGGCGTAATAGTCTGTGCGGCGAAGATGCCGTGCACCGGGGCCAATAGCGGGTCGCGATTCAGCAGCTCGCAATAGCGGGTCAACTGTTCGACGCCGTCGATGCCGCCGTGACGCTTGATTTCCACAGCCACATGCTCGCCCTCGGCGTTGATGGCCATGATGTCCACTGGACCGATGGCGGTCGGATATTCACGGCGTACCAACTTAGCGCCCTTGCCGATACGTTCGATCTGCTCGGCCAAGTATCGCTGCAGATGGTCTTCCACACCGTCCTTGATGAGGCCCGGATCTTCGCCCAAGTCATACGTCTCATCGGAATAGATGTGCTGCAACGTCACTTCCAGAATGTCCGAACCTTTGTCGGCGCTCACGCGCAGCACTTTTTCCGGAACCGGCGTATCCGCATCATCATCGGCGCCATCGGGCGTGATGTCCTTCAACGTGCAAGGTGCGGTCATCCAGTTGAGCGGTTTATAGGAGCCCAGCTCAGAGAAAATCAACAGACTGGAATCGGCCTTAATGAGCAACACACGCTTGGCCAAAGGCAACGAGGCATTGAGACGGCCAGAGTACTCCGCAGAACAGTCGGCAACAATAATTCGCATAGGCCACCACTGTAGCGCAACACATAGCAAAGGGGGCTCTCTGGAAACCAGAGAGCCCCCTTACAAGGTCATAGCAGAGTGAATCACTCAGCAGTGCCGGAGTACTGGACGTCGTGGCCACGCTCGACCGCCACGGTGAGTTTGTTTGAGTCGAAGGAGATGAATCCGTCGGTCACCTCGAACATGTGGCGATCGCCATCGGGCTCAACCACGGTGAGCGTACCCTGCTTGATCACCGTGAGCACAGGCTCATGGTCGGGCAGGATGCCCATGCCGCCTTCGGAGGCGGGAATGGTCACGCTCGCCGCGTCGCCATGCCACACGGGGTGGTCGGCAGCGACGATGTTGACCTTCATCGTGGTTTTTTCCGCAGCCATCACGCACCCAGTTCCTTCTGCATGTTGTGCCACTTCTCTTCGAGGTCGTCGATGCCACCGATGCCGGAAAATGCCTGCTCCGGAACGTCGTCGTACACGCCGTCGCAGATGCGGGTGAAGGCTTCGATGGTCTCGTCGGCCGGCACGTAGGAGCCGGGGCGACCGGTGAACTTCTCGGCAACGTAGAAGTTCTGGCCGAGGAACTGCTCGATCTTACGAGCACGGTTCACGGTGGTCTTGTCCTCTTCGCCGAGCTCGTCGATACCGATCAGGGCGATGATGTCCTGCAGTTCCTTGTTACGCTGCAGGATCGCCTTGACACGGTTGGCACAGTCGTAGTGAGCCTGGCCCACGTAACGCGGATCGAGGATTCGCGAGGTGGAGCTCAGCGGGTCCACAGCCGGGTAGATACCCTTGGAGGCAATGTCACGAGAAAGCTCGGTGGTCGCATCCAAGTGGGCGAAGGTCGTGGCCGGAGCCGGGTCGGTGTAATCATCGGCAGGCACGTAGATGGCCTGCAGCGAGGTGATCGAGTGACCACGGGTCGAGGTGATGCGCTCCTGCAGGGAGCCCATCTCATCGGCCAGGTTCGGCTGGTAACCCACGGCGGAAGGCATACGACCCAGCAGGGTGGACACCTCAGAACCGGCCTGGGTGAAACGGAAGATGTTGTCGATGAACAGCAGCACGTCCTGGTTCTGCACGTCACGGAAGTACTCAGCCATGGTCAGTGCGGTCAGCGGCACGCGCAGACGGGTACCCGGCTGCTCATCCATCTGGCCGAAGACCAGTGCGGTCTTCTCGAGCACGCCGGCCTCGCCCATCTCGCCGATCAAATCGTTACCCTCACGGGTACGCTCACCAACGCCGGCGAACACGGACACACCGCCGTGGTTCTGGGCCACGCGCTGAATCATTTCCTGAATCAGCACGGTCTTGCCCACACCTGCACCGCCGAACAGACCGATCTTGCCGCCCTGCACGTACGGGGTCAGCAGGTCGATGACCTTGATGCCCGTCTCGAACATCTGGGTCTTGGACTCCAGCTGATCGAAGGCCGGCGGGTTGCGGTGGATAGGCCAGCGCTCGGTGACGGTGATGGTTTCATCCGGCTTCTTGTTGAGGATGTTGCCGGACACGTCGAAGACGTGGCCCTTGGTCACATCGCCGACCGGCACGGAAATCGGGGCTCCGGTGTCGGAGACCAAAGTGCCACGGACCAGGCCGTCGGTAGGCTTCAGAGCAACGCAACGAACCGTGGAATCACCGAGGTGCTGTTCGACCTCAAGGGTGATTTCAGTGACCTTTGCCTCGCCCTCTTCCTTGGCGCCGGTGTTGACGATCTTTACTTTCAGGGCGTTGTAGATGTCGGGCAGATGACCCACCGGGAATTCAACGTCGATAACCGAGCCCTGGACGCGGGTGACGCGACCGTCGGTAGGCTCGGCCGCTGTGGTCTGGTTGTCAGCCATATGCGTTCCTACTCTTCCTCTTTGTTCAGCGCGTCGGCGCTGCCGATGATTTCGGTAAGTTCCTGGGTAATCGAGGCCTGACGCGAGGCGTTGAGCTTGCGGGTAAGGTCATCGATCAGGTTATGAGCGTTGTCGGTAGCCGTGTGCATGGCGTTCTGCCTGCTTGCGGTCTCCGATGCGGCAGCTGTCAGCAGGCATTCGTGGATACGGGACTGGATGTACTTCGGCAGAATGGCATCCAACACTTCCTCGATGCTCGGCTCGAAGGTGTACAGCGGAGCCACGTCCGCCACAGCCGGAGCCTCTTCATCAGGAGCGGGGACCTTGGCCTCGTTCTCCACGATCTCGACGGGCAGCATGCGCAGCACGCGCACCTTCTGCACCACCATGTTGATGAACTCGGTGTAGACGATGTAGAGTTCGGAAACTCCACCCTGCTCCGCCGGCTTCATGTAGGCATCCATCAACGTGCTGGAGATGGTTTCAGCAATTTCCACGCCGGGCTGGTCGGTGTCGCCTTCCCATGTGGCCGCGATGTCACGGTTGCGGTACTTGTAGTACGTCGAACCGCGACGTCCGTACACGAACAGCTCCGGCTGCTTGCCGGCCGCATCAAGGCGGGCGAGCAGCGATTCCGTTTCACGGATAATCGAAGAGGTGTACGGGCCGGCCATGCCACGATCCGAGGTGAGGGCGAGAACAGCCACGCGAGGGTTGTTCTCGTCCTTCACTGCGATCGGATGCGTGATATGGGTGTGTGCCACCAACGCTTGCACGGCATCGAAAATCGCATCAGTGTACGGCTTCGCGTTCAGGGCCACATCACGGGCCTTGGCGATATGCGAAGACGCGATCATCTCCTGAGCGTTGAAGATCTTGGCCAACGACTCAGTGGAGTGGATGCGTGATTTCAATGCGAGTTGCGAGCCCATGGCTTACTTCTCTCCCGCCACGATCTTTTCCTGATCGACCGGCGCTGCCTTGGCAACGTCCGGCTTCTTCTCGACCAGCGGCTTGCCGTTGGAGGAAACGAAGGTCGAACGGAATTCGTCCACGGCCTTATCGAGGGCAGCCTCGGTATCGGCGGTGAAGTCCTCGGTCTCGCGGATGGTCTTCAGGATGTCGGTGTTGTGGTCGATGTAGTCCAGCAGTCCCTGCTCGAACGGAAGCACGTCGGACAGCTCGAGGTCATCGAGCTTGCCGTGGGTGCCGGTCCACACAGACACGACTTCCTGCTCCATGGAATACGGGTGGAACTGCGGCTGCTTCAACAGCTCGGTCAAGTGGGCACCACGGGTCAGCTGGGCCTTGGATGCCGCATCCAGATCGGAGGCAAACATGGCGAAGGATTCCAGCGAGCGGTACTGCGCCAAGGAGATCTTCAAGGTACCGGAGACCTTCTTCAGAGCCTTGGTCTGTGCGGCGCCACCGACTCGAGAGACCGAGATACCGACGTCCACGGCGGGGCGCTGGTTGGCGTTAAACAGATCGGACTGCAGGAAGATCTGGCCATCGGTAATGGAGATCACGTTGGTCGGGATGTAGGCGGACACATCGTTCGCCTTGGTCTCGACGATCGGCAGACCCGTCATCGAACCGCCGCCCAGGTCATCGGAGACCTTGGCGCAACGTTCGAGCAGACGAGAGTGCAGGTAGAACACATCGCCCGGGTAGGCCTCACGCCCCGGCGGACGACGCAGCAGCAGGGAAATCGAACGATAGGCCTCTGCCTGCTTGGACAGATCGTCGAAGACGATGAGCACGTGCTTGCCGTTGTACATCCAGTGCTGGCCGATGGCCGAGCCGGTGTACGGGGCAATGTACTTGAAGCCAGCGGAATCAGCTGCCGGGGAGGCCACGATGGTGGTGTACTCCATGGCGCCGGCGTCTTCCAGGCTCTGCTTCACCGAGGCGATGGTGGAGCCCTTCTGGCCGATGGCCACGTAGATGCAGCGGACCTGCTTCTTCGGGTCGCCGGATTCCCAGTTGGCCTTCTGGTTGATGATGGTATCGATCGCAATGGCGGTCTTACCGGTCTGGCGGTCGCCGATGATGAGCTGGCGCTGGCCGCGGCCGATCGGGGTCATCGCGTCGATGGCCTTGAGGCCGGTGGACAGCGGCTCGTCGACCGGGTGACGGTGCATCACGTCGGGGGCCTGGGCTTCGAGGATACGCCGGCCTTCGATGTTCTGAATCTCACCGAGGCCGTCGATCGGCTTGCCCAGCGGGTCCACGACGCGACCGAGGTAGCCGTCGCCGACGGGCACGGAGAGCACTTCGCCGGTGCGGCGCACTTCCTGGCCTTCCTCGATTCCAGCGAAATCGCCGAGGATCACCACGCCGATCTCACGGGCGTCAAGGTTGAACGCCAGGCCGAGCGTGCCGTCTTCGAACGTCAGCAGCTCATTGGCCATGCAACCAGGCAATCCCGTCACGTGCGCAATGCCGTCACCGGCCGTGGCGACATATCCCACCTCTTGGGTGGGGGTGTCGCTCGGCTTGTACGACGACACGAAGTCGTCGAGGGCCTTGCGAATCGAGGCGGGATCGATGGTCAGTTCTGCCATGATCACTCCTTCTATTGGTTATTGTTCAGTCAAGTCTTTGCTTGTGTGTGGTGTTGGACGGATTGGATCGGCCGGTCAGGCCGGAGTCGCCTCCGTCTGCACCTTGCGATGAAGGTTCTGCAGCTGTGCGACCACGGTGTTGTCCGTGACTTCGTCGCCCACCTGAATGCGCATACCACCCAGCACGGTCGGATCGACCACCGAGTTGATGTGCACCTGGCGGCCCACCTTGGCGGAGTAGACCTCGACCAGTCGCTTGATCTGTTCCGGCTTCAACGGGGTGGCGGTGGTCACGGTGACCATCGATTCGCCCATATGGCGGGAGAGCTTGTTGATCAGCCACTGGATGGTTTCCAGGTATCGGCGGCGGCGCAGGTTGCAGGTGGCGTGCTCGGCGAGCCTCATGGTGACCTTGTTCAGGGTCTTGCCGGAGAACACCTCGTGGAACAGCTTCACACGGGCTTCGCTGGTGGCCTGGTAGTCGTACAGCTTGGCGCGCACAACCGACAGGTTCAGCAACGCGGAATGCAGTTCGGACAGCTCGACGGAGACCTGCAGCGTGGCGCCGGTGGCGTCCGCATAGTACATCATGGCGTCCACGCCGAAATCCTCCACCGCGTTGGCGATGTCCCGCGCACGGCTCCAGTGACGGGAGACCAAATCGGTCATGATCTCCATGGTCATCGGATGCACGTTGTCGCCGAGCAGTTCCGTCAGCACGGCCACCTTGTCGGCAACCGGGCGGGACGGGTCGGTCAATGCGCGTTCGAGCTGGATGCTGTCGTCGAGCACCTTGGTGATCGTGAACAGTTCGTTGCCGATCCGCCACGCGTCCTCACGGGTGTCGCGCAGTTTCGGGGCCAGCGAATCACGCGACTCGCGGTCTGCAATACGTGATGCCTCTCCTCGCATGGTCACCTCCCTTTCTGGTTACGGATGGTCACGGTCACTTCTTGACGGCCAGATCGTCGATCATCGAATCGATCATCGAGGACTGCACGTCGTTGTCTTCCAGCTTGGCGCCAAGGATCTTGCCGGCCAGAGCGGTGGCAAGCGCACCGACCTCGCCCTTGAGCGAGACGATGGCCTGCTGGTGCTGGGATTCGATCGAGCGCTGTGCGGATGCGGCGATCTGGGCCGCATCGGACTCGGCGCGCGAACGGGCGTCGGCGACGATGTGAGACGCTTCGGCACGGGCGTCGTCGCGGATCTTGGCGGCGTCCACACGGGCGGTGCTCAGCTGGGCCTCATACTTGGCCTTGGCCTCGTCGGCGTCCTTCTTAGCCTGCTCCGCCTTGGCGATGTTGCCTTGAATCTTGGCGGCACGCTCGTCGAAGATCGCATTGAACTTCGGCATGAAGAACTTGTAGAAGAACACCGCAACGATGACAAGAATGATCAGCGACCATACGATGTCATAGGTCTCGGGAATGAACAGATCAATTCCGCCTTCTGCGAGCGTCATTATGAAGTCCTCCTTTCACTGGTGGATTCGTTTTGCCTTCTGTATTCGACTGAGAAAACGTTCGATCAGTGGAACATCAGGGCGGTAACGAAGCCGATCAGTGCCAGCACCTCGACCAGAGCCAGGCCGATGAACATGATGGTCTGGATCTTGCCGGACATCTCAGGCTGACGAGCGGTGGATTCCATGGCCTTGCCGAAGAGGATGCCCAGACCAATGCCAGGGCCAAGAGTACCGATACCGTAACCGATGACGGACAGGTTGCCGGCGACCTCTGCGAGGGTGATGATATCCATTGTGTTTCCTTTCTAACGTACTTGGCGACGTTATAAATCTTGGGGTTTGGTCGGTCTGCGATTTTCCCAGACCGGGGACCGGAAGCGGCGGGTTAGTCGCCCGTCACTCTTCCGGGAAGCTCAGGTTGATGTACACGGTGGAAAGAATCGCGAAGACGTAGACTTGCAGGAAGGCGACGAACGCCTCGAAGCAGGTCATGGCGAAACCACCGGCGAACCACAGCGCACCCACCGGGATGCCCTGCAGCTTGTTGGCCGCGTCAACCATCCAGAACTGTGCGAACGCCAGGCAGGTGGCGACCATAAGGTGGCCGGAAACCATGTTGGCGAACAGACGGATGGTCAGAGAGGCCGGGCGGATGATCAACAACTCAAGCAGGTTGATCGGAGCCAGCAGGATGTAGACCGGCCACGGCACACCGGGGGTGAACAGCTCGTGTCGCAGATAGTGGCCGAGGCCCTGCGAGCGGACGGCGGCGACCCAGTACTGGACCAACGTCCAGACGGCGAACACGAGCGGCATGACCACCGTGGCAGTGGCAGCCATGTTCATACCAGGGATGATGCCGCACAGGTTGAAGACAAAGATCGTGAAGAAGATGGTGGTAATCATCGGCACGTAGCGCTTGCCACGAGCCTCACCCATCACGTCATAAACGACCTTGTCACGCACGAAGTCAAGACCGTACTCGACCACACCCTGCCAACGACCGGGGATGAGCTTGGCATGTTTGGCGGTAATACCGAGCACCAGCAGCAATACGATGGTGGCCACGATGCGGATCAGGATAATACGGTTGATGGCAAACGGAGTGCCCTGGAACAGGATCTCCGGGGGTAGGAAGTCGTTGACTGAGGGCAGATGAGCGCCCTCGTTCGCCAACAGCAATCCTGCGCCGAACGAACCGACCATATTCACGCCTCCTGCTTCTTCAATGTCAGGTGTCAGTTTAAACCCACCGGGCGGGCGAATGTGACGAACTCGTTACTTTCGTCGTCTCGATGCGGAGTCTGCCGAGTGTGGACACGGAGTCAGCGCTGGGCATTCGACTCCGAATGACTGAAGAGTGATTATTTGCCTGTGTCTAGACAAAGTCAAGCCCACCTCGGCGCGTCTTTTCTCATCCCTACTGCCGTAAGGCTTTTCCCGGCACTTCGCGAGTGTTGTTTGCTATTAGTCGCATCTCGCCGATGTGTAGGATTATGTTCATTCAATCGTCCGTATCGTGAACAGATTACAGTCCACTGTGCGAACGATCAGCCCTCAATAACGCCGTAGCCGTCGTTGAGGAACGGCTTGAAATCATCCTCGCGCGGACCGCCGGGCTCATGGCGAATCGAGCGATCGGTGCCGAGCTTCTTTTCGGCACGCAGCCCCGGAACCTCGGTCAGGTCATACGGCGTGGTCTGGTACACCCAGTTCAACCAGTTGCGCCACAGCAGGTTCGCATGTGCGCGCCAGGCGAACAGCGGCTCCAGTTTCGGATCATCATGCGGGAAATAGTTCTGCGGGAACGGCACGTTGGTCAGCCCCTTGGCCATATCGCGCTCATATTCTTCGGCAAGCGTGTATTTGCCGTATTCCCAGTGGCCGAGCGCGAATACCTCGGAGAAGTCGCGCGTGGCGATGAGCCCTGGCCCGGATTGCGGACCCCATGTCAGAATCTGCAGATTGCGGTTGGCGCGCACCTCATCCTCATTCACGCCGGCCAGACGCGAGTGCGGCTGCAGTGCAATCTCATCAAAGCCATTGGTCAGGAAGCAATACTCATCCTGCAAATACTGGGGGAATACGCCGAAGATCTTTTTGGCGTAATCCACCTTATGGATGCCGTAACGCTCGTACAGCGCGCCCATGGCGCCCCAGCACAGATACATGGTGGAGAACACATGGGTGGAGGCCCAGTCAAGAATCGTCTTGAACTCGTCCCAGTAGTCCACGTCCTCGAACGGCATATGCTCCACGGGAGCACCAGTCACCACGAATCCGTCGTAGTAGTTGTCGCGGAAGGCATCAAGATTCTCGTAGAACTTGACCAGATGGTCGGCGGAGACATGCGTGGCCTCATGCGTGGAGGTCTTCATGAAGTCAATCTCGACCTGCAACGGCGATTTGGAGATCAGACGCAGCAATTGCGTCTCGGTTTCGATCTTCTTGGGCATGAGGTTCAGAATCACCAGTCTGAGCGGGCGGACGCGCTGACGCTCCGCCTCGGGCTTCTCGAGCGCAAAGATGCGCTCCGAGTCGAGAATGTCTCTGGCCGGAAGGCCACTGGGGATCTTGATAGGCATGCCCTCTATTATGTCAATTTCTTGGATATCGCTCCCCGGCATTCCTATAACGGCCATTTATAGCGCGCTATTACTGTCTTTCTCGTTGGCCCCCTCTCCCGGAGAGGATTGCTGGAACCGATCGGCCGAGGAGAACATGCTCAGGGCCATGATTCAGCACAACACGCCGAGTTGACTTCCTGAAAATTGCCCCTATTGTAGATAAAGCTGTCTAAAAGACAAGCCGACGCGGGGTGGAGCAGCTCGGTAGCTCGCTGGGCTCATAACCCAGAGGTCCATGGTTCAAATCCATGCCCCGCTACCACATTCAGAAGGTCGGAATCCTATTGGGTTCCGACCTTCTGCGTTATGCCGTCTCACCGCCTGCGGCGCTTGACTATGGCAAGCATCGTACAGCCAACGGAAAGGAACGCAACCGCCACTGCGCTTGGCATGACCATGCTGATTCCAGTATGAGGCAGCTGCTCCTCAGATTCCACCGGTTCTTCCGGTTCTTCCGGCTCCCCCGGCTCAAACACACGCGTCCGCTCCCATGCATCGTCGTATCTACTCGCTGCCGGCATCACACGGTCATCGCCCGCAAATTCCCAAACGAACACATACCAGCCATGCTGATCGGCAACGATGTGCACCGGCTCGCCATGCGCGTCCAACGATCCCGCACCGAACTTGAACGTTCCGTTGCGCGCCGGAATCTCCCAAGATCCCACCAAGCGGTGATGCTCATCCTCAGCCGGCACTTCGGCGCCAGTCGGTTTATATGCCTCGTCATTGACGGCATCATCCGCATCGCCGGACCACCACACACTCACGGTGGCATGCGGGCGGTCAGCGCCGAATCCATACTCCTCATTGCCGGCGAACGACCCATGGTCGCTCGGGAAGCCGGACACGGTTATGGTGTCGCTCAATTCAGAACCCACATGAGCGGAATGCTCGGTCACCGTTGACTCGACCGCGACCTTGCGACGATTCACATTGCTTTCCGCAGCTTCAAGGAACGTGCTGGACCAGTCCCGAACAAGATACTGCTTGGCCTCATCGCTTTGCGAAGCACGACGGAACACCCACACCCACGTGCCGAAACTGCCCGTACCGGTTCCACCGCCATCGGCCCGATCCGCCTCACCTGCCAGATATGGCGTACTGCCACCAGGCTCGGTCATGGCTTGCACGCGCACAGTTTGTCCCGAACCGGTGAACGAAGTCTGGCCGTATGCCGATGGACGATACCCGGCTTGCTTGATCCTCGCCAGAAAACCATCGGCGCTTTCCTGCGAGCGCGGTTCGATGACCAAGCCCAAATCATCGGCAGTCAGACCATCAAAGTAGTACCCTTCGGCTTGCAAGGCGAGGTCTGGCACCCAGTGACTGCTGGAGTCGGCCACGCCACTGGTCACATCATCGAATATTGGGGAACCGGCATCGACCACTTTGTCCGAGACCGTGGTACTCACCATAGGAGCAAAGTCCTTGCGCACCGTAAATGTCGTTGCCGAACCGCCCGTCGAGACGAACGAATCAAGGCCCAGGAGCTGCTGAATGCCGTCCATAGTGCGCAAGCGCCCGTACTCGTAGGTGGTTTTTGCCGTTACTTCGCCGTGACCATCTGCTTCCCATGCAAGGTGCTGCACGGTAGCGGTGGATACACCTGAGAACGTAGCTTTTCCGGTACTCACAAAATGCGCCGGCCCCTCAAGCGTTACCGTGAATGGAACACCTTCCACAAGCTCACCGTTGTATCCCTTCACACTCACCGCCACGGATCCGCTGCGCAGCGCCACGGCATCGATGCGTTCCACAACAACGTCCGCGGCCACTTTGTTTTCCGATTCCTGCCATATCTGTTCCGCACGCGGAATGATATCCGGGTGCTGCTGCCGGACGCTCTCCCGCTGCTGCGCCCACTGAGTGCCGATGCCGAAATGATCCTGGATAATCACCGCCACGGCCGCATGATCCCGCGCGCCAGCTTTTCGGTACTGCTCAAGAATCCAGGCCATGCGGCGTGCATTCTGGTCGTCTTTCAGCAATCGCACCGGGCCGACCGTGTAGTCGGTGATGGGCCCTGCTTCCATGCAGTAGTAATGGTTATTCGAGGTATCCAGCCCTATTACTCCCAAAGGCAGTGAAATGCCGTGTGTAAACCGGATATGCAGATTCTGCTCGGAGGGTCTCAGCGACGCCGCATAGGCTTCGCCGGCCATACCCAGCACCATTGCCAGCGCCAATATCAATCCCGTCAGCATGGCCAGTATGGACATGCCCTTTCTCCGCCATGCCAATGCCATCGCGAGTCCTTTCTTCAATCTCTTGCTTGAACCGCACATCCTTGTGCGTGCGGATAGGCCACGAGCATGGCAGGTTGGCGGCGTGCGGCACATGGTTTTAGGCCAATGTGGTTCGAGCTTGCGTTTTTTCGGCGAGTTGTGGATAACTGGACTATCAAGTTATCCACATCATGCCGTTTGCAGAACGTTTCGCCAGAAGTGTCCACAATGCGCGTCCCCGAGCTCAAGCCCTTTAGAATGGGCAGTATGGCAGCAGTACAACATCGCGCGACCACGCGCACAAGCAACAGCGACTCCACCAAGACCGCGAAGTCAAAGACGACCTCGTCCTCGAAAACCACTACCAAGCGCAAGCGGGCCCGCACCGCAACAGCGACTCCGCCGGCAGCCCTGCACGGCCTCGCCAGCGAGGCGCCGGCTCCCACCATCGAAGTGAGCGAGCCGGGCCAGTTCGGCCGTATCAACGTCATGGACATCACCCCCGCCGAGGAACGCGGCATCTTCCCCGCCCGCGTGGAGCTCGGCGAGCCGTTCGAGATGACCGCCCAGGTGTTCATCGAAGGCCGCACCAAGGTAGGCGCCACCGCCATAGTGCGCAATCCGCGCGGCAAGGAAACCCTGCGACGCCCCATGACATGCGTGAACCCCGGTCTCGATCGTTGGGTGGTGACCGTCAAGTGCGGCGACCACAGCGATCTGAAGCCGTGGGAGGATGGCTATGCGGCCGTCAAACGTCAGCTGGGCGAATGGACCGTGACCGTCGAAGGATGGGAAGACACCTATATTTCCTGGCTGCATGATGCCCGCATCAAGGTTCGCGTTAAGGATGACGTGAACAATGCGCTCGATTCCGGCGCTGAACTGTTGGCTCGCTGGGCAGCAACCCCGGATGCCAATCTCACCGCACGAGACCGCAAGACTTTGGAGAAGGCCGCCGAAACCATGGCCGACGCTTCGCTCAGCGCCGAAGATCGCCTGGCCGCCGGAGACAATCCGCGCATCGCCACGCTGCACGACACCCACCCGCTGCGCGACGGCATCTCCCCCAGCCAGCCCCAGCGCTTCAAGGTAGAACGCCCGAAGTCCAGCTTCGCCGCCTGGTACCAGTTCTTCCCACGCTCCGAAGGCGCCACCATCAATCCCGCCACCGGCAAGATCGTGCAAGGCACGTTAAAGACTTCGATGGCCGGCCTGGAACGTGCCGCCGCCGAAGGCTTTGACATCGTCTACCTGCCGCCGATCTTCCCCATCGGCGTGACCAACCGTAAGGGCCGCAACAACTCACTGATCGCCGACCCCGACGATCCGGGCTCCCCGTTCGGCATCGGCTCCGAACTGGGCGGTCACGACACGGTGGACCCGCTGCTTGGCACCATGGACGATTTCAAGGCACTGTGCCAGCGCGCGCACGAGTTGGGCCTCGAAATCGCACTTGACTTTGCCCTGCAGTGCTCCCCCGATCACCCGTGGGTCAAGGCGCATCCGGCATGGTTCAAGCACAAGCCGGACGACACCATCGCCTTCGCCGAGAACCCGCCGAAGAAGTATCAGGACATTTATCCGATCGACTTCAACGCCGACATGGCCGGCATTGAGAAGGAAGTCGAGCGCATTATGAACCTGTGGATCGAGGCGGGCGTTACCATCTTCCGCATCGACAACCCCCACACCAAGCCGGTTCGTTTCTGGCAGGACGTGATTGCCGCAGTGACCAAAAAGCACCCGGAAATCCTGTTTCTGGCCGAGGCGTTCACCCGCCCGGGCATGATGCGCGCATTGAGCTACGTGGGATTCACCCAGTCCCACTGCTACTTCCCGTGGCGCAACACCAAGGAAGAGCTGGAGGAGTATCTGCCCACCACCAATGGCGATGACGGCTACTACCAGCACAACACCTTCTGGCCCACCACGCCGGACATCCTCACCGCATACGTGCGTGACAACGGCATCGCCGGCCACTGCGTGCGTGCGGTGCTGGCAGCCTTGGGCAGCCCAAGCTGGGGCATCTACAACGGCTACGAGCTTATCGAGAACAAGCAGCGCCCCGGCTTTGAGGAGCAGATCGACAACGAGAAGTACGAGGTCAAAGTCCGCGATTGGTCCAAGGCCAAGCAGTTCGGCGTGGCCGAGATGCTCACCTCGTTGAACAAGATTCGCCGTGCCCACCCGGCAGCACGCAGCTACCATAACCTCACCGTGCTGCAGTCCTCCGATCCGGGCGTGCTGGCATTCGCCCGCCATACACCGGCAGAGCTGACCGGCACCGGCCACGCGGACACGCTGATCGTGGTGGTCAACCTTGATGGACACAACGCCCATCAGGCAATGATTCATCTGGATCTTGATGAGCTGGGCTTACCCACCGATCGTCCGCTGAACGTACGTGACGAACTCACCGGTCGTGAATTCCAGTGGGGCTGGGACAACTACGTCTCGCTCGCCCCATGGGCGGACGTGGCCCATATCCTGTCCGTGCAGTGAAACGAAAGGCGGGCACAGCTATAGCCGGGGTGCCCGCCCAGTAGTAGTGTGTGTAACGAATAGTTTCCAAACAAGGAGATAACCAATGGCAGAAACCTTCAACGTCGTTGTGGAAATTCCGCGCGGCTCCAAGAACAAGTACGAAGTCGATCACGAGACCGGTCGCGTCTTCCTGGACCGTACCCTGTTCACCGCAATGGGTTACCCGGATGACTACGGCTACATCGACGGCACCCTGGGCGAGGACGGCGATCCGCTGGACGCTCTCGTGATGATTCCGAACTCCGTGTTCCCGGGCTGCGTGGTCGAGTGCCGCGCCGTGGGCCTGTACCACATGGTCGACGAGGCCGGCGGCGACGACAAGGTGCTGTGCGTGCCCGCCGACGTTCGTTTCGACGACATCAAGGACATCGGCGACGTCAACGAGTACCACAAGGCCGAAATCAAGCACTTCTTCGAACAGTACAAGGCTCTGGAGCCGGGCAAGGAAGTCCTGCCGGGCGACTACTGGACTGGTGCTGACGCCGCCGAAAAGGAAATCATTGCCGCGCGTGAGCGTCTCGCGAACGAAGGCAAGTGATTCGATTCCGAATCGTCGGCGGGAGACCTCTCCGGAGGCCTCCCGCCTTTTTGGTTCGACGTGCATCGCGTGATATAGTGCTGGTGTATTTTTCAGCTAGGCGTAGGCGGCGTGTGGGAACGCTGGTCGAGGCCCATCGTCTGGAGTTCGGGCGATGAACCTTCCATCACATCATGATTGCGATAATCGTTCAGACCCTGCTCATTTCCGTCTCCGTCGCCATGGATGCGTTCGCCGTCTCCATCGGCAAGGGGCTCACCGTCTCCCGCGTAAGACCCGGGGATGCCGTCAGATCGGCGCTCTGGTTCGGCGGCGCCCAGGCCCTCTTCCTCATACTGGGGCATTACGCGGCCTCCGCATTCAGCGCGTATGTAACCGCATTCGATCATTGGATCATCTTCGGTCTGCTGGCGTTCATCGGCGGCAACATGGTGCATGAGGCATACGAGGAGGACGCGGAGAACGCCAAGGAGACCGCGCAATTCGACTGGAAGCACATGCTGCCGCTCGCCGTGGCGTGCAGCATCGACGCCTTCGCCGTGGGCGTGAGTCTGGCGTTCATGGCAACCAGCGTGCCGTTCGCCATCCTCTGCATCAGCGTGGTGACCGGCCTCTTCTCCGCGGCGGGCCTGTACATCGGGCGCGCCTTCGGCGCTCACTGGCAGAAACCCGCGCAGATTGCCGGTGGCGTGGTGCTGATTCTCATCGGCGTCAAAGTACTGCTGGAGCACCTGGGTATTATCGCGTTCTAATCTGCCCCTCTGCACGACGTAGGATTAGGATTACAGACATTTCCATCGAGAGGCTTGACATGACCGAGACCACCCAGGACAGCTGGAAGCACAAGGTACCAAGCATGCTGCTGGCGCAAGTCACAGCATACGTGTTGCTGGTTGCGGCCACGGTTATTCCGACCCCCGGCGCAACGCCCATCATTCCCATGATTGTCGTTGCGCTGGTGCTGGCGGCGTTCATCGCCTCATGGCCGTTCCGCGGCACGATGCTAGATCGTGTCACGACCGTGGTATTCGGCGTCATATCGCTGGTTTTTGTCGTTGTGCCTTTCCCCTCCGGAGGAATCGCACCTCAGCACATCGCCGTTGATGGCAAGATACCGGGCTGGTACTCGTGGGCTCTTGTTGTCGGCCTGCTGCTCGTAGTGCTGGTGGTGTTCTCCTTTGGCCGCCAAATGGCAAGGGAGAATCGCTCTCATCTGATTCGTTCCCTGTCCCATGCCGTCACTTCAGGAGTGGCTTCCATTGCCGTGGCCGGCTGGTGCTTCCTGCCTGATCTTGGCACCATGATCTCTCGCAATACCACGGTGGGCGACATTGCCGTCATCGTGCTCGTCGTCTTGGCCGCGGCACTGGTAGTGGCCTCCATACTGTGGGCGCGCGACTCCGATCCCGATCCGAATGCCAGCCATCCATGGATCGGCATTGGTCTGCTGCCGGTGATGCTGATGGGCGTGACCATCGCCGCCACCACCTTGGTTATCATGCCGCTTGTCAGCTGACCCTGGCATTCCCCCGTTCATATTGCGCGGTTGTGACATATCAGTGTCCAATACAGGCGCGTAGAATAGGGGAAACCGCGCGAAAGAAAGAGGCGTTGCCCTTGATTCGCGCCGAGTCGAACAAGAGTGTGCAGTATCACCAAGGGGGATTAGCGTGACGGACTTAACGTTGATGACCTTCGCCAGCGATCCCGCAACCGTACTGCCGTCACTTGCATTACTCTCCCATCGTGTTCGCGTGCTGCCTATGGATGCGGCCAGTCTGGTGAAAATGCCGGAAAACACCATTCTGTTTCTTGATGCTCGAGATGACTTGGCCACGGCTAAAACACTGTGCCGGTTGATTCACGCTTCAGGTCTTTCCACGCCGATTGTGTTGGTGCTTACCGAAGGTGGCTTCACCGTAGTCAACTCCCAATGGGGCATTGCCGATGTTGTGGTGACCACCGCCTCCCCGGCTGAAGTCGAGGGCCGTCTTCGTCTGGTTTCCGAGAGAGGCAACGCCCCCGCTATTGCTTCCACCGGTTCCGTGTCCGAATCGTCCACCACTGTGGAAGACGGGCAGATCCGCTCCGGCGATCTCATTGTGGATACCAACGGATATACCGCTTCCCTGCATGGCCGTCCTATCGACCTGGCATACAAGGAATTCGAACTGCTCAAGTATCTGGTGCAGCACCCCGGCCGCGTGTTCACCCGCGCCCAGCTGCTCCAGGAAGTGTGGGGCTACGACTATTACGGCGGCACCCGCACCGTTGACGTGCATATCCGCCGTCTGCGCGCCAAACTCGGCGGCGAATACGAGCATCTCATTGGCACAGTCCGCAATGTAGGATATCGCTTCGATCCGCCGGAAAACGACAAGGGCGATGCCGCCGCACAACAAGCGGCCAAGGCATCCTCCATTGACGACGCTGCCGATACGGAAGAGACCGCCGCGTAACACGGCTCACAGGTTTCACCTCTCATGCGAGAAACCAAAACCGCGCGCATAGAGCGCATGCACAAGGAATACGACATTCTATGCCGTATGATTCCGCAACCGCAGTGCGCCCTGCATTTCACCTCCCCGCTTCAACTGCTTATCGCCACTGTGCTCAGCGCCCAGACCACCGACAAGCGTGTCAATACGGTCACCCCCGAACTGTTCGCCACGTATCCCACGGCTCATGATTTGGCAGAGGCCAGCCCGGCTCAGATCGAGGATATTATCCATCCGCTCGGCTTCTACCGATCGAAAACCCAGCATCTCATCGGCTTGGCCACGGCATTGGACGAACGCTTTGACGGCCAGGTCCCACAATCGATGGATGAGCTGACCAGCCTGCCAGGCGTTGGCCGCAAAACCGCCAATGTGGTGCTGGGCAACGCTTTCGGCATTCCCGGCTTTCCCGTGGACACTCACGTGATGCGCGTGACCGGTCGTCTGCGCTGGCGATCGGATTGGCGCTCCACTCATCTGGATCCCGTGAAAATCGAGCGGGAGATTACCGCATGCTTCCCACCTGAAGAGTGGACGGATCTCAGCCATCGGCTTATCCTGTTCGGCCGATCCACCTGTCATGCCCGCACGCCGGACTGCGCCAACTGCCCGCTGGCCGCCACCTGCCCCAGCGCTGGGATCAGTACAAAGTGACGTTCGGTAGCGCACCCTCGTTAGACTGATGGGCATGCATAAGAGTCGCAACGAGCGGTTCAGATGGGTGGTCTTCCTAGTAGTCGCCGCAGTGCTTAGCGCACTGGTGTGGGTTGGCTGGTCGGTAATCACGCGCAGTCATTCCATTCCGGGTCTACTGGATTCCGGCCCGGATACCAAGGTGTCCGTCGGTATTACCGATATGCCGCAATCGCTGGACATCCGTGCCACGGCATCGGACTCGGCGGAACGTCTGCTGCTAGACAACGTGTACGAAACACTGCTGACCGTCGATCAGAACAACCAGCTCAAGCCGGGCGTGGCCACGGATTGGAAAACATCCGATGACGGGCTGACCTATACCCTGACCATCGCCTCCGGACTCACCTTCTCCAATGGGCACACGTTGGATGCCGGGGATGTGGTGTGGTCCCTGCAACAGGCGATAACCCAGAAATATGCCGGCGTGGATGATCTGGGCGATCTGAAGTCGGCCACCAATCCGAATGACTCCACCGTGGTCATCACTCTTGCGCAGACCAACCCCACGTTGCTACGTGCCTTGTCCGGCAGACTGGGCATTGTGTACGATTCCGAAGCGGGCGATGCCGACTATGCCAAGCAGGCAGTAGGTTCCGGCCCGTTCACCGTTGGCAAGTTCACGCCCGGGCAGTCGTTGACGCTCGATTACAACGGGGGCTACCACGGCACCAAGGCGCACGTCGGTACCGTGACATTCACCCAATATTCCGATGAGACGTCGCTGGCCGATGCCGTATCCAGGGGCACTATCGATATGGCCGCACCCGCCACCGTCACCGTGGCATCGCAGATGAACGGCAAGGACGGTCTGACCGTCACCGAAGGCGCCACCACAGATAAGGTGCTGCTGGCGTTCAACAACAATTCCGATTCGATTATGTCCGATCAGAACGTGCGCACCACGTTCCGATACCTCATCGATTCGGCCGGCATCGCCGCCTCGCAGCCAGACTCCAGCGGTGCACTGGGAGGCCCGATCAGCCCGCTGGAACCCGGCTATGAGGATCTGACCGGCCTGTTCCCGCACGATATGTCCAAGACGCAAACGATGACCTCCTATTTCGGCACCTATCTGACCACGGTGGATTTGGTGATCACCGCGCAGTGGCAGCCGATGGCCGAGACCATCAAGCAGCAGATTGAACAGCTGCCGCGCCCTTCGGTGAATCTGGAAGTCGTATCTGACGAAGAATATGCCAAGCGTATTCAGGACGGCACTTGGGAACTGACCCTGATGAGCATGAATGGCACCGATGACGCCGGCACGTTTGCCGATCCGAATTCCATCTTCCATTACAACCATGCCGAGGCGCAGCAGGCCTATGCCGATGCCCGTGCCGCCACCAATGACGCCGACTATGCCGAGAAGATGAAGGTCTATGCGCGCAAGCTCAGCGAAGATGCGGCAAGCAACTGGCTGTATACGCGCAAATGCTTTACCGTGGCCTCCACCAAGCTTTCCGGATATCCGACAGCGCTCATCGACCAGCGCATGCCGTTGGCTGACCTCACGGTGAAGTAAGCACTCCCACCTGAAAGCTCCCCTCAGTCCGCTTCGCGGACTGAGGGGAGCAGACGAACGAAGCAGGATAGAGCAAACCCAACAACGCCTTGTCATACAACATGCATAAACTTTGGCCTTATGACTGAAGGCAATTCCATCATCAACGCGCAACTCACCCCGCTGCCCGACAAGGTCGGCGTGGACGGGCTTGAGGACAAGTGGCGCGCCGTCTGGGACGAAGACGGCACCTACAAATTCCGCAACACCCGCGACCGTAAGGCCGTCTACTCCATCGACACCCCGCCGCCCACCGTTTCCGGTTCGCTGCACGTGGGTCACGTGTTCTCCTACACGCACACCGACGTGATTGCGCGCTACAAGCGCATGCGCGGCTATGACGTGTTCTACCCGATGGGCTGGGACGACAACGGCCTGCCCACCGAGCGCCGCGTGCAGAACTACTACGGCGTGCGCGTGGACGTGTCCCTCCCCTACGACCCGGACTTCAAGCCGCCGTTCGAGGGCACCGATGGCAAGAAGATCGACGCCAAGGATCAGGTGCCGATTTCCCGCAAGAACTTCATCGAACTATGCGAGAAGCTCACCGCCGAGGATGAGAAGCTGTTCGAGGCCCTGTGGCGCAAGCTGGGCCTGTCCATCGACTGGTCGCAGACCTACCACACCATCGGCCAGCACCCGCGGCGCGTGGCTCAGAAGGCCTTCCTGCGCAACCTTGCCCGCGGCGAGGCCTACCAGCAGGACGCCCCCGGCCTGTGGGACGTGACCTTCCAGACCGCAGTGGCTCAGGCCGAGCTTGAGTCCCGCGAATACCCGGGCTTCTACCACAAGGTGGCTTTCCGCTTTGAGGACGGCACCCCAATCTACATCGAGACCACCCGCCCCGAGCTGCTGGCCGCTTGCACCTCGCTGATCGCCAACCCGAATGACGAACGTTACAAGCAGTACTTCGGCCAGGAAGTCTACTCCCCGCTGTTCAAGGTCAAGGTGCCGATTCTGGCTCACCCGGCCGCCGAAATGGACAAGGGTGCCGGCATCGCCATGTGCTGTACGTTCGGTGATGTGACCGACGTTGAGTGGTGGCGCGATCTGAAGCTGCCCACCCGCCCGATCATTCAGCGCAACGGCCGTATCGTGATGGACACCCCGGATTGGATCACCGACCCGGCCGGCCGTGAGGTCTTTGCCGAGACCGCTGGCAAGACCACGTTCTCCGCCCGTAAGGTCATCGTAGACAAACTGCGTGAGTCCGGCGACCTGGACGGTGAGCCGACGCCGACCAAGCGTATGACGAACTTCTACGAGAAGGGCGACAAGCCGCTCGAGATCGTCACCTCCCGCCAGTGGTACCTGAAGAACGGCGGCACCGACGAGAAGCTGAACGCCGAACTCATCGAGCGCGGCAAGGAACTGAACTTCCACCCCGACTTCATGCGCGTGCGCTACGAGAACTGGGTGCACGGTCTGAACGGCGACTGGCTGATTTCCCGCCAGCGCTTCTTCGGCGTACCGTTCCCGCTGTGGTACCCGGTGAACGCTTCCGGCGAGCCGGATTACGATCGCCCGATCACCCCGAGCGAGGATCGTCTGCCGATCGACCCGACCATCGATGTGCCGGAAGGCTACGACGAGTCTCAGCGTGATGTGCCCGGCGGCTTCACCGCCGAAAAGGACATCATGGATACCTGGGCCACCTCTTCGGTGACCCCGCAGATCGTGACCCACTGGGCTGAGCCGGATGAGGCTTCTCAGGCCCTGTTCAAGTCCACCTTCCCGATGGATCTGCGCCCGCAGGGTCAGGACATCATCCGTACCTGGCTGTTCAGCACCGTGGACCGCGCGCACTTGGAAAACAAGTGCCTGCCGTGGGCTCACGCCACGCTGTCCGGCTGGATTCTGGATCCCGACCATAAGAAGATGTCGAAGTCCAAGGGCAACGTCGTGGTGCCGAACGAGCCGATCGAGAAGTTCGGTGCGGACGCCGTGCGCTACTGGGCTGCCGCCGCGCGCCTGGGCCTCGATGCCACGTATGACATCGGCCAGATGAAGATCGGCCGTCGACTGGCCATCAAGCTGCTGAACGCCACCAAGTTTGCACTGGCGATTGGCCGCGAGGACGAGAACCACCACGTGGGCGAAGCCGCTGAGGCTTCGTGGAACCCGGCCGATGTGACCGAGCCGCTGGATCGCGCCGCCATGGCCAAGCTGGCCTTGGTGGTGCGTCAGGCCACCGAAGCGCTGGAGGCTTACGAGCACTCCAAGGCGCTTGAGGTCATCGAGTCCTACTTCTGGCAGTTCTGCGACGACTACATCGAGCTGGTCAAGAACCGTGCCTATGGAACTCCGGACGAGCAGGGCAATGTGCCGTCCGAGAAGGCCGTGAAGTCCGCCCGCACCGCGCTGGGCTTGGGCTTGGATGCCTTTGCTCGTCTGCTGGCTCCATACCTGCCGTACGCCTCTGAAGAGGTGTGGAGCTGGATGCACGCCGGTTCCGGTTCCGTGCACCGCGCCGCTTGGCCGGTTGTGGATCCGTACGTCGAGGCTGCCACCGGTGCCTCCCCCGAGCTGCTGACCTGGGCCGGCAAGGCTGTGGAGCAGCTGCGCAAGATCAAGTCCGAGGCCAAGGTCTCCATGAAGACCCCGATTCTGTCTGTGGCGCTCTCCGCCGCTGCCGAGGGCGTGGACGCGATTCACGCCGCTTTGGGCGACATCGCACAGGCCGGCCGTGTAATCGGCAAGTTCGACCTGGTGGCCAAGCACACGGCGGAATCCGCTGCCGAGGATGCACCGGAAACCGAAGTGACCGTCGAGACCAGCGAGCTCGGCGAACCCCCGGTCAAGAAGCCGAAGAAGTAAGTCGCCGCTCTGGCTCCCCTCTTTGAGCCAGATTAAACCGTCGGAACCACGATGAGATATCGGGTTCCGGCGGTTTTTTGTTGCACGGCAGAAGTATTGATCTGGGCGACCGCCTGGTTCAGGAGCTCACCAGCATCGCTTATCTCTACAGTCTCGTTGACCAGTGTGCTCATATCATGCTTGAGCAATGTACCGCCACTGCCAAAGCCAAACAGCGTTGGGGCAACATCCATGGAATCACCGGCCTGAGAAGCGGCGTTTTTGAACTTGCCGCTGCTTTGCTCGGTTGACCCGTCTGCAGAGTTCAGCTTGCCTCCGGCAAAGGTGTCGGCGGTCTGCGAAGAGCCGATTGACGAGTTGACACCATTGGCATAGTGCATGACGTCCGCTGAAGACAGCGACATCGTGTCATCCACCAGCGAGGCATCAGCATGCTGCGATTGCTGTCGCTGTGCGGCCTTGGCCTGTTTGCGTGCAGCACTGGCCTTGCGCTTGGCTTCCGCGGCACGAGTCTTGCCATAGAACGACTGCGATTGCGCGTCCGCCAAGCCGGCCAGTGCATGGGCCTGATCAACCGAGCCAGAACCGCTCGACGCATTCTGCACATTGCCGGAACTGGCGAACTGGTCTGAAAAACGAAGCACAATCTGACGCAATGCCGCAGCCTTACCGGTGTGCTCGGATGCCGTGGCGAGTGTGCTCATGGCAGCATCGACCTTGGACTGCGCCTCAGTCAAATCGTCGCTGCTATTGGTTTCGGCGATTGCCTGCTGCTCGTGAATCCCGGCACCAGACGAGGTGCCGCCGGTCAACGCGCTGAGATTGGCCGTGTATACGTCCGTGTATTTCATCGAATACGGGATCATCGCAGCAGACAATTGGCTCTGCCCCTCGGCATACTGCTTGGATCCCTTGGTGGCCTCTTCGGCGGCTTCGGTGTTCAAATCATCCGCCAAACCAGTGGTTCCCTGCTGTTGGATGCGCCGAATCACTTCGTCCAATGCTTCGACTGCACCCGCATGCTGGTGCGCGGCGCTCACATTGTTCACTGCATCGGCCAGATCAATCACCGCTTGGGCTAATGGCGTATTTTTGGAAAGCTCTCCGGCTGTTCCCATAAGCGCGGACAGCTGGCTGGAATCACCAATGGACCCAGACAAGTGATCGGTATAGGCGCCAACATATGCAGCCATATACGCATCAAAAGCCTGCTTGTGGGTTACTTTACGCTCGGCCACCACGGACTTGTCGAGCGCACGTTCGTTGCTGCGCAGCGCATCCAGCTGATCGATAAGCTGCTGGTGCTCGCCGGAGCCCGCATCCGTCAGGGAACCAACCAAAGTAGCGCTGTTGGCAATCAGCTGGGAAGCATCTGTATCGGCAGCGGTTTGGTCGCCGGCATCGGCCTCGGACTGAGTGGCGGATCCTGCGGCCTGAGGATCGGCTCCAACGGACGGCTCTCCGGAAGACGGCAGCGCGGCGAGCGTCACGGCACCCATTGAGAACTTCTTCGCGTCCATGTAGCAGCTGAATTTCAGTCCGGAAGAAACGTTCCCTGCCGCGGCTACCACAATATCGGAGCCCTGCGTGGCTACCGAAGCCGTATTATCGGCGGAAATATCACCAGTCACTTGAGTGGGCACGGTGAAGGTGACAACCGGAATCGTATGGTTGGCTGCACTGGACTGCGGTTTGACATCGATGTATATGCCGACAAGTCCAGACGCTCCGGAAATCTCGTTGGCCTCAACGTTCGGACCATCCAGCGAATACGTGACGTTGACTTTCCACGGCAATTCGGCAGCCGCGCCCGGAATGCGGGAGATTGCCGCATTGCTGGCATTGTTCACCACATACAGCCGGGTTGCGTCTCCCCTCTCATCGGTAACGGCATAGATGTCGCTTGCTTTGGAAAGCAGAGAGCCATAATCGACTGATGCCGGACGGGAAAGCCACGCACCGCCAACAGTGCCGGTTACGCATAGTACGCAACTGATCAAGGCGGAGGCAAGTCTCATGGCGGCGTTTCCGTTCAATGTGGTCAATGGTTATACGGTTTTGGCTATCGGTATCGATAGTCCCGTATCAATGTAGTCGCCATTGCCCTTGGAAGGACATGGGCAATTCGTGTGCCGCTGACCAGTAATGGATTGCTACGAGAAGCTCAGGCGAATACGTCGAGCACGCCCGGGTCTCCCCCGGCGTCGGCAATACGCTTGTGCCGCTTCTTGGCCTCGGTGACCACGAATTCACGGTACATTTCGGCGATTTCGGGGTCGAGCCCGGCATCGATGGCGATGCGGTGGAGACGCTCGATCTGATAATCCTCACGCTTGGTATCTTCAGGGGCGAATCCGGCATTGGCTTTGAGCACACCAACCTGCGAGGTGGCTTTGAAACGCTCGGCCAGCAGGGCTATGGCCGCTGAATCGATGTTATCGATGGTCTGCCGCAGCGCCTTGATACGCGCCACCGCCTGCGCGGTTTCCGGGTGAGCCGCCGCTTGGGCGGAATCAATGGTGGTCTTTTGCCAGTCGCTGCTCGTTTCTCTCATGATATCGAGAATACTCCCGTTCAAGTCCTTGCGCGATGCTCGCAATCCCGTATTTGACCATGACGTCGGCTACGGTCAGGCCGTCCTCGACGTGGTCGCGCGCGGCCGCGACCTTCGTCTACCAGTCATAGCGCCTGTTGCCGGTGGCTCCCATGACTGCCTCCTCGCCGTTGGATCCATACAACAGGATCCATTGTTTCGGGGTCTGCCGTGGCATCGCAAGCCGGCGCGCCAACGTCCTGCTGCCCGTCCCGGCCCTGACGGGTTCCAGCGCCTCGCGCCGGAACCCGTCGTCGTAATGTCTCCTCCGATCTTCACCCATACGAAAGAACCACACCTCCGATCATCGAATCTGAATTTCTCCAGTCCAACAACCGTGGTTCAGAAAAGTATCGCGTTTTATCGCTCTAGCGCCAATTCCAATATGCCATAGGTGGGAACTGGAATCGTCGTGATCGTCGCGTCTCCGTTTCCACGGAACGTATCTGTATCTTCTTCAAACTGCATAGTGATGGCTCCTGTGCAGTCGTATGCGTGGCCGGTCAACTTGACCGTCCCGCCGTCACCGCGCAGACGAATGGTCACGTTGTTTTCCGTGGATGCGTTGAGGATGATCAGCGTTCTCGTATCCGCGTCCACGTCGATGATCATGTCCGGCGCGTACACGCCGCTGACTTGCGTCCCGTTGCCGTCGAACGCGTGCACGAGTGGATAGCCCAGAATGCTTGACACTGGCTGCAGACGGCCATTCAACAGGACGTTTCGGTGTTTGCGCCATAGGGACAGTAGGAAACGGCAGGATTCATACTGACCATTCGACATGGCCGACGGCGGGACCGAGATCTGCGGCACGGCGAAGAACGATGCGAGAATCTGCGCCGCGCACGTCTCCGCTCCCGCGTTCACGTCCCACAGCAGCATATCTCCGTGCACCACGCGGTTACCAGCGGCCAGCCGTTCGTCGATGGTGCGGATTCGATTGGTCAGGGCATCGGCGGGACAGTCGCTGGCCCTGACTATGTTGCTGTACGGTGCGATGACGGGACTGGAATAGGGTTGGCGGAATTCGACGACCGGGACCTGACCGCAGTTTTCAATCAACATGGTCTTGATCCGTTCGAGCATAAGTCTCATCGCCTCGCCGACATCGGTGACGTCGCCGGGTTCGGGATTCTCCAATGGCTGGCCTTGGTAGGCCCCGGCCTGTTCCAGGAAATCGATCTTCAGTCCGGCGATGCCGTAATCCTTGGCCATCCGAGCGCAAACGCCGCCGATGTAGTCGCGGACCGCCTTGCGTCGTGGGTCGAGGACGTGGAATTGCCGTCCCAGCCCGTCGTCATGGATGGGCGCGTATCGTTCCAACGTCTTGAACACGTGTGCCTTCTCGCCCAGCAACAGGGGTGCGATCCACAGGACGACGCCGACCCCCGCGTCCTGGAACCTCCTGACAGTGGCACGCATGTCGGGGAATTTAACGGGATCGGGAACCCAGTCGCCGCAACCGGAATATCCGCGCCCGCTGCCATATTGCTGCCAGCCGTCGTCGATGAATATGGATCCACATCCCAGTCGGCTCATGCCGTCGAGCTCACGTCCCAAGGTCTCGGCGTCGACGTTCTGCAGGTACACATACCAGGTGGAAAAAACCGGTTCCAGCGCCTTGTCCGCCATGGGTAAAGGTGCGGAACCATCGGCCACCCATTCGACCAAGAGCCGCATCGTCTCATCCAACGGCAGTCCGTCATCCATGAGTAACAGTCGGCTATGTCCGGGAACACGTTGGATCTGCAGCATCACGACGAACAACACGTGTTCCTCGTCGACGCCGTAACGCATCGTAATCTCGTCCTGTGCGAACGAATATGCGAATGACAGCACGTTCCTGTCCGCATCGTCGACCATGCATCCCATGGGGGCCGAATTGACCAACGACACCTGCGTGACGCCGGCCCAGTCAGCAGGCAACGGTTCGCGGCAACGGGATCCGACCATGTGAAACCTCTGGATGGAGCCGAGAGGCTTGCCGATCACAATCGTCGCAGTGGCCCCCGGATTCGCCGCCGTCACATCGAACACGATGCCCTTCGATGCCGGACCATCTTCACACGTCGTCTCGATGGTCAGCCCGTCCGAATGCATGATCCACGTCGCGCCGAGGCTTTGCCCCTCATGCAGCATGTCCTTGAAATGATCCAAAAGCATATGAGCCGTCCTTTCCAGTGCCTTCTTTGGCACCTGAGAATGTCACTCCTTGACAGATCCCGCCGTCATGCCAGACACGAATTCCTTTTGGAGGAACAGGAAGAGGATCAGGACCGGTAGGATCGAGATCGTCGTGCCGGCGAGCAACTGGCCGTAATCCGTGGTGTTCGCACCCTGCAATGTGGCAAGGGCGACGGGAAGCGTGTACTGTTCCGGCGTCCTGGTGATCACCAACGGGTACACGAAGTCATTCCAACGTCCGAGGAACATGAAGATCGCCAATGCGGCGAGCGTGGGCTTCATGGTCGGCAGGACGATTGTGCCGAAGATCCTCATCTCACCAGCGCCGTCGATGCGCGCAGCCTCGACGATTGACGTGGGGAACGTGGACATGGCCTGTCTCATGAGGAACACCCCAAACGGCAACGCCAGATCGGGCAAGATCAGCGCCTGGTAAGTTCCCAGCCAGCCGAACGACAACATCATCTTGAACAACGGGACCAGCGTGACCTGCGATGGCAATGCCATGACACCGATGACCAGTGCGAACAGGATGTTACGGCCGCGGAAGCGGTATTGGGCGAACGCGTACCCGGCCAGGGAACAGATCACGCCGCCGACGATCACGTAGGTGACCGACACGATGAGCGAGTTGACGATGGCGTCGCCGAACTGGGTGTTGGTCATCAGGTTGCGGATGTTGTTGAACAGTTCGGTGCCAGGGATCATGTGGGGTGTCTTCGAGAACACGTCCGTGGATTTTCTGGTGCTCGCCACGAGCAGCCAGTAGAACGGGAACACGAAGACGATGAGTCCGATCCCGAGGATGGCGGTCAGTCCGACGGTGCGCCAGCCGTTCCGCTTCGCATCGATCCTCTGGGACTTGTCTACTTTGAGATTTGGCGTGGCCATGTCACTTCTCCCTTTGGATCCAGAATTGGATGACGCTCAGACCGACGATGATGATGAGCATCACATAGCCGATTGCCGACGCGTATCCGAAATCGAAATACTTGAAACCCTGCATGTACAGGTACATGCCGACAGTCAATGTCGCGTTGTCGGGACCGCCGTTGGTGAGCACGTAGGGTTCGTCGAACAATTGCAATGTGCCGATGGTGCTGAGCACGGTGGTCAACAGGATTGCTGGCCTCAAGCCAGGCAAGGTCACGGAGCGGAACTTCCACCATCCATTCGCGCCATCGACCGACGCGGCCTCGTAGAGTTCAGTGGGAATGGATTGCAATTGGGCCAGGTAGATGATGGCGTTCTGACCAGTGTAATGCCAGGTCATGGCCATGATGATGGAAATCTTCGCCCATGTCGAATCCGTGAGCCACGGGACGGGCTTCAAATGGATCAGCTCAAGCAGATAGTTGGCCACTCCGCTGTTGGCGTCGAGCATGTTCTTGAACAGGATTCCGTATGCGACCAAACCCATGACGATGGGCAGGAAGTAACCCATGCGGAAAACGGAACGCAGTTTGAGGAATGCGGAGTTGAACGCGACGGCCAATAGGATCGCCAGAAACAGCATCAGCGGCACCTGGATCACCAGGATGATCGCGGTGTTGCCCAGCGCCTTCCAGAACAATTGGTCCTTGAACAGGCGCGTGTAGTTGTCGAATCCAGCGAACAATTGTTTGCCGGACTGGTTGGTCGTGAAGCTCAGCCAGGCGGAATATAGATATGGACAAATCTTGAACACGCCGTATAGCAGCACCATTGGCAGCAAGAAGATGTACGGCGCGTTTCGTTGTGTCAGGAAGTGTTTTCTTGATGATGTGTTGGCCCGCGTCACCATTGTCGCTCCTTTCCTTCGTCGGAGTACCGTTAATTGTTAAAGACATGGGGCCGTCGGGGTGGAGAGGTTCCAACGACCCCATGCGAATTCTGATAAGGTCAGGCGATCTTGCGGCCTGTCTCGTTGGCGAGACGTTCCGCAGCCTCGTCCAAGGCCTTCTGCGGGTCGGCGCCCTTGGTGAGCACCTGGACTTGGGCATCAATCATGGCTTTCAGCGCCTTCGCGTAGTCTCCGGTGAAGTTGAGCTCGGGGGTCTCGTCCTCGAGCTGCTTGATGAACACCTCGTTGACGTTCTCATTGTTGAAGAACTCGTCGGGGGTGTTCAGATCCTCCTTGATGAACGGAAGATAGCCGGGGAACAGGCCCTGGGATTCATACATGGCCTTTTGGCCTTCCGTGGTGCCGAGCGCGTACTTGATGAACTCCCAGGCGGTCTTCTTGTTCTTGCTCGCGTTGGCGACGGACAGGTAGGTCGCGCCGGGCACCACGGAGCGCAGGCCTCCCTCCTCGACTGCGGGCAGAGCGGTCACCTTCCAACGGTTCTTAGCGTCGGGGAACTTGGTCTTGAGCACGCCGGGCAGGTAGGAGCGGTCGACTAGTGTGGCGACGTTGCCTTGCTGCACCTGCCACGAGGAGTCGTCCGATGTTCCGGGCAGCTCGATGATGATGCCCGCGTCGTTCGCCTCCTTGATCAGTTCCATGGCCTTGACGCCGGCCTCGCCGTTCATGGTGATGTTGCCGTCGGTGTCGAAGTAGAAGGAGTTCTGCAATGCAGTGATAATCTGCCAAGTGTCGCCGCAGTTCGCGTTGCCGGTGCATGCCTTGTTGATGCCGAACATGTAGTTGCCGGTCTTTTCCTTGAGCTTCTTCCCGGATTCGATGAAACCGTCCCATGTGGAGATGTCGTCCTCGGTGATGCCGGCCTCTTCGAACATCTTCACGTCGTAGACCAGCGCTCCGGTGTTCACTTCGAAGGGGAGCCCGTAGATCTTTCCGTCACGTGTGGCGCTCTTCATCACACCGGACGGGAAATCGTCCTTGAGGTCATCCGCGCCATAATCGGACAGGTCGGCAAACGCGTCGGGGAACTTGTCCATGTAGCCGCCGATGTAGTCGATGCCCACGTTCATGATGTCGGGCAGACCCTGGCCGCCAGCAGCGAGCCCTGTGGTGATCTTGTCCCAGATGGCGGGGTTACCGACGTTCTCGACCTTCACCGTCGTACCGGGATTGGCTTCCTCGAATCCCTTCGCGGCGGCTTCGAACGCTTTGCCCGGTTGCTCCCATGTCCAGATGGTGATGGTGCCACCGACCTTTGTCGCTTCCTCCGCGTTCTCGCTCGACGACCCGCAGGCCGCCATAGACAATGCCAATGCCAAAGATGTCGTTGCGGCCATTGCCTTACCGATGGATTTGCGCATGTTGAATCCTTCCATTGATCAGCATTTCAACCTTGAATTTACTGGCTTCCGTTCCTTCTGATTACGTCCTTCTGATCACTTCTACGTAATCGGATGACGTACTAGGATTGTATGCAAGATGACATCCGATGATGCTGCTCAAGGCCTATCTAGTGAACAAACTGCAATATATAGCCGACAAATTGAGGAACCGAACATTTCTGGACATACAAAAAGATATCCAAAGGATTCTCAAAATCTTACAAACTGCAATACAGCTTCGGAATGGTTATTCCGTGACGAGACGGTCCGGATTGCTGAAGCGCCGACGGTATTCGCTCGGGCTGAGCGTCAGTTCGCGCGCGAACGCCCTTGAGAACGAGAACTGATTGCGATATCCGCACAGCTCGGCGATCCGCGCGATCGGCATTCTGGTTTTGATCAACAATTCCGACGCCTTCTGAACCTTCGAATTGATGACGAACTGTTGCGGAGTCGTATGCAGATACTTAATAAACAACTGGCACAGGTACCCGCGGCTAATGAACAATGCATCCGCGATCATCTGTACGCTCAGAGTCTCGTCCGCATGTTCCTGCACATAGGCGACTGCACGCTTGATCAAATCATTCTCGGACGATGAATCCCTGGCTTCCTGCGCGATGCTCGAAACGTTGGGGTTACGCATCAGCGTCGCAAAGATCAAATGCATGAACCCGCGGATCGCTATATCGTTGGCGGGCGTCTGACCATAGCAATGCAATAGTCCGCCAATCAAATCCCAGATATGCTTCACATCCGGCAAGGCGATCGTGGGGCACACATTGGACATGCCACATTCCCGGACTATCTCCACCGCATCATCGCCGGTGAAGTTCAGCCACGCGTATATGCATGGATTGGTGGGATCGGAATAATAGAACGTATTGGTCCCCTCGGGCACGTAGAAACATTGCCCAGCATTGACGATGTAATGCTGCCCACCAAGATAGAAATGCACCTTGCCTTTGAGCACGAAATGCAGCATGTGATAGGAGCATGTCCTCGGGCCGCTCGAATCCGACGGCTTGCACTCCTGCCGTCCAGCGGCCATGAACACCAGATCCATGCTCTCGATGCGACGCTGCAACGTCAACTTCGGCACAGTCTGCGAATTATCCATCATACGATTCAACAATACTCACTGATGCCTAAATCGAATGGGTGCAAACGTATTCGGGGTGGATGTTCCCTTGGACTTATTGGGCCAGGGCGAGTGTCATCGTGAAGGATTCCAGGGTGTAGCGTGATCGGGCGGTGGACTTGTATATCACGTACGAGTTCAGTGTCGCAAAACCGTTGGCCGGTGCTTATGTGGGGCGGTGGTTACTCGGCTATTCACGATTATGCACCGGTCCAATGGATGTGATTGGGTCGGCGTGTCGATTTGACGTTGATAATGGTTATGCCGGTTTCTGATCGGCGATAATGGTGGATGACGGCTTGGGCGGTGACCCCACATTTGACTGACGCCATCGGTTCCGGTGGCTGTCCTTATTTTGAGGCTCTTGTGTTGTTTTCGTGGGTGGTGGTTCGTCGGTGAGCCGTTGGATCCCAATGTGTGAGGGGCGCTTCCTGTAGGTTTGTTTTTCGACCAGGAAATACAACCGAGGAAAGCGCCTTGGTTGAAGGGCTTATTCAAACGATTGCTGAACGTCAAGGGCATGGTCGTCGAGGACGTGTCGGTGGACGATTCCCCGTTGCGCCCGGCTCCCGTCCTGGTGGTCCGGGTGCGGCGCAGGAGGGGCGCGTTGCGTTGCTCGCGTTGCGGGCGCAAGTGCCCCAAATACGACGACGGGGCGGCGAATGGCGATGGCGCCACCAGGACTTCGGCCGCTATGGGGTCGAGCCCATGGCGCCGCGCGTGGCGTGCGCGGAGCATGGCGTGGCGGTCGCCCAAGTGCCGTGGGCGGAGCCGGGCAGCCGGTTCACCAGGGATTTCGAGATGGAGCGCGCGTGGCTGACGGCGGTCGCCAGCCGGAAGACCGTGGGCGGATTCCTACGCATCGAGTGGAGGACCGCCGGTGACATCGCGCGCAGGGTCGCCGCCCGCTTGGGATCCTCCGCCGTGCATGTTCGACGGTCTCACCGCGATAGGCGTGGACGAGACCAGCTACAGGAAGGGGCGCACGTACATCACCGTGGTCGTCGACCACAAGCGCAAACGGGTCGTCTGGGCGCACGACGGGTACGGCAAGGAGGTCCTCGACCTGTTCTTCCGACAGCTGACCGACGAGCAGCGCGCCTCCATCAAGGCGGTCACCGGCGACGGCGCCAAATGGATCGACGCCAGCGTGAAGGAGCACCTGCCGAACGCCGAGCGCGTGCTCGGCTCGTTCCACATCGTCTCCTGGATGACCGACACGCTCGACCAGGTCAGGAAACGGTTGTGGAACCAGGCCCGGCGCGGCAACGACAAGACAGCCACAGAGACGATGAAAGGCCTGAAATACGCCGTGCCCCAAGAACCCCGGCGACCTGGCCGAACGGCAATCCGGAGCGTTGGAGACGCTCGGGGACACGGATCCCAAGGGCCAGCTCTACCGGTCATGACAGTTGAAGGAACTCCTCAGGACGCTCCCGCACCAACCCGTCGGACAAGCCGAAGCTGAATTGAAACGATGGATCTTCCGGGCTTCCCACAGCCGCATCCCCGAGGCCGTGGAACTGTGCAGGAAGATCCGCAGACGCAGGGACGACATCCTCGGAACCATCGGACCCGGCTACTCCAACGCGCGTCTGGAAGCGTTCAACAACAAGATCAAGGCCACCATCCGCATGGCCTACGGCTTCCGACACGTCGACAACCTCATCGCCATGATCAAACTCCGATGCAGCGGCCTACCCACCCACCTACCAACACCCACCCTCTAACCCACGAAAACAACAGAAGGCTCAAATGAAAATAGTCGGCGCAGTGTTGCCAGACGCCGCAGCAGCTTTGCCGATTCCGGTTTCCTGATCGAGACCGCGCGAAACGATAATACGCAGTAATGGTGCCGGTTCAGGATCATCATAGGCAGACATCACCTTCTCAATACCGCGCGTAATGGCCGCAATATTGGGAGTAGGCAAATCCATCAGCCGGGCGGAATCCGACAATCGGTGCAGGTGGTTTTCCAACGAAATCGGGAAGCCCTTGAACACGGTGGTGGCCTCGAAAATACCATCGCCGCGCAGTACGCTTAAATCAAAGGCACTGACATTAACAGCAGCAGGATTCACTAGCTGAATGAGATCATCATCGGGCACATTGCTGGCATCACGATCACCAAACATGACTGCGCCGTTGCCCATTCCCAGAACAATCGAACTCATTGATACCTCTCCCATTCCATTTGCTGTCAACGTGCACACGAGCGTTGATGGCCATACTACAACCGCAATGTAATAGTTGGCGCATCCACATCATATGTGAAAAGGGCTGTGCTCCGTATCAATCGGAGCACAGCCCTTGATGCTATTTGTCCAGCAGCCTAATCAGTTGCCGTTGACCGCGTTGCCGGTGTTGGCCTGCTGCACGATAGCGGCTAGGAAGTCGCGGTTCGTGGCGGTCTTCTTGAGACGCGGCACCAGGGTCTGGTAGGCCTGCTCAGGCTCCATGCCACCCAGCAGTCGGCGCAGACGATAGATAATCGGCAGCTCCTGCGGGTCGGTGATGAGTTCTTCGCGGCGGGTGCCGGAGGCGTTGATGTCGATGGCCGGGAACAAGCGCTTGTCCGCCAGCTCGCGGGAGAGGCGAAGCTCCATGTTGCCGGTACCCTTGAACTCCTCGAAAATCACCTCGTCCATCTTGGAGCCGGTTTCCACCAGCGCCGAGGAGATGATGGTCAGGGAGCCGCCGTTTTCGATGTTGCGGGCCGCGCCAAAGAACTTCTTCGGCGGGTAGAGCGCCTGGGCATCCACACCACCGGACAGGATACGACCGGAAGCCGGAGCCGCGATGTTGTAGGCACGGGCCAGACGGGTCATGGAATCGAGCAGCACTACGACATCCTGGCCGAGCTCCACAAGACGCTTGGCGCGCTCGATGGCCAGCTCAGCAACGGTGGTGTGATCGGAAGCAGGACGATCGAAAGTGGAGGAGATGACCTCACCCTGAACCGTGCGCTCCATATCGGTGACCTCTTCAGGCCGCTCGTCCACGAGCACCACCATCAGGTGAACCTCGGGGTTGTTGGCGGCAATGGCATTGGCGATGTTCTGCAGAGTGATGGTTTTACCGGCCTTAGGCGGGGAGACGATCAGACCACGCTGGCCCTTGCCGATCGGGGAAACGATATCCATGATGCGGCCAGTGAGCTTGTTCGGCGCGGTCTCCTGCTTGAGGCGCTCCTGCGGGTAGAGCGGGGTGAGTTTGGAGAACTGCGGACGGTTCAGTGCGTCCTCGACGCTCTGACCGTTAATCGAGTCAATGGACTGCAGCGGCACGAACTTCTGACGCTGGTTGCGGCGATCGTTCTCGCGCGGGGCTCGAATGGAACCGTGCACGGCATCGCCCTTGCGCAGGCCATACTTCTTGACCTGGCCCATGGAGACGTACACGTCGTTCGGGCCGGGCAGATAGCCGGACGTACGCACGAACGCATAGGAATCGAGCACATCGACGATGCCGGCCACCGGTACCAGGTCTTCCTGCGGCTCCTCGCGGCGGTCATTGCGGTTCTCGCGATCATCGAAACGACGATCGTCCTCGCCGGCGTTTTCGCCACGGTCACGACCACGCATACGGCGGTTGCGGCGGTCATTGCGATCATTGCGGTTGTCGCGATCTCGGTCACGGTTACGGCTGCGACGGCTGAACTCGCGGTCTTCGCTCTGTTCACCATCGTCGGAAGGTTCGTCGTGCTTCTGCGTGGGCAGCGTGGCCAGAATGTCATCCAAATCGCGCACGGTCTCGTCGCTGCTGTCCGCAGGACGGCGACGGCGACGCGGCTGATCCTCATCATGCACACGGCGAATGAGCGGAGCTTCGGTGTCATCACGACGGTTGCGGCGGCGCTCGGGAGCGGTTGTCTCGCCCAAATCGAGGGAGGCGAGCAGATCGCCGGCCTCATCGGCCTGCTGGCGCGGCTTGCGGCCGGTTCGTCCATCATCGCGGCGATGACGGGCATCGCGCGGTTCTTCAGTGGCCTCATCGGCTGCCTTACGGCGCACACGACGGGGTTCCGCGGCCTTGGGCTCTTCGGCAAGTGCGGATAGATCAAGCTGCGGTTCCGCCAGAGCAGCGGTCTCTTCGACGACCGGCCCAGCCTTGGCTGCCTTGGTGACAGCCTTGTCGGCCTTGGGAGTGCGCACAGTGACGCCAGCCGGCGGCTCACCGCCACTGCGGGCGGCCTGCAAGGTGGCGAGCAGTTCGGGCTTGCGCATGGTAGACGTGCCTCGCAGACCCATTTGCTTGGCGAGCTCCTTGAGCTCAGGCAGCTTCATATCCTCAAGATTCTGGCTATTTGCCACTGGTTGCCCTTTCCATACCGAACAGGCCCATGCCTGTTACGGCGTTAAGAGTGATTTTGCGGCTGTACCGCTCATGAATGTTCGCTACGTCTCTGATGTTTTCGCGAACGTTGTTCACTCTACAACGCGAGCACGACCAATGCAAAACGGCCCGCCGAGTATCGGCAGGCCGTATGTAATTGCTGGGGTTGGCTCCCCTCAATCTCGCTTCGCGAGCCAGCTCCCCTCAGAGAGGGGAGCCGAGAATGCAAAATCTGCGAGGGAAGAAAAGTAATCAGCGCGTGCGGAGGCCGCCGTCTGACCCCGAAGGCGCACTGAGGTGCGTCGGGGGTGAAGAAAGGCGGCATACACTCCGCTGATTACTTTTCTTCGTGGTAGGACTTGTCGGTGTTGACCGACCACACATTCTTCTTGGACGTCTTGCCGGTCTTGATGTTGCCGACGGCCTCAATGGCGGTGGCCATGGAGTGGTCCATGTTGTTGTAACGGTGCTGACCGTTACGCCCCACGCAGTACAGGTTGCCGAAGCCATCGAGGTATTCGATGAGCTCGTCCATGTGCTCGTAGGTATCGAAGTATGCAGGGTAGGCCTTCTTCACGCGTTCACGGTGGGAGTCGAGGACCTCATCCGGGCCATTGATCACGCGCATGCGGGTGAGCTCGGAAATGGCGAACTTGGTGGCGTCTTCCTCACTCATGTTCCAGAAGGAATCACCCTCTTCGCAGAAGTACTCCAGACCAACCCACACGGTGTCGTTCACGTCCTTGACCAGGTACGGGCTCCAGTTGTTGAAGATCTGGAGACGGCCGACCTTGTAGCCCGGATCCTGAACATAAATCCAGCAGTCCGGCACAATCGGCGGGTTGCCGAGGGTGGGAATGTTCGTGGTGTTCTTGAGCTTCAGGTGCTTGACCAGAAGACCCACGGTCACGAAGTCGCGGTACGGCAGGCCGTTGGCCACCTTGGTCATGTCGGCAGGAGCGCCCTTGGATTCGGGGCTTTCCGGATCGGAACCGGCTGCATCGATGGCGTTGACCAAGTCCTTGACCGGCATCGACGAGATGAACTGATCGGCGGCAAGCTCGGTGCGGTTACCTTCGGAGTCCTCATACACCACCGAGGAGATGGAGCCGTTGTTCTGACGCAGTTCGACCACCGTGGCGTCGGTCAGCACCTTGACGCCGGCGTTCTCACAGTTGGATTCCACAGTCTCCCACAGCTGGCCGGGGCCATACTTCGGGTACCAGAATTCCTCGATAAGCGAGGTCTCGACCTCGGCGTTGGAGCGCTGCTTGGGCAGCAGCTTCTGGAAGGCGTTCTTGAGCACACCCATGATGCTCAGACCCTTGACGCGCTGGGCACCCCAGTCAGCGGAAATCTGGGAGGGGTGACGTCCCCACAGCTTCTCCGTGTAGCCCTCGAAGAACATCGAGTACAGCTTGCGGCCAAAGCGGTTGATGTAGAAGTTCTCCAGATTGTCTTCGGGCAACTTGTGGAACATGGATTTCAAGTAGCTGAAGCCGGCCACCATGGTGAGCTTGAAGCCCATAGCCTTCAGCGTGTTGGGGCTCAGGGAAATCGGGTAGTCGAAGAAGTGACGGTTCCAGAAAATACGGGACACACGGTGACGCTTTAGCATCACCTTGTCTTCCACCTCGGGATCGGGGCCGCCCGACTCCATATCGTGCTCACGGCCGAGCTTCTTGTCATCATAGGAAGGCGCGCCCTGCAGCGGCAGAACTGTCTTCCACCAATCCATGATGCGCTCGTCCTTTGAGAAGAAGCGGTGACCGCCAATATCCATGCGGTTGCCGTTGTGCTTCACGGTACGCGAGATACCGCCGAATGCACGGGTTCCCTCAAGCACAGTCACATCGTATTTATCAGCGCCGCCGTCCTTAATCAATTCCCATGCGGCGGTCAAACCGGCAGGACCACCACCGATAATCACCACAGATTGCTTTTCGCTCACTTGCATCTCCTTATAACCAAATCAGCGATAGTTTATCGTAAGCCTCGGAAACGCACGTTCAAACTGTGTATTCCCTTGCGAATATTGCATAGACCGCGATGCGCGCGGGCGATGCAAACAAGTTCTTTGTGCTGCCGCCTCTTGTTATCTTGGCGAGGGCAGATACACCTTTAATGAATATCGTCAGGAATGTCGATGTCGGTTTTCTGTACTTCCTCGACATTGACATCCTTGAACGTCACGATACGCACCGACTTGACGAAACGGCTGGAACGGTACACATCCCATACCCATGCATCAGTCAGCTGCACGTCGAAGTAGACGTCCTGGCCTGCGGAACGAACATTGAAATCCACTTTGTTCGCTAGATAGAAACGGCGCTCGGTCTCCACGACGTACGTGAACAGCTTGATGACATCGCGGTATTCCCGGTACAACGCGAGTTCGGCGTCAGTTTCGTAATTATCCAGATCCTCGGCGCTCATGCTCGATTATTCACCTTCCGTATCTCGCTTGCGTCCGCGACCCAGTGTACGCCACCAAGCTTCCTTGGAAGATTTGCGGTCGGCCTGACCATATGGCCAATTGCTCTCTTCATCCGTGGAACGAGTATGCGTTCCCGTGGTGGCCTGCTCGCTGGTGCTCTGCGGTTGGGCAGGTGCTTCGGCGATTTCAGACGATGTCTCGGACTCGTCGGCAGCCGTGGACTGCTCTCCTGCTCCGGGCTCGGCAACACGCTGCTGAATCGCCATGGAGTGTTCACGCGCAGACAGCGCTTCCTTGACGCCGGGATTGTCCTCAATCAAGTGCATGCCGAAAGCATCCAGGGAGCGAATCGGATCGTATTCATCCACCAACGTATCCATAACAATAAGATCCTGATACTTATTGTTTTCCACATCCCACAGGGCATCGCGCGATGTGCCCGACGGCACGAAACCAAGCGACTGGTAGACGGAAATCGAGCGAGTGTTCGTTTCCGGAACGCTCACCCAGATACGGTGCATGCCCAAGCCGGCCGGCTCCGGGGCAAAGCCGTAGGTCATCACACGCGGCATGGCATCGCGGGAATAGCCGCGGCCGCGGTAGTCCTTGCCCAGAATGATCTGGATACGGGCGGAACGGGACCAGCCATCGATATCGATGAGGAAAATCATGCCGATAACGTTGTCGGTGGGAGCGGCATCGATCATGCCGTCATCGTCATGGTCGGCGTCGGTAAGCACGGCCCATGCGATGGTGCGGCGAGATTCCGGATCGCCCACGCCTGATTCCGCGGGAGCCTGTCCGGCTTCCCAAGCCTGAGAACGACGAACCCATGTGTGCACGACGGCACGTTCGGTGGCCGCATCTTTACCGGTGATTTTGGACGCGCCATAGAAAGCGTCGAGTTCATCCAACCGGAGCAGGTCTTCAACGGTAGCGGGGCGCAAATGCACCATTTCACCGGTAATCGGTGGAATGACGATGCTATGTGGCAGATCGCGCGTAAGTTGCGCGTCAGTAGCCAGGCTCAGCGTCTCGTTGGTTTCAGTCATTAGCGTATGTCCCCTGTTTCGGCTCGCGATTCAGTGCCGAACATATCTTACTTGACTGGGTGAACGCTGGAAGTGAGTGGGGTCGTTCCCTTACAAAAGGAATAAAGGCTCCCCTCAAAGAGGGGAGCCAGTGAATCTAATCAGCCCTTGATCTTGCTCATGACGACCTTGGTGACGGCCTTGGCATCGGCCTGGCCACGCGTGGCCTTCATCACGGCACCGATGATCACGCCCATCGGCTTCATGTTGCCGCTCTTGAGCTTCTCGACCACGTCCGGGTTCGCCTCGAACGCCGCGTCGACGGCCGTCTCGATGGCACCGTTGTCTTCGACGATCTTGTAGTCATGCTTCTTGACGACTTCATCCGGAGTGCCTTCGCCCTTAAGCACGCCTTCGACGGTCTGCTTGGCGAGCTTGTCGTTGAGCTTGCCGGAGGCGATGAGCTTCTCGACCTCGGCCACATCGGCCGGGGTAATCGGCAGCTCTTCGAGGGACACACCCTTGGCGTTGGCTTCGCGGGAGAGCTCGCCCAGCCACCACTTGCGGGCACCGGCAGCCTTGGCACCGGCCTTGACGGTTTCCTCAATCAGGTCGAGGGCGTCGGCGTTGAGGATGTCGCGCATCTGCAGATCACTCAGGCCCCACTCGGACTTGAGGCGGTTGCGGCGCTCGCGCGGCATTTCCGGCATCTGGGCCTTCATCTCCTCGATGTGCTCCTTGGTGATGTGGAGCATGACGAGGTCGGGGTCCGGGAAGTAACGGTAGTCGTCGGCATCGGACTTCAGACGGCCGCCAGCGGTGGTCTGCGTAGCCTCATCCCAGTGGCGGGTCTCCTGCAGAATCTCCTTGCCTTCGTCGAGGCGCGCGGCCTGACGGCGAATCTCGTACTGAATGGTCTTCTCGATGCCACGGAACGAGTTCACGTTCTTGGTTTCGGAACGGATGCCGTACGGGGCATCGGCGCTCGGGCGCAGCGAAACGTTCACGTCGGCGCGCATGTTGCCCTGTTCCATGCGGGCGTGGGAGATGTTCAGCGCGCGCACGATGTCGCGGATAGCGCGAACATAAGCACCAGCGATTTCGGGAGCGCGGTCGCCCGCGCCCTCGATCGGCTTGGTCACAATCTCGATCAGCGGCACACCAGCGCGGTTGTAGTCGACCAGCGAGTGGTCGGCACCCTCGATACGGCCGTCGGCGCCACCCACGTGGGTGTTCTTGCCGGCGTCGTCCTCGATGTGGGCGCGCTCGATCGGCACACGGAAGACGGTGCCGTCCTCCAGCTCGACGTCCAGATAGCCGTTGCCGTTGGTGGGCTTGTCGTACTGCGAGATCTGATAGTCGCGCGGCATGTCCGGGTAGAAGTAGTTCTTGCGGGCGAACTGGCTCCACTCGGCGATTTCGCAGTGCAGGGCAAGGCCTAGCTTGATGGCGTAATCGACGGCGGTCTTGTTGATCACCGGCAGGCTTCCCGGCAGACCGAGGCTCACCGGGGTCAGTTCGGTGTTCGGCTCGCCGCCGAACTCGATGTGGGCCGGGCAGAACAGCTTAGTGTTCGTGGACAGCTCCACGTGGGTTTCCAGACCGAAGACCACATCGTACTTCTTGGTGGCATCGGCGTACTTCATCAGTTTTTCAGCCATGATGTTGTTTCTTTCCTTCCGATGCTCACTTGCCCAGACCGTCAAGCCACGGGGTCTTGAGGTCGTTCCAGATCGGGCCGTTCCAGCTGTCTTCCAGCGCGGCTTCCAGGGCCGCCGCCGGCTTGTACATGACTTCGTCGCGCTGCTGCGGGGCGATGAACTGGAAGCCGACGGGCAGGCCGTCGTCGGACAGGCCGGCCGGGATGGACATGGCGGGCATACCGGCAAGGTTGGCCGGAATCGTGGCGATGTCGTTGACGTACATGGCCAGCGGATCGTTCATCTTCTCGCCGAACTTGAAGGCGGTGGACGGGCTGGTAGGCGAGATCAGCACATCGACCTGTTCGAAGGCCTTCTTGAAGTCCTCGATGATGAGCGTACGGACCTTTTGGGCCGAGCCGTACCAGGCGTCGTAGTAGCCGGCGGACAGGGCGTAGGTGCCGAGGATGATGCGGCGCTTGACCTCGTCGCCGAAGCCGGCCTCACGGGTGTAGGCCATCATGTTGGCGGCGGTCTGGGGCACGCCGGCCGGCGGCATGACGCGCAGGCCGTAGCGCATGCCATCGTAACGGGCCAGGTTGGAGCTGACCTCGGACGGCATGATGATGTAGTAGGCGCCCAGCGAGTATCCGATGTGCGGGCAGGAGACCTCAACGACCTCGGCGCCCATTTCCTTGAGCTTGTCGACGGCCTCGTTGAAGCGAGCCTCGACGCCGGGCTGGAAGCCGTCGCCACCGAGTTCCTTGATGAGGCCGACCTTCATGCCCTTGAGGTCACGCTTGGCGCCTTCGCGGGCGGCGGCGACCATCGGGCGCGGGCCTTCGGGAATGGAGGTGGAATCACGCTTGTCGTGGCCACCGATAATCTCCTGCAGCAGGGCGGAGTCGAGCACGGTGCGGGAGACCGGGCCGATCTGGTCGAGCGAGGAGGCCATGGCGATGGCGCCGTAACGGGAGACGCCGCCGTAGGTGGGCTTGACGCCCACGGTGCCGGTCAGAGCGCCGGGCTGACGAATCGAACCACCGGTGTCGGTGCCGAGAGCCAGCGGGGCCTCGAATGCGGCGACTGCGGAAGCGGAGCCACCGCCGGAGCCGCCGGGCACGCGCTCGGTATCCCACGGGTTGTGTGTGGTCTGGTAGGCGGAGTGCTCGGTGGAGGAGCCCTGTGCGAATTCGTCAAGGTTGGTCTTGCCGAGAATTGGCATGCCGGCGGCCTTGAGCTTTTCGATGACAGTGGCGTCGTACGGCGGCACCCAGCCTTCGAGAATCTTGGAAGCGGCGGTGGTTTCGATGCCCTTGGTGACGATCATGTCCTTGATGGCGATCGGCACGCCGGCCAGCTCGGGCAGGGCGGCCTTGTCTTCTGCGGACTTGGCGTCGAAGGCGTCGGCCTGCTCGAGGGCCACATCGCCGGAGACCTTCAGGAAGGCCTTGATGGACGGCTCGGCGGCCTCAATCACCTTGAGATGGGCTTCGACGAGCTCGTGGGAGGTGACATCACCCTTCTTGATGGCAGCAGCCTGCTCAGTGGCGGACAGTTTGACGAGTGTTGCGGTTTCGTTGCTCATCGATTACTCCTCGCTTCCCAGGATTCGCGGTGCCACGAACATGCCGGCCTCGGTCTTCGGGCCACCGGCGAGCGCCTCTTCCTGCGTGAGCGGGGTTTCGGCGACGTCCGGGCGCAGGTAGGCTTCCAGCGGAACCGGGTTGGCGGTGGGCGGAACATCGTCGGAGGCGACTTCCTGAACCTTGTTGATGGAGTCTGCGATGACGTTCAGTTCGCCCTGCAGACGGGTGATTTCCTCATCGGTGAGCGCGATTCGGGCCAAGTCGCCCAAATGCACGATTTCTTCGCGTGAAAATGTTGGCATGGCCTTAACTATATGAGCCGTATGTGACACGCAGTTATCGGAAAGCCTCGTTTTCCCGCCCATTGGAACAATGCGCCAGCCCTTCACGGGTTCCACCACCAATTCGAGAGCTCCCAACGGGGCAAACCTACCAGCCAACCGCACAACCACCCCACTCATCACCCCTCAGCGGGGCAAAACCACGAGTAACTAATGAAGACACCTCGCCCAGCATCCCAAGCGGGGCAAAACCACGACAAAGCCGAA